>ENA-UOUL01002231-UOUL01002231.1-bioreactor-metagenome-genome-assembly--contig:-NODE-2231-length-23307-cov-4.741885_pt1 | contig 23307 bp, 21 predicted proteins | sample MGYA00249838_ERZ747220 | MGnify/ENA primary metagenome ERZ747220 (study PRJEB28778, sample SAMN05720191) | bioreactor metagenome | isolation source: Anaerobic biogas reactor | place: USA:Washington...
ACATCACCGTGTTTGAGTACGGGGAAGACATCATCGTCATGGACTGCGGGTCCATCTTTCCCAAGGAGGACATGCTGGGGATTGATCTGGTCATTCCGGACATCAGCTATCTCATCGCCAACAAGCACCGGGTGCGCGGCTTTGTCTTCACCCACGGGCATGAGGACCACATCGGTGCCACGCCCTATGTGCTGGACAAAATCCAGGCGCCCATCTACGGCTCCCGGCTCACCCTGGCGCTGATTGAAAGCAAAATGCGGGAGCACCGCATCACCAAGTACGAGGCCCACGAGGTGGAGCCCAGGCAGACGGTGAAGCTGGGCAATTTTTCGGTCCAGTTCATCCGGGTGAACCACTCCATTGCCGGGGCCTTCGCCCTGGCCATCACCTGCCCGGCCGGCACCGTGGTGGCAACCGGGGACTTCAAGATTGACTTCACCCCGGCCACCGGCGAAATCACGGACCTGAGCACCCTGGCCGCCATCGGCGAGCGGGGCTGCCTGGCCCTGCTGTCCGACAGCACCAACGTGGAGCGCCCCGGCTACACCATGAGCGAGCGCAAGGTGGCGGAGACCTTCAACCAGCAGATTTCCTCTGCCAGGGGCCGGGTCATCATCGCCATGTTCGCCAGCAACATCCACAGGGTACAGCAGGTGGTGGACTGTGCGGTGGGCTTTGGCCGCAAAGTGTGCTTCATCGGCCGCAGCATGATCAATGTCAGCACCGTGGCCATGGAGCTGGGCTATTTGAACATCCCCCGGGACAACCTGATTGAAATGGACGACCTGGACCGCTTCCGGGACGACCAGATCCTGGTGATCACCACCGGCTCCCAGGGTGAGCCCATGAGCGGGCTGACCCGCATGGCCTTCGCCGAGCACCGCAGGCTGCAGATCAAGCAGTCCGACAAGGTGATTATCTCCGCCACCCCCATCCCCGGCAACGAGATCTTCGTGTCCCGGGTCATCAACCAGCTGTACCGCTGCGGGGCCGAGGTAATCTACGACGCCCTGGCGGAGGTACACGTCTCCGGCCATGCCCGGCAGGAGGAATTGAAGCTGATGCAGGCCCTGGTGCGGCCCCGCTACTTCATCCCCGTCCACGGCGAATACCGGATGCTCTGGCAGCATGCCGAGCTGGCTGAAAGCATGGGGATGCCCCGGGAGAACATCGTCCTGCCCGAAACCGGCCAGATCATCGCCATGAACGAGCAGAGCATCAGTATCGACGGCGTGGTGCCCACCGGCACCATCTTAATTGACGGCCTGGGCATCGGGGACGTGGGCAACGTGGTCCTCAGGGACCGCAAGCACCTGAGCCAGGAGGGCCTCATCATCGTGGCCATGGCCTTTGACCGCACCCACAACACGCTGATTTCAGGACCGGACATCATCTCCCGCGGCTTTGTGTTTGTCAGGGAGAATGAGGACATCATCGAGGAATCCCGGGAAGTGGTCCGCCGCATCATCGATTCCTACCAGCAGATCTCCGGCTCCGACTGGCCCACCATCAAAAACCGAATCAAGGACGACCTGCGCCGCTTCCTCCACGAAAAGATCAAGCGCAACCCCATGATTTTGCCCGTGATTGTTGATTTGGGCTGATTGTGCTAAAATTGACCTGCCGCGGTGTAGGCCGATGGGCCTGGACCGCGGCATTTTTCATGAGGAAGGATGCTGTATGAATTACGACGCAGCCAATGCGCTGGCGCGGCAGATCCGCGAATCCGACGAGGTGCGGGAGTACAACCGGCTCAAGGAAATCGTGGAGGAAAGCGACACCACCCGGGCGCTGATCAAAGAATACAAACGCCTGCAGATGGCGGTGCAGATGGCTGCCATGTCCGGCCAAAGCCTGCCGGGGGAGGAGTTGAGCCGCTTTCAGCAGATCTCGTCCCTCCTGTATGCGGGCACGGACACCTCCCAGTTTCTGATGGCCGAGATGCGCCTGCAGCAGGCGCTGGCAGATATCTACAACATCATTGCCAAGGCGGCGGGCATCACCCTGGAACTGCCCGGGATTGAATAAGCCATGAAATGGAACCGTCAGGAAGACTACACCCATGACCAGCTGGTGGAGGACCGGGAGTACGGGCTGTACTGGTACAGCTGGCTCTGGGGCCTCGTCCGGCCTGTGTTGGTGTTTGTCTGCTCCCTGCTGCTGCTCATCGGCCTGATTTCCTATGGCTGGGGCAAGATCAGCGCCCAGTATATCGACCCGGTGGACCGGGACGACACCACCCCCATCACCTTTTCCGTGGCGCCGGGGGACAGCCTAACCCGGGTGTCCAATAACCTGAAGAATCAGAACCTGATCAGGGACCGCTCGGTGTTCAAGTATTTTGCGGACTTCATGGGCTTTGGCCAGAAAATTCAGTCAGGGGAATACACCCTGTCCCGCAGCATGACCATCAATCAGATTGCGGATCAGTTGACCAGCGGGGACGGCAAGCCCATCGTCAGGAACATCACCGTGATTCCGGGCTGGACCATTGAGCAGATTGCCGACTACCTGCTGAAGGAAAATGCCATCAAGGACCGGGACCTCTTCCTGCAAAAAGCCAAAAGCGGGGCTGAGTTTGCCGCCTATTACTACATCAACGACGTGTTGGTTGGCGGCAATGCCCAAGCCCGCAAATATGCGCTGGAGGGCTACCTGGCCCCGGACACCTATGAAATCTATACCGACGCCAGCATGGATGACATCATCAAAAAGCTGCTGTCCCAGACGGAGGCCGTTTTCAAGGAGCCCCTCCATGCCCGGGCGGAGGAAATCGGCATGACCATGGACCAGGTGATGACGCTGGCTTCTCTGATCGAAAAAGAAGCCAAGACGGCAGACTTCAACCGGGTGTCCGCAGTCTTCCACAGCCGGCTCAAGCAGAATATCGCCCTGGGCAGCGACGTCACCATCAAGTATGTGACGGGGACGGCCCGCATGGCTTTGAACCGGGAGGACCTGGCCCTGCAATCCCCCTACAACACCTACACCAACAAGGGCCTGCCGCCGGGGCCCATCTGCAGCCCCTCCCCGGCCGCCATCCTGGCCGCCCTGTACCCGGACGAGCCCTTCATGGCGGAAGGCTATCTCTACTTCTGCTCCAAGGACCCGGGCACCGGTGAACTGCATTTTTCCAAAACCCTGGCAGAGCATGAATACGCCGTCAGCGTGTACGCCCCCCTCTGGGAGGCCTACGACCGGCGGACCAACGCCCAGTGACGGCTGTGGCGCAGCGGGTGCAGTTCGGCCCTGCCGGCAATTCGGACAGCTTTTATGCAGCCGGCTTCAGCCAGACGGTGCAGGCCTTTTCCTGGCTGAAGGAGGCCTTTGGCCTCGGCGCCTTTGAAATTCCCTTTGGCCGCGGCATCAGCATGTCAGACACCACGGCTCAGGCCATCGGGGAGGCGGCCGCCCGGGAAGGGGTCCGCCTCAGCGCCCATGCGCCTTATTACATCAACCTGGCCAACCCCAGCCCCGCCATGGCGGAGAAAAGCGTTCAGTATATTGTGAACACCGCCCGGTTGTTGTCGCTCATGGGCGGCGACCGGGTGGTGGTGCATGTGGGTTCCCCCAAGGACCAGAGCCGGGAGACGGCCATGGCCCTGTGTGGGGAGCGGCTGCGCATGGCCCGCAGCGCCCTGGTTGATCAGGGGCATCCCCAGATCCGGCTGTGTCTTGAGACCATGGGCCGGGAAAGCGTCATCGGCACCCTGGAGGAAATCATGGCCCTAACCCAGGTGGACGACAGCTTCCTGCCCTGCATTGATTTTGCCCATCTCCATGCAGCAGGGGGCGGCACCATCAACGATGCAGCGGATTTCCAGCGGGTGCTGGACCGGATCGAAGAGGCCCTGGGCCTGGACCGGGCAAGGCAGATGCACATGCATTTCTCCCGGATTGAGTATGGCAAGAAGGGGGAGATCCGCCACCGCATTTTTGCAGAGACCGAGTACGGCCCGGAGTTTTCCCAGCTGGCGCCCCTGCTGGCTCAGCGGGGATATCACGGCATCGTCATCTGCGAAAGCCGGGGCACCCAGGCGGAGGACGCGGCTCTGATGCAGCAGATCTACCTGTCAAGCCTGGCCGGATGAGGGAAAGCGAGGCCGCCAACCGCTTTTTGTAGCCAAGGAAAGCGGCTTGTGCTATAATTTTCCATGGATTTAAGACAAGGAGCGCACACAAACGATGAAAAGGGTCCAGGAACTGATCAGGCGGACTGACCTGAAGGCGGATGCTGCCATCGTGGTTCACAAGCCGTCCAACATGTTTTATATGAGCGGATACACCGGGGAGGGGCTCATGCTCATCACCCGGAACACCAGCGCCATCGTAACGGATTTCCGCTATGTGGAGCAGGCCCAGGCCCAGGCTCCCGGTTTTTCTGTCCACGCCATCACCAACGAGGTCAACCACGCCCAGACGACCGCGGGGCTGCTGAACCAGGAAGGCATCAAGACCGCGCTGTACGAGGATGATTTCGTCACCGTGCGGGCGGCCCGGCAGCTGGAGGAGGCACTGGGCGGGATCGCGCTGGAAAGCCTCAACAACCAGCCGGAAGCCCTGCGGCAAATCAAGGACGACGAAGAGATCGCCCTGATTGAAAAGGCCTGCGCCATCTCCAGTGCCGCCTTTGCGTACATCTGCACCGTGATCAGGCCCGGGATGACCGAAATGCAGATCAAGCGCCTGCTGGAAGACCACCTGCTGGACAACGGGGCCGAAGGCACCGCCTTTGACACCATCGTGGCCTCCGGTGAAAACGGGTCCCTGCCCCATGCCATCCCGGGGGACCGGGTGGTGCGGCAGGGGGACATGATCACCCTGGATTTCGGCGCCAAATACCGGGGCTATTGCTCCGACATGACCCGCACCATCGCAGTGGGCCAGCCCAGTGAAAAAATGCTGGAGGTATTTCACATCGTGCTGCAGGCCCAGAAGGCCAGCCAGGATGCCCTGTCCCCCGGCAAGTCCTGCCGGGAGGTGGACGCCATCGCCCGGCAGATCATCGCGGATGCGGGCTACGGCGCATATTTCGGCCATGGCCTGGGCCATGCGGTGGGCATCGACGTGCACGAAAACCCGCGCCTCTCTCCCAAAAGCGATGACACCCTGGCCCCAGGCCATGTGGTCACCGTGGAGCCGGGGATTTACCTGCCCGGCATCGGCGGGGTGAGGATTGAAAACAGCTGTGTCATCACGGCAGAGGGTGCCCGGTCCCTGGTGGACGCGGACAGGGAACTGATCACATTATAAGACGGATTGATGAAAGTGGAGGAAGAGACATGGTAAACGCAGGCGATTTCAAACGTGGCATCACGGTGGAGCTGGACGACAGCGTCTGGACCATAGTGGATTTTCAGCATGTGAAGCCGGGGAAGGGCGCGGCCTTTGTCCGGGCCAAGATCAAAAACATCATGAACGGCACGGTGGTGGAGCGCACCTTCAACCCCTCGGACAAAATGCCCCGGGCCATCATTGAAACCAAGGAGATGCAGTACCTGTACAACGACGGGGACCTGTACTACTTCATGGATCCGGACACCTACGAGCAGATGCCCCTCAACTACTCCCAGGTGGAGGAAGCCATCCAGTTCGTGAAGGAAAACATGTCTGTCAACATCCGCTTCTACAAGGGCGCCGCCTTCTCGGTGGAAGCCCCCAACTTTGTGGACCTGGAAATCGCCAAGACGGAGCCCGGCTTCAAGGGGGACACGGCCTCCAACACCTACAAGCCCGCCACCACGGAAACCGGTTTTGAACTGATGGTGCCCCTGTTCATCAACATCGGGGATGTGGTGAAGGTGGACACCCGGACGGGTGAATACCTGTCCCGCGCCTAAGGCATACTGCAAAGGAGGACATGATGAGCGAACTGTCTAAAAAGGTTGAATATCTCAAGGGCCTGGCCGACGGCATGAACCTGAGGGAAGACAAGCAGGACCAGAAGCTGCTGCTGAAGATCCTGGAAGTGCTGGAGGAAATCTCCCTGGAGATCGAAGACATCCAGGAAGTCCAGGACGAGATGAACGAATACCTGGAGAACATGGACGAGGACCTGGCCGAATTGGAAGACGCCGTCTTTGAGGACGAGGACTTCATGGTGGACGACCTGGAGGACTACGAAGGCCTGGGCGGGGACTCCGTGGTGGAGTATGAATGCCCCCACTGCGGCTACAAGACCCGCTTTGACATCACCGATTTTGATTTCGACGAGGACTACCTCTGCCCTGAGTGCGAGCAGCCCTTCTTCCCCGATCACGAGGAGGATGAGGATGACGACGAAGACGACGAGGAGCCCAAGCGCTAAGCGGTTTTGAAACAAAACCAGGGGTTGCCTCCAGGGTTTTTCAGGGAGGCAACCTTTTGCTGTCCCTCCCGTTCTGAAACCGGACGCCTGTGAAAACACGGCAGAAGAACCATGACAAAGACACCGCAAAAAAACAGCCCCATGAGCCCGTCCAAGGTCCTGGCCCTGGGCTTTTTGGCCATCATTGCCTGCGGCACCCTGCTGCTGTATCTGCCGGTTTCAGCGGCGGGCCAGCCCATCACCCTTTTGCAGGCCGCCTTCACCGCCACCAGCGCGGTGTGCGTCACGGGGCTGGCGGTGGTGGACACCGCCAGCAGCTACAGCCTCTTTGGCCAGGTGGTCATCCTGTGCCTGATTCAGCTGGGCGGCCTGGGCTTCATGATGTTTGCCACCTCGGTGCTGGTGCTGACCAAGCGCCGCATCTCCCTGCGCAACCGGATTTTGCTTCATGAAACCATGAGCATGCCGGGTCTGTCCGGCACTGTGCGCAGCGTGCTGCGCTTCATGGCTCTGGTGTTTGCCATCGAGCTGCTGGGGGCCATCCTCCTGTCCATCCAGTTCATCCCGCAGTTTGGTGTATCAACCGGCCTGTACTACGGCGTGTTTCATGCCATCAGCGCCTTTTGCAACGCCGGCTTCGACCTGTTCGGGGCAGCAGGCAGCCTGAACGCCTTTCACCACAGCCCCCTGGTGCTGCTCACCATCTCCGGGCTCATCATCCTGGGGGGCCTGGGCTTTGCGGTGATTGCGGACCTTTTGAGCCATACCGGCCAGTTTAAGAAGCTGCAGATGCACACCCGGGTGGTGGTGGCGATGACGGCAGCCCTGCTCATCGGGGGCACCCTGTTTTTTGCGGCGGCCGAATGGAACAACCCAGCCACCCTGAACCAGCCCGGCGCCAGCGTGCCCAGCAAGCTGATCAACGCCTGGTTCCAGTCCGTCACCACCAGGACTGCCGGCTTTTCCACCATGGACCAAAGCGCCCTGCGGGATGGCAGCAAGCTGATGACCATTGTGCTGATGTTTATCGGCGCCTCCCCTGCCTCCACCGGCGGCGGTATCAAAACCAGCACCCTGTTTGTGCTGCTGGTGCTGGTGCGCAGCGTCTTCCTGGGCAGCAGCGATGTGAACACCTTCCGCCGACGGCTGCCCCTGGTCCTCATCCGCACGGCGCTGAGCATCTTTGTCATCAGCCTGTCCCTGTTGGTGGTGGGGGCGGTGATGCTGTCCTTCACCGAGGAAGCCCGGCACCTCAACCTGCTGGACCTGCTCTTTGAGGAGGCCTCCGCCCTGGCCACGGTGGGCCTGTCCACCCGGGGCACGGCCCGGTTCACCGGCGCATCCCAGGTCTGGCTGATGCTGTTGATGTATGCCGGCCGGGTGGGCCCCCTCACCATGATGCTCAGCCTGCAAAGCCGCCACGCAGGCAAGCTTCCCGGCGTGCGCTTCCCGGAGGAAGGCATCCTGGTGGGCTGATGCGGAAAAGGAACCCGCGGCATGATGGCGGGTGCAACGGCTTGTTTTATAGCTACACCGACTGTTGATAGGAGAGACACATGGCAGACCACAAAATCAAGCAATATGTCATCTTCGGCATGGGGCGCTTTGGTTCCGCCCTGGCCCGGAAGCTTTGTGAAATGGGGCATGAGGTGCTGGCGGTGGACTCGGAGGAGGACCGGGTGGCGGCCATCACCCCCTATGTGACCAACGCCATCCAGATTGCCACCAACGACGAGGAAAGCCTGCGCTCACTGGGGGTGCGCAATTTTGACGCCGCCGTGGTGGCCATCGGGGACGATTTACACAACTCCATCCTCATCACCGTGATGTGCAAGGAGCTGGGGGCGAAATACCTGATTGCCAAGGCCTCCGACGCCATCCACGCCAAGGTGCTCATGAAGCTGGGGGTGGACCGGGTGGTCTTCCCGGAGCGGGACATGGGGGAGCGCATCGCCCATTCCCTGATCAACCCCCATGTGCTGGACCTGATCAACCTGCGCAGCGACCACCTGATTGCCTACATCACCTGCCCCAGGGACTGGGCCAGGCGCAGCGTGAAGGATGTGGACGTGCGCAGGCGCTACGGCGTGTCTGTCCTGGCGATCTACCGCAAGGAGGAGATGCTGATGGACCTGTCGGGGGATACCGTCTTTGAGCCGGGGGACAGCCTCCTGGTGCTGGGGCACAAGGAAAAGGTGGAGGAAGTGGAGGAATTGGACTGATGAAAGGCCCCATCCTGGTGTTCGATACCGAAGCCACCGCCCTGGAGCCCGGGCAGATCTGCCAGCTGGCCTATTTGCTGGAGGAGGGGAACGGGCTGGTGCGGGCCTGCAACTACTTTTTCTCGGTGGATGATATGTCAGAAGGCGCCCAGGAGGTGCACGGCTTCTCCATGGAGATGCTGGAAGAATTGTCCGGCGGAAAATATTTTGAGGACATTGCGGCAGATTTCTTGCCCGATTTCAATGGCGCCAGCCTGCTGGTGGGCCACAACGTGGCAGCAGACGAGCGCTATTTGCGGGTGGAGATGGAGCGGGCCGGCCTCAAGCTCCGGAAAATCCCCACCTTCTGCACCATGAACTATGCGTCGGGCCTGATGAACCTGGCCCGCAAGGTGGTCACCGGGCGGCCCAAGCCCCCCAGGCTTTTGGAACTGGCCGCTTACTACGGCGTCACGGAAGAGGAGGCGGCCGGGCGCACCCGGGCGTGGTTTCAGACGGAAGACCTGAGATTGCATGATGCCCGCTTTGATACGGTGCTCACCTACCTGTGCTTCAAACGCGCCATTGAGACGGGGGATCTGCGGGGGATTTAGCATCCGCCGGCTGCCAGTGTTTCTAAATTATGAAGGATTATTGCGAATCGCTTGCAATTATTCTGGTTATTTCATATAATTAAACGGTAAATATGCAAATGTTTTTGTAAAAAGGAAGGATGGACCGCGGTGGCCAAGCGAATACTGTTGGTGGATGACGAACCCCTGTTGATTAAGGGCTTGAAGTTCACACTTGAGAAAGATGGATATGAGACGCTCACCGCCTACGACGGCGAGGAGGCGCTGCAGGTGTTCCACAACAACCATGTGGACCTGATTTTGCTGGACGTGATGCTGCCCAAGCTGGACGGCATCGTGGTGTGCCAGCGCATCCGCGAGGTCAGCAACGTCCCCATCATCATGCTCACCGCCAAAGGGGAGGACATGGACAAGATCCTGGGCCTGGAATACGGCGCGGACGACTACATGACCAAGCCCTTCAACATCCTGGAGGTGAAGGCCCGCATCAAGTCCATCCTGCGGCGCACCCTGCCTGCCGGCAACCAGGAGGACAACAAGGTCATCAAGGTGCGGGACCTGGCGGTCAACTCCGTCAACCGCTCCGTGAGCCTGGACGGCAAGGACATCCGCCTCACCGCCAAGGAGTTTGACCTGCTCACCCTGTTCATCAACAACCGGGGCCGGGTGTTCAGCCGGGAAGAGATGCTGGACGCCGTCTGGAAGAACGACTACGCCGGGGACGAGCGCACGGTGGATGTCCACATCCGCCGCCTCAGGGAGAAGGTGGAGCGCAACCCCACCCAGCCCGAGTTCATTTTTACCAAGTGGGGAGTCGGTTACTATTTCACAGACCGGGATGATTAGACGCCCTTTCGCCAGCATCCGATGGAAAGTCATGCTGGCTTTTTTTTTCATTATCGGTTTGTCCTTCCTGTTGATGGCCAGCACCCTCATCAACATGCTGGGGGACTACCTCTTTGACGTGCGCATCCAGGGGGACCGGGCCGGCCTTGAGAAATGGGCGGTCCAGGCCGCGGATGAACTGTCCCGGGGCAATGCCGCCGGGATTGATGCCGTGGTGCGCAAGGCGGGGGCGGAGCTGGGGGGCAGGGTGCTGCTGCTGGACAAGGACGGCAAGGTCCAGTCCGACAGCTTCCAGGCCGCCATGGGCCGGCGGCTGCACTACCCGGAGGTGGTCAGCATACTCCTGTCGGGCCAGACGGCGGATTACGGGATTCACTCCTTAAACTCCGGGGAGGCCATCGCCCGGCTGAACCTGCTGGGCTTTTCTTCCAATGATGAATGGGCCAGCTATTCCACCGCCGGCATCATCCAGTCCTCCCATGTCATCGGGGTGATGCTGCTGGTGTCCTCCGTCAAGGAAATGATGAACAGCCTGCTGTTCCTGCAAAACAACATGGTGCTGCTGTTTGTGGGGGTGGCCCTGGCGGCGGTGATTGCGGGCATGGTCTTCTCCCGGGTGCTCACCCAGCCCATTTCCGACATGACCCGGGTGATCAAGAGCATGTCCAAGGGGGATCTGGGGGTGCGGGCCCAGGTGAAGGGCAGCGGCGAAATCCGCCAGCTTGCCCTGGCCTTCAACTCCATGAGCGACCAGCTGGAGTCCTTGAACCAGACCCGGAACCAGTTCGTGTCCAACGCCAGCCATGAATTGAAAACCCCCCTGGCCACCATGAAGATTATGATCGAAAGCCTCATTTACCAGCCGGACCTGGACCCGGAGTTGCGCACGGAGTTTTTAAGCGATGTGAACCAGGAGATCAACCGCCTGTCCTCCATCGTGTCGGACCTCTTGACCCTGGTCCACGCCGACTCCAGAACCACCCGCCTCAACCGGGAGCGGATGAGCCTGGCAGAGGTGGTGAAGGACACCCAGCACCGCCTGGCCCCCATCGCAGAGCAAAACGGCCAGGAGATCAGCCTGAACCTGACCGACAGCTGCGACATGTATGCCGACAAGGCCAAATTGCAGCAGGTGGTGTACAACCTGATGGAAAACGCCGTGAAATACACCCCGCAAAACGGCTGGGTGAAGGTGGGCCTGCAGCGGGTGGGCCGCAACGCGGTGCTCACCGTGACCGACAGCGGCAACGGCATCCCCAGGGACAGCTTGCCCCATATCTTTGAGCGCTTTTACCGGGTGGACAAGGCCAGGGGCAGGGAGTCCGGCGGCACGGGCCTGGGCCTGTCCATCGTGCAGCAGTATGTCAATTTGCATGGCGGCAACGTGAGCGTTGCCAGTGAAGAAGGGCAGGGGGCGGTATTCACGGTGGAACTCCCTCTAAATAAAGGTTAACAACTATTGAATTCGTATTGTTCTGAGCATACTCACATATAAAGAATCCACATGAAATTTCCGGGGTCCGGGGGGAATCCCCCCGGGCTGGGGGTCTGGGGGATGCAATCCCCCAGCGTCCCCACGTCCCCACGTCCCTACCTTATAATCCCCTCGTTGCGCAAAAAGACGCCGGCTATATCCACCTGGCGGACAAAGGTGCCGTCCTGGGCGCCGTCAATGAAGAAGCAGACCTGGTGGATGGCGGGGAGGCGGGTTAGGGTGTTCACCATGGCGTAGACCATCAGCAGCTCCTGCCCCTCATCAAAGGCGCTGGCAGCGTCTGTAAGCCGCCCGGAAAAATGAGCCAGGGCGGTGTCTGCCTGCACGGAAATCCCCAACAAATCTGCATCCTTCAGGTCAGCCGGCAGCACCGGGGCTAAGCCCGTGACGCTGTCGGTATTCTTGGGCCCTTCCATCAGCTGATTGATCAGGTAGCGGGGGTTGTGCATCTGGTAATAGGGGATGGCCCGGCGGGTCAGGGTGAGGCTGCCGTCGGCATTGGCAAAATAGAGGCTGCAGTGGTCCAGCAGAAAGCGGCTGAACTGGCTGCGCTGCATGACGCCGTTATCAAACACAATCTGCTCCCCGGCGCCGTCATACAGCCCGGCAGGCACCAGGGCGCCCAGGTGTTCATTGCCGATGGCGACGCTGATCCCGGCGGTGTAGGGGAGGAAGGTGGTGAGGGTATAGGTGAGGGCGGCCATCATCACCGAGCGGGTGATGCCTGCGGCAATGAGGGCTTCGTTCATGCTTTCGTGGAACTGCAAGCGAAGGATGCGGCCTGTGCCTCCGGTCCCTTCATCCACCACAGGCGGGTTCAAGAGCAGGGTGCCCAAATCCGGGATGACCGGGGTGTTCTGGGGGCGGTCCCCCGGGGCGGACATGGCTTCCAGCAGCGACAGGGCCATGTCCGACAGGCTGCGGCTGGCGGCTGTGATGAGCTGGGCTTGGGCAGCAATGCCCCGGCCTGCGCTGACGGGGTAGTAGATGGTGGCCATTCCCGTGTAGGCGGCACCCGGGTTGGCAGGGGCCCGGCTGGCTGCCTCCCAGAGGGCGGCGATGTCGCCGTCGGCAGTTTTGCCCAGGCTGCCCAGGGGGATGGAGGAGGCGGTGTCCAGGCCCAGCAGCCGGCTGTTGATCAGGATGTTCACATAGCGGATGTCCCCCCACTGGGTGAGGGTGTTGGCGATGGCCCGGCTCACGGTATAGCGCTCGGCATTGGACAGGTTCAGGGCGCTGGGGGCCAGGTTCACCGTGGCGGTGTCCCCGGAAATCTCAATGGCGCTGCCGGGGTTGAGCGCCAGCTGCACCTGGCTGGAGAGGGGGTTGGCCAGGGTGGTGCCGGTGTAGGTGAACAGGCGGCGCAGGGTGTATTCGGCGGGGTGCCGGCTGCCGGACATCAACACCCGCTCCTGGAAATACTCCAGTTGCCCGGTTCTGGCTGAGGGCAGGCACAGAAGGACGGTGGCCGCCATGCTCTCTGCGGCATCCCCCTGGGGCGCATCAAAGGCCAGGGCAGGCGGCGGCAGGGTGACGCCGCTCTCCTTTGAAATGGGCAGGCTGGCGGTGCAGGCGGAAAGGACAAGCAGGGCGCTGAGCAGGGCAAGAGCTTTCAAGGCGTTTTTCATCGGGCAGCCTCCAGGAGGGCCTGCAGGGATTTGAGGCTCATTAGCCAGCCCTGGTGGCTCCGCAGCAGCAGCACGGGGAAGGCCGCCAGGGAGGCGGTGCTGCCGTCCTGCTTCTTGAAGCCGGCGTCCAGCAGCACCACGGCGCTGCTGCCGTCCGGGGCGATGCTGCCAGGGGTCACGGTGGTTTCCAGGAGGGCGGGCAGCTGCTGGAAATCTGTAAGCTTCATGGTGCTGCCTTCATCCCCCCGCAGGGCCACCACCTTCATCAGGGCGGACCAATTCTGCTGCTCCCAGAAGGATAGGATTACCGACAGGGCGTTGCCCGGGGTGATGATCCGCTCCTCCTGCCTTGTGAGGGGGCCGGGGAGCAGGTCGCTGTCCTCCAGGTAAAAGGCCTCGCTTAGGCGCATGGAGCTGTGCTGGCCAGGGTCCCTGAGGATCAGCACCTGGACGTCCTGAAAGGCCCCGTATTCGGTGAGGGTGTTCACCAGGCTGGCTGTCAAGAGCCTGCGGCGCAGCTGGGCCTCCTCCCGGGCGGCCTTGGAAAAGGTGTTCTCCTTGTCCAGGGGGTTCTCCACCTGCCTGGAGAAGGTGACAAACAGCCGGTTGCCCTCCTGCAGTACGTTGAGGACCTCGGTGTCCCCGGGAAACAGCCCGGTGAGCAAGTCTGCGCTGCCGCCGGGGCCCCGGATCAATTCCTTCACCAGGGCCATCTCCAGGCTTTCTGTGTGGGGCACGGTGATGCTGCGGGTTTCAGGGCTCAGGTAGGGGCTGTTCAGGTAGCGGAAATAGAGGACTGCCTGCACCTGGGCGGTGCTGTCCGGGGCCTCATAGGAAAGCAGGCTGCCCGCAGACATGGTTTGCGGGCAGGTGAAAAACAGGCAAAGAAGGGCAAGCAGCAGGGCAGCTGCGCGGGCAGCGGCGGGCCTATGCATCGTCCTGCATGGGCTCCGGGCCCAGGGTCCAGCCCCGCAGCTTGTTCACTGTGCGCTCCAGGGCGTCCCTTGAGTTGCCCCAGGGCTTGTCCGCATTGCGGTAGTCAAACTTCAGGGTGAACCACTCCAATTCCTCCTCCAGCCGCTTGAGGTTCTCATTGAGCAGCCGGGTGGCGGCGGTTTTGAAATCCTTCAGGGATTCGCCGGAGAGCAGCTCCTCCGCCATCTTCAGGGCATGGGCGGTGTCCGGCACGCACAGGCCCTTGGAGGCTAAGAAGGCATCCCGGAAGGCTTTTTCCGTCTTCCACAGGTGCAGGAGGCTGGCGGTCTGGCGGTCGGACTGCTGGCGCATTTCCTCGCACAGCAGGCAGGTGGCAGCCAGGGCATCCAGGGGGCTGTCTGCAGCAGCTGCCTCGGCCTTCCCTGCCTTGAACAGCCGGGAGAGGGCGCCGGCACCGCTGGTGCCCTGGGCGCTGTTTCGGGCCGCCTTTTCCACCCGGGGACGCAAGGACTGCAGGTGGGACAGCATCATCAGTCCGTGGCCCAGGCGGTTGCCGCCGGGGAAATCATACATCATGGCCTGGTGGCGGGAGCAAAAGCCCCGCTCATTCACCCGGATCCGGGTGTCCGGGGACATGACAGAAGCCCCCAGGCTGCGGTCCACCAGCAGGCGCTCCGTCCTGCGGCGCAGGGCGCACAAGGGGCATTCGCTGTCGGTTTTCATGGCATCCCAAATCGGGATGGTGTCGATATGATACCTCATGGCCGCTTGGGCGCATTGCAATGCGGGCAGGTTTTCAGGTTCTTGAAGGTTTCGCTGCTAACATCCCGGAAATAGAAGGTGGCCTTCAGCGGCTTGTATTTGGCGCCGATGGAGGAGCAGTTGGGGTCCAGGTGGTAGTACTCGCCGCCGTCCTGGTTGTAGTACAGCAGGGTATCAGAGGGGGTGGTGTTCACCTGGGGCACCTGCACCTGGGTGGTGACATTGGCGGCAACCTGCTGCTGCTCGTTTTCCTCCGCCAGGGCCTGCTGGCCCATGTCCACCTGGCTCTGGGCCTGCTGCACCACCTGGGGGGAGGAGATGGACACCGGGTCCACGTACCATTCGTTGTTGGCCCTGATCATCAGGATCTGGAACTGGTACAGCTGGGGTTCCTGACCGTCGCTGCGGCTCATCAGCGCCTGCATGGTGATGGTGCGGGTCTGGTCGGTGTCGCTGCCGGACACATCAATCACCTGGTACTGCACCGGGGTGCGGATGGAGCTGCGGTGGAAGATGTCGGTCTCCGCTGCCCGCTGGGTTTCAAACTGGTTCACCCAGTTGGGGGCGGAATTGCCCACCATCCCGGCGTAGTCTTTCCGGGCCCAGGCGGCCATGAACTGTTCCAGCTTCAACTGGGCCAGGGAGGCGGCCCCGGGGTTGTCCGTGGGCTGGTCCTGTACGCCGGCCAGGTTCTCGTTCATGTCGATGATGCTGGCGCTGGTGTTGTCTGAAAAGATGGACTGCTGGTTCTCCTGGGTCTGGTTCCGGTTGTCGTTTTGCAAGGGCCCGGACACCAGGATGGCAAACAGCACCACCGCAATCATGGCGGTGTGGATGACACCCAGCACCCGCCTGGCGTTTGGCACAAAGGCCTTCATGATGTACATCAGGCCGATGCACGCCAGGCTCACAATCACAAAGCCCCAGTACACTTTCGTGTCCTTCAGCAGCAGGGACACAAAAAAGGCAATGGGCAATACGGCCACCAGCATCACCTGCAGCAGGATGAAGCTGCCCGGCTGCGCGCCGCCGCCCATGTTGTGCTGGGCAGGCGCCTTCTGGGGGGCGGGCTTGGGCGGCCGCCGCTTCAAATCCTGCAGCGGTACGCTGGAATATCGGGATCTGTTTTCACTCATGTGAGCATCCTTTCCAAGGCATTGTCATCTTCATCATCAAGACTGTTACGGAACAGTCGCAAATCATTATATCATATTGACGGAATCTTTTCATTTGTGTGAAGTACGGACCGGACAATCACGATTTTTTGTCGGAAGCATGTTTTGTGGCGCCGATGCCCAGAATTTCAGAGAAAAGCAAAGAAATGATGGTAAAGACGATGAACTCATCACTCAAACCAGCGGTTTTGTGGCAATAGGTGGATCGACATCCCAGCGGAACGCTGTATCAGGAATCCCGCTTCAGATTAATTTTATCCCGGCCAAACATCTGGGCCAGGGCTTCCAGCTGCTCATCCTGGGCTTCAGAGCGGGCATGGGCCACCTGGGGCCGGGGCTCCCCGGCGCTGAAGCGGACGGGCCTGCCCATCTCCTCTGTGAGGATCCGGTTGATGGGCCCGCTGCGGCTGTCCTCATTTAAGAGGGAGGAGAGGATGTCGTCCTCCTTGTCCAGCAGCAGGGTGAAGACATCGTTTAAAAAACCGCCGTACTTGCCCCGGTGCAGCATGGCGTAGAGGCCTTCGTTTTCCCGGGCCAGGCGCTTCAACATGTTGTTCCAGGCATCCTTGGGGGTCTTCGCCAGGGGCTGGGGGGCAGACGGCGCTGCATCCAGATTGAGGGGCAAGCCTTCCGGAGCGGCGGGGGCAGGCGCTTCCTCACTGGCCATGCCGGCAACCACGTCCGGTTCCTTGGCTTCCTCTTTTTCGGGCGGGGCAGGGGCTGCTGGTACGGCAGGGGCCTCCTTCGGCAATTGCCGGGAGAAGGCTGCGATGTCCTCCGGGCGCACGGCCGGTTCCGGCGCCATGACGGCCGGCTCTGCTGCCGCTTTTTTCTGCACCGGCACTGGGTCCGCCGGCTGGATGGCCGGCACCGCCTCCCGCTTCACCGGGGCTGCAGGCTGACCCTCTGCCATCCGGGACAGCTGGTGCTCCACCTGGGAAAGCCGGGTGATGACAGCGCTGGTGTTGCCTTCCTGCTGCAGTTGGGTGCTGCGCAGCACAAACAGCTCCAGCACCGCCCGGGGGGACACGGACCAGCGGGCGTCCTGCTCGGCCTGCATGGATTTTTCCAGGATGAACAGCAGCAGGCTGGCAGAGGCAGCCTGGGCCTGGGCGTTGAGCCGGGCGGCCTGCTCCGCCGTGGTGTCCGTGATGCCTTTCCCGGTCCATTTGAAGGCCAGCACCTGGCGCAGGTGGGTGGAAAACTCCCGCAGGCTCACCTGGACATCCCGCCCGGCGCGCATCAGCTGGTCGGCGAGGCCCAGGGCAGCCCCGGTGTCCCCTTTGATGAGGGCATCCAGGAAATCATATAAAAACTCCTGGCTCACAGCGCCCAGGGCGTGGCGCACTTTTTCTTCCGTCAATTCCGGGTCCATCCCCAGGCACATGTCCATCAGGCTCCAGGCATCCCGCATGCTGCCCTGGGCGGTGGCCGCGATGAGCTGCAGGGCGCCTTCGTCCGCCTGCAGGTCCTCTGACAGGGCCAGTTTCAGCCGGGCGGCGATGTCCGCTTCCGGGATCCGGCCAAAGTCAAAGCGCTGGCAGCGGGAAAGGATGGTGGCGGGCAGTTTCTGGGGCTCGGTGGTGGCCAGGATGAACACCATGTAGGGGGGCGGCTCCTCCAGGGTTTTCAGCAGGGCGTTGAAGGCAGCGTTGGACAGCATGTGGACCTCGTCGATGATGTACACCTTGTAGCGCACAAACTGGGGCGGGTAGTCGGTGCGGGCCAGCATCTCCCGGATTTCCTCCACCCGGCTGTTGCTGGCGGCGTCCATCTCAAACACATCCAGGGTGGTTTCGCCGGCTAAGGCCTTGCAGCTGCTGCAGACGAGGCAAGGGTCCCCTTGGTTGGATTGCTCGCAGTTGATGGCCATGGCCATGATCCGCGCGGCGCTGGTCTTCCCGGTGCCCCGGCTGCCGCAAAACAGGTAGGCATGGGCCACCCGCTGCCGGGCCGCCTGGTTTTTCAGCGCCCGCACAATGGCATCCTGGCCCACCATCTGGGAAAAGGTCTGGGGCCGGTAGGTGCGATACAGGGACTGATAGGCCATCAAACGTCCTCCTCAACCAACTGGGCAAAGCCCTCGCCCAGGGTTTCATGGGTGTCGGTGATGAACATGAAGGCCCGCTCGTCCTCGTCATTCACAATGGACTTCACCTTCATGGCTTCAAAGCGCCCCACCACGCACAGCAGCATTTTGCTGCTTTTGCCGGAATAGGCGCCCACGGTGTCAAAGCGGGTCACGCCCCGCTCCATCTCCGTCATGATGCGCTGCTCAATGCGCTCATGGGCGGTGCTGATGATGTAGCAGGCCTTGTCCGTGCCAAAGCCCATGAGGACCTGGTCAATCACCTTGGTCTGGATAAACACGCAGATGATGGCGTACATGGCGTGGGAGGCACTCAGGAAAATCCAGGCCAATACAATCACAATCAAATCAAAGGCAAACAGGAAGGAGCCGATGGTGATGGCCCGGATGCGGTGGTGCACGATGCGGGCCAGCAGGTCGGTGCCGCCGGTGGTGGCGCTGCCCTTCAAGATCAGGGCCAGGCCCAGGCCCAGGATGACCCCGCCAAAGATGGTGGCCAGCAGGGGGTCCATCACCATGGGAGGGAACTTCAGGGCGTCAATCATCAGGGTGAAGAGGATGGTGGCGGTGATGGTGCGGAACACAAAACCGATGCCGATGATGCGCCAGCCCAGGATCAACAGGGGAATGTTCATCAACAGGCTGGTGATGCCGATGGGCCAGTTGAAATGAAAATGCAGGATGGTGGTGATGCCGGTAAAGCCCCCCGGGGGGATGTGGTTGGGCTCCAGAAACAGGGGATAGGCTGTGGCGCCGATGAAGCATCCCAGAATGATCATCGCATACTGCTGAACCCTTTTGCTCTTCACTACACCCTTGATTCTGTCCATGTCACGCACCCCGTCTGAATTGTTCGGCCTTCTGCACCTCTTCAATATATCACAGTTCCGCTTCCAGGCGCACGCATTTGCCGATGATGCGCACGTCCGCCATGGCAACCACCTCACTGGCGTTTTGTTGGTCAAAGGTCTGCAGCAGCAGCTGGTAGCGGGGCAGGATTTTCAGCACAAACAGCTGCTTGCCCAGGTCGGTGTCCAGCAGCATCATGGCCCCGTCCTCCGCCGTCTGGCTGGGCACCACCAGCACCAGGTCGCCCTTTTGCACCCGGAAGCCCCGCATCCGGTTGTCCGGCGCCTGGAAATAAAACACCTTTTCAGCCGGCGCGCCTTCGATCTTTCCCTTGGTCACCGGCAGCAGCCTGCTGCCGGTCTCCTTCATCACGGCGTTATAAATGGGGACGTGCTGCAGCACGCCCTTCAGGGCGTCCAGCCAGATGGAGCCGTCTGCTTTCCCCTCCCGGTCCTTTTGCTGTTCCTTCACCCGCTGGATGCGCTCCGGGCTGACAGCGGTGTGCAAGTCCACCGTGACGGCGATGTCCTCCAGGGTGAACATGGCATCGGTCTGCTGTTCCATGCCCATTTTGCCCAGGATGCGCCGGGCTTCGTCGTCCTGGATGATCCGGGTGCCTTTTTCCACATCCTCCAGGTATTTTGCGCTGACACCTGCCATCTTCGCCACCTCTTTGACGCTCAGCTTGCGCCGGGTGCGCTCCAGGTGCAATAAATCGCCCAATCTGCTCATCTGCCATTCCTCCTGTTGTTCAAAGGATAGACCACAGGGCGCATCCCGTCAATCATGGCCTGGTTTTTTACGGCCCGCCGCCTGTTGTTTTTATACAAGAGATTCTTGTTTTCCCTTGCTTGACAAATGGGCATTCTGGCCATATACTGGATGCGAAAACGATTAATATTGCGGCGAAAGGGGAACGGTATGGTTACTTTGAAGGATATTGCCAAGAAATGCGGTGTCTCAGTTGCATCTGTTTCCAAAGCCATCAACCACATGCCGGGGGTGGGGGCTGCCACTGCGAAGAAAATTCGTGAAACGGCCAAACAGATGGGCTACCTGCCCAATGCTGCTGCCCAGGCCCTGAAAACCAACCGCACCTTCATCATCGGGGTGCTGCTGGAGGATGACGACCACCATGGCCTGCTCCACCAGTTCTTTGTCAACGTGCTGGACAGCTTCAAGCTGCGCATGGAGGCTCAGGGCTACGACCTGATGCTCATGAACCGCACAGTAGGCAAGCGCACCATCAGCTTCCTGGAGCATGCCCGGTACAGCAACCTGGACGGCGTGTTCGTGGCCTGCATCGATTTTTCAGACCCGGAGCTGCTGGAGCTGGCGGAAGCCGGCGTGCCCCTGGTGAGCATCGACCACACCTACCCGGGCCACCCTTCCGTCTATTCCGACAACGTGGACGGCATCCGCAAGGCGGTGTTCCACGCCCATGAAAACGGCCACCGGAAGATTGCCTTCATCAGCGGCGCCCCCGCCGGCGTCACCAACAAGCGGACGGAGGGCTACCGCAGCGCCCTGTCCGAATTGGGCATCCCCTACCGGGAGGACTACCACCAGGTCAGCCGCTACCGTGATATCGGGCTCACCCGGGAGTTGACGGCGGGGCTGCTGCAGCTGCCGGACCGGCCCACCTGCATCCTGATGCCGGACGACCACGCCGCCCTGGGGGGGATGATGGCCATCCGGGAAGCGGGCCTGTCAATCCCTGAAGACATCTCCGTCATCGGCTTTGACGGCCTGGACTATACGCAATACCTCAGCCCCCGGCTCACCACCATCCGCCAGGATGTGGTCACCATCGGGGACAAGGCGGCAGAGCTGCTGCTGATTGAAATTGAGAACAAGGGCAAGCAATTCAAAAGCGAGTCCTTTAAGGTGCCGGTCTCCCTGCATGAGGGCGAGACGGTGGCCGCCCCAAAGGAACCTTGATCCCGGGGTTCATGACCGGGATTTGGTAAATAAGATAGGAGGAAACCCCATGAAGAAACTGTTGGCACTCTTGCTGGCGCTGGTGATGATGCTGTCTGTGGCATCCCTGGCGACGGCCGAAAACGAAAAGATCAAACTTGTGGTTTGGTCCTTTACCGACGAGCTCCAAGGCATTCTCGACAACTACTACGTCCCGGCTCACCCCGAGGTGGAAATCACCTATGTGCTGTACTCCACTGAAGAATTCTTCCAGACCGCCTTCCCCACCATGATGGCGGCCACCCCCGGCAGCGCGGAAGCGCCGGATGTGTTTGCCCTGGAGGCAGACTACGCCAAGGAGTGGATCAACTCCGCCCACACCGCGCCCCTGACGGACATCGGCTTCACAGAGGAAGAGCTGCAGGTCTCCGTCCCCAGCGTGGTGGACTTTGGCCGGGATCCCGATGGCGTTGCCAAGGCCCTGTCCTGGCAGTCCACTCCTGGCGCCATGTTCTACCGCGCCTCCCTGGCCGAGTAATATCTGGACGCCGAAACCCCCGAGGATTTCCAGGAGCTGGTCAGCGACTGGGAGACCTTCTTTGACACCGCTGCAGAGCTCAACGAGAACTCCGAAGGCAGCACCAAGATGTTCAACTCCATCGGCGACATCTACAAGCCCTTCTTCTACCAGCGCCAGACCGGCTGGGTGAAGGACGGCGCCCTGGTCATCGACCCTGCGATGATTGAACTGATGGAATACGCCAGAAAGGCCAAGGAAGAGGGCCTGTACAACATGGGCGAGCAGTGGCAGGAGACCTGGTTTGCCGGCATGAAGACCGACACCACCATGGCCTATTTCCTCCCCACCTGGGGCCTGCACTACACCCTCAAGCCCAACTCCGGCGGCGAAGCCCCCGGCGAAGGCACCTATGGCGACTGGCGCATGGTGGCGGGTCCTGTGGGCTACTCCTGGGGCGGCACCTGGCTGGGCGCCAATGCCACCAAGGTCAAGGAAGCTGATGACGCCAAGAAGGCCGCCATCAAGGAACTGATCCGCTACATCACCCTGGACTATGACTTCCTGAAGCAGTACGCCAAGGAATCCGGCGACTTTGTCTCCAACGTCAAGGTGGCGCAGGACATCGTGGCCGAGGGCGGCACCCCCAACGACTTCCTGGGCGGCCAGGACCACTACAACATGTTCTCTGAAAGCTCCCTCCTGATTTCCGACTCCACCACCGGCTATGACGGCGTGATGAACGACCTGTTCACCCGCTTTGCCCTGACCCCTTACCTCAACGGTGAGGTGGAGATGGACGAAGCCATCGCCAACTTCAAGACCGAGGTGAAAACCGCCTACAGCGACGTCATCGTCGAATAATCCCTTCCTCCCTGCTGCCTGCGCCTTAGCGTGCGGGCAGCAGGGATTCTCTCGTCAACAAACCGTCTGAATGCCCCCCGGATTACATGAAAAGGAGGGAGATGTTTTGCAGCAGCATGCCATCCGGCAAAGGAAGGGCAACCGCGCCCTGACCAGCCGGGTCAACTACAGCCGCTACGGCTATTTGTTCGTCGCGCCGTTCCTGATTGCGTTCACGGTGTTCACGCTGTACTCCATCATTTTTACCGTACAGATTTCCTTCACCAACCTGACCAACTGGCGCCTGGACGACATGAGCAGCGTCGGGCTTGAAAACTTCAAACTCCTCCTGGATCCCGCAAGCCCGGTGGGCTCCGGGTTCTGGTCCGCCTTCACCAACACCGTCATCATCTGGGTGGTGAACTTTGTGCCCCAGCTGCTCATTGCACTGCTTTTGGCCCAGTGGTTCACCGACAGCCGCCTGCGCATCCGCTTCCAGGGCGGTTTCAAGGTGCTGATCTTCATGCCCAACACCATCACCGCCGCCACCATCGCCATCCTGTTTTATGCGCTGTTCACCTACCCCATTGCCCCGGTGAACACCCTCCTGCAGCAGCTGGGCTTCATGCACCAGCCGGTGCAGTTTTTCCGGTCCGTGCCCTTCTCCCGCAACCTCATCTCCTTTTTGCAGTGGTGGATGTGGTACGGCAACACCATGATTGTGCTCATTGCAGGCATCCTGGGCATCAACCCGGACCTGTTTGAAGCAGGGCTGGTGGACGGCTGCAACAGCCGGCAGATGTTCACCAAAATCACCCTGCCCCTTCTCAAGCCCATCATGCTGTACACCCTGGTCACCTCCATGATCGGCGGCTTGCAGATGTTTGACATCCCCCAATTGCTCACCCAGGGGGACCCCCAGGGGGCCACCAACACCGTGGCGCGGTTCATCTACCGCCAGGCCTTCTTTGGCAGCTACAACTTCAACTACGCTGCAGCAGCCTCCATCATCCTGTTTTTCATCATCCTGGTGCTGAGCATGCTGCTGTTCTATTTCATGCGGGACAGGAGCGTCAAGATAGACAGGAGGGCCGGCAAATGAAACAGAAAGCCATCATCCTGTCTGTCCTTCTGATCCTGGCTGCC
>ENA-UOUL01002233-UOUL01002233.1-bioreactor-metagenome-genome-assembly--contig:-NODE-2233-length-23244-cov-4.680925_pt1 | contig 23244 bp, 26 predicted proteins | sample MGYA00249838_ERZ747220 | MGnify/ENA primary metagenome ERZ747220 (study PRJEB28778, sample SAMN05720191) | bioreactor metagenome | isolation source: Anaerobic biogas reactor | place: USA:Washington...
CGGGCGTGGCAGGCCGGCAGCGTGGACCAGTGGCAGGAACCAGCGTTCGAGCTCTGACGCCGTGAAGGTGAACGTCCGCCGATCGAGCACGCTGCGGAGCGTCTTGACGCCAGGACGGAACGAACGTATCCGTCCATATTAATGATGGTGTGCCTGGCGGGGTCATACGTGACGGTGCTCCCGCTTGCGTTGTTCACGAGAATGAGCGCTTCCCCCCGCGGTACCCTCTGAAGTCCGAGGAATGTGACGCTCTCTTTTCGATCAGCTTCCATCGCCGTCCTCCCTGGTCCTTAAGCCGGGCTTTCCCGCCGTGACCTCCCGGACGTGGTGTTTCCCGGTGCGCGAAACCGCCGGATCCGTCTTCAACCACATCGAGACGCCATCCCTTCTCTAGTAGGGAAGGGAAACACAGGAAACGCGGTAGTCGTTCCTGATGCTGCAGAACGTTGGAAACTCGGCAAGCTCCTCATTCTTTATGTCAAGAACACAGATGACCTGTCCTTGCATCTGAAGCTCCCTGGCTTCGTTGGGATCCACCCATTTCGTCCTGCCCTTTGTCAAAGACAACTTCATCAACATGACATCCTCCGTGAGTTTTCTTATGCTGGATATCCTATCGGGTCCACCGGAGAGCATGAGGGAATATGTGCCGAATCGACCTGCCGCAGTTACGAGCATGGTATGCAGTGGTCATGCGAGGTCTTCGAAGCCGCCTTCAGTACAACACCTGCCGGGTGATCGCTTTAGGGAAGCCGGGGCACTCACTCCCCCCCGGTGAGTGTGCCCCGGCTTGGTGGGATGATGAAACATTGGGGTTTGCACTGACAATTCTACAGGATCATTGGGGCCGATATGAGACTGCGGGACGAACCAGACCTCATTCGTGACGAGCGTCGAAATAGTCCGTGATAGCGAAAAAAAAGGGAGGCCGGGACTTGTGCAGACACAACGATGTTGACATGTCCCGGCCTCGTTGGAATGGTGCGACTACAGGGGTTTGTTGAGGTGGATTTTACACGACAAGAACGGAGAGTGCCAACACCATGGTACGATCGTGTCCTCTGTTGTGCTCAAACTGCAGCTCTGTTACGCCTTCGCCTCCCCATCATCCTCTTTCGGGTCCTTCCGGCTCCCCTGACCCTTTGCCTTCGGGGCGACGATCTGCTCCTTGAACTCCTTGGGGTATGCCCCTCGGACTTTTCCCATCTTCTTGGACACCTCCTTGAAAAGGTAAGGATTACAGTGTCCACGAAAGCGGGTCAACTTCAGATTGCGTCGTTCCCGGACCTCACCCTCCCGGCCCAGCAGACGGTACATGGTCCGCTCCGAACAGAGGTAGCGGCCCTCGTCAAGCAGAGTGGCGTAGACCTCGGCCGGGGAAGAGTCATAGAAGCGCTCGCTGTTAAGCACGTCAAGGACAGTGGCCTGCTCAAGCCCGGATAGCGCCCGGGCCGGACGGGGACGGGGACGGGCAGCCTTGGCCTTGGGCGGCCGACGCCAGCGGTAGATGGTGGCCGGTGCCACACCGAGGGCCTGACAGGCCGGGCGCATGCCCATGAGCGGCACGAGGATGGCTAGGGTCTCTTCCATCATCTGTCGGTGCTCTTGTCGGGATTGGCGCCCCTGGGCTCCAAGAGCTCGCCCAGAAGCGCGGAGACGTTTCCCTGGACCTCGATCACCTTGCGGGCCTGGTCCAGTTCGGCCTCGGTACGGGCCAAGCGGTGCTTGAGTCGGGCGTTCTCCTGCTCCAGGGGGTGCGGGGGTTTGGGGCCTCGGGGCCGGGACAGCGCTTCGAGAGCGCCTTCGTCTCTGAGGCGGCGCCACTTCGTAAGATTGGAGGAGTAGAGGCCCTCCCGCCTGAGAAGAGCGCCGATCTCCCCCGGACGGTCGGCGAGAGCGTCGGCCTCACGTACGATGGCCAGTTTATAGGCCGATGTGAACCGCCGACGACTCGCCCGCTGGGTGAGCTCCGGGTCGGGTGCCTTCGCCACAGGTCCAGCGTCGGCCCCGGAGCTTCGCTCGCCTACGGCTCGCTCCGCTCCGGGGCCGCCATTGTCTCCTTTGCCATTCCTCTCAAACAACGACATTTCTGTGCTCCGATCTCGCCCTTCATGTTCACTAATCTCTGGGTGATGATCGTCTCACGTCAGCTTGGCAGAGAGGGGGCGGGGAGATCAAGCACCCTGCTTAGTACCTGCGCGGCAGCTTCTGACTGGTCCGCAGGAGCAGCTGCCACATCGATGCGAAGACCCGCTTCCGGCTGCGTGCCACAACCCGCCACAAGCAACAGAACCAACAGGATAGTGCTTGTTGCGCCCAAGACAGCTACCCAACGCCTGTTCATAGCTCCTCCATGTTTACTTTGGTCCTTGAAAAAGTCCTACCAGGAAGTATTCATCACGCCATAGCGCGCCGGCTTGATCACAAGATACTGGTCTCCCGATATCAGGCAGCTCTGGAACCCATCTCCCTGACCCATGAGGCCTTCAACATCATCCAGGGCTAATGCCGCTGCCTGTTCAAGCGTCCTGTCATTAGCAAGCCACGCTGAGAACCCCCAAGCCCAGGTCGCATAAGATCTAAGGGCGATGTTGTCAGTGAAGCCGACAGCGGCATCGATGAACTTCTCTTCCCTCATGAGTCGCAGTAGGTGGTATTGCCTTTGCCCACTATGCCCAGCTGCATAATCGCCTGTGTTGCAGCCTTGGAAGACCGCTAGCAGAGTCTTGGTTACTTCCGCTCCCAGCCTATTATTCAGGTAGTAGTTGGCGTCATCGACGGTGCCTGGAGGAACGTCTGGGCTATTAGGCGTATACGGTTGTGCCCACGCGCGCTGTTCCCAACTGGGCTTCTGCGCCACTATCCTGCCTCCCGTAGCATGGCCAGCCCACCACCAAACGGCAACTTGCCCAAACTGGTTGTAGAGTTGATAGGCACTTTGATTCTGACAGGCAGTCGCATCATAGCCAGCCTGGTCCAACCAATAGGCCGCGTCGACAGCCGCTAGCCAGGAATGCGGATCACTAAGTGTCCCACCTCCACCAACATCCTCATAGCCAAAGGTAATAGCCTTTGGGGAGGCAATGGCACTGGCCGATAGGGCCAGGAACAGCATGACACAACAAGCAAGAACACCACAGCATTGCAGCTTTCTCATCGGTACTCCTGTCTTGAGAATGGGATAGGACATAGCACACCACTACATTCAAATGTTGCCAGTACTGTTCCGCCTCTCTTCCCGACAAGGTCTTCCTGGGCAATGATAGCCATCGCCTCTTGTGCAGTAGTTACCCTCCCTCCGACGCAGCATCAAGCCTATGACATGCCGTCTGCATTGCCCTCAAGTAGGGGCTGAGTGATTCTGAGCAGCAGTTGGCAGAATCGGCAGAGTTGGTCGTCGGGATCGATGGATGCAAGGTTCTTCACAATGTTCTCCAGAACCATCTGCCCGTTCACGAGTCCTCCTTGTCTTGAGCTTCCTCGTCCCGATTGCCGTCAAATCCCCCTCGCTTCCGGGCGCTTGATGTCTCCTCAGTCATCAATAGACGAACTTGGAACACTACTCGCTCCTCCCAACCCTATGGGTGGCAGGGGGAAGTAGTATCAGCCGCTTGAACGCTACCCCGCGAGCTGGACATCGGGCAAGACAGACTTCGACCCCCTCTACCAGGCTATGGGCGCATCTGCCACAGAGAGCGCATAGCGCGTCAGTTCCCCGCTGTCAACATCGACCGTCCACACATCCCCCAGCCGCCAGTTCCGGAAGGCAATACGCCGGCCGTCGGGCGAAAACGCGGGGAAGGTGGGGTGTAGCCCCTTGGTGGACTCAATCTGTGTGCATGTGTCCGCTTCAAGATCGTAGACCCACAAACTCGTAGCTCCATCCGCCGCGTCAGAGCCCACGAGACACACGTTCTTTCCGTCGGGGGAGAAGACCGGGCTGGATATGTTCGTGAGCCCAAGGGAGAGGCGGATCTCTTGGGTCCCAGTCCGCAGCGTCGCCGTGGCCCGGTACTGCGGGGTCCCTAGATACAGAATCGATAACCCATCGGGTGAGACAGCGAAGTCGCCCCCAAAACTGTTGGCCAGATCAAGGGCCATGAGTTGCGACCCCTGCGGCTGGGCCATCCAGAGGGTCGCATCACCACCATCCTGGGCGAGCTCGGCAAGCCACACCTGGTCGCCCTTCTCGTCGTAGTGAACCCGGTTCATCGGGGGAAGGTTCGTGGATCGGAGCAGCTCCTGGGATTCCTCGGCCCCAGCGACGAGCACGGCCATGAGCGCGTTCTCCCCGTCGAAGGTGGCGGTCCAACCGGGCCCTGCTACCTCGCCGCCCGCACCCTCTCCCGATCCTGAGACTGCGGTGCCAAGCACCTCGCTGGTCTTGCCAGACTGCTTGTCTGTGACCTGATATATCCCCGATCCAAAAAGCAGCCACGTGCCATCAAGAGAGTAGGAGACCCCGAGCGCGGGGCCACTGCCGATAACCTGCTGCGGCGTCCACAAGGTCTTCGACATCCCACCCTGGATCCTAGCGACCTCTCCACGGGCCGTGGCAAACGCCAGCCCGTCCAACCGCGCATCGACAGGTATCGAGTCCAGAGTTGCACCCGAGGCGCTCTGGTCTTCTGCGGAGGGATGAAGTAGAACGGCCGCCTCAAACGACCCTCCACTGCTGACGGTTTCGCGCCCCGTCGCTGCATCGGTCCAAGTCCACGTCCTGGTCAGGGCAAGACCCATGACGGGGAACGATTCTAAGGAGAGATCGGCTAGCTCGACGCGACGGAGGGTTCCCGAGGACAGATCTAGGATGACCGGCGCGGAGATGGGGGACCCGTGTAGTTCGTCTCGGTGGGCCGCATCGATATACGCCAGATTCCTGTACGAATCGCTGAGATCCCATACGACCTTGCTGAGAACTGGGTTGGCCCCGGACGACGACGGGAAGTCATCGGGAGAGGTGTCCTGCCCCGATGCAGCAAAGAGGGCAGCAGGATCACCCGCCACCTTCACTCCAGACTGCGTGCCGATCGCCATAAGGCCAACAGCATCCAGGTCGGCGAGCACCTGGTCGACCGTCACCAAGGCCGGGCTCGCGGTCATCAAAGACCCGGAGGCCGTGTGGGGCTGAACGTTGCTCTCAAAAGAGATGTATCCGTCTGCTGCACCAGAAGAAGGGTTGGCACCAAGTGAGACTACTCGTCCATCCGGGGTACGGGCGGACAGGTGGAATTGGTCGAGCAATCCATCTGCTCCCCAGAGTATCTGGATGCGATCGATAACAGCAGAGGCGGGATCCACCCCCAACGCCACGGCTGCCTTCGCCCATACTTCAGCCAGCTTGAGCTTTGAGACCGAGTTCGGTTCCTCTGAGGAGAAGGCGGTCGAAGGCGCACTGGTGTGGGCTTGCGTCGACCCACTGTCGCTGCTACCAGCGAGGGATGACCCAGGGGGATCGCTGAACACCAGAACGTAGTCCGGCTTGCTGAGGTGCTCTACGGCTTGCCAGGCGCCCGCGCTCACCCCGGCCAGCACAAGCAATCCGACGAGAGCAAGGCTGAGCCTGCAGACGAGGCGCTGCCTCCGGAGTCTCTTGCCCGTCCGACTGAGCTCCAGATGTAGTCCGGACATGAACCTTTCTGTGTCGAGCTCTCGGGCGTGCTCACGGTAGAAGTCCCTGATCTCGGCGTCGCCCTCGTGCATATCGAAACCGTCGTTCGCACTCATCGTCTGGCCTCCAGCGTCTTCTTCAAACTGCGCCGCGCTCGATTGAGATGGCTGTTCACCGCTCCTTCAGATATGCCCATCAAGTGGGAGATCTCGACTATCGACATGTCGCCCTGATAGAAGAGCGCCACCGCAGTCCGTTGCCGGACGGGCAACTTCCGCAGAACGGCGAAGAAATCATCGATGGACTCCGGACCGTCTTCCGTCGCCAGGGGAGGTGCAGTGGCCACCAGCCGACGAAAGAGCCGCCTACCCCGAACGAGCCGTCTGCGGTAGTCCTTGCAGCGATTGACCGCCACCCGGTACAACCAGGCTTCCGGTTCGCCGGCGACTCTCACTTCGTCCCAATGGAGATAAAGCTGGACGTAGGCCTCTTGAGCCGCGTCTGCCGCCAACTGACCGTCTAGCACGATGGCTTCAAGCATGCGGATGAGCCTCTCGGAGGTACCGCGCACCACCGCCTCGAAACGCGCTTCCTCACGCGCATCGAGAGCGGTCCCCTTGGGGGCGGGCCGTTCGAGCTCGGTGACAAGAGTGTCGTTTGCCGTTCTTCTCGCCCCCTTCGGCGCCGTTTCACTGTCTCTTCTTCTCCTTCGCTCACCTTATCTACGACGGCAAGAGCCTTCCAGCTTTACACGGCCTGAGTCTGGATGCCTGGATCATTACCGATCGCGGAGTCTTCGAGCATCCGGCTCTCGCCCCATTCAGCACGGTCAACGGAAGACGGGGCAGCTCCATGTTGACCTAACCTGACCCCTGAAATCGGTGCAGCCATGCACTTGGGCTTCGGACCGACAAAGGAGGAAGACATACACTCCAGAAACGCTACCGCCCTGAAGAGATCATCGCCAAGCTCGAGAGAACTGTGAACCGCACCGCCTTCAGTGGGGACTCATTTGTTTGAGTTCGGTCGGAGTGGCCACGAGTGACAAACCAAACGTCGACCCTCGGATTGCAGGTACGAGTGCGAACTCGAAAGCGGCCCCTTTACAGCATCTCTAGCTGACAGTTCACGCGGAGTACGCGCAATGCGTCCTCTGACCCAAGGCTATCGGGCGCCAACACCACACTCAGGCCAGCACCAGCACACTGGATGGCTTGCACTTTGCGACCGTTCGAGGAAGCCATGGTCAGTCTGCCCGTTTGCATCAACAGCTCGCCTCCCAAGACTCCCATCGGACAGTTCCCGCATGCTTCATCCAGAGAATGGAAGTGATTATCCACGCCCACGAGCCGCAGAAGGATTGCGTTGTGTATACGATTCGGATCCGCCAGCACGACCGGTTTGCCCTGATGACGTGCTCGAACAATGCCTAGCGTGGTCCCTATCGATTCTTTCCACATGTTGGCGAGAAGGATGTCGCACGCCTCAAGCTTCGGTATCTCCAGAGAGAGCACGCGATCATCGGCCCACTCGGTGGGATCCTCGAAGTCAAAGTCCCTCTTGAGCAACTGCTTGGCCTCATCTCTCCACCAAGTCTTCTGCTCGTCGCTGCAACCTCGGATCGGTCCAGCAAGATAGACCCTGAGTCTGGTTGTCATTCTTCCCCCCTAACTCGGTCTGGCGATTGAGTTTCGTTGCGCTTGGCTTCGAAGGCCCCCAGTGTTGAGCTAGTGAACCGCCCCGGGTTCAGTGGAGATTCGGTTGTTTGTGTCCTGGTCTGGCTACCATCGGATAGCTGGTGCGAGTGTGTCGAAAGAACCTGCCGGTTTGCCGGGACTACTGGACGTCTGTCAGCGGTTTGTCCACCACCATAACCGTCGTGCGGCCCGAGAGCTGTGATGCCCGGTCTCCGGAATCTAGGCTTTACCGTATGTTCCGTGGCCGACCACGATCAGCAAGTTAACATTGCGTTCTCGCCGGGAACGCACACCGAGAACGGCCCGTGATGATCATCTCCCATCCGAAGCACGTGGCCGGTCAACTTGGCAGGCGGTCTGCGGCGCAGGACTGCGCCCGATCCCGGCCGTTCACCGTAACAAGATTAGGCCAGCGCTCGCTCAGAGCCCAGTGGAGCCGTCGGTCACCAGCCCTTGAGTGCTCATCACTGGTCGGAAAGAGTGGCCCCTCGGCGAACGGCGTTCTTGCCGTACTTCTCTCGGATGGCGTCCACCTTGAGATCCAGTTCTCGCAGAAGAGGCAGCTCCTGGTCGAAAAGGTCATCCTGCCCGGCCCGTGGAGCTAGGTTGCTCAGTCCCACTCCGACCAGCCGAAGGCAAGAGGACTTCCGCCAATGCCGGTGGAACAGAGCCCGCACTTCCCGAAAGAAGGCCTCATCCACATCTGTGGGGTGGGACAGAGTGTGAGAGCAGGTATGAGTGGCAAAGTTGGCATATCTGATCTTGATGGTCACCGTGCGCGCCTCTAGAGCACTCTGGCGCAGCCGTCGGCACACGTCTTCGGTAAGAGCGATGAGGGTGGACTCAAGCAGTCTAGGATCAAACACGTCCGTTTCGAAGGTGTGCTCCCGAGAGATGGACTTGACTATCTGCCCGGGAGTGACAGGATTTGCGTCTTCTCCCCGGGCCCGGCAGGCCAGTGCCTCTCCCCACTCTCCAAGAGAGAGCTCCAGAGTGCGAAGGGGTACCCGGGCTAGATCCCCTATGGTAGCCACGCCCCAGCTGCGAAGCTGCCTAAGAAGAGCTGGGCCCACCCCTGGCAGTCGCTGGACGGCTAGAGGAGCAAGAAACTCCGCCTCCCTTCCACAGGGAACCACGGTGAAGCCCGCCGGCTTCTCATAATCAGAGGCCACCTTGGCTACCAGCTTGTTGGAAGCAAGTCCCACCGAGATGCTCAAACCAAGCTCTTCTTTCACCCGCTTCTGAATGAGGCGCGCCGTCATCTCCGGCGGCCCGAACAGGCGCTCGGTGCCAGTCAGATCCACGTAAGCCTCATCCAGGCTCACCTGCTCCACCAGAGGGGAGTAGGTGGCAAGGAGGCTCATCAAGCGACGTGAGTAGTCCCGGTAGAGGTCATGGTGACCCGGGAGAAATACCCCGTGCGGACAGAGGGTGCGGGCGGTGCGAATGGGCATGGCCGAGTGCACCCCGTAGCGGCGGGCCTCATAGTTGGCGGTAGCTACCACGCCTCGTTCCCCGCCCCCGACAATAACCGGCTTACCGCGCAGGGAGGGATCCCGGCTCTCCTCCACCGCGGCAAAGAAGGCGTCCAGGTCCAGGTGGGCGATGACTCGGCAAGAGGCCCCGGGCCGGCTGCTATTTGAAGCCTGAGTCCAAGCAGACCAGGGAGCGCGTGATTCTGTCTTCTTCTCATCCATCTGCGGTCAGCATAGCCGTGGGTATGACCCTGGGCAAGCGCCGGCGGACTCTTGCCTTTTGGTGGTGAAGACGTCACCCCGGCCGACATAGGGCCTCCTGCTCCCCGCTTCAGTCTGGTGCAGAAGGCGCCGCCCCTGGACCCGATGGAGCACGACCCTTTGTACCTTGGCGGGGCTCGAGCCTTTCCCCCCGCAAGGACTCGGGGGATGCCGGGCTACGATCTCCCCCAGGGGACGAAGTGGCAAGCTGAACCACCGACGAGTAGTATCGAGCCTGGCAAGTGCCGCATCTCAAAGGTGTCAGTGAACGTCAGTGCGGCTCCGCACCGACTTCAACCCCACTCACTAAGAACTGGAGGGAAGTCCCGTGATCAAGGCTGGCTTCGAACTCGAGAAAGAAACCAAGAACACCATGAGGTACACCGAAAAGCCGGAAGCCGGGAAGCCCCCCGCTATCGGCACCATCTACATACAGAAGTGGGCGCTACCCGAGCCGACGCCGCAGACCATTACCGTTACGGTCGAGGTCTAAGGCGACCCGGCAAAGCCGACGGTCATCACTACCCGTGAGGCCGGTCAGGAGACGCGCGTCGCCGCCGATCATCCGTGCTCAAGCGTCGGTGCTCAGCTTCGCGAAGCTCCGGACGGACGCGCGGCAGGATAAGCCTTCGGGGACCATCACGATCTGTTGATGGGGATGCCCCCTTGCCGCGAAACCGCAAAGCTTCGACGCAGGAGTTGGTTGGTCGAGTCGATGGACCCCGCCAAGAGGGTCAAATGGGTCAAGCCGCGTTAATACAGCACTGATCTGGCGGCGCGCCCCAAGGGCAGGATCCTCAGTATGCTGGAAGAGCAGAACGAACGGGTCGAGCCGGTCCGAGAATGGCAAAGAGAATCGAGCGTTTAAACTGGGGAAGCCACGGACAAATCAGGTCGCCGCAGAGTGAACTCAGCCCCACCTGAAAGAGGAGGCCGCAAATTCGCCAGGGTTGGGACCTTCCCGGTCGAGGAAGCGACGGTCCGAGCAGCCGAAGGACTCCTCGACTCTGGAGCCAAGAAGAAAGGCTGTGTCTTTGGCCGTCTGAGCGACCGGCGGTTCAGCAAGCTCCAGGACCAAGGCGAGTTGGTTCTCCGCACACTTCGCAAATTCGTATCGCTGTTCCCATCCCTGACCGACATTAGACAACGAAGCCCCCTTGGTGCCACGAAGTGCAAGAGTCACCTGACATGGGCCAGGAAGGCCAAAGCGCTGGGCAATAAGGCCGCATGCCTCAAGCGCAGACCAGCAGTTTCCAACAAGTGTGACAAGTCGAAACCAGCGCTTGCCATCGCACTCGAACATCGCGAAGTCGCCGAGAGCCATCTCCACCGCCCCGCTCCTAAATACGGCCAGGTACTGGTAGCACTTCTTCTGGGTGGTACGAGCGAGCATTGCCACCCTCCGTCCCCGTTCAGGCGATCCCCACACGGCTTGGCCCCCGTGCACCGGGTCAGGAAGCGTCTCAAGCAGAGACCAGAAATCCTGATTGAATTCCAGCACCTCGGATTCAGGATCGGCAGGGAGCACCAGCAAGCGCACAAAGGGATCGGGTTCAAAACCGAAGACGTCGCCGCAGAAGTCGGATGCGCCCGGGTCGTCCAGGTGCAGGCGCTGTCTCTCCCGGCGCCATAGACTGCGTTGCAGCTCGGTGTGCAAGAGACCGCCCACTAGCCTTTGACTTCTCTTCGTAAGAGGGCGACGAAGTCTGCGGCGATTTCCGAACGAGCGCTCGTGAGCTCATCCAAGGCGTACGACCGTCCAAGGTGAACCGCTTCGGGTTTGCGCCCGAACCCAGGCATGGTAATGCTCGTAGGATTGGCGGCTCGTTCAGCTTGGGTGAGCCAGCCCACGTATTCGGCGCCTTCTACACGGCCGGCGAGTGCAACGGAAACGACCAGGTGGGTCGGGTCAAGAATCTGAAGGGCTTGACTGAAGAAGTCCAGCGCTTTCTCGATCCGAGCGTGAAGATCCTCCTCGATAACAGCAAGCTGCCCACGATCAGTAGCCGGTTGAGCGACCAGCATCCGACCTGAATCATGTACAACCAGGTAGGCCGCTTGTTGCCGCACCTCAATGACCCCTGAGCTTCGACTAGCAGGAGCGCCCGCCGCGCGGTCAAGGATGCGAGAGCGAAAGAGGGCAACCTCCATCAGCTCATCAACAACTCTCTCTGCGTCGAACTCCGACGGCCGCAGAAGCGGCGCAATCCTAGATGGGGCGAGACCTACAAGAAGCGCATGGCCCGACCCTCTGGTCGGCTCCGCCACTAGCGCCTTTGCGAGCTCGACCATCTCGGTGAATGGCACAGCGGCTTCCGTGGCGGAAGCCGCCGCGGAAGCCGAGCCAGGAAAGACGGGGTGAGTCTTGCCAGGAAAAGGCACATTCCGCGGTTTTGCTCGGCCTTCGGTAATCCCGCTCATTAGAGCTTCTCTGGCCTGCTTCTCATGTTTATCCAGAAGGTCGATATAGACAATGTCCTTCAGCAGACCGGACAGATCAAGAGACTCCACCCGAACCGGAATAAGCTTGCGGGTCCGCCCAGACGGATCGGCGGCAAAAGCGGCAGCCCATTCGGGGCCAGTAAAGGTCGCAGCCACGTAGGCGGGAGAGAGCACCGCAATGGTGTAGTCCGCCTTGAGCGCCTCGCTCATGGCAAGAACGAAGTTCATGCCAGGCCGAAAGTCCCACGCCTGGACTATTGTCTGATGCCCCGCCTCCTCAAGCTCAGCCGCTATCCACGTCGCCCAGGATTCGTCGACTCCCGTGTAGCTAATGAAGTAACTGGCCACAGCTCATCAGTCTAGCTCGTGGCCCCGAAAAACGGAACAGAAGGGAGAGTGGCCCCATCCCATCGCTGAGTAGTGTTGGGAGTTCGTTCATCCAGTTCCAGCTTGGCGCTGGGCCCGCGAACGAGCTGCCCGTACTCCCACAGAGAAGCGGTGGCCCGAGAGCGGCCAAAGCGGTGTGTGGCCCAACGGTTTTCGAGGGCTCTGGCCCATGTCCGGCGAGCGGTGTTGAGCGTGCATGGATACCGTTCTGTGCGGCGGGAATACCGCTTTGGTGGTGTCTTGTCCGTCTAGGCCGGGGAGTTTGCCACCAAGATGGCACCAAGTCTCGCGTGTCTCATCGTTAGAGGCGGAGTTGCCGATATGAAAGCATTGGTGCTGGGGTGACCCCTTGGTGTGGCCACTCGCGTGCGCGGGAACCGTGTCTCGGACATCCGAGGCCCCGCTGCGCGAGCGGTTCTGGACCTGCAGGACGGGCAACGCCAGCTTAGGGGGGTTCGGCGCGGGACTATCGGCCTGACTCCTGAGGAGGTGTTTCGTCATGTACTGGATCGCTTGCCAAATACTGCGTTTGATATACGGCAAGGAGGCGTGGGACGCAGAGATGGAGCGCGAGAGAAGCCGCAGGAGGAAGAAGAGCTACGACGACGATGGCTGGAACTGGCGAGAGATCTTCTGGAACTGACCTTCGATAGGCTGATCTGAAAAGGTGGTATGGATGATAACGCGAGCTGAGAGAGAGGGCGACTACCGAGCAGTGAAGGTAGGGGATGTCTGGGTAGTTGCGTACCTCGACAGGGAGCTGAACAAATGGGTCGTTCCGCGGGAGACGGGCGATGCTTACGGATATCAGCCCGAGGAGGCTGCAGCCTGGGCTCTAGCTGACGACGGCGAGCCGTACCACGTGTTTAGGACGAAAAAAGACGCACTGGCCAACGCCGGCATCTATTCCCCGCGCTGAAGGGCCGCCCTGGTGTAGGGGAGAGCCAGAGGCCGCCGGTGCTCCCGGCTGGTCGCACGCGGGCTAGGACCCACGAAACGTAGGTGGGGTGGGCGGGATCCCGACGCTATCACTCTGCTCCGTCGCTCTCCTGCACACTAAGCTTCATATCATGCGAATCCTGTCGGGGTTGCGACATATCGCTCATACTTTCAATAGGATCCTTACGGGTGGGAGGAAGCCCATGCACCAAGAGCCAGGTGGGCTCTTCACCGCGGTTGACGCGGTCTTCGCGGACATGATCGGCGCGATGCCGAACGTTTCCGAGCCAATAGCCGTCCGTGTCTACGCGGCCGTAATGGCAGAGCTGCGACAAGATCACAGAGCCTTGGCTCTGCTGACCGCGGCTGGCTACTCAGGTGCCTGCGCCCAGATCATGCGCTCCATTTTCGAGACAATCGTTGACTTCTTCCTAATGACCTCTGGGTCTCGGGAACAACAACGGCGACGTGTGGCGGCGTTCTTCGTCCACGCGGCAGTCGAGCAGACTCGGCACCAAATGCTGCACGATGAGCTGACCAAGACCAGGAAGTCAGGTCGTCTGATCGACGGGTCGTTCCCTGCGATGCGACAGGAGGCGGTTCAGGAAAGCCGACAGGAGCTCAACCGCTTTCTCGAGAGCGACGAACTGCACGATTCGCAGAGCTTTGCATCCTTGGTGTCTGCTGAGCTGAAGGATTATGAAGAGTCTGGGGAGCCTCGTCATTGGTCGCGTCTGGACCTGGTTTCCCGGATCGAGCAACTAGATGGGATAACTTCGACCAGGAAAAGCAACTTCTTTGAAGCCTATCGCCTCTACTACTCACTTGCCTCCGGGTTTGTCCACGGTGGGAGTGCGCTCAGCTTCACACTCGATACTCCATCGGGACCGGGTACCTTTGGACTGATCACCGGCCGGTTCACTGAAGGCCATCTGCAGCCAGTGGTCCTATCAGTCTTGTTTGCCTCTGACTTCTTCGGCAGGTTCATGCAGGTTACGGGGATGAAGTCCGAGTCGTTCGGCCAGTTCACGCAAGAACTAGAGGCGTTTCTTGAGCCCATCCTCACCTCGGACACGGGCAGCGAGTCGGCGACGGGTGGTTCCGTCCCCAACTCATAGTGGTACAGGGCCCGTTGGGCCGTGTCTTCCGTTTCTGCTGTGGAACGGAGGAGACGGGCAGCAAGAGAGCTGCGGCGTCTTTTTTGCTGCCTTTGCCGGGCTACAGAGTGCGGTCTAGTCCGACAATCTGGCGCAGCCTCTCCTCCCGCTGCTCGTAGGGTCCCAGGTGGCTGCGCATGAGGCTCTTCCAGACCGGACCGTGGTTGGGGATGCGCAGGTGCAGCAGCTCATGGACTACCACGTAGTCCTGCAGAGGCCCATCAAGTTCCGGCACCTGGGAGTCGAAGGTGAGGCGGCCGGTGCTTGAGCACGACGCCCACTTGGTCCTCAGGGGGCGCACGGTTACCGACTGGGCCTCAACGTCGAGCTTCTCGGCCCATTCGCGGACCCGGGCCTTGAAGGCCTCTTTGGGGTCAGCGGAGGTCATAGGCCTTCTCCAGCAGGGTGAAGAGCTCATCGACGATCTCGGTCACCTGGTCCAGGTTCTCCACTTGCGAATAGACGGCGAAGGTTACGGCGGTACGGAGCTCCCGTAGCTCAGCGTCGCTCTTCTGCCAGTTAGGATGCTGGGCGAAGGCGCCCTTGATCTCGGCGCTTGCTGGCTCGGCGTCGGTGATCCCGCTATCGGTCAGGGTGCGATACACGAAATAGGTAAGTGCGTCGAAGCCCTTCTCGGCCTGTTCCTTCTTGCGCTGCTCGTTCTTCTCCAGTTCGAGGGTCAGGGCCTCAAGGGCGTCCTGGGTGGTTCTCTGCCGTTCCTCGAAGCTCTCCTGTACGACTTTGGCTCGCTCGGCCATGGCCACCAAGAAGGGGTCGTCGCTCTCTTCAATAGCTGTCTTCTGAATACTCTTCACCAGGTTGATGACCTTACGGGCATCGCCGCCGTGTTGCTTCTTGATGAGCTCTACCGTCTCCGCGTTAATCTCCACCAGCTTTTCCACTTGAGCGATGGTCCCTGTTCCTACGTGCCCCTGCACTAGGTCGTTGGTCTTGCGTTGGAAGGCTCGGTCCACGTAAACCTGCTTGGCGTAGGCTTTCCGCACCACCTCGTAGGCGGCAGAGAGCGTCAGGTAGTCATCCATGAAGGGCCGCAGGAAGGCATCGGGGGAGATGATCTCGTAGAGCATCTCCAGCTCCTTGTACCGGCGGAAGAACTCTTTGCGCCGGTCTTTGTCCCGGAAGTGCTCGATGAGGCCGTCGACGTCGTGGTCGTCGAAGCCGTGCTCGATGAGACCCAGGTAGTCCGCTGCCGCCTTCTCTATCTCGGTCTTGAAGAGAGACTTGAGCAGGGCCAGGTCCTTGATGATGGCGTTCACTTCCTCGCTGTCGAAGGCCAGAGCCCGCTCCAGCTTGTCGAAGATACCCACGAAGTCGAGCACGAAGCCGTGGGGTTTTGCCATCTCTTCCGCTTCGTTCTCGTACGGGCGGTTAACCCGGGCGATGGCCTGCAGCAGGGTGTGGTCGCGCATGGGCTTGTCCAAGTACATGGCGTAGAGCACCGGGGCGTCGTATCCGGTAAGGAGCTTCTCAGTCACTATGAGGATCTTGGGGTAGGTGCCGAACTTGGCGAAGTCCTTGCGGACCTGGCGCTCGTCCTTCTCATCTAGGTGGAACTCCTTGAGCTCGGCCGTGTCGTTGTAGTCGGCGGTATACACCACGGCGGAGAATTCCGGCGGCAGGTAGTGGTCCAGAGCCTTCTTGTATTTGGCACAGGCGGGTCGGTCGACTGCCACCACAAAGGCCTTGTAGCCCAAGGGCTCCACGTTGGCCCGGTAGTGCTCGGCCACGTACCTGGCCACCTTGTCCACGCGGTCGTCGGCTTTCAGGAAGTTCTTCAGGTTGACGGCCCGCTCCAAGATTTTGTTGAGCTCGGCGATGTCGGCCACTCCTTCGGTCTCGGCCAGCGACCAGAACTCCTCATCCATGATCTCGGGATTGGCCAACATCTCGTTTGGAGCAAGAGCGTAGAAGAGGGGAAGGGTGGTGCCATCCTCGATACTCTCGGCAATGGAGTACTTGTGCAGGTACCCTTCCGGATCATCGACACCGAACGTCTTGAAGGTGCCCTTGCCATAGGCGGTCTTGTCAATGGGGGTACCAGTGAATCCGATCATGGTGGCGTTGGGGAGGGCGGCAAAGAGGTAGTTGCCGAGATCACCGCCGGTGGTGCGGTGGGCTTCATCGGCAAGAACGTAGACGTTGGAACGCTCACAGACGCATGGGGGCATGGCATCGAACTTGTGGATCATGGTGACGATGATGCCCCGGTAGTCATCTCGAAGCAGCTTGACCAGACGCGCTATACGGTTCGCGTGAGCCACGTTTCCCAGTCCCAGCATGGCCAGGTTGCGGAGCATCTGGTCTTCCAGCTCGTTGCGGTCGATGAGAAGAAGTATGGTGGGCTTCTCGGCGGCAGGAGCCCGAAAGAGCAGCTCAGCTGCTTTGATCATGGTGAAGGTCTTCCCGCTTCCTTGCGTGTGCCAGATGAGACCGCGACGCTTGGCCGGGTCAAGGGCGCGGGCCACCACTCGACGGACGGCTTCGGCCTGGTGCTGGCGAAGGATGTACTTGTTGAGCTCCTCATCCTTCTCGGCAAAGACGATGAACTGGCCCAACAGCTCAAGGACATGGGGGATGGCGCAGAAGCTCTTGACCTTGGCTTCTAACTGTCCGGCCTGCTCCTCCCTCCAGTTGAAGATGTTGCGCCTCACTGTGCTCCAGGTGACCCCATAGGAGAAACCGATTGCCTCAGTGGCGGTGAAGACCATCTCCGGCACCATCATCTCCGGGGTCTCCTCGTGGTAGCGGCGGAGCTGATCGATGCCGAGCGCGATGGCCTCCGCTTTACTTGCGTTCTTGCACTCGATCACAAGGACGGGGATGCCGTTTATGAGAAAGACCACGTCTTCGCGGTTGCGGTAGATTCCGTTGTTGACCGCGAACTCCTCGGTAACCTCATAGATGTTGCGCTCGGGATGGTCATAGTCGATCAAGACCAGGTTGAGTTCGCGCCCCTCCTCCGCACAGAGAAAGGTCGCCTGGTTTCGTAGGAAGGTGAGGAACTCCCGATTGCCGTAGATGTTGGCCTGCAGCCGCTGAAGAACCCCGACCAGGGCTCCGGAGGGCTCGGTGTAGCGGGGGTTGAATTCCCCGACCTTCCCATAGAGGAGATCGTCGAAGTAGAGGGAGGCGCCGAGTGCAGCTGTGACCGGGTTGGGGGCATCGGCATTGAAGCCCCGCCTACGTTCGGCCTCGGTCTGGGGCACATGGGCCCAGCCGATCTCCTGCGCGTACTCGAGGATACGGGCCTGGACCGTCTTGTGCTCGCCGGGTACAGGCATCAGTTCACCTCGATACCGAGTGCCTTCAGTTCGGACATATCTACCTGATCGACGCGGAGCTGGGCGGTCATAAGTTGGTGGAGAAGGGTGCGGAAGAGCAAAGCCAGGGTAGTCGAGTACGCCTTTCGTTTCTGCTCCGCTGCTTCGGTCTTGATCAAGTACTCGACAATCTCTCGCTGCTCCGCTATCGAGGGAATTGGCACCAGAGCCCCTGAGATACTCCTCTGGTTGAGGGTGGTCATGGTGGTCGTCTTTGACCTGCCAACCAAGTCCTGCTTCCCCATGGGCGACCGCCAATAGCTAGCAAGATACTCGGGCAACAATGCCGATGGGTTGGGTCTGATGCGAATGATGTGGCAATCGAAGAAGGCTTGTTCCGGCATCTCCCCGACAACAGTGCTTTGGCCAATCCCATCTCTCTTGAGGGAGGAGCGGACGACAAGAACATCACCCTTGCTCAGCATGTATTGGCTGACGTTGTCAGAACTCACGCGAAGCCGAGTCAATCTTGATGTGCCAAGGTACAGTCCTTGATACATGTGAACAACATTGGCGAAGAGTAGTCCCTCTCCCTCCACGGGTCTCTTGATGAAAGCACCGTTCTGAAGGGGCTTCGCAAGAAGCTCGCTCAAGGGAACGATGTCCCAGCTCTCCGGAACCAGCCCGATGTCAGTCTCCTTCTGAGCCTCCCCGCGGGTCCCCTCGGTGAAGAGCTTCTGCATGAGAGCCTTCTTGAGCTCGGTGGTGAGGGCGATCAGTCTCTCCTGCTGCTCGATGGCACGCTGTACGGCGGAGAGGAGGGCGGCGATGCGGCACTGTTCGTTGTGCTCAGGGACCATGAGCCGCAATTTCTTGACGTCGCTATCACGAATCGCTGGATAGCTCGCGCCCCTCTGAATGCTCTCCATGTACCTGGTGACGTCATCCGTGAGGAGCGAGTAGTAGAGAAATGCGGGGTCGACTGACCCATCGGTCCTGAGGACACAGAACCCGGTGCTGCAGATCTGGTTGTCGTATCGCCGGGTTACGAGCGCAACGCGCCTTAGAGTCGGCCTCACGGTGGCGCAGATCACATCGCCAGCCCGGATAACCTTGCGTGCCCGACTGGGTGCACAGGCGCCCTTCAGCATCTGGGGACTCTCGATGACGAAGCGTGCGTTGTCGACGCTGGAGACATCTACGTAAATGAAGTCATTGTCGGGCGTTCGACGCGGATCACGCGTTTCGGTCTCAACCACGTGCGCACCTACATTGGAGCGGGCCCAGTCCGCCATCCTTAAAACCCTAACTGCTTGAGCACTGTCCGTAGTGCTGCGCTCGTCTCTGCCGCTTCGGCTTCCAGCAAGTCCAGCTCCTCCAGGATCTCTGGGATCGGCCGGTACTCTTCTGCCTCGGCGGTGTGGATGTAGCGTGAGGGGCTGATGTTGTAGTCGTTCTTCACAATCTCAGCCTTGTCGACCACCCGGCTGAACTTCTCTTCTTCCATCCAGGCAAGACAAGCGGCCACGATGCGGTCGATGCCGTCCTCCGGGATGTAGTTCTTCGGATCGCCCTTGGCGAAGACCTGGCTGGCGTTCACGAGAAAGAGCTTGTCCCGGCGGTCGGCGGGCTTCGCCTTGTTCAAGAGTAAGATGATGCCCGGAGCGGGGGTGTTGTAAAAGAGGTTCTCCGGCAGGTAAATGACTCCCTCGATGAGGTCGTTCTCAACGAACCAAGTGCGCGCCGAGCGCTCTTTGTTTCTTCCTTGGTTTCCACTCCCCCGGCTGGCAGCACCGGTGTCAAGGACGATGGCCGCTCGACCCTTCTCATTCATGCTGGCAAGCACGTGCTGAACCCAACCCCAGTCAGCCGACTGCTTGCCGGGGAACCCAGCTCCTGCCGGAAAGCGACCGAACTCATCGGCGTCGTAGTCGTTTTCCGTGAACCAATCTTGGTTCCACATGGGATTGGTCACCACCCGATCGAAGGTGCGCAGCTTCCCCTGGGCACGGAACTTGGGGTTCTTGAAGGTATCCCCAAGCTCCAGCTGGCCCTCCATGTCGTGGATGATCATGTTCATGTTGGCCATGGCCCAGGTGCCGGCGATGTATTCCTGGCCGTAGAGCTGCAGGGGCGAGTGGCGGTCCCGGGAGCGAACGTCCATCTTCTCCTGGAGGGCGAGCTGGCACTTGATGAGCAGCCCGGCCGAACCGCAGCAAGGGTCGTAGATCTCTATGCCCGGTTCTGCGTCCATGATGCGGGCCATGATCATGCCCACCTCAAACGGCGTGTAGAACTCACCGGCCGACTGGCCTGATCCTTCGGCGAACTTGCGGATGAGGTATTCGTAGCTCCGGCCGATGATGTCGGGCTCGACGTCCTTCAGTCCAAGGCGCTTCTCGGAGATTTTCTCGATGAGGTTGGACAGACGATCATCATCGAGGTCGCGGACACCGTGGGTGGTGGCGTTGAAATCCACCCGGTCGATGATGCCTTCAAGGGGTGGGTTGTGCTTGGCAATCTCGCGCAAGCGCGAGGTGACCTCTTGGCCGATGTCTGAGGAGATGGTGCGAATTACCGACCAGACCGGCTCCTCGGGGTTCTCGGGAACGAAGGGTAGGTAGAAACGGACGAGCTGGTGGTCCCTGGTGACTAGCTGGAAGACCCTGCTCCTGCCGGCCACCTTCTCGGCGATACGGTTGATCTCATCATCGAAGACATCACAGAGACGCTTTGCGAAGATGAGCGGAAGGATGAAGTCCTTGTATTTGGGAGCATCTTGGGCTCCGCGAATACTGCAGGCGGCATCCCAAATCCAGCTTTCGAGGGACTTGCCGTTACCGTTGACTGGATTCTTGGCCACGCGTCCTCCAAGGGGTCAAACGAAGATGTGATGTCCATGATAGTACGGAGGGCGGATGGAGGATTAGCGAGAAGCGTGTTACGTGCTGCCTGCTTCATGGTGCCAGCCGTCGATCATCTGCGACTCATCGCCTTTTCCAGTTCTTTATCTGCCACGTGCGTGTAGATCATGGTCGTCGCCAGGTTCGCGTGCTTTAGCGGTGGCGATGCACTTGTAGGGCACCTCGAGGCCTGAAATGTCGAATGGCACACTATGCACACTTCGTGTCGCCCTCTCACCCTACCACGGAGGTCGGACATCACTTCAGTCCAGTCCATCGTCTTCTCTGGGGAGAAGCTCGTCGGCTCCATCTGCGCTCTCCTGGTAGGCCAACAGCATCGGGCGCCCGTCGCGTCCTGTTGGCGCCACGGCCTCAGGACAGCAGTGCGCCGTCGCCCTACCGGCGGCGCACAATCGTCAACTGGAACTCAGCGCCTTCGGGGAAGTTCAGCACCAGCCCCTCGTCGGCGGTGAGGAGGCCGGCCTCGGCGAAGGAGGTGATCCGTAGGCCGTCATCTTCGGTATCGCAGATGGCCTCGAAGATGATCTCCTCCAGCCAGCGGCTAAGTTCCTGTTCGCTTCCTGGTGATGTCAGGGGACTCTCCTACGGCCACGGGGTGGAGGGACTGTGAAAGTCGATCTCAAGATCATCGATGTCCTCAGGGTCCACCAGCTCCTGGGCCTGACTGAGCGCCTCGTGGGGATGGTAGGCGTGACCTTCGCCCAGCAGCTTCCCCTCCAGCCAGGCGCTCCAGATGTAGCGGTAACGCAGGTCGTGGATCTCGCCTGCCCACTCCGTGATCCGAACGGTGAACGTGCCCGCCATCTCTAGCGCTCCCCTTCCTCAACGCGGGTGAGGAATGCGACCAGCGCCTCCAGTCGGCGGGTCACCTCGACCAGGGACCCGACGTGCTCCCAGTTAGGGGTGAAGGTCTCGCTGGGAGCGGGCACGTCACCCAAAAGCTCGTTGATCTCCTCGACCAGGTCCACAGCAGACAGGTAAGCCCGGGTGTAGGCATCCTGGGCGCGATCGGTTGCGTTGACCCGGCGTTGCCGCGCCCGAGCCGCCGCGATGTCGTAGCCCTCATCGACGCCCTGCTCTACCTCGTCGGCGTCGTGATCGCGCTCGTTCATCGGGCTACCGCTCCTCTTCCTCGATCTCGCAGACCCACAGGTCCTCGCCGGCCAAGGGGTCGCTGGTGAAATAGCCCACCTCGCGGCGGTGGGAGCAGGTCTCGCAGCAGGTGATGCTCGTCGCCTTCCGTTGGAGCGCGTCCCGAGGCCGGGCCTCCATGAGGCTGACTGCCTCGGCCGTCGGGTAGGCGTGCCGCGCCCACCCGGCCACCTCTTCGAGTTCCCGTTCGAGGATGGTGGGCTTTTCCATGATAGGAACCTCGTTTCCTATCCAGGCCCGGGGCGTATCGGCGCCGCCGGGCTTCTGCTAACACCACCATGAACGCTCTGCCGCCCGGGGAAAGCAAGTCCGGCAGGCTCAGCGTGTAGCGGCCGTGATCTTCGCGACGCAGGTGCCCCCGCCGGTCACCCCGCTGGGAAGCGTAGGCATCCGCGCATCGGTCACGTGCACCGGTGAGAAGGTCAGCTCGCGCGCGGGTCGGTGCGGTCCACGTCCTTCTTGGCGAAGCGCCCATCGATCTTGGGTGCGTCGAGGCACCCGGGCCGATCCAGGTAGAGGTGGTCCGGATTGACGCACAGGCGATTGCCGCAGCGAGACCGTACGGTCATCTGCTCTGGGATGGGACCGTGGCGCGCCTCCCAGAGGACTCGCCTCACATACACAGTACGGCCCCCCTTCTTCATGGCCGAAAACCCACCGCCGGTGGTGCCCTTGGTCCAGATCTCGCATTCAGTGCTCATGCTAGTACGCATCATGCCAACACCGGCGGACAAGTCAACTCGGTTGTGCTCATCCAGAGCCTCGACCCGTTAGGCGAAGCTGTCCAGGAAGACGCCTGGGTCCGTGCGCAAGTAAGAGCCCTAGCAGAGTCTTTCGATCCCGTACCGGGCGTGCTGTCCCTCTCGGGCCACGCTGCCCCACCCGAGCGTTCAGGACCGGTTCAGGTACGAAGTGCGAGCATGCATGGTGGCATTGCTCGAACCCCCTCCTTGAGCTGTGGCCCCTGTCCTGTTTGGCGGTGTCTAATCTCACCCAGGTTAGGCACCGCCACCCTCCTTTGGAGCAACCAGCAATTCCGCTCTACCCTCTACAGCCGGGCCAGCACCTGCACGAGGATGAACAAGACCACGAGGCCGACAAGAGCGCTCAAGTCGAGCCCCACCGGACCGATGCGCGCCCGGGGAATCAGCCGGCGAAAGAGTCGCAGGTATGGTTCGGTGAGTACGTGAAGTATCCGCTTGACCTGGAAGGCCAGACCACCGGGACGCACCGGAAACCAGGAGAGCACCGCCCGGGCCACGATCAGCCAGCCATAGACCATCAGAAGCAGGTAGATGATGTAGATGAGAGTACCTACGGGGAGGACCTCCATCCGTCGCCGACACGCGGACCCGCATCAGGACCGTACCAGAGATGTTATCCCCCGCGGCGTGAACATTCCGTGAACATTCGGCCCCGGCACAGGCCGCCACGGCCGGCCGGGCACCCCTCCGCTACACAAAAGCCCCGCAAATGCGAGGCTTCTAAATGAGCCGTGTTGGGATCGAACCAACGACACCCGGATTAAAAGCACCACCAGCCAGGATCTCGAGCCGGCAAATGCGACATCGGCCTGGGAAACTGCCTGCGTTTGCCCCTATTTGGCCTGAGGGGCGATGACGGGGAGCCTCACCGGGATCTACTGCGTGTACTTCTCGTGTACTCGCACCCCAAACGGGCGATACCGCAGTTTTGCGATGATTTCGATGTTTCGCAGCACGTGATAAGGCCCCTTCTGGGTTATATTCAAGCGTAAAATAGCACCTCGACCTGCCATTTGGCTACGCCAAACTGCATCAGGGAGACGCCAATGCCCAAAGAATGGGTCGAATGGTGCCTCATTTTCGACGTACTTTGCTTTGGATACCATCTGCCCTCGGCCGACGACTACCGAGGTCGTCATGGCCGCATTGACTGG
>ENA-UOUL01002234-UOUL01002234.1-bioreactor-metagenome-genome-assembly--contig:-NODE-2234-length-23244-cov-2.982864_pt1 | contig 23244 bp, 19 predicted proteins | sample MGYA00249838_ERZ747220 | MGnify/ENA primary metagenome ERZ747220 (study PRJEB28778, sample SAMN05720191) | bioreactor metagenome | isolation source: Anaerobic biogas reactor | place: USA:Washington...
GACCTCATCGCGCGCCACGGCGCGCTCCCGCCCCGGGACGTGGAGTGGCTCCACCTCCTCGTGGGCGACTGGCAGCTCATCGCCGACCTCGCCTTCGCCGACCTGGTCCTCTGGCTCCCGACGGCGGCCGGCGGCTTCGTCGCCGTGGCCCAGGCCCGGCCGTCCACCGGCGCCACCGTGCACTACGACGACGTCGTCGGCTCGATGGCGCCCGAGGGCCTGCGGCCCCAGCTCGAGCGGGCGATCGCCGACGTCGCGATCCAGCGCTCGCGCGAGCCGCGCTGGTTCGGCACGTACGCGGTGCGCGAGGAGGCCGTGCCCGTCGTGCACGAGGGCCGCGCGATCGCCGTCGTCGCCCGGCAGACCAACCTCGGCGGGGCGCGCACCCCGAGCCGGCTCGAGCTCAACTACGTCGAGGCGGCCGACGACCTGCTCGGCATGGTCGCGCGCGGAGAGTTCCCCTTCGTCGACGTCCCGACCGGCCCGCGCCGCGGTGCGCCGCGCGTGGGCGACGGACTCATCCGCCTCAACTCCGAGGGTGAGGTGCTCTACGCGAGCCCGAACGCGCTGTCGTGCTTCCACCGCGTGGGGGTGATCGGCTCGCTCGTGGGGCGCTCGCTCGCCGAGGTCACGACCGAGCTCGTCGAGGAGACGGGCATGCCGGTCGACGAGTCGCTCCCGCTCGTCGTCACGGGCCGGGCCCCGTGGCGCACGGACCTCGAGACGCGCGGGGTCGCCCTCTCGCTGCGGGCCGTGCCGCTCACCGAGAACGGCGTGCGCCACGGTGCGGTGCTCCTGCTGCGCGACGTGTCCGAGCTGCGCCGCCGCGAGCGTGAGCTCATCACGAAGGACGCGACGATCCGCGAGATCCACCACCGGGTCAAGAACAACCTGCAGACGGTCGCCGCGCTCCTGCGCCTCCAGGCCCGCCGCATGACCAACCCCGAGGCGCGGGCCGCGCTCGAAGAGGCGATGCGCCGCGTCTCGACGATCGCGACGGTCCACGAGACGCTCTCCCAGACGCTCGACGAGACGGTCGACTTCGACGAGTTCATCCGCCGCAACCTGCGCCTCGCGGCCGACGTCGCGGCGGCCTCGGGGCACGTGCGCACGGTCACCTCGGGGGAGTTCGGGCTCGTCCCCGCCGAGGACGCGACCGCCCTCGCGCTCGTGCTCACCGAGCTCGTCACGAACGCGGTCGAGCACGGCTTCGCGGACCGCACGAGCGGGCTCGTCGAGGTGCACGCCGAGCGCGACCGCGACCACCTCGTCGTGACCGTGACCGACGACGGCGCGGGTCTGCCCGAGGGGCAGGGGCCCGGTTCAGGGCTCGGGACGCAGATCGTCCAGGCCCTCGTGATCAACGAGCTGCGCGGGTCGATCGAGTGGTCCGCGCGCGAGGGTGGCGGCACGCAGGTGCGCCTCGACGCCCACCTGCGCACCCCGCGCCCGACGGCCTGACCGGCCGGGTGCGCGGGGCGCCCCGGACAGAACGAAGCCCCGCCCGGCAGTGCCGTGGCGGGGCTCGTCAGGGGCTCGGTCAGCCGGCGCGACGCTGGCGGGCGGTGCGGCGCTTGAGCGCGCGACGCTCGTCCTCGGTCAGGCCACCCCACACGCCGGAGTCCTGGTTGGTCTCCATGGCCCAGCGCAGGCAGGTGTCGACGACGTCGCAGCGACGGCACACGGCCTTCGCCTCTTCGATCTGGACGAGAGCGGGGCCGGTGTTCCCGATCGGGAAGAACAGCTCCGGGTCCTCGTCCAGGCATGCAGCGCGGTGGCGCCAGTCCATCAGTGCTCCATTCGGATCTTGGCCGCGCTCGTCCCGGGGCAGGACGTGCGGGTGCCAGGGCAGTGGAAGAAGGGGAAGCGGTCAGCTGCTGATTAGCCTCACACCGCCGGGTGCATACCACAAGGGCTTTGAGGCGAGGAACTTCGCCCAGACCTTGAGGTCTTCGTCACACTGCGTCCGGCCTGGTCACCGGCCGTAGTGTTGCCGGTGATGTCTGACTCAACGTCTCAACCCTCGCAGGTGTTCCCCGCGGCCGCGCGCTGGCGGCTGCTCGGGACCGTGCTCGTCGCGCTCCAGGCGCTCGTGCTCGTCGGCCTCGCGGTCGCGTGGCTCGTGGGTCTCGTGCGTGGGACCGCGACCTACCCCGCGGCCGTCGTCGGGCTCGCGGTCGTCGCTCTCGTCGCGGCGTGGGTGCTCGCGCTCGCGGCCCGCGCGATCCACCGCGCCGCGTCGTGGCCGCGCGCCCCGGTCATCACCTTCCAGCTGCTCCTGGGCGTCATGGGCGCCGAGTGGGTCCGGGGGGAGGCGCTCGCGGTGGGTGTCGCGGCGGTCGTCGTCGCGCTCGTGATCACGGTCGCGCTGCTCGTCCCGGGCGTCCTCGCACCGCGCCGTCTGCCGGGTCGCGACGAGGCCTGAGCCTCACCCGGGCGGTGCGAACACCTGGATCGCCGCGAGACGCCCGCCCCGCTGCAGCACGCCGCGCCCGGGTCGCGCGGCGTGCGGGGGGTCGAGGTGCCACGCGAGCGGTGACCCGAGGACCTCGTCGCTCCCGGCCGTGCTCGCCCCGAGCACGAGTCCGTGACGGCGTGCGCGCAACGTCGCGACGGCACCGCGGAAGGCGCTCAGCGCGGCGGTCGTGGTGAGCGAGGCGAACAGCGCGAGACCGTCGTCGACCAGCTCGTCGATCTGCTCTGCGACCTCGGGCTCGAGCCGTGCGAGGGCGTCGAGGTCGTCGACGACGACGGCGTCCGGGCCTTGCGCTAGTGCCTCGAGGAGCGCCTCGCGCTCGAAGCCGTGGGCGGCGCCGTCTGCCGCGACGAGCACGGGCCCGTCCCGCGCGACCGTCACGAGGTCGAGGGCGAGCCGCCGTGCGCTCAGCACGAGGTGGGCGAGCGCGGTGCTGCGCCCAGAGCCGGGCGGTCCGACCACGAGCCCGCCCGCGCCCGCATCGAGCCCGAGCGGGCGGCCCGAGTCCCCGCCGAGGCCGAGGACGAGCCGCCGCCGCGAGGCGACCTCGGCGGGCCGGCGGGCCTCGAGCGGGAGGGGTGCGAGGCGTACGGGAGGCGCCTCGGGCTCGACGTGGGGCGGGGGCGCGCCGGGCAACGCGACCTGGCACACGAGTGGCTCGGCGCGCGCGGGCAGCCACACGGCCCGGCCAGGCCCGCGGCGTGCCCCCGACAGCGTGCGCGGCACGCCCGCGAGCTCCTCGGCCGTCTGGTCCGCGAGGGGGAGGATCACGCGGTCGCCCACGAGCCCCGACCACGGCCCGCCCGGCCCCGTAGCGGTCATCGCGACCCCCACGTGGCGCGCGCGCAGCAGCTCGAGCAGGCGCGTGGCCCCCTCGCCGCGCGCGACGGTCTCGAGCGCGTGCCACGCGGACTCGACGTCGTCGACGAGCAGCACGGTGCGCGCGGGACCCTGCGCGAGCAGCGTCACGAGCCGCGCGAGCCGGCGGGGGTCGTCGAGCGGGCACACCGTGCCCGTCCCGGGGTGCTCGCGGGCGAGGGCGCCGTCGGGGAGCCCGATCGCGTGCACGGCCCAGCCGCGCGCGAGCGCTGCGGCACCGAGCGTCGCGAGGAGGGTCGTGCGTCCCGAGGCGGTCCCACCGATCGCGAGCAGGTGACCAGCGGCGGGGTCCCACGTCGCGACCGAGCGGGACTGGGTCTCGGGCTCGTCGGCGAGCGCGAACGGGAGCCGGTCCGGCCCGGCCGTGAGCTCGCTCGGCTCGAGACGGGAGGGGAGCGCCGGGAGCCACGGCGCCGCGGGCCGCGGCGCCCCGGGGGCCCACCGTGCGGCGGCAGTGGACACGGCGGCGAGGAGCTGCTCGTCGGGGTCGGTGCCCGAGGCCTCGGGCGCGTGTCCCGCGAGGCGCACGGGTGGCGCCGAGCCGCCCACGAGTGCGACCTGGAGCGTCTCGACCCCGCCCGGGCCGCGCTTGAGGAGCGCACGCCCGGGCAGGCTCGGCGGGATCTGGGCGGCGTCGGGGACCTCGACGACGTCGCTCGAGTCGCCCGGGTCCGTGACGCGCAGCGCGAGGCGGAGCGCGACGTTCGCGCGCAGCTCGGCGCTCACGACCCCTGAGGGGCGCTGCGTCGCGAGCACGAGGTGCACCCCGAGCGAGCGGCCCTGGGTCGCGAGCCGCTCGAGCGCGCCCATGAGCTCGGGCAGCTCCTCGGCGAGTGCCCGGAACTCGTCGACCACGACCACGAGCCGCCCCGGGTGCGGCTCGGCCGCGCCCGGGGGCCAGTCCCGCAGGTCGCTCGCACCGACCCGCGCGAGCGCCGCCTTGCGGGCACGCAGCTCGGCCGCGATCCCGCTCATCGCACGGGCCGCCTCGTGCGCGTCGAGGTCGGTCACCGCGCCCACGACGTGCGGGAGCCGCGCGAGCGAGCCGAAGCCCGCCCCGCCCTTGAAGTCCACGAGCGCGAACGCGAGCGCGGTCGGCGGGTAGCGCAGCGCGAGCGAGGCGACGAGCGCGCGCAGCGCCTCGGACTTGCCCGAGCCGGTGGTCCCCGCGACGAGCACGTGCGGCCCCTCGCGTGCGAGGTCGACCTCGACCGCGTGGCCCGCCGCGCCCGCGCCGAGCACCGCGCGCAGGCCGTCGTCCGCGGCGCGCCACCGTTCCTCGACCTCGACCTCGGTGAGACCGAGCGCCCCGAGGGTCACCGACTCGGGCACCGCGCTCGCCCCGAGCGCCGCGAGGCACCGCGCCCCGGCGAGCAACCGTGCGTGCCGCTCGGCCCACGCGGCACCACCCGGCTCGACCTCGCACGCAGTCTCACCGTCGGGACCCGACCACCGCGTCGCCTCGAGCACCGCGGTGCACCACGAGGGCACGTGCGGCGGGTCGACGAGCACGACGACGCGCTCGTCGGGGCTCGCCTCGGCGCCGTCGACGACGACGACCTCGGGTCCCTCACCCTCGACCCACGACGTCCACGTCCACCGTTCGTGCGCGCCGCGCACCTCGACCCGACCGGGTGCGGCGGCGAGCACGAGCGTCGCCGCGACCTCGCGCGCGCGAGGGCCGAGCACCGCGAGGGTGCCCGTGGGGGCGAGCCGGGCCAGCGTGCCGTCGGGCGCGGGGGGCTCGCCCGAGAGCACGCCCCGGGCCGAGCGCTGCGCAAGGTCGACCGCACGCACGGGCGCGAGCTCTCCTGGGCGTTGCTCGGGGGAGGCGTCCTCCTCGCGCTCGGGGGCGAGGCGGTGGGCGAGCGCCGCGAGGGGCGCACCGGCGAGCCCGAGCGCGAGCATCGCGGGGTTGCCCGTGCCCGCGACGAGCGCGAGCGAGCCGAGCGCGGGGGCGAGGGCTGTCGCAGCGAGCGCGAGCCGACGTCCGCCGCGACGCGCGCGGGGCGCATCGGCCGCGCGCAGCTCGAGCACGGTCTCGCCGAGCAGGACGAGGTCGCCCGTGCGCCACAGCGTCCACGAGCGGGGCAGTGGGAGCGTGAGCCGGTGGCCTGCCCACGCGGGAGACAAGCGTGAGCCGTTCGCCGAGCCGAGGTCACGCACCCACACCCGACCGAGCGCGGTGCGCAGCTCGAGGTGGCGCTGCGAGACGCGCGGGTCGGCGAGCACGAGGGCGTCGGAGGCTCGCTCCTCGCGCCCGACGGCGAGGCGCTCCGGGACCGGCCACAGCAGCCCCGCCTCGGGGCCCTCGCGCACCGCGAGACGGCGCGGGGCGCGCACGGCCGCAAGGACGCCGTCGTCGTCGGACCGCACCGGGCCGAGGCTCAGCCGGGCCCCCGCGACGAGCGGGAACGTGCCTGCGAGGTGCGCGTCGTCGAGCACGCGCGAACCGACCGCGAGCGGTGCGTGCGCCGCGTCCGGGCACCCGGTCACGGCCGCGATCCCGGTCCGGAGGGAACCGAGCGGGACCCCGACCGTGAGCTCGAGGTCGACCGGGCCCGAGCCAGGGGGCAGGAAGGTCACGCGCACGGCCGCGAGCATGACCGAGGGCCGCCGCCCGGCACGGACGACGGCCCTCGACCTGTGGATCAGTCGACCGCGAGCGCCGCGACCGGCGGCGTGCGCGTGGCCGTGCGGGACGGCAGGACGCTCGCGAGGAGCCCTGCCGCGACCGCGACCGCGAGGATGATCGCGAGGTCGCGCCACGGCACCGCGAGCCGCAGACCGCCCGAGGAGCCCAGGATGAGCGCCGAGCCGGTCCAGCCGTACACGATCCCGAGCACCGCCCCGAGCGCCGCCCCGACGACCGCGATGATGACGCCCTCGATCGCGAGCATCTGGCGCAGCTGGGCCTTGCGCAGCCCGATCGCACGCAGTGTCGCCGACTCGCGGCGCCGTTCGAGCACCGAGAGCGACAGCGTGTTCGCGACGCCCACGAGGGCGATCACGACGGCGACCCCGAGGAGCCCCACGACGATCGCGAGGAGCGTGTCGATGACCTCCTCGTACCCGGCCCGCTCGACCGCCGCCCCGAGGATCTCCGCGGGCGGGTCGCCCACGGTCGAGGACAGCTCGGTGAAGGTGTCGCGCAGGTTCGAGGTCACGTCGCGCGGGTCGGCGTCCGGCTCGAGCGAGACCCACAGCGCGGTCGTCACGGTCTCGCCGCCGAGCCGCGCGAGGTCCTCCTCGGCGAGCCAGAGCTGGCCCATGACGTCGGGGTCGTTGACGAGCTCGACGCTCTTCTCACCGAGCGTGACGGTGATCGTCTCGCCCTCCTTGACGTCCATCCACGCGGGGACCGCTGTCGTGCCGGGCTCGGGGAGCTCGACCGCGCCGGTCCGCGAGACCGCGCGGATACCGTGCGCTGCTTGCCTGGCCGAGGAAGTTGGGCCCTCATCGTTGGGCGGTCGAGGACGTGCGTCACGTCGCCGGCGGGCTCGTGCAGTTCCTGCTCGCCGAAGACGAACAGGTCGTCTGGGTGCCGACGCACATGAGCGCCGACTATCGCCGCCGGGTGCTGGGAGACCGGGCTGAGGGCCTCGATTTCCACGAGGACCTGGCGGTGACTCTGGAGATCAGCGCCCTGCAATACTTTCCCTATCTCATCGCCGAGGCGCGCCAGAGCATCGAACGGGGCGAGCTGATGCCGGGCCGATTTATCCGCGTCCGCAGGATGAAGGAGCAAGAGGTCGACAACGGCGATCTGGTGGCTGTGGCAGAGTTCCTGGCGCAGGAGGCGCCCCCGGCCGACCATCTCTATGTAGCCGCCGAACATTACCGCCACCCGACGCTCGCTGCGCTGTCATCCGATTACGAGCGCATCCGCTGGCTGCCGGGCAGCCAGGCGCTGGCGCTGCCGGCTGCGGGCTCGGCCCTCTACGTCTTCCCGCACAGCAGCCCGGCGCCGGCCTGGGCACGGCCCTATCTGGCCCAGGGAGAGCGGCTACCCGGCCCGTCGGGTCCCGGCGGCGAGACGCTCTTTGAAGCTTTTTATCTGCCACAGCCAGCCGGGCCGGCCGTTGCGGAGCCGCTGGACGCCACTTTTGGGGGCGCCGTCACCCTGCTCGGCTACGAGGTAGAGACGGGAACGAGTGGCGACACGTTGCCGCTGCTGCTGGTCTGGCGCATTGACAGCCCGCTGCCCGGAGCGCCGCGCTCCTTTGTCCACTTGCTGGACGCCTGGGGCCATCGCTGGAGCCAGCTTGAGGCCGATGCCTACCCGGCCGAGCAGTGGGCGACCGGCGACGTCGTCGTCCAGCGCGTGGACTTGCCATTGCCCGATGGCCTGCCCCCCGGCAGCTACCGGCTGCGCCTCGGCCTGTTTAACGAACAGACCGGCAACCGGCTGCCGCGCCTCGACGAAGAAGGCCGCTATGCCGGCGACTCGGCGCTGATCGAACAGGTGACGGTTGTCGCGGGCCCGCCGCCGGCCGAACAGCCCACCGCGCCGCAGGGTGTGCCTGTGGAAGTGCGCCCCGGCCTGACCCTCCTGGGTTATGAGCGCGGCGCTGAAAGCACCCGTACCGGAGATACCCTGCCGCTGGCCCTCTGGTGGTGGGCCTCGCTGGACCCGCCCCGGCTGTCCGTGCGCCTGGAGCTTTACGACGGCTCGCGAGGCAGGCTGCTCGCCAACAGCCAGCCGGCCCACGGCACCTACCCCTTCAGCCGCTGGCGTGCGCCGGCCTTTGTCGTCGATCGCCTCGACCCGGCCGTGCCGCTCAACCTGCCGCCGGGCAGGTATCGCCTTCAGCTACGTGTCCTGGACGAAGCGGGCGGCACGCTGCACACGAGTGACCTTGGGCCGCTCGTGGTCGAAGCAACCGAGCGCACCTTTACCCCTCCGCCCGTCGATAGTCGGCTCGAAGCGGCGTTTGGCGGCGAAATCGCCCTGCTAGGCTATAATCTGGAGCAGGCGACGCCCAACCGGGCCAACCTCGAGCTGGTCTGGCAGGCCATCGAAGCGCCGGCGGCTGCCTATCACGTCTTCGTTCACCTCCTCCGGCCCGATGGCTCCTGCTGCATCTGGCAGAGTGACGCGATGCCCCGTGGGGGCAGCTATCCGACCGACCGCTGGCTGCCCGGCGAGGTCGTCGCAGAGAGCTACGAAATTGTCCTGCCGGCCAATCTCGAGCCGGGCCAGTATCCGCTGGAGGTTGGGCTGTTCCTGCTGGAGAATGGGCGGCGGCTGGTCGCGTCCTCGCCCGGACTGCCGGAGGATGATGCCGTGGACCTGCAGCCGCTCACCATACCGTGACCAGAGAGGCACGTTCGCAAGCCGTCGATGAAGCTTGAGTTGTGGCGACAGAGCCGGGGTTTGCTACGCTGGCTGCGGCGTATGCGGTCGGGCTGGCTGGGTGTGGGCATCGAAGCCTGGCGGCGCACTTTCACCCTGGAGTCCTCGCTGGTCGCTGCCGCACTCGCTTACTTCTCGCTCTTTTCCTTTTTCCCGCTCCTTATCTTCACGACCATGCTGGCCAGTACCAGCGTCGGCTCGGCGCTGGACCGCTCGGAGATCATCGCCCAGATCGGCTTTATTGCCCCCGCCCTCTCGTATCTGCTGGAGAGCCAGTTGCAGCGGATTGTCGAGATGGAGCAGTCAATCACGGGCCTCGCCGTGGTCAGTCTTCTCTGGTCCGCGTCCAGCATCTTTTATGTACTGACGCGCACCTTCGACGGCATCTGGAGTAAGGGACGCACCCGCCCCATCTGGCAGCACCGCGGCCGGGCGCTGGGCAGTGTCATCGTCATCAGCGTCTTGCTGCTACTGGCTTCGCTGGCTCACGGCACTGTCGTCGCCATCGTCAATGTCTTCTTTCCGACGCAGTTGCAGCCGCTGACCAACCTGCTTTCGCAGCTCGTCGTCATCGTCGTGGGTATCGCCCTCTTCGCCATCGTCTATCGCTTCCTGCCCAGCTCCGAGGTGAGCTGGCGCGACGTCTGGCCCGGCGCCGTCGTCGGCGGCCTGCTCTGGGAGGTCCTGAAGCGGGTCTTTCTCTTTTACGCGACCAATTACCTGGCCCAACCCAACCTGACCCAGCTCATATACGGCTCGCTGGCAACCATTGTTGCTTTCATGACCTGGGCCTACGCCAGCAGCATCATCCTCATCTACGGCGCCTATCTCAACGTCGTCCTGGGCGAGCGACGCCCAGCAGCAGAGGCAGCGCAAACACAAGTAGCACGCCTGTGACGTGCGCTTCGGCGTGTTCATAGTCGAACAGAAAAACGCGCACGTGCCCGTAGACGACGACTGATAACTGCGCCGCCAGCAGCAGGGCAAGCCCGGCAACCAGCCGCCTTCCCGGCCTGTTTTCGAGGAGCAGCCACGGGAAGAGCCAGGCTGTATACCAGATACGAAAGGCCAGCGCCGCTGCCAGATAGCCGGCGAAGGCGTCGCCAATTGAACGCACCGCCGGGCGCCCGCGCCAGGTAACCCACAACAACCAGATGTAGAGTGCGGCGAGCGCGACAATCCCGGCGGCTCCCAGCACGTCGATGTCGAGCATGACGCCGTTACGTGCCGCTACCAACCAGAGCGCGGTGAGCGGCGAGAAGCCCGGCGCTTCCGAAGCCTCGCGCAACAGGCGCACCACCAGATCGACGGGTGAGCCAAAAGGAAGAAAGGCCAGCGCCGCGAGCAGGAAGCCGCCGGCGCCGGTTCCCAGCAGCAGACGCCGCCGCGCTCCCGAGTCCGTCTGCCCGCGCCACGTCTCGAGGAAGAGGAACGGCAGCGCCAGTAGGCCGATGAGTTTGGTCAGCGGGCCCAGCAGCGCGACCAGCAGCCCGGCGATAGGACGCCGCCGTCTCAGCAGGTCAACGCCCCATAGCAGCCAGAGCAGCATCAGCGCGTCGTTGTGGGCGTCCACGGCGAAAATGAACAGCAGGGCTGGATTCCAGGCCCACAGGACCGTTCGACCAGCCCGATCCCTGCCGGCGGGCTGCTGTCGCCAGATGAATACCGCGCTGCCCAAGTGCGCTGCCAGGGCCAGTCCTTTGAATAGCAGCAGGGCAGCAAGCAGGTTCTGCCCGCTGAGCACAGTAACGCCGGCCGCCGTGAGTTCCCAAACTGGCCCGTAAGGCGAGCTTTCGTCGGCCCACTCACCCGCTAGCGGCAGGTAGGGATCGTCGGGGAAGGCGCGGGGCGCCACGGCGAGCGGGTTTTCGTCGTACACCGTCATGAGCCGCCCGCGAATGAAGTAGCGGAAGATGTCATTTGCGTTAATCGGGTAGACGAACAGGAGGGGCAGCGCCAGTAGGAGCGAGACGCCGAGGATATGGACCAGCCGGAGGCCGGCCCGGCGCGCTGTGTGGTACGCCAGCAGGTAGAACAGGTAGAGAAGCGCGACCAGCAGCGCGTAGCCGAGCCCTTTGAGCAGGGTCGGCGTGAAGGTGAGCACATCGGCGAGCGGCACTGCATTGTAGTTGGGCAGCAGGGGGAAGATCAGGGGCAGCAGCAGATACAGCGCCAGGCTGAGCAGAATCCACAGCCAGACGGAATGGAGAAGCCGGCGAAGAGTGGGCATGTGTCCAGCGAGAACGGTCTAGCGGCGAATCCGGCCGTTGTATGCCTGGGGACGCACCACGTCCTCCTCAAGTGGAATGACCATGGTCACCGTCGTACCGGTCCCCGGCGTGGACTCGATGCGCAGCGAGCCGTTGATGCGCTCCGCACGCTCGCGCATGTTGACCAGTCCCAGGCTGCCGCGCTGGCTGTAGCTGCTGCTGACGGCGTCCACGTCAAAGCCCACGCCGTCATCCTGTACCTGGACGATGAACAGCTCCCCTTCGCGCCAGAAGCGCAGGTCAATTTGGTCGGCCTCGGCGTACTTGCGGGCGTTGCCCAGCGCTTCCTCGATGACGGAAAAGACGACGCTCTGAGCGCGCTCGTTGAGAATTTCCGTCTGCTCATCGCCGACCATCCGGACCTGCACATCGTCCGCCTCGTGGATCCGGTTGATGACCGTCTCGAGAGCGGCTGCCAGCCCTTCCGTTTCCAGGACGAGCGGACGCAGCGTAAAGAGCATCCCCCGAACCTCCTGCGAGGTTTCGCGCGCCAGCTGCTCGATTTTGTCCAGCTCGACCATCGCCTGGTCGGGATCGCGCTCGATAAGGGTGCGCAGGTAGTTGATACGCATGGCAATGGCCGCGATACTCTGCGTCGGTCCGTCGTGCAGGTCGCGGGCCAGCGCCTTGCGGGCGTCTTCGTCGGCCTGTACCAGCCGCTGCTTCTCGGCCCGCAGATCCTGGTATAGCTGCGCATTCTGCAGGGCAATCACGGCCTGGTCGGCGACGGCGTTGAAGTGGTCTATCTGGCCCTGATTAAACTGCAGCCGCTGCTCGCTGCCAATCACCATAACGCCGAAAATCTGGAAGCCCGCGCGCAGCGGAATACAGACCGCTGTCTGGCACTCCTGGAAGGTGAGCAGCCGGCCCAGGGCCGGGTCATCTTTGGGTGTGTACGTCACGGCGGGCTCCACCTTTTCCAGGGCAATGCCAATAATGCCTGCCTCCCGTTCGATCCGCTGTTCGAGATCGGCCGGGATGAAGCTGCGCGTGGCTACTGGAACAAGCTGATTGCGATCGTAGAGGAAGACGGCGCCCACCAGCGCCCGGGTCGGCACGCCCATTTCGCGCACGACGCGGCTGCAGACATCCAGCGCGGCGTCCACCACACGCTCAAAGCTCAGCGTCGTGCGCAGCGTCGCCGCCATCGCCTGCAGGGCGCGGGCGCGGGAGTCGGCCAGCCGGAGCCGCTGGTACTCCTCTTCCAGCAGGCTCCGTGTGGCCTTGTATACCCGCCGGTTGAGGCTACTGCCGACGACGAGAACCAGCAGCGCAACGATCCCCAATGCCACGCCCATCACGATCAGCGTCGGCCACCAGCCCATCAGCGTCTGCCCGTTAAGCAGGGCGAGGAGATAGAAGAAGCCGGCGATCCCGGCCGCCAGCAGCAGCAGGAGGATAAAAAACAGAAAGTAAGAGCGCAGAAAAGCGCGGCGTAGATGCTTACTGAGTTTTTCTACCATGTTGCACCGCTCGCGGCGTACCCTCCCTCGACGGACCGGCCCATGCACTGCCGATTATAGCGCAACTCGCCGGCCCCCGGCACGGGCTAAATGTCCTGTTTCACCAGCACGCCGGCGATGGCAGCGGCGACGGCGCCGTTGTTGCGCAGCAGCGCGACATTGGCACGCAGACTGCGCCCCTCGCTCAGCTCGCTGACCCGGCGCAGCAGCCAGGGGGTCGCCGCCGGGCCCTGAATGCCGGCAGCGTCCGCCTCTGCTGTGGCCTGCGCGATCAACGCCTCCGCTTCCTGCTCGTCAAACGCTGCTTCTTCGGGCACGGGAACGGTCACGAGCATGCCGTTCTCCAGGCCGAGCGCCTGGCGCGCGCGGATGGCGGCGGCAACTTCCTCCGGCGTGTCCATGCGCACGTCCACCGCCAGCCCGCTCTGCCGCGAAAAGAAGGCCGGCAACTCGCTCGTGCCATAGCCAATCACGGGCACGCCGTTCGTCTCCAGCACCTCCAGCGTCAGCGGCAGGTCCAGAATCGACTTGGCCCCGCTGCAGACCACCGTCACCGGCGTGCGTCCCAGCTCGGTCAGGTCGGCGCTGACGTCAAACGGGTGGCCCCGGTGCACGCCGCCGATGCCGCCGGTAGCAAAGAGGGCGATGCCCGCCAGATGGGCGACGACCATCGTGCCGGCTACCGTCGTCGCCGCGTCTTCCCCCCGCGCGAGAGCCAGCGGCAGGTCGCGGCGGCTGCACTTACGCACGCTGCCTTCCGGCCGCCTGGCCAGGTAGGCGAGCTGTTCCTCCGTGAGGCCAACGTGGATCGTGCCTGCGATCACGGCGATGGTTGCCGGCACAGCGCCTCCCGCCCGTACCGCTTCTTCCATTGCCTGGGCCGTCTCCAGATTGGCCGGATAAGGCAGGCCGTGGGTGATCACGGTGCTCTCGAGGGCGACGACCGGGCGGCGCTCCTGCAGCGCAGCGGCAACGTGCGGATGGGTGCGGATCGTGTTGTGCATCTACCGATTTACTCCTGTGACAGGGACCTGAAGCTGGGCCAGGTATGTCTGAACGAATCGTAATTGCAGCCGCCAGCGAGCCCAAACTCCATCAGAATATGGTATAATTTCGCTCACTGTGCACGAAAAACGGTGGCGGATTATCGGGCACTTTGGGGCTTGTAATCTCGCTGCCGCAACGGATACACTGCGAACATATGAATGATAATCCGTACGTAGTTCAACTGGCCCTACAGCATTTCTCGCAGGCGCGGCGCCAGGCGCTGAGAGAGACACTCTCCTCACGGCTGACCGGCCGTGACCCGCATCTGTTGCCGTTTGAGGCCATTCGTGCGCAGCTCAAACAGAAGAATCCGCTTTACCAGGGCATCCAGCAAGTGCCTCTGTCCCAGATTGCCGGCAGCGTCGGGCGATATGGCGAGTTTACCCGCCATTTCCTGCCGCTGCACAACAGCTTTCGGGATCGCTGGGTGCGCGTTGAAGCGCTGGCTCACTCGCGTGAGGGATGGCCGCCGGTCGAGCTTTACCGCATCGGCGACGTTTACTTTGTCAAAGACGGTAATCACCGTGTCGCCATTGCCCGCCAGCTACGCGTGGATTCCATCGAAGCCGCCGTCTGGACTTTCCCGGTAGAAGTCGAGCTGGGCCCGCAAGACCGCCTCGACGACGTTTTGATTCGCTTTGGCGAGCGCAGCTTCATGGAGCAGACCCATCTGGACGAGATGGTTCCTGACCACGGCATTCGCTTCACGACGCCGGGCCGCTACCTGGAGCTGCTTGCCCAGATTGAAGAACTCCAGAAGAAGCTGGAGCTCATCGACGAAGCACCCATCTCCTACGAAGAGGCCGTGCTCGCCTGGTATGAGCTGGTCTACCTGCCAACCGTGCAGATCATCAACGAGGCGTCACTCTTGCAGGAGTTTCCCGGCCGGACGGAAGCCGATCTCTTTGTATGGCTGTCGCTGATGCGCGAACAGCTCGCTGAGGTCTATGGCAGTGACTGCCACCTGGAGGATTTTGCCCGGGCGCTGGCCGCCGACTATGGCGCCGGGCGGCTGGGCAGGCTCCGGATGCAGGTGGGCCGCCTCCTGGGTCACGACGCTCCGGCCCCTCTCGAGGAGCCGCCGTCTGGGCCCGCTGACTCCTGACCGCAGCCGCTAAATGGTCACGATGGGAGAGAGCCACCGTAATAACGCCCCAACGCCGGAGCTGCTGACGCTAACCGGACAGCAACTGGACGCCTTCCTGGCCTGCCAGCGCCGTTTTCAGTTGCAGTTCGAGGAACGCTATCCCTGGCCGGCGGCGCCTCTGGATGACGAGCGGCAGCTGGCGAGCACACGTGGGCAGCAGTTCCACCAGATGGCCCACCGGTACTTCCTGGGGCTGCCTGTTACCGCGCCCGGCGGCGATCCTGTGCTGGAGGGCTGGTGGAAGACCTTCCAGGAGACAGTGCTGCCGCTTCCGGCCGGGCTCTGCCTGCCGGAGCTGACGATCACCGTGCCCCTGGGCCGGCACCTGCTCACCGGCCGGCTGGATCTGCTACTCCTCCACGATGGCCGGGCGCAGATCTTTGATTGGAAGACCGGCCCGCTATCGGACGAAGCGAGTCTGCGAGCATCGTGGCAGTCGCTTCTCTACCCTGCGCTGGTCGTCGCCGCGGGGTCCGCTATTCATCCCGAAGGCCAGCCTATCGCGCCTGACCTTGTTTCCCTCACCTACTGGTCAGCCGCGCAGCCCGGGGAGCGTGTGGAGCTGGCCTACAGTACCGCCGCTCACGAGCAGAGCTGGCAGCGGCTGCTCGACGTGGCCGGCGCGATTGACGAGGCTCGCCGGCATACCGGTATCTGGCCCCTGACCGATGACATGGCGCTGTGCAGTCGCTGTCGCTACCGTGTCCTCTGCGGGCGTCAGGCTGTCGCTCCCTATCAGGCTGCCGAAGAGGAAGATCTCGGCCTGCTGCGAGAACCCCTCGAGCCGTACCTGCCCTGAGCGGGTTAGCTGCCGCCTCTTTCTGCCCCCAGCCGGCTCAACAGCGCCTGCAGCCCCAGCAGATAGCTCTCCGCGCCGAAGCCGCTGATCTGCCCCACGCAGACCGGCGCGATCAGCGACTGCGAGCGGAACGGCTCCCGCGCGTGGATGTTGGACAGGTGGACCTCGACGGTGGGCAGGCCCACGGCGGCGATGGCGTCGCGCAGCGCATAGCTGCTGTGCGTGAAGGCGCCGGGGTTGATCAGCACCGCATCCGCTGTATCCCGCGCCTCATGCAGGGCGTCGATGAGCACTCCCTCGTGGTTCGACTGCCGGCTCTCGACGGTCGCGCCTGCTGCTTCCGCCGCTGCGCGCAGCCGCTCGTCGATTTCGGCCAGCGTTTCCCGCCCGTAAATCTCAGGCTCGCGGCTGCCCAACAGGTTGAGGTTGGGGCCGTGCAGCACCAGAATCCGTACCATCTTTCTCCTCCTCGTCGTCCTTCCCGGCAGACAACTACCTGGTTAACGAGTCCTGTCAGCTCTGCAAAGCCCGTAGCGTCTGCAACACCTGCTGCTCTGGCACGTCGCCCGCGACAAAAACCTCGCCCGGTTCGGCGATGAGCACGAAGCGCAGCCGCCCGGCTGCGCGTTTCTTGTCCTGGCCCATTGCCGCCAGCAGCGCCTCGGGCGGCAGCCCCGCCGGAATGCGGACCGGGAGCGTCAGCGGTCGCAGCAGTCGCTCGATGTCTGCTTGCAGCGAGGGCGGCGCATAACCTAACCCCGCCGAGAGATGCGCCGCCGCCACCAGCCCGATAGCCACGGCCTCGCCGTGGCGCACCTGGTAGTTGCTGACCTGCTCGACGGCGTGGGCGAAGGTGTGACCCAGGTTGAGCACAGCCCGCCGGCCCTGCTCGTAGGGGTCTTCCTCGACCACATCCCGCTTGACGGTGATGGCTCTGGCGACCAGCCGCTGCCGGAGCGTGGGTGGGGGCAGGGGCAGCCACGCCGGCGCCGTCAGCTCTGCCAGCAGCTCCCGGCCTGCCAGAAGGCCATGTTTGACCACCTCGGCCATCCCCGCTGCCACTTCGGCGGGCGGCAGCGTCCCCAGCGTCAGCACGTCGGCGATGACCGCTTCCGGCTGCTTGAACGCACCCACGAGGTTTTTCCCCTGGGGCAGATCGACGCCCGTCTTGCCGCCTACGCCGGCGTCTACCATCGCCAGCAGCGTCGTCGGGCACTGGACCAGCTTCACCCCGCGCAGATAGGTGGCGGCGACAAAGCCCGCCACGTCGCCGACCACGCCGCCGCCCAGGGCGACAATCGTACCGCTGCGGTCCAGCCGAGCCTCCAGCAGCCCATCGTAGAGCAAGCGCACCGTTTCCAGCCGCTTGTGTGCCTCCCCGGCCGGAATCGTCAAGACTGTTGTGACGCCGCACCGGGCGGCAAAGAGGGGCGCCACATGCGCGTCGCTGATTACGACCGCCGGCCCGCCGCCCACCAGCTCCGCCACTTCGGACAGCAGGCCGCTGCCAACCCGGACCTCGTAGCTGCCGCCGGGAAAGCGCACCGGCAGCCGCTCCACGTCGCTGCTCGCCGGCGTTCCCACGTTTACGCGGCGCTCGATATCTGCCGCGACCTCGGCTGGGCTCTTTCCCTCCGTATCGATTGGCGTAAAACGACCGTAGGCTGCCTGCCGGCGGGCGAGCAATTCTTCCACGCGTGCTGTTGGTTCCGTCGCCGCCAGCAGCGGGCGGGCGTCCGGCTCGTTCGCCAGCCGGCGCACGATCTCCGCCGGGCCGGCCTGCAGGCAGAAGACGCTGTTGCCCGCGCCGAGCACGGCCGCGTTGGCCGGATCGATCAGCATACCGCCGCCTGTGGCGATCACCAGGCCCGGCTGGCCGGCCAGTTCGCGGGCCACTTCCGCCTCGCGCGCCCGGAAGGCCTCTTCGCCCTCGTCCGCGAAGATCGCCGCCACGGACTTGCCGGCGCGCCGGGCGATCAGCTCGTCGGTATCTACGAAGGTCAGGCCGAGGCGCGCCGCCAGCAGCCGGCCGACGCTGCTCTTGCCCGTGCCCATGAACCCCGTGAGGACGATGGAGGCTACCTGCATGGTTGCCGATTATAGCGGAAATTCGCGGGAACAAACGGCGAACGGCCGGCGTCTATATGGTTGAAGGCGCGACAATGGGCGCCGGATCGTCAGATAAGTGAGGTAAACGAACCATGTCACGCAAACGTACTTTCTTTTCCATCCTCTTGCTTGCTGCGCTGCTGCTCACCGTCGTTGCCTGCAGCCCGAACGCCGCCTCCCCCGGCGCAGCCCAGACCGCCGGCGAAGGCGGCATCACCGTCGTCGGCACGGGTGAAGCGTTTGGCCCGCCCGACACGGCTGAGGTCCAGCTTGGCGCAGAGACCTTTGCCCCCACCGTAGCCGAAGCAACCAGCCAGAACGAGGCCCTGGTCGAGGCGATCATGGCGGCGCTGGCCGAGCAGGGCATTGAATCCCGGGACATCCGCACGAGCAACTACAGCCTCTGGGCGGAACAGATCTACGGCGAGCGCGGTCCTGAGGGCATCGCCGGCTACCGCGTCAGCAATCTGGTCACGGTGACCATCCGCGACATTAACGCTGTCGGCGCCGTCATCGGCGCCGTGACCGAGGCCGGCGCGAACAACATCCACGGCATCTCCTTCCGCGTCGCCGACCCGGCCGCGCTGGAAGATGAAGCGCGCGCCGCAGCCATCGCCAACGCCCGCGCCCGCGCCGAATCGCTGGCCGAGCTGAGCGGTGTGACCCTGGGCGAGATCGTCAACATCAGCGAGGTCATTACCCAGCCGGGCATCCCGCTGGTCCGGGGTATGGGTGGCGCGATGGATGCAGCGGCTGAGGCCAGCATCAGCGCCGGCGAGCTGGGCTACAGCGTCCAGGTCCAGGTGACCTTCGCCATCCAGTAAACGCCGAGCAAAAGCTAATCTCCTGTGTGTGGGGCCGGCTGCCGTCTGGTAGCTGGCCCTTTTTGTTGCCCTGTTCAGGCCGGAGGCGACCAGTCTCCCTGCGCTGCGCGCACCGCATCCTTGAAGCTCTCCGGCACCGGCACGGTGCGTCCCTGCTCGTAATCATACATGACCATCGTCGAGTGGCCTGTAGCGACGAGCCGCCCGTCGCCGCCCTCCAGACGATAGACGATGTCGAAGCTTTTGGTACCAAAGCGGCTGATGCCCATCCAGACCCGCACCGTTTCCCCCAGATAGACCGGCGCCAGATAGCGGCAGGACGTTTCGCCAAGAATGACTGGGATGTCCATTGGCCGCTTGATATCAAAGAACTGCTGGAACAGGACGCTCCGGGCCGTCTCCATGTAGGTAAAGTAGACGGCGTTGTTCACATGACCCATCGCATCTACGTCGCGAAAGCGCACGCGGATCTCGTCGCAAAAGGGGAAGGGAGTCGTGTTGCTGCTCAAGCCGTTATCTCCATGATGGTATTACGAATATCCCAGCCCAGATGTCCGGCGCGCCAGCTCTGATTTCCCAGGATGGCTACGTAGATATTTTCCTTCGGATAGTGATACAGACGGCAGCTGACACCCTCTTCTTCGCCCGTGTGCCCGTAGCGAATCAGCTCGCCGCCGTGCTGCACGAGCACGACGCCGGAGAAACTCCCGCTCTCCCCGGCCTCGCGGATGCGTTTTCGTAGCTGTTCCATGCGCGCATTATAGCCCTCGTCGCCTTCCGTTGCCTCCCGCGCACGCCCTCCGTACAATCAGCTTATGGACACCATTCGCGCCTTCATCGCCATCCACCTGCCGGCCGTCGTCCAGGAAGTGCTCGGCGCCGTAAGCCAGGAGCTTGCCCCACGCGTGCCAGAGCGCGCCGTCACCTGGGTTAAGCCCGACCGCATGCACCTTACCCTGCGCTTTCTCGGCGACACGCCTATCAGCCGGCTCGGCGAGCTGGCGGAAATGCTGGACGCCGTAGCTGCCCAGCACCGCCCCTTTCACCTGCGGCTTGGTCACCTTGGCGCGTTTCCCAACGAGCGCCGCCCGCGCGTGATCTGGGTCGGCCTGACCGGCGACCTGCAGAGCGCCACCGCTCTGCAACAGGTGCTTGACCAACGGCTTGTGCCCCTCGGCTGGCAGCCCGAAGGCAAACCCTTCAGCCCTCACCTGACGCTCGGCCGGGTCAAGCGCGCCAATGACCAGATCCGCCTCCCCTGGGGCAGAGGCGTCGCCCCGGCCTCCTTCACTGTCGAGGCGATCTATCTGATGGAGAGCCAGCTCCGGCCGGAGGGGCCGCTCTACACGGTGCGACACGTGAGTACGTTGTGACCATTTCCCCGTCTTTTCGTCCCAAGGGAGGCAAAGTGTCCTACGGACATACGGCTTCCACTGCTAGTGGGGCGCGCGCCGCCGACGCCATCGCCATGACTACATCCCGAGGAACTGCCTAAGCGCCCCCGGCGACTGCAGCCACACTATCCGCTTTTCCGCCTGCAGTTCCCGTAACAGCGCTACTGTCTTCGGCCGCGAGCGCTGCGGGTAGTTCCAGATCCAGCGCAAGAAGTCAAGGTCGAACCGTTCTGGGCAGCCTGGAGCCATATCCGGCCGGTTGCGGCCCTGATAAGTCAGCCAGCGGCGCACGACGCGCAGCAGGCAGAGCCAGCGCGGGAAATCCAGAAAGATGATCGTCTCCGCCAGAGGCAGGCGGATATCCATCGTGCTGCTGTAGTTGCCGTCGATAATCCAGCGTTCGCCGTGCGCCAGCGCCTGCACGGTCTCCTGCCACTGCGCTTTGTCTGTCTCTACCCAGCCGGCGCGCCAGAAGTGCGCGTCCAGGTGGACGACGGGCAACCCCAGCCGCACGCCGAGCGTACGCGCCAGCGTCGATTTGCCTGACCCCGAAGAGCCGATAATCGCAATCCTTTTTCCCAGAACCATTGTCCTCCTACCCGGCTGGAGACGGCAGATCTGTACTTTCGTCCGGCTGCCGCGAACGCCGATCTGTGGGATAATGCGCGAGCCGCCCAGGCGGATGAGGTATTATGACTGAGTTCACCGCTTCTATCGAATTCAACACAAACCGCTCATCGCCGGTTCGCTGGCTTGCTTCGCACGTGAGCCGCCAGAAATGGTACGTCGTCGTCATGTTCCTCGGCGCCTTTGGAAACGCGGCTCTGGCTGCTGCCGGCCCTGTCCTTATCGGCATCGCTTTCAACGCTTTGCTGGAGTCCCGTGACATGGAGACGATTGCGATGGCGGCGCTGGGTATTGTCGGCACCCAGCTACTGCGGGCATTGCTGCAGCTAGGTCGCAACTTCTCCAGCGAGATTATTGGCCAGCGCCTGGAACGAGACACGCGCGAAGAACTCTATACCAGCCTCCTGGGCAAGAGCATGGATTTTCACGACCGGCAGTCGGTGGGCGACATTATGGCCCGGGCGACCAACGACGTGCGCGAGGTCAATCGTATGCTCAACCCGGGCTTCAACCTCGTCGTCGGCTCAGCCAATTTCCTGATCATGCCGCTGCTGGTGGGCCCGAGCTATCACCCGTCGCTCATCCTCGCGCCGCTCTTTTTCATGATCACCTACGTGCTCTCTCTGGTCCGCTATCTGCGCGTGCTGGATCCCATCACCGACCGCGCGCGGCTCTCCTTTGGCTACCTCAACAGCCGCCTCGCCGAGTCCATCGACGGCATCGAGACAGTCAAGGGGGCGGCTCAGGAGGACGAAGAGATCGAGCGCTTCCGCCTTAACGCGCGCGCCTACCGCGACGCACGCGTCCAGCAGGGGCGCGTCGAGGCGCGTTTCCTGCCCATTCTCCTGCTCGGCCTGACGCACGCTATCGGCTTTACCCACGCCTTCCTGCTTTTCCGCAGCGGCGCCCTGACCATTGGCGACGTCGTCGCCTACGTCAGCCTGCTGACGCTCTTCAACTTCCCGACGAACGTCTCCCTCATGGCCTATTCGCAGGTAGCCTCGGGCATCGCCAGCGCCCGCCGTATCCTCGAGCTGATCAAGGCCGAGACGGATCTGGACGAAAACGCAGGCGGTTTTGCCGGGGATATGGTCGGCCGCATCCAGTTCGACGGCGTGACTTTCGGCTACGTCGACGGCACAGACGTTATCCGGGACGTCAGCTTTGAGGTCGAGCCGGGCGAGACAGTAGCTTTCGTCGGCCAGACCGGGTCAGGCAAGAGCACGCTGACCAAGTTGATCAACCGCACCTACGATGTCGATGCGGGCACGGTGCTGATCGATGGGGTGGATGTCCGCGCCTGGAACCTGGCGGCGCTGCGCTCGCAGATCAGCATCATCGAGCAGGAGATTTTCCTGTTCAGTCGCTCGATTGCCGACAATATCCGCTTTGGCCGGCCCGATGCAACACAGGATGAGGTCGAAGAGGCGGCGCGCAAGGCCCAGGCCCACGACTTCATCATGTCGTTCCCCGAAGGCTACGAGACGGTGATCGGCCAGCGCGGCGTGACGCTCAGCGGCGGCCAACGCCAGCGGCTCGCGATTGCCCGCGCCTTCGTGACCGATCCGCGCATCCTGATTCTGGACGACAGCACCAGCGCGATCGACAGCGCCACCGAGGACAAGATTCAAAAAGCGATCTGGACGGCAGCCAAAGGCCGTACCACGATTCTGATCACGCACCGGCTCTCGCAGATTCGCTGGGCCGATCACATCATCGTGCTGCGCAAAGGGCGCGTGGCGGCGCAGGGCACGCACGAAGAACTGCTGCGCACGGCTGAATCGTACCGGCGCATCTTCGCGCGGGATGACGACGCCCCGGCCCGCCGATCCAAGCAGGCCGCGCGACCTGTCACCCACCCGACCGATCGCTAGGAGCATATATCATGGGTATTTTCGCCGCACTCGATCAAGACTCCTACGATCGCCAATACAGCGACGGCTACCTGTTCCGGCGCCTTGGCAGCTATCTGACGCAGCAGAAACGGCGGCTGGCCGTGCTGAGCGCGATGGGTCTGGCCGTCGCGGTGGCCCAGGCGTTCATCCCGATTATCATCGCGGCGGGGGTGTCTGTGCTCGAAGACGACAGCCCGTCCCGCCAGTTGATGCTGCTGGTTGGCGCGCTGCTGCTCACCGTGCTGGTGCAGTACTTCGGCAACTGGCTGCGCCGGCGGATGACTAATCGCATCGTGGCCGATCTGACGGCGGGCATGCGCAAGGATGCCTTCTCGGCAGCTATCGAGCGCGACATGGCCTTCTACGATGCCAACAAGACCGGCAAGATTCTCAGCCGCATCACCAGCGATACCGACGACTTCGGCCAGATTCTGATTGTCACGTCCGACATCGTCAGCCAACTGATTCAGGTCGTGATCCTGCTGGTTGTGCTGCTGAACCGGAATATCCCGCTCACGCTGCTGCTGCTGGTCTTCCTGCTGCCGGTCATCGCGGCGACGACGTGGTTCCGCAAGCTGGCGCGCCGGGTCACCCGGCAGGGATCGCGCGCGATGGCGGCGGTCAACGACAATATTCAGGAAACCGTGACCGGCATCTCTGTCTCGAAGAACTTCCGCCAGGAAGCGATGATCTATGCCGATTTCGTAGCCGTCAACCAGCAGTCCTACCGTATCAATATGCGGCGCGGGATGGTGCTGGCGACGGTCTTCCCGGTGCTGAATATTCTCTCCGGCCTGGCAACCGGCGCAGTCGTGTATGCCGGGGCACTGGCGGTCGTGCAGGGTAGCCTCAGTATTGCCATGTGGTACCTCTACATCCAGTCGGTCGATCGCTTCTGGTTCCCGGTCATCAATATCGCGTCCTACTGGAATCAGTTCCAGCAGGCGATGAGCGCGCT
>ENA-UOUL01002238-UOUL01002238.1-bioreactor-metagenome-genome-assembly--contig:-NODE-2238-length-23212-cov-4.322628_pt1 | contig 23212 bp, 17 predicted proteins | sample MGYA00249838_ERZ747220 | MGnify/ENA primary metagenome ERZ747220 (study PRJEB28778, sample SAMN05720191) | bioreactor metagenome | isolation source: Anaerobic biogas reactor | place: USA:Washington...
GATGAGGTGACCTCGACCATCCACATCGAGCGCGCGGCGTTCTTTTTGCGCGAGGAGCGCACGGGCGCGCTGCACCTGGCAGCGCAGCGCGAACTCGACGCCCTGGGCGACGCGCGCCTGCCCGAGGGACACCCGGTGGTGGAGTGGCTGGCCTCTCACGACGGGGTCTTGTCGCGCTACGACATCGAGATGAACCCCCACTTCAAGGCGCTGTGGGGCCGCGAGCGCGAGGAGCTGGAGCGGTTGGGGGCCGAGCTGCTGATTCCGCTTCGCTCACAGGGCGATCTGGTGGGGATCTTTGCTGTGGGGCCGCGGCGCTCGGAGGAGCCCTACTCTGATGACGACCGCCTGACGCTGGCCACCCTTGCCAACCAGATGGCCATCGCCATCGAGAACGCGCGTCTGTACCGCGCCGCGCAGCAGGAACTCGGTGAGCGCAAGCGGGCCGATGCAGAGATCCTGAGGCGGGCCGCGCAGCAGGAGGCGCTCAATGCCATCATCGCCGCCGCGGCGGCCGAGCGCGAGTTGATCGACCTCCTCGAGGCGGCCCTCGATCATACCCTCCAGGCGCTGGGACTGGTGGCTGGTGGCATCTGGGTGGGGGACCAACACCTCCACCGCGGCGTGCCGGAGGACCTCAGCAAGGCTCTGGCGAGCGCAATCCAGGATGCCGCCCTCGACGTTACGACGCCCACCGTGATGACGGACTGGTTTGAGGCGCGTGAGCGCATGCCAGAGTCCCCGGTGTCGTCGCTCATGGTGCTCGTAGGGGTGCGAGCCTCGATCATCGCGCCGATCGTGGCGGAGGGGCAGTGCATCGGGGGGCTGACGGTACTATCCCAGTCGCCGCGCGATTGGCCGACGGAGCAGGTGGCGCTGGTGCGTACCGTGGGGCAGCAACTGGGCGCGGCCGCGGACCGGCTGCGCCTCCTGGCCCAGACACGCGAGCAGGCGCAGCAGGTGCAGCAGATTCTGGATACCGTCCCCGAAGCGGTGATGCTGTTGGGCGCGGACAACCGCGTGCTCCTGGCAAACCTGCCGGCGCAGGCTACGCTGCAGGCGCTGACGGACGCGGGAGTGGGCGATGTGGTCACGCGGCTAGGAGACCGCAGACTGGATGACCTGCTCCGGGCTCAGGAGCACGGCCTCTGGCATGAGGTGGTGATGGGCGGCCCACCGCGCCAGGTGTTTGAAGTGGCCACGCGACCTGTGGAGACGGGGCCTCAGGCCGGCAGCTGTGTAGTGGTGTGGCGCGACGTGACCCAAGAGCGCGAGACGCAGCAGCTCATCCAGCAGCAGGATCGCCTCGCGGCGGTGGGCCAGCTGGCGGCGGGCATCGCCCACGATTTCAACAACGTGCTCACGGCGATCCTTGGATACAGCGACCTGCTGGCGAACAGCCTCGATCCCTCGAGCCCGTTGCGGCGCGACGCCGAAGAGATCACGCGGGCCGGCGGCCGCGCGGCGTCGCTCACGCGGCAGTTGTTGGCTTTCAGCCGCAAGCAGGTGCTCCAGGTGCAGGTGCTCGACCTGAACGTGGTGATCGTCAACACGGAAAAGATGCTCCGTCGCCTGGTGGGCGAAGACATCCAGCTGGTCACCGACATGGATCCCGCCCTGTCCCCCATCAAGGCCGATGCGGGGCAGATGGAGCAGGTCATCATGAATCTGGTGGTGAACGCCCGCGACGCGATGCCGCAGGGTGGGCGCCTGGTGATCCGCACCGGCGAGGTGAACGTCGATATCCTGGATTGCGCGCGCAGTCCACGGGCGCGTCCGGGGCGCTTTGTGGCCCTCTCGGTGCAGGACAGCGGCATCGGCATGAACCCCGCGACGATCGAGCACCTCTTTGAGCCCTTTTTCACCACCAAGGAGCATGGCACCGGCCTTGGATTGGCGGTGGTGTACGGCATCGTGCACCAGCACGGTGGCTGGATCGATGTCGAGAGCGAACCGGGCAGGGGCACCGTGGTACACATCTGCCTGCCGCCGGTGGAGGACGTCTTTGAGGAGGACGATGCCGAGGGGCCCTCGATGCTCGAGTTCCAGGGGCACGGCGAGGGGATCCTGCTCGTGGAGGATGAGGCGGAGGTGAGGCGGTTCGCGACGCGCGTCCTCGGCGAGCAGGGGTACGAGGTGTTCCCTGCGGCGCGGGTCGATGAGGCGTTACGCGTCTTTGAGCAGCAGCGCCATCGCATCGACCTCATCTTTAGCGACGTCGTCCTGCCCGACGGAAACGGCCTGCAGTTGGTGGACTCGCTGCTCGCATCTAACCAAGACCTGTCGGTACTCCTGAGCAGCGGCTACATCGATCACAAGTCCCAGTCCTCCGTGATCCGCGGGCGCGGGCATCGCTTTCTGCAAAAGCCCTACACCCTCCCGGAGCTATTTGCGGCGGTGCAAGAGGCGATGGGCAAGCGCTAGCGCCGGCGCAGGTCTCCCCGCTTTGACGCTCTCCCCACCGCATGCTAGAATGAAGGTCTGTGACATTGCAGACCGCATGATGGAGCGAAGGTAATGCGACCCGATGCCGATGGGCGCCGCGTGGAACGGGCGCTGCTCATTGACGCGGACGATACGCTCTGGGAGAACAACGTCTACTACCTGCGTTGCCAGGCGCGCTTCCAGGAGTATATGGCGTCACTAGGGTGCGACCGCGAGGCCGCGGCGGCCATGCTGGATCGGGTGGAGCGTGAGACGATCCCGACGATGGGCTACGGACCGGATGGGTACATCGCCGCCCTCGGCGTCGCTTGCGAGCGCCTTCTGAGCGACGGGCATGGCACATCGGTGCCGCCCGAGGTGATTGAGGGTGCTCGTGTGCTGGGCGAGTTGGTGCGGAACATGCCGATGGTGGTGATCCCCGATGTGGAGGCCACGCTGGCGGCGCTGCGTCAGAGCAGCGAACTAGTGCTCGTCACCAAGGGAGACTCTGTCGTGCAACGCGCCAAGCTCGACCGCTCGGGCCTGGCGCGGTATTTTGATGGAGTGTACGTGGTGGCGGAGAAAGATGCCGCGGTGTACCGGCGAATCGCCGCCGAGCGGGGACTCCACCCGCGACACACCTGGATGGTGGGGAACAGCCCCAAGTCGGACATCAACCCGGCCATCGAGGCGGGCCTCGGCGCCATCCTGGTGCCCCACGATCATACTTGGACGGCTGAGGTCCAGGAGATAGAGCGCCCAGACCTCGTGCTGACGCTGGAGCGATTCGCGGACCTGTTGCCGTTCTTTGGTGTTGAGTGATTGGCCATTAGCCATTGGCTGTTGGAAGCCGGTTAGCAGAGCCTGTTGCGTGTCAGCGGCCAAGAGCCAAGTGCTAACTGCCAACCGCCCAGTACGCTTCACAAGAGATGCCGTCCATGGAGTCTCGTGCCCTGATATCTGAACTCGATCGCCTCGTTGCAGAGACGTGCAGCCTATGGGACGCCGGATGGGTGACGTTCAACTGGCGCAACTACACCTACGACCACGTGCAGCGCGTGCGCTCGCTGACGCTGACGCTATGCGCCCGGGAGGGCGGCGACCCCCTGGTGTGCGACCTGGCATCGCTGCTCCACGACATCACCAAACCGTACGATGGCGAGTACCTCGTGGACGCCGAGGGCAAGCGCGTGGTGGGCGACGATGGTCTGTGGCGAAACGATCCCAGGCCTCCGGCGCGCTGCAACGAGGTGACCGAGCTGTACGACGCCCTGGGGCTGGCGGGGGAACTCCACAACGTCTCGGGCGCCATCGTGGCGCGGCACCTCCTGCGACGGCGGGGTGTGGACGACGCGATCTGTGAGCGCGTGGCGCGGACGATCCGCGATCACCTGAAGACGCCGCAGGACGCCCCGGTGGAGAGCCGTTGTCTCAGCGATGCCGACACCATCGACGCTAACATCGGCCTGCCCGCCTTTGTGCGGAACATCTATATTCACCTGCACTATCGCGATCAGCGCCTCGCGCCGGGCGACGTGCCCACCGAGACGTTGCTGCGCGATGCGCCTCTGGATTACCTGCGGCCTTACGTCTGTGAGAACCTGCCGCGCTGGTCGGAGGGGAAGCGGCGCGACTTTGTGCCGCGGCTCATGACGGCCGCGGGCATTCGCATTGCCGAGGAGCGGCTGAACGTGCTCACCGCTACGTGGGCGCGGCTGGCCGACGAACTTGAGGCGTTCGACGTTACCTCGCGACGGGGCGCCACGGCGGCCGTGCTCCACTTTATGCGGCATCGCGACGATCCCAGCATCGCGGCGGAGACACGCTCCCTGCTGGACGCTTGGGTGTCGGGCGATGGCGTGCTCCCGGAGGCGCGTTGCTTCGTCGAACGCCTGCAGCGAGAGATAGCCGGCCTGAGCTAGCACCCCGCCATCTTCGGGCGAGCCGCTGCGGCGGGCGCGCAGCCCGGGCGCAGCATGGCCCCGCCGTCCAACCCCGGACGGCCACATGGTGAGTCTCTGATTCGCCAGCAAACATCAGCAGCACGCCACATCGATATCATGGGGGAATGACCTTGGACGCAACCTGGCTGCAAATCACTCTCATCCTGGTCTCCGGCCTCGCGGCGGGGTTCGTCAACTCCCTGGCCGGCGGCGGCTCGTTCCTCACCCTGGCGGCGCTCGAGTTCGCCGGCCTCACCGCCGTAGCGGCCAACGGCACGAACCGCATCGCCGTTCTGGTGCAGAACATTTCCGCGGTGCTGGGGTTTCGCAGCAAGGGCGTCTTTGACTATCGCGCGAGTATGCGCTTTGCGCTCCCTAGCGTGATGGGGTCCGTGGCGGGGGCTCTGGTGGTGGTGCAGCTCGATGAGCGCATCTTTCACCGGGCGCTGGCCGTGGCAATGCTGGTGATGCTCGTTACCCTGGTGTTCGATACGGACAGGTGGATCAAGGAAAAGCGGGCGGGGCTGGGCCCGATCAGCCCGTGGATCGTGTACCCCGTCTTTTTTGCCGTGGGGTTCTATGGCGGCGCCATTCAGGCGGGGGTGGGGTTCTTTATGATCGCCGCGCTGGTGGCGGTCGCCGGGCTCGACCTGGTGCGCACCAATAGCATGAAGGTGTTCATCGGCGGCCTGTTTACGGTCGTGGCGCTGCTGGTGTTCATCTCGCAGGGGCAGGTGGTTTGGCTGTTGGGCGTGGTGCTGTCGGTTGGCAACGCCGCCGGCGCGTGGGTGGCGAGTCGCATGGCCGTAACGCGCGGCGAAAAGCTCGTCAAGGGGGTGCTCATCGTCATGCTCGTCATCATGACGGTGCGTTACCTGGAGATCATCCCCGGATTCTAGCCTCCCGCACTCATGCGATAGACGCCACAGCGGCGGCACTAGAGGCAACGGCGGTATCAGGCAAAGCGCTGGCATTCGATTCGGCATCGCTTGGAAAGGACAGTATCCAATTGGGCTATCCGTTAAAATAGCGTAAACTCGATTGACATACCATGCTCGTCGCGCTAGAATGGGCGAGTAGAGCCTGGAGCTACCACGGTGCGAGGGCGGTATAGCGCTCGTGGGGTGTCTCGGACAGCGCATCACACAACACTCAGGGAGATTGCCATGTCACGGAACAAGACAGCGATGCTGCTCGCCCTCGCGTTTCTTACCACCTTTGCGCTTGGCTGCGGGCTGCTGGATAGCCTGACGAAAAAGGCTACGGACAAGGGCACCGAGATCGTCGAGCAGGGCAAGGCTACCATCGAAGCCGCAGTCACGGAGGCGGTGGCGGAGGCGCCTGCCGCCACCGAGGTTGCAGCGGAACAGGAGGAGCCCACGGCGGCGCCGACCGAGCCGGCGTCGGAGCCCGCCTCTGGCGATACCATTGACCTCTCGGCGCTCACGCCGACGGAGGACCTCGATAGCTTCCGGATGACCGCCGTGATCACCTGGACCAATGTGATGACGGATGGCACCAGCGAGTCCGGCACGATGGAGATGCGCAACGAGATAGACCGGGCCTCCGAGTCGTCGCGTTTCACCATGAGTGGTGAGTGGCCTGATATGACCGGCGGCTTGGGCTCGGACGGCGGTATGATGGAACTCGTCCAGATCGGCAGCAGCATGTACATGAACTCTGGCGACGGCGAATGGGTGACCATGCAGATGAGCGCCGAGGACGTCCAGGACCAGTTTGGCTGGGATGCGGACCCGAGTGAGTTCGCCCACGGGACCGGGACGTTCGTCAAGACCGAGACGGCGAACGGGTACGCGGCCAAGCGCTACCACTATAGCGAGAGCGGCGTCGGAGATCTGGGCTTTGGCCAGGTGGACGAGTCGTCATCGGACGTGTGGGTTGCGGAGGTAGGTAGCGGCGCCGATGCGGCTACCGTGATCGTAAAGGTCGACACCACCTTCAGCGGCGTCGATATCGCCGGCACCGAGTGGTCCGGCGGCATGCAGGTGGACGTGACGGACATCAACTAGCCGGTGGTGATCGCCCCGCCGGAGGGTGTCGAGCCGCCCGGTATGCCCGAGGACGTCCCCATTATGGACGGCGCCGCCAACGTGCAGTCGATGATGGGCATCAACACCTTTGAGGTGGATGCCACGGTGGATGAGGTGATCGCTTTCTACGACGACGAGATGCCGGCCAACGGCTGGACCGCCGGTGATAACTCGACCCCGGGGGTGCGTCAGTACACGAAGGATGGTCGCGAGGCGACGCTGATGGTGGAGGAGAAGGATTCGGGGAGTTCGGTCACCTTGATGGTCGCCGAGCAGTAGCTCGCCGCGAGACAGGGACGACGGTCCCCGCGCCAGTGCGCTGGCGCGGGGACCGTTTGCGTTGCCCGAGCGTCCTAGAGTATCGCCGCGGTGTGGGATTCGAGGAAGGGCAGGTCCCACTCGGCGCCCCAGCCGGGGCCGTCGGGCGGGACGAGGCATCCGTCGACGATCTGGGCGGGGTTGGTGAGGCCGTACTCCTGCGCCATCTTGAGCCGGCCGCTGCCGGTGTGCTCATAGTAGTCGTTGTTGGCGATGGCGCACCCCGCGTGGGCGTGTACCAGCGCGCCCAACCCTCCGATGCCGTTCAGCTCGATGTTGGTGCCGAACAGCTCGGCAAAGTGCGCGAGCTTGAGCACCTGGGTGAGGCCGTGGCGCGCGTTGGCGCGGAGCCGATCGGTGGCGCCCTGGATCAGCCACTGCGCCGAGAGGTCCATGTCGTACATCAGCATCTCCGTAGCCATCACCGGAATGGTGAGTTCCGCGCAGAGTTCCTGGTACTGGATCAGGTGCTGCTCGTGGAACGGCTCCTCGAGCCACACAAACCCCAGGTCCTCCAGCACGTGCCCAACCTCTGTCGCTTCGCGTAGGGTGTAGGAGCAGACGGGGTCGAGCATCAGGTCATAGTCGTCGCCCACGTACTCGCGTAGCTTGGTCATGATGGGGATATCAGCCTTGCCGCCCTTGTACGAGTGGGGCTTGTAGGCGCGGATCCCCTGCTCGAGCCCCTCATCGATGTGGCGCAGGTACAACTCGACGGGGCCGTCGCCGGCCGTCTGGTACACGGGTACGCCCTGTCGCATGCGCCCCAGGAGGGCATAGATCGGCAGGCCCGCGACCTTGCCGGCGATGTCCCAGAGACAGTTGTCAAAGGTGCCAAACCAGCCGGGCTTCTGATAGACCCAACGGGTGCCCAGGTGGAGCTTTTGGAAGAGGAACTCGCGTTCCAAGGGGTTCGCGCCGAGGACGTTGGCGCGTAGCAACTCCACCATGCGTTCGGCGCCGCCTCCGTACGTGCTGGCATCTACGGTGCAGAGCCCCTCGACGCCCTCGTCGGTCTGCACGCGCATGATCATCTCGGTGGCTGGCTTGTCGGTCTGCACGAGTTGGTGTGTGTACTGGGTGCGGCGCAGTCCCTCGACCTGGACGATCTGATGAACGCCGGCGCGGCTGCCGGCGATCTCGATGACGTGCACCTTGATATCCGTGATCTTCATGGCATCCACTCCTCGTGGTTGGAGATTGCGACGCCGAGCGCATGGCGACGGCGCACACTGTAGCGCGGAGGCGACTCGGGGGCAAGCGAGCGCGTTGGCGAGCCTACAGCCAGGGCGCGATGCCCGTCGAGAGGTCGGCCCATCGCTCTAGCACCAGATCGGCCTGGGAGACGCCGTCGAGGCGTCGGCTGTTCTGGAGGAACAGGGCGGCGCGCATGCCCGCCGCGTGGGCGCCGGCGATATCCGTCTCGGGGAGATCGCCCACGTGCAGCGCCTCGTCGGGGGCCGCGCCCATCGCCGCCAGCGTGCCGCGAAAGGGTTGGGGACGGCGCTTGGTGACGCCGATCTCGTCAGAGAAGGTGAGGTGCCGAAAGTGGCAGAGTAACCCCGCTCCCAGCAGGACGCGACGCAGCGATCGGCCCGGGGAGACGCCGGTGTCGGAAATGAGGCCCAGAGAGAGGCCGAGATCGGCGAGGTGAGCGAGGGTGCGCTCGATTCCAGGAAGGGGCGCGGGCGGGTCCTCCAGGATGACCTCCTCCCAGTAGCGCGCGACGTGCTCGCGGTCGTTCGGGGGCAGGGCCGTGCCGAGGGCATCGAGCGTCAGGCTCAGCAGGCTCGCGGTCGGAAAGGAGAGTCCCAGGCGCGAGATGTGTGACGCGACGGCCGTGGCCTCGCGGTAGCCCCTCATCACCTCATCCGTGGACGCGTTCTCCAGATGCCGGGCGAGAAAGGCGACGCGTCGCTCGGTGTAGTCGGCGCGGGCGTCCACCAGCGTACCCCAAAAATCGAACGTGACGGCTCTGAGGGGGCGAATGGCCATGGTGTTCTCCTGGGGTCAGCCGCGGAGGAAGGCCACCCAGGCCGCAACAAGAAAGAGCAGCCAGAGTTCCGGTATCCCCACGCCGGCGAGGTATAGCCCGATCGAAATGGCAGTGACAAAGAGACAGAACGCCACACGGTTGCGTGGCCTGCCGGAGCGCGTCCGGCGTTTCCTCAGGTATCTCATCACGCACGCCTAACGCAAGGGACGGACCAAGGGCTGCCCTGGCCTGCGGCGAACAGAAAGCCCCCTCATTATGCACCACTCCCTCCTTGGAGCCAACCACCTTGGGGGTGGCGTCACGTGGATGGCCCGCGCGTCGACGCAGCGGAGCGTTGTGGGGCGGGCGCGGCGTCGCCATAATGAGGGTGACAACACGCATCGCCGGGAATATCGCTGCCCGACGGAGCGTACCGAAAGCTGTCGAGGAGGACAAACATGGCAACCTACGACCCGGGATGGATACGCTCGCACCTCGGCGAGCGGGGTGAGTCCGATCTCGCAGAAGAGACCAGGCCGACGGCCAGGATCAGCGATGAGATCCATCTGCACTACCTGCACAAGTTCCTCACCGGCAAGGAGCGTGTGCTCGAGATCGGCGCGGGCGTGGGCAAGCTGACGGGCGTGTTGGCCTCCCTCACGAGCCGCCTCGTCGTCGCCGATATCTCGCCCCTCAAGCTCCAGCTCAACCAGCGCAACGCCAGGGCAGCCGGCTATGCCGATGCCATCGAGGCGTGGGTCGAGTCGGACGTGGTGAACCTGGGGGAGTTTCGCGACGGCCAGTTCGATGCCGTCGTCTGCTATGGCGGCCCCCTCAGCCATGTTTTTGACCAGCGCGAGCGGGCGCTGCGTGAGTTGCTGCGCGTAACGCGCCAGGATGGCCTGCTCTTTTTGAGCGTGCGCAGCGTGTGGGGCTGCATCCATAAGGGCTTCCCCTCGATGTTGCAGCATGACCCGCGCTTCTTCAGGGAGGTCGTCAGGACGAGCGACCTTGGCCCAGATAAGGTGGCCGTGACGGGGAGCTTTTTACACGCCTACAGGGTCGAAGAGTTTCGCGCCTTGCTGGAGGGCACTGGGGTCCGCATCGAGGTGTTGACGGCCTCGGGCGTCCTGTCAGAGACGTGGGACGCTCTGCTGGCCGTCGAAACGACGGACAAGGCGGTGTGGCAAGAAGTCATCGACCTCGAGCTGGAGACGTCGCGGTACTCACATGTTTGTCGGTATGCCCATGACGGAGGGCGCAGAGGGTCAGTCAATCGAAAAGAACACGGCCCTGAAGACGATATAGACGACGTACAGCCCCATGAGGTAGAAGGCCCCGAGTCGACCCAGCTTCCCCTTGCTGAACCACAGGATGACCCAGAGCACGGCGCCGGTGATCGTCTCCCAGGGAAGGTCCCACAGGACCAGTGGGCCCGGCAGATAGTACGTGGAGACCAGGGCGCCGCCACCAATGGCCACCAGGGGATTCGTGATGTTGCTCCCCACCAGCGTGCCCAGGGAGATGCCGTGCTCCTTGTTCCCCACGCCCGAGATGGCGGTGGTGAGTTCGGGCAGGGCGGAGGCGACCCCGAGGGTTATCACGCCGATGAATGACCCGCCGAGTCCCGTCGTGGCCACCACCCGCTCGGTGATCGACAGCACGACCTGAGCGCAGAGCACGGTAACCACCCAGGCGCCCACGGCGATGAGCCCATCGCGCGCTGCCTGCAAGCCGTTCTCGGGCACATAGCCCTCGGTTTCCTCTTTGACGTTGTCCTCTGCCTTAAAGTGCCTGCGCTCGTCGATTTACAGGTAGTACGTGTAGATGAGAAAGGTGCCAAAGAGGATGAATCCGTCCAGCCGCGAGTAGACGCGATCCCACCCCAGGATGATGCACATGACGGTCGTGCCGATCATGGGGCCCAGGCTCGTGAACAGGAAGTAGCGTCGGAAGTACAGGGTGCCGGCCATAAAGACGACGATCCCCATGATGAGCGTCTGCTGGATGACGTCCGAGCCGATGTTGGCGCCCAGGACGATGGCGGAACTTGCCTCGTAGTCCAGCGTGCCGCGCAAGATTCCTACCGACGCCGTGAGGTGTGCGGTGATCTCGGGGATGCTCGTGGCCAGGGAAAACACCGTCATCCCCATGAAGGTGGTTGATAACTTGAAGTAGGCCGCGAGCCCGATGAGTTTCTTCACCGCCAGGTCGGCGCTGAGGACGAGGAGTGCCAGGCCCGCAAACCCCAGGAGCGAGGCAACCAGGAGACTCTGTGAGGCGAGGAACGCTTGCATGGTGACTAGCCGCCATTCGCATGGGCCACGGCCGGCGCCGTCTCGGGGGACGGATCATAAACCGGACCGGGCAAGTGAACGTACCACATGGTCCGGCCAGAGGATGGGGCAGCCCCCCCGCCGTCTGGCACAAGAATTCGGTATACATGCAGGCACGGGGGTGTCAAGCAGCGCTGAAGCGGCAACATCAAGCCGTTGTTGCGTCGCTCGCAACGCTTGGGTTGCTAGAAGGGGGGGTGAGCGGGGCCCGGCGCGCTAGACGAGAGGATAGGGGATGTTACGCCAGGAGGGGCGCGGGTTCGGATAGACCTCGTCGCGGAGAAGCGCCTCGAGTCGCTCGCGCAGGGCAGCGCGTTCGGCGGGGCTGATGAGGTCTTGGAGTTCGCGCGTCAGCGCCGAGTCCGGGCGGTTGACCTGGCGGAGGAGGCCGCGCAGGTCCCGCACCATCTCTTCAGGCAGCGGCTGCCCAGCATAGTCCCAGATGACGGTGCGGAGTTTGAACTGCACGTGGAAGGTCAGGCCGTGGTCGATGGCCCACACCCGGCCGTCGTTGCTCACCAGGAGGTGGCCGCCCTTGCGGTCGGCGTTATTGACGAGGTAATCGAATACGGTCACGCGTCGAAAGGCCTCGTCACAATCGGGCCGCTCGCGGAGCGTGAAATAGTGCTCATCGTAATCCGCCTCGATAAAGAGCTGTAGCGACCCCAGGCCCTGGGGCCCCTCGCGGAGCACGACCGGGGGGATGTCGGGCCATCCCAGGGCGCGACTCAGGACGTACGCCGCCACCTCACGGCGGCATAGCGAACCCGAGTCAAAGTCCCACAGGGGCCGTTCGCCGCGGCAGGGTTTGTACACCGCCAACGCCTCAATGCCGTCGCCCCGGACCGCGACGAGAAAGGTATAGTTGCTGCTCCAAGGGAACTGCCCCTGAACGGAAATCTCTCCCTCACGGAGCAGCTCGAGCGCCTGGGCCGTCGTCACGGGCCGTGCACCGGCAGCCGCCGGTTGTCCGTCCATCAGACTTCTACGATCGCCTTGCTGTGGCCGTTGCCGCGCGGGCAAAAGTGCCCGGTGGGATCCATCGGTCGCTGGCACAGAGGGCAGATCGGCCTGCCGCCGGACACGATCTCTTTGGCCAGGCGGCTCAGGGCGCGCATCTGCCCGAGGCTCACCCAGAAACGCGCCGAGGCGGCCTCCTCGTCCTCTTCCTGGGCAGTGAGTTCCTGAGCCACCAACACGATACGGTCGGACGACTGATCGAACACCAACCCCATCTGCCCCACGACGAACACGGGCTCCAGCGGTTGGCGCAGAGCCAGCTCAGCGATGGGCGGCTCCTCGTCATCGGCGACAGGTCGTACCTCGCGCTGCTCCAGTTCCTGCAATATCTCTTCCACTGCCCGCGCCAGGGCGTAGACCTGCTCCTTCTCCAGTTTCAAGCTGACCGTCTCGTATCCCTGGCTGGCCTGCAAGAAGAAGGTGCGTTGTCCCGGCTGTCCCACAGCCCCCACCGTGATGTGGGTGACCGGGTTCAGTTCGAACACATCGCCTCTCATGGCCACATCCCCTCAGTGCGGTTCGTCACCCGGCCTCCGCCAGGCATGGGCTAACATAAAGCACTACCAGAGCGTGCCTATACTATACCGCGGCGGAACGAGGGCGTCAATAGCGGGCAAGAACACGGGCGCTCCGCCTTCACATCCAGTGGCGGCGCCGCATCCAGAGGTACATGCCGATGGGGGTGACGACCATCAGAGCCAGCGTCGCGATGAGGGCCGGTGTCGCCGTCCAGTCGTGCAGGGCGGCGACCGGCGCGAAAAAGTTCATCCCAAAGAAGCTGGCCACGAAGGAGAGGGGCATGAACAGGGTTGTGATGATGGTGAGGGTCTTCATCACGTCGTTCATGCGGTTGTTCACCGCCGACAGGTACGTGTCGAGGGCGCTCGTGGCCTGGTCGCGCATGCTGTCTGTGATGTCGAGCAGGCGGATGGCCTGGTCGTATGTGTCGCGGAAGTAGACGCGGTCTGCCTCCGCGATGGCGGCGTGGGGATCCCGCGCCAGGCGGTTGAACACCTCGCGCTGCGGGCCGAGGGCCCGTCGGATCTGCATGACGCCGCGCTTCATGTTCAGGATCTGCTCGAGCGCTGGCACATCGGGTCGGAGAAAGATGGCGTCCTCAAGGTCCTCCATGGCGCTATCTACCTGTTCAACGGTAGGTAGGTGGCTGGACACCAGCTCGTCGACGAGGTGGTGGAGCAGCCGACTCGGCTGCAGCGACGCGGGGCGACGCCCCTCGCGCAGCGCGCCCCACACCTGCTCCAGTGGGGCGAGTTCGCGCTCGTGGTGAGTGACGATATAGTTGCTGCCGACGAAAATATCGAGTTCGAGCAGCTGTACCGGGTCTGCCAGGGCGGGATCGAGCTGCAGGGCGTGCAGCACCAGGTAGACATAATCGCCCCAGTCATCGATCTTGGCGACGTGCAACTCGCGCAGGGCATCCTCGATGGCCAGGGGGTGAAAGCCAAAGGTATCGCGCAGGAGGGGCTCGAACGCTGCGGGCTCCTCATCGGTCAGGTCCAGCCAGAGCAGTCCCTCGGCTTGCGACAGAGCGTCGGTTACCGCGGAAGCGGGCAGGTCCGTCTGGAGCGGTCCGCTTGGGGCCCAATAGAGCGAACGGATCATGATACCTCCCACCAGCCGCGTGGCTGTTCGCCGTCTCGGCGTGTGCGGCCCGAGTATAGTCGGGGGACGGCCCACTGGCCAAGCGACCAGCGCAACGACCGACCACCTGACCGCGGCGCGAACCATCCACGCGACCGATTCGCGCGCGGCGACACCATGGTACAGTGGGGCTGCACGGGTGACATGGATAGTGCGAGAGCAACCGATGGGGGATGAGCATGAAGCGCGGCACCAAGATCGCGTTGGCCATTCTCGCGGGCGTCGTTGGACTGGGCGTCATCAGCTGCATGTTGGTGGCGGTGATGATCGCGACCGCCGGGCGCGTCGTGGCGCGGGTGGGCGGGTCGAATCCCACGCGGGTGGCGGCGGTGGCCGAACGCATCGCCGAGTTCGAACTGCCCGAGGGATACGTGGCGGACTATGCCGCCGAGGCGGCGGGGTTCAGCATCGCCGCCTTCAAGCCGACAGATGGGCGCGGTCACATCATAGTGGCCCAGACGCCGTCGTGGGTAGCGGTGGATCGGGCGGAGGTCGAGGCCCGCCTGCAGAGCGCTGCCGGCGACAAAGACGAGGTGACGCGTCTGCGGGTAGAAGAGGTGCGCGAGGTAATGCTGCGGGGGGCGCCGGTGACCGTCACGGTGAGCCGCGGCGAGGGCTCGGCGGGGCAGGACTTTTACCAGCTGCTGGGCGTTTTCGAGGGCAAAGGCGGCACCGCCTGGTTGATGATCGTGGATGAGGTCGAGTCGTGGGACCAGGTCGAGATCGATGCCTTTATCGGCTCCATTGAATAGCGGCGTAGCGTTCACGCGGACAGGCAGGGCTTGGCAGGGATATTGTCCCGCTGAGGCCTGTCTGTTTGTTTGGACGCTGTTGCACGTGGGCTCGTCGTGGGCCATAATGGGGCGGTCCGGTATGACCCGCGACGCCTTCGACCAGTGGTTTCGCTCTTGGCCCGATTCCAAGGAACGCTATGCCCTCCCAACGACGATCGTTTCGCTTCATCGCTGCCGCCGGAGCGCTGGCCGCTCTCGTGGCGCTGGCCGTCATCGTGCCGCATCACGTCGCCTCCCCCTCGCGGGACGCGGCGCATCCCGCCCCGGGGGTAGGGACGACGCCCGATGGCGGGGCGTCTGCGCCGGGCGGGGCGTCCACGCCCGATGGGGGACTGCTGGCCGCTCAGAACCTGGAGTATGCCCCGGGCCTCGACCCCTTTGACATCGATGCCTTCCTGCGTTCCATCGGTAGCGGCCTCGCCGAGTATGTCCTCGAGCGTGGGGAGCAGCGCGTGAGCGTTGGCGAACTCGTGATGGCGGCTGCCGAGCGCCATGCTGTGAACCCCCGCGTGTTGCTGGTGCTCATGGAGCTGACCACGGGCGTCGTCTCGGCGCCGAGCCCCGACCTGGTGATGCAGGCTGCCGGCTATCCCATGTCCGTTGCACCCGACGCAGAGGCGCAGATCGAGCGCCTGGCGGTGACGCTAGCGTCACACTATGTCGCGGCGTCTATGGGCGATGAGGCCATGGCGGTCAAGGGGCCTGGGGATAGCCCGGTCCATATAGATGCTGACGATCCGGCGGCCGCCGCCATCGCCCGAACGCTCGCCGAGACGCTACCCCTCACGGAGTTGGGGGCGGCAGTGTCGGGCGCGCGGCCCGGCTTTGTGGACGTCTACCGGCAGTGGTTCGGCGATCCGCAAGAGATGCCGGCATTCGCGCGCGGCGTTACCCTGCCTACCGGCGCCGCCTGGCCCTACGAAGGCGCCAAGCGCCACACGGGCGGGCCACACCTGGGGGCGTTCTGCAGCCAGCAGGATGTCCTGGCGGCATCGGGACTCGACTTTGGGGGCGAGTCGCACGAGGTGCTAGCCATGGCCGACGGCCGCTACCTTGGCCGCGGCGAGACGACCGCCTCCGGCTATCAGGCGGGCAAGTACGTCTTGCTGGAGCATGAGGGGGGCGTGCAGGTGATGTTCTGGCACCTGGGCGGCTTCTCGCCCGAGGTGCAGGCGCTGGCGCCCGGCGCTGAGATCCCGAAGGGATTTCCCGTAGGGTGGTCGGGGCGCTCTGGCAACCAGTCGGCGGTGCACTTGCACGTGGAACTGCGGCGCGGCGCCGTGGCGACGAACCCCTACTCGGGTGTGCGCATTTCGTGGGACGGGCAGGTGGTGGACGGCTGGACGGTGCACATGTTCCGCTGGCCGGGCCGGAGCGACCGCGGCGTCAGCTATCGCGGCTCGGCGGTGCGCGGAGCGACGCGGGTCCTGCCCATAGCGAACTGCGCCTGCGACTTGGTCAACGCCGATGCCCTCGTGTCGACGGGGCACCCGGGCACCTCGTCTCCGCGCAATGGCATGGACGCCGACACGGTTCTGGCCAACTATCCCGACGTGGGGCTGCTTCCCTCGACGAATACGCGCACCACGGCGCTATGGGCCACGGCCGAAAAGACGTGGGTCAACCACCTTCCGTGGTACTATCTCGTCGATGGAAGCGATGGGGGCGTCGACAACGTGAGCCTGGACGGCGCGCCGCTCTTTACCGCGCCCGAGTGCGCTCGGGCGGTATGGCTGAACGCCGGCGAGCACCGGCTGGCGTGGCGCTATCGCGGGGCCGGCGCGGCCGGCGCCAATATGGTACGCCTCGTGCCGTGGCCGTTCGACGCGCCCGCCTGCGCCGCATCCGCTCTGGACGCTCCGCCGAGCGGCGAGACGCCCCCCGCGCTGCCCCACGACGATGCCGCGCTCGTGGAGGAGCCTGACGCGGTGATGGCGGAACCGGGCGCGCGGGCATCCGTGGCGTGGCGAGTGCGAAACACGGGCTCGACGCCGTGGGGCGATGGTTGTCGCCTGACGTTTGATGACGGCTGGCCCCTGGATACGGAGGAGGAGGTCGTCGTGCCCGCGGCGGCGCCGGGGCAAGAGGTCACGGTGACGTTGCCCATCAGCGTCCCGCCTATCGACAGCGTGGCCCACGCCACGTGGCGGCTGCGCAACTCCGATGGCGTGGCCTTTGGGCCGGCCCTGACGCTCGCCGTCAGCGGCGTCCCCAGCGCGCGGCCTGACGCGACGCCGGAAGCGGCGCCGGGCAGTCCCTCGGATGCCCCTGTACTGCTAGAGCCGGTGGCCGCAGACGGCGCGCCGGCCTACCTGGCGAGTCACGATGTAACACTGCGCTGGGCCGGCCCGCTGGATGCGACCGGGTACATGCTCCACGTGAGCCTGTCGGCCGAGCCCGCGGACGATCCGGCCCCGGTCTTTCGCGAGCAAATCGACGCCGCGGTGCACGAGCGCCGCCTCGCCTTTGCGGCCGACGCGCCGCGGCTGTACTGGCAGGTGTCGGCCCTCCGGGCGCACGGGGAGGCGCGGAGCCCGGTGGGAGCCTTTGTGCTGGACACCGTCGCGCCCACCTGCAAGGTCGCCGTGGCGCCGGACGGGGCGGCGCGCGCGTCGGTGACGTGGCATGGCGACGATTCGCTCTCGGGGGTGGCCGGCTACGACGTCGCCTATCGCGTCGAGGGCGAGGAAGCGTGGCGTGCCCTGGTGACTGGGGCATCGGCACAAGTAGTGGAGGCCTCGCTGGCCTCCCCGCGCGGAGGGACGTACACGGTGCGCTGTCGGGCGCGAGACGCGGCGAGGAACGTCGGCGCGTGGAGCGACGAGGTGGAGGACGCGACGGTTGTGCTGGGGGGACCGGCACGTGCCCAGGTGGCTGGCGCGGGGCCGGCGGTGACGGCCCTGCCGGACGAGCGACTCTTTGTGGAGGCGCCGGTGCGCAACGTGGGGCCAGTGGCCGGCGACGCGCGGCTCTCGTTGGTGCTCGAGTCGGGCCTAGGCAGGCCGGAGACCGTCTATCGCTGGGATGTGGTGGGCTTGGCGCCAGGAGCCGCCGTCACGCTCACGGCAATGATCGCGGCACCCAACATCCCCGGGGTGGTGGGGGAGCCGCTGGATGCTGGCTATCGCTTCAGCGTGCAATCCAGGGTGGGCGCAGGGACGGAACTCGCGGCCATGACGGATGTGTGTCTCGCCAGACCCGACCCCTATGAGGACCATGACGCGATTGATGGCGGCGCGCTCTCGGGAGCAGCGCTTGCGCCAGGCGGGCGCCAGACACGTGGCTTCCATGCGCCTTGGGACGTGGACTATGCGCGCGTGACGGCGGAGCGAGGTCGCACGTACATCGTATGGACTGAGGGGTTCGATACGGTGGTGGTTCTGTACGACGCAGCCGGCGCGCTCGTGGGGCAGAGCGCCGGCGCCGGCGGCCCGACTCCGCGGATCGTGTGGACGGCGCCGGAGGATGGCGTCTACCATGTCCGCGTGCGCCCCTGGGCGCCGGGGAGCGAGGGGTGCGGCTCCGGCTATATCCTTGGGCTGCAGAGCGACCCGGCGTCTCCCGAGGTGCCGGAAGGCGCGATGGAGGAGAGCGACCTGCGGCTTCCCATCATTCGGCGTCTGGAAGTACCCTAGCGCCGGGCAGGAGAGCCGGCGCCGCCAGGTCCGCCACGCCATGGACCGCAAGGCAGGCGTCGTGGCCCGTGCTGTGGTGCCACGCGAGGGTGCGCCGTCCAGGAATGGTCTATGACAACGCGTCCCTTGCGCCTAGAGCCGGCGGATGCGTTGCCGCTACTCCTTGGCGGCGCCAGGGCAAAGAAAAACAGCAATGCATTGGAGCTACACTGCTGTTTTCTGGAGAGATATGAAGTTCGTATGCGCGCCTATGGCGCTACGCCGACCGTGGCTGGTGGGTCACTGAGATGTGGTCCCACGCGCCTCTAGTGGCGACGCTGCCATCGCATCTTTTTGCGCATCTTGCGGTACTTGTGGCGCGCGATCTTTTTGCGACGCTTCTTGATGACACTGCCCACTCAACCACCTCCCTTCGTCAGGCGTTTATCCTCATACAGGTCACCGTATTGTAGCACAAAGGCTTTCTGTCTCCAAGTTGGCACGGAGGCCGAACGTGCCTACGAGTCAGAGCGTGACGTCAATGCCTCGGCGGGAGGCGCCGGGCGGCCCTATGGCGAGCATGTCGCCAAGGGTCCTCACGCGGCGCCGCTCAGCATGCTGCGCACGCGGCGCATCAGTCCGGCGATCCCACGCGACCCAGGTGAGGGAGTGCCCCTTGTTCCGCTGCCACCTTGGGTGAGGACACGGCCGAGCAGGTCCACGAGGGCTCGCCGCTCCTCTGGCTCTAGGGCTGACAGCAGGCGGGCGGCCCGCTCGCGCCGCGCTGCGGCGAGTCGGCGCTGTACGGCTTCGCCCCGGGCGCTGAGGTAGAGACGTACTGCTCGTCCGTCGTGTACGTCGGGGCGCCGCTCAAGGAGGCCGGCGTCCTCGAGGCGCGAGACTGTCGCGCTGACGGTAGGGGGCGCTAACTCCAGTGCCCTGGCGATAGCCTGGAGGCTCGCGCCCTGGGATGTGGCCACCGCCGTCAGCAGCGTTGCTTGGGCAGACGAAACCTGCACGGCACCTTGCGCTGGCGGAGCGCCGTCAAAACGTCGCAGGGCATCCAGCAGGGGGAGCAGAGCGTCCTCGGGTGGCGGTGATGCGTGTGACATGGCTCCTCCAAGAAGATTCGTTAGACGAACGAAATATAGCGGTAGCGTTCGCCGTCGTCAATGCGCCTGTTTTGCGGGGGAGCCGGCGCGATAGATTGCCTGGGCGAGCAGCCGGAAACCGTGCCGGTTGAACGCTCCATACGTGGGATCGATGCCGAACAGCGTGACACCCCCTTCAGGCTGTGGGAGGTGGACGATGACGGGCTGCCCCGCGGGGTTGATGTCCTCCCACACTGGCCAGTAGCCGGTGAGGAGCGGGCCCGCGGGCGACAGGTGTGCCACGGTGACGGCGTCGTCCGGGAGGTGGGTGAACCAGACGGGCGCTCGGGCAAAGAGCACGGTATGCTCAGGATACGAAGCGGTTAAGGGGTCGTTGGGTTCGCAGCTAATCGCGGCCATGGCGGCAAAGTGGTGGGAGGTGATGGTGGCATCGACGTCGGCCAAGCCAGCGCCGACCGCCACGTCGGCACCGGCCGCCCCGATGCCGATGATCTGGCCGCCGTCGCGAGCATAGGTGCTCAGGGAGCGCTTGCCGCGGGCCGAGAGGCGCCCCCATAGCTCAGTATGACCCGAGACGATGAGCAGATCGTACGAGCCGAGTTCGTGGCCTGCGTCCAGGCGTTCGGTGGTGAGCGCCGAGACGTCGAACCCCAAGTCGCGCAGCACGACGAGGAGGCCCGGGTCGGCGTGAGCGGCGATGTGGGGTCGGCCAAGGCGAACCAGGTGAGCGGGCAGTGCGCAGACCGCCTCGAGATCGATGCTGTACTGCCGACTGAGGAGTGGCATGGCGTTTGTCGCGTCCGCGGCGTCTGCGGGCAGCACGATGGTGCCGGCAGGGTGGTGGCGCTGGCAGGCGTCGAAAGCGGTCGGCGCCCAGTACAGGGGGACGTCCTGGGCGAGGAGCGCATTCGTGGCGACAATGGCGGCATTGCTCGACGCCGTGTAGGCGTATCCCGCCGCAGCCCCCGGCTCGACCCGGGCCCTGGGTGGGGGGGCCTCCAGCACACACTCGGTGGCGATGTCCGGAACCCGATCGAGCGGGAGGCACGTCACGCCCCACGCCAGGGGGAGACTCCAGCCCGACGCGGCGCGCTCGTCGGAGCCACTCCCGCGGCGCGGCGCCCACAGGAGAGCTGCCGCCAATGCCCCCCGTGGCTGGTCGAGGCGGACGAGGTAAGCGCCGAGCGCATGTGGCTTCCAGTCCACCGTGAGTTCCGCGCGGGTGCGCTCGACGCGCACACCGTTGGCGATGAGGTGGTTCACCAGCGCGGCGGCCTCGTGCCGGTCTTGCTGGTGCTCCTCGTCTGAGGGAATGAGGTACGCCGCCGGGCCGGCATGTCCAGAGAGAGTGTTGAGCGCCAGCGAGCCCATACTCGCCGCTGGATGGGACGCAACGGGGGTGCCGCGGAGCAGTCCCTCGGAGAGGAGACGTGCTTGATCGCGAATGAGGGCCGCGCGATGCTCGGCGATAAAGACCAACGCCCCGTTGATGGCGCCCTGCAGAGCCGTGACGCCGCCCTCGTCGCGCGATGCCACCGTCAGGCTCAGGCCGTATCCCCCGTGGTAGGCGGCGTAATCGGCGAGGCCGAGGGGCGGCCAGCCCCGGCTGACCGCCGCCTGGTCCAACGCCACCACCTCGGGCGCATAGCCAGAGACCGAGTGGACGGCGGTCGACATGGCGTGGGCGATGTCCAGTGACCAGGCCGTAAAGAGATCGATGCTGGGGACCTGCCGCGGCGGCGCGGCTACCCCTATCTCCATGGGGCTGCCAAAGCCGTCGACGTCCAGGACCACCATGGGGCCCCAGGCCTTCAGTAGGTCGACCACCACCCGCGTCTCGGGCTGCGACTGCGCCACCAGGTCTCGCGCCGGCTCGAGGTCGGTGGCGTTGCCGGGGCTGCCGGACACTCGCCCGTCGGGATTGGGGACCACATTTACCAGGAGGATGACGTTCTGCAGGGTGCGTTGCGTCTCGGGGGACTCGTCCTCGGCGAGCCGCTGTATGAGCGCGAGTGCGGCGTCGACGCCCGCATAGGCGTTCCCCTGCCAGCCCGCGTTCAGTAGCACGATGGTGGGCATTCCGCAGGGCGCATCGGCATCGTCGGGGGCGTTCGCGCCGCGCTCGATCATCTCCATGCGTCGAGCTTGCACGTCCATCAGGCGGGCAAGGTTCTCGGGAGACGACACCGTCGCCAACAGGAGGGGCAGGCCGCCGGCCGAACGCCCGAGCTGCTCCACACGGATGCGAGGGCTCGACTGGGCCAGGTCGGTGAGGGTTGGAGCGATATCGGCGTATAGGACCGAGGAGTAGTGTGGAGAGGGCCGCTCACCGCCCACCAGCGCTGGCCTGTCGACGGCGTCCGGCGGGTCGGCCCGTGCCGGGACGTCCAGGAGCAGGACGAGGGTACACAGCACCAGAGATAGCCAGGCGCGCAACGAACGCGTCACCACGACGGTCCTTACCTCCTCGCGGCGCTCGATGCGAACGGCTCGAGCGCCATGGACGCAGGGCGAGGGCCCGGATGTCGATGGCGATGCATGTGGCGCGGTGCTCGGGTGGGGTGAGGGTGACGGGGTGCGACGGGGCGCTCACGGTCGGGTCCGCCGCGCCGGGGGACGATGATGAGGGGCGCGGCTGAACGCTGAGGCGATACTAGCGAAGATAAAGATGAAGGTCAAGCGACAGATCCGCCGCGACCTCTGCGCCGAGGGCTGCAGATTTGCCCGGGTGGGGTGACGTGTTATACTGCTGTCGCGCCCGAGTTCGTGGCCCGAGCCGTTGCGGCGGAAGCCCGACGTTCGCGACGGCGCGCGGATTCCGGTGGGACTACCCGACCCGACTCCCCACAGAGACTCCGCCGGCCATCCCCTGGGCCGGCACGGCACCATCACCACTGCCCGGAGGTCCTGGCACGATGAGTCTGAGCCTGCGCCAGCTTTGGCGCCGTGGCAAGCAGATGGCCACCTTCTATCCCACGGACGGCACGAGCGAGTTGCAGCGCCGCGGCATGCTCATGATGTGGTGGGATGGGATCACTGCGTCGATCAGCGGCGCGTTCTATGCCGACTTTCTCGTCATCTACATGCTGGCCCTGGGCGCCAGCGCCGCGAGCATTGGCGTACGCACATCGATCAACAGCGCCGCGGCCCTGGCGGCGCCGCTCCTGGGCGCCTGGCTCGTAGAGCGCACGGGGCGCCGCAAGCGTTGGGTGCTCTTGGGAGGCGGCGGGCTCGCCCGCATCATGCTGCTGGGAATGGCAGCGATCCCATTTCTGCTCTCGGGGAACGCTGCGGTGGCGACCTTTGTGGCGCTGGCGGCGATCCAGGCATTCGCCAATACCGTCAGCATGCCGGCAGCGAATTCACTGCTGGCGGACGTGGTGCCAGTGGCGATCCGTGGCCGGTACCTCGGCGCGCACATGATGGCGCTCAATCTGGCACGCATGGCGTGCGTGCCGGTGGCGGGCTGGCTCATCAAGGAGGTGGGCGGCGTCCCCGGCTACCAGGTGGCGTGGTTCGTCGCGGCGCTGACGGGTTTCGTCGCCACGGGCTTTTACGCCGCCATCCCTGAGCCAGAGTCGGTGGAGGGGAGGCACGCCTCGGGCGCCACACCCGCCGGCCTGGCTGAAGGATGGCGCCTCTTTCTGGCCGATCGGCGCTTTGTATTGTTCTGCGCTACGAACTTTTTCTGGAATTTCGGCGTGCAGCTAGCGGGCCCGTTCTTTACCGTACACATGGTGTCCGACCTCGGCTTTGGGGTCGACACGGTCGCGGTGTTGGCAACGGTCGCGACGGCCGTGAACGTCGTGGCCTACCGCACCGTGGGCGGCCTGGTGGATCGCAAGGGGCCGGCGATCATGACGGCCATCAGCATGTTCCTGGTCCCGCTCATGCCGATACTGTGGATCCTGGCACGCACGCCCCTCCATGTGGCACTGGTGCAATCGTACGGCAACCTGGCGT
>ENA-UOUL01002241-UOUL01002241.1-bioreactor-metagenome-genome-assembly--contig:-NODE-2241-length-23173-cov-4.274550_pt1 | contig 23173 bp, 14 predicted proteins | sample MGYA00249838_ERZ747220 | MGnify/ENA primary metagenome ERZ747220 (study PRJEB28778, sample SAMN05720191) | bioreactor metagenome | isolation source: Anaerobic biogas reactor | place: USA:Washington...
GTAGGCGTTGCCGCTGGAATAGGCGCCGGAGCGTTTGCCCGGCGTCGGATACACGTCGATCCATCGCTCGTTGAAGGCCTTTTCGACGACCCCGGCGTAATCGGGCCCCAGCGGCTTGACGGCATCGAGGACCAGATCTTTGGCCTCATCGAAGCTGTACTTCAGGTCCACGTCCTTGACGACGGGCGCGTACAGATCGGAGTACTTCAGAGTCTCGACACCCAGCATCCGCCTCTTGAGATGCAGGTAACGGTGGAAGGTGTCCAGGTTGGCCCGGACGTTGTCGATAAGACTGTGATAGACCTCCGTCGGAATATTGTTGCGATCCAGCGCCTGGTGCAGACAGCTCTCGTAGTTCCGCGTCCGCATGGTGAACGCATGGGCCTGCAAATGGGAATACAACTGGACACCGAAGGTCTGCCGAAACTGGTTGATTGCGGTCCAGAAAGACTCGAAGACGGCCTCACGATCGGCCCGAACCGTCGAACTACGATGGCGGGCATAGCCGGCCTTATTGAGGGTCGCCTTCGTACCGTCGCTCAGAACGATCTGGGGATACGGCATCTCAGCATTGCTGAAGATCGAGTAGATCGAGCGTGGGCCGCCAGCCATCAGCGAGGTCTCCGCAAGGATTTTTTCCTCTTTCTCGGACAGCTTGTGCGCCTTGCGCCGCAGAATGTCCATAAGGTACATCCGATAGACCGCCAGTGGCGGCTCGGCGGCAATGAATCGCTCGATGGCCGTGGCGTCAAGCGCGACGATTTCCGGCTCGATGTAGGACGCCCGGCTGCTGTATTCGGTCATGATCTGCTCGACTGTCTGCCGCGTCGCCAGGTACCTGGAGACTCGTGTGTCCTGGTCCGATTTCATCGAGGCGTAGCTGTACAGACGGCCGAACGCCTTGGAGATATCGCTGTCCAGTTCGAGGCAGGCCAGCAGCGTCGCGGCATCGTTGAGTTTGCCACGGTACTGCTCGATCTGACCCAGACGGGCCGCCAGGACCTCCTTCGCCTGCTCCCATGCCTCGTCCGAAGGATACAGGTCTTCCAGCCGCCACTGATACGCCGGCGCAATCTCGGAACGCTCCTGCATCTGCCCGGAGGCCGCCTCCGAAAGGCAGAAAACGAGAACCGGTGACAACATCGCGACGGTATTGAGCTTGCTCATGACATCTCCTTCGGTTGCGGTTTCCCTTACATGCGGGACGGCCTATCGTATAGTCGCCGAACGGGGTCGTGTCAACCGTGATGCACGGCAAGGCTTTGCCATGTGTGTGAGGAACGGGCGCGAGCGTCCACCGCGACAATGGACCCTTGAGACATCGAACGCAGGCGGCAATGCCCGTCGAGGAGATATCTCCTCGCCCCCTTCGGCCTACTGCTGGCGTCGGGCCCGCCAGATGCATCGGCCGCCGGTGGCCACGTTGACGTCGCCGACCAACTCTGCTCCCTCCATGCGGACCGTCATGCTGTCCGTGGGCGCCTGCTGCGGCATGCCGTTGACGACAATGGTCTTGCTCTGGCCCTGCATAATGAGCCGGTCGCCCTGCATCTGCCCGACGAAGATCTCGGTGATCTTGTAGAGCATCTGTCGACCGTACATGTCGGTCACCGTCGCCTCGCCATACCACTGGGCCGTGAATTGACCGCCCTGGCTCGCCGCCACCTGCACCTGCATCGGATAGGTCAGCGCAGGGTAGTCGCTCGTAGCCGTGCCCGCCCAGAATCCTACAGGCGACCACTGGGGCTGCGGCTGCGGCTGCGGTTGGGGTTGGGGCTGGGGCGGCGGAACCGGACCAGGCCTCGGGCTCGGAGTGCTCTTGACGGCAACAATACCCCAGCGTTGCAGGATATCGGCGGGAAGGGCCTCCAACTCCGGTGATGAGACACCCCGCGTCCAACAGTCCTCGATGTCGATCTCCAGAACCCGTCCCTCTGCCGCAGCTTTCTTGTATGTCGCTCCGGCGCTTTCCACGACTTCGTCGAAGGACGCCGAGCCGTGCGTCTTGCCCCCGCCGACGCCTGTGGTCTCGATGGGCAGCAGATTGCCCGACGGAAGCCGAATCAGTGAGAACGCGTGGCCGGGAATGAGGACCATATACGGCTTGAGCCCCACCGAATGAGCCATCGAACAGTAAAGCGCCGCCAGCTCGATACACGTGCCCGATTTGTCGCGAATCACATCGCGCGGGAACTTGATGCTCTGCACGATCGTGTTGTCAAAACTCAATGTCGGGTCCGACAGTCCGACGGGCCCCTGATAGGTGAAATCGTTGCCCTGCCACAGCTCGTAGCACGCCTTGAGCACGGCGTAGGCGGCCTCGTCGCTGTACGGGGCGCCCTTGCCGCCGGCGGCCTTGTTCGCCATCGCCGCGAACTGCTTGATCACCGGGTCGTCACGCGTCACCCAGGCGGCGATCATCTCCGAGTTGCTGAACAGGTCGTACCAACTGCCCATGCTCTCTTCTTTGGTGAAGTTGGAGAAGATGAACTCGTGACGACCCAGAATCGACACTCGCTTGCCGTCGCTGTCGTCCTGACGCTGCCCATCACTGTCGATGTAGCGCCATTCGACGAGCACGTTGGCGGGCGTCGTGCTCGTCAGCGAGGCGATGCTCCTGTCGAGCACCGGTTTGTACACGCCGACGACCGTCTGTCCCGGCAGAACCTCCGGGGACTTCTGCCAGATGCTCCACTCCGAATAGCCTTCCACACGGTAACGGAGTCTCAGATCCCTGATCCGGCCGGTGCCGACGTTGGTCACGCGGGCCTTGGCCACCCACTGAGCGGGAAAATCGGTTTCCATACCGTAGACCTTGTACAGGCAACTCATAATCCTGTCGCGGGCGGTAAATTGAAGATCGAGTTGTCCCTTGCCACCCGTATCCTTGTAAGGCAGGGAATAGCTCAGCAGCTTCTTGCTTCGGTCGAACGCCACCTTGGTAGCTCCAGCCGGAAACGTATAGGACGCTTGGCCCTCGAATTTGACCTCCTCGTCCGGCGAACCTTTGTACAGGAAGGTCGCGACCGTCTCACCATTGTCATTCGTGGCCGTCTCCTGGAATTCCTGGTCTTCGGCATTCCACTCCCACCGCCCGTTGCCCCGATTGTGCACCACGCCGAGCATGTGGACGTCGAGTACAACCGAGGAACTGGCGTCGTCATAGGACGCGGTCGCATCCGGTGCCAGCTCCGTATCGGCGCGATTCGAGGAAAGCTCACGCAAGAAGTACATGGGGTCCTGGACGACGCTCTTGATCGTGGCATAGACCTGTGGGTCGAATGTGAAGGTCCCCCGGCCCACAAGATCGCCCGTCGGCGTGATGCGGCCTTTCAGGTCCACCCGGGCGATCACCTCTTCCTCGGCCTCTTCCTCGGCCGCCTGATCGTTTGTGCGTTTCTGATCGCTTGGACCGTCTTCCTCGGAGGCCATAAAGGCCGGCACCGGGACCACCGGCATCTTCTCCGGCGCAAAGCCATCAGTGCGGACCAGTTCACTGAGCGTCTCGGCCACCGCCTCGGCGTCGCCCCTCTGCTGATCGGTCAACTGCTGCCGATACGTCTGGAGTTCTTGCTTGGCCTTTTCATGCCCCTGACTGGCGGCCATTAGCAACCACGCGCAGCCCTCGATCACATCTTTGGGCCTCCCGGTGCCTTCGGCCACGAAGACGCCGAAGACCCACTGGCCGTCGGGGTCGCCGGTCGTCGCGACCAGGAAGAACAGATCGGCCGCCTTCACCTGATCGGCTTGCACCCCCTCGCCCTTGTGGTATTTCTGGCCCAGGTTGAACATCGAGTCGGACCAGCCGGCCAGCGACGATCGTGTGTACCAGCGCACCGACTCCCGGATGTCCTGCTGGACACCGCTGCCACGGTCGTACATGAGCCCCAGGAAGAACATCGCCTCCCCATGCTCCTGCTGAGCCAGGTTCATCAGGATGCGATAGGCGTTCTGATAGTCCTGATTGCGCAGCAATCCACGAGCCTGCTCCATCTGGGCGTTTTGGGGCGACTCGCGAACGGGCTTGACTCTGCGGGGTTGCAGGCCCTGCCGTTGCATGGCAGGTGCAGGCTGCGTCTGCGGCACGGGCGCAGGCATCACCTGCTGATTGGGGTTGCTCGGCTGGATCGGCTGGCCGACGGCCGGAGACAGGCACACGCACAACACGAGGACGGCACTGCAACAAGCGACCTTTTTCATATACGGGAACCTCCGAAATCGTCCGCGTCGGCCGCACCAAGGGATGCGCCCGACTCATTCCATAGACACAAATGACAACTCCATCTGATTGCTCATATTCAGATGGTTGAAACGGTCGTTTACGAGCGTCCGCACGAGCAGTCCGTCCTGGCGACGGTAAGTGTACTGAATCTGCTGGCGAGGATTGTTGTGAACCACGGTCACGTACTGCGGGTCTGCCGAACTAACCTGCGTAGTGACGTGGGTGAAGCCGTCGGTGTCGAGCACCTGGCCGGCCTGAAGACTGCCCATCGCCGCCGGCGGAATCCAACTGCCGCAAAACATGTGATTGCCGCTGACGCGCGTCGTCTGTTCCGAGGTGATTCCCGGGGCCTGGCCGCCGGTGGAGATATCGAACTTCACCCAGTCGGAACCCCGGGCGGTGACCGTGGCCGCTGCATGGATGGCAAACGGCGTAGCCGCAGTGCCGGGAATGTTGACCTGAAAGGAACCGCTGTAACGGAACGTGCGGGCCTGGCCCAGCCAGGACGGCGGCGCCTGGGCGGCCCAAGGCACCGACAGGGTCCGCGATCCTTTGAATGTCGTGCTCCTGGTCATGGCCCCGCCGGGATGAACCTGTGCTCCTTGTGCGACCGTCATACCGGCCTTGGCAATCTCACTCGAATACAGCAGGACGCCGCTGGCCAGGTCATAAATCCAGACCTTGCGGCTGCCGCTCTCGGATATCAGTGCGATCAGCACCGCATTGTAGGTGGCCTGCTCGATCTGCCGTTGCGTCGCGCTGACCCACATCCCCGACTGCCCGCGCCCGGGCGGAGGGCGATTGCCATACTTCTGCAGCAGGGCCTTCAGGGCCTCCGGATGCAGCCAGAGATCGCCCCCATTGCCGGCCTGGCCCACGTAGCCGGTCTCGAGTCGCTGGAGCGGCTCGGACGTGTTCATCCCCTCGTACAGGTAGAAAAGAGTCTGCACGGCAACCTGCTGCTGGTCCATCGCCGCGACGTTGAACTGGAGCAGGCCGTGCGAACCGGTACCCTCGAGTTCGTGCTGCGCGTAGCGGTTGCCGTGCTGATCTTCCCATCCGCCCTTGGGGTCGGGCGTGTAGGCATGGGGCCCGTGGGGAAGGAACCCCGAAATCATATAGTAGGTCAACCGAAGACCAGGCACGATCCAGTTCGGCGGCGGGGTAGTAACTGTCAGGCCCGGGACGTCGCCGAGCATCTGGCCGGCCCCTGCTCCGAAGGTCATCGGCGCGGCATCCCGGCCTTGAACATCCGTCGGGGCCGACTTCTCATATTCCTGCAAAGCCGCCGGGCCGGCTCCACAGAGAACTCCGATCAACGCGACCACAAGAGGCACCCGTCTGCTCATAAAGACCTCCACCCTCACTGAAGATCATGAATCCGCACACACACCGCACTGAATTTGCCTCTCTGCTCCCCGTGCCGAAGCAAGCCCATTCATCGGCCTGCTGCATGGATACATCGCATGGTAATATAGTAGACAGGGCATGCTGTAAACGCCAGGAAAAAATCCAATGACAATCCGATTGTGTCGGGGCAGGTTTCAGGACAAGGCCATGTTGGATGCAGAGAGCCGAAGGCGGCATCCCCATGCCAGGAAATCTCCACACACATCCGATTCGGCCCCGGAGGAAGGGGACCGGGCTTGGATCCGCCATGAGTCAGAAGACAGCGGTCGCGGGGCAGCGGACCCGAAAGGTGGTACCGAACTCGGCTGAACTGGTGAATGAGACGCTGCCCTTGAGGTAGCGCTCGGTCAGCAGCCGGACGCTATACGTGCCCAGACCCCGCCCGAGACCCTTGGTCGAGAATGACCGCTGGAAGATCTGCAACTGAACCTCGCGCGGCATGAAGCCGGCATTGTGAACCCAGAACTCCGCCGTCTCGCTGTTGGCGGTGCAGCCGACCGTAACGGCCTGCCCCTCGCGGCAGGCCTCGAGCGCGTTCTTGATCAGATTGCACACGACACGCAGCAGCAGGACGCGGTCGCTGACAACCGTCGCGTCCTGAGCCCGTTCATCAAGGCAGAGCGCACGACCTTCGGCCACAGGATGGCTCCGATAGAGATCGACGGCCTCCTTCAGCAGGGCCAGCGTACCGACTTCGGCCGGTGCAAGGACCAGCTCGCCACTCTCGGCCTGAAGCAGCGTGCGTTGGGCCCCGATCTCTTCGTTCAGTTCCCGGCACAGGCGACGAATATCGTCGAGGTGCCGGCCTCGCTCCTGGGGTCCGGCCTTGTCGAGAAAACCGATGCACCAGGACAGACCACACGCGACGTTGTGAATATCGTGCAGAAAGATGCGTTCCAGGGCCTGTCGGCGCTTCTCGTGGCTGATGTCCAGGGCCGCGAAGACCGAGAACGACTCGCCCTCAACCTCCACCGGGCTCGCCCACACCCGCAGGTCGAGGGCCTCGCTGGTCTCGCCACGGAGGATGCGACACTCCCGGACCTCCGCCTGCCCCTGCTGGCTGGCCAGGATGGCCCCGACGGCGCCACACGTGCTGCAGAACTCCGTGGTCCCGCAGCCGTCAAGACTTTCGTTGGCATGGATGCAGCCCAGGGCCTCGCCCGGACGAAGTCCATAGACTTGATCTCTCCGCTTGCCTGGATAGGCTAAGTCCATGAAGCGATCGTTGGCAAAGACGATCTGCCGCTGGGCATTGAGCACGACCAGCGCGCAGGGCACGACCTCAGGCAGGATACGCAGCAGCATCCGCTCGCTGAACAGGCGAGACTGCCGCCGGACTTCCCCGGCAGCGGCACGCTCTGCCAAGGCAGCTCTCGTGGGGTCGGGCTTCAATTCCATCGGTCACTCTCTTCAACCAAGGCTCTCATAATCCCAGAAACGCCGTCGGCGAGCAAGGCCAATTCACCGCGCGGGGTCTTAAGGTCTGCATACCCCCCTGCCTTCGGACGCGGTCTTTTTTTCGGATATCCGTGATATCCCCCTTGACATATAGTTCTATATAGTACTATTCTATAGCGAACCAAATGACGCAGTCGGAGAATCATTGATGAACGCGCGGGCCAAGGCCCCCCATACGAGTTGGTCTATGTCGAATGAGACGATACGGCCGAAGGATGACGTCATGAGACAACGCAATCGCCTGGAGAGACCGGGCGCAATCCTCCTGTCGCTTGCGACCCTGCTGTCCGTCGGGCACGCTGAGATTCTGTTTGTCAATGTTCGGACGGGTAACGACGGGAATCGCGCAACGCAGGCGGAGCCGGTGAAGACCCTGGAACGGGCCGCCACCCTTCTGGCCGAAGGCGCTGCAGGCGAACCGGCCACGATTATCGTCGCCCCTGGGCTCTATAGCCTGGACCGCTGCGTGACTATCAGAGGCCGGGACTTCACCGAGCTGAATCGACTGACGATCGAGGCCTCGGTCCTGCCCGATGATCCACAGTGGCAACCTGGATCAATGCCCGTGATCGTCTCGACCGAGAATCCCGACAGGCCAGGCACGCCAGCCCAACCCAGCGAGACGTATAGCCTGAAGGTGCAGGTCAATCACGTGACGATCCAGGGCCTGAAGTTCCTGGGCAATCCCCTGCCCGACAACTGGCACTGTTGCATCGAACGGATCGGGACCGACCTCCACGACCTCATCGTGACCCAGTGCATGTTTCTCGGTGACAGGAACACGTCGGATATCTACAGCGCGACCCTGGCGACGGGCAACCGCTTCGTCGTCGATCACTGTGTCTTCTCGAATTGTCACGCCTGCGCCGTGTTCTGGGACGGTGTCGACGGAATCGGCGGCAAGGGCTGTGCCATGCTCCACTGCGTCGTGGACGGCGCCCTCATCTCGGGTGTGTGGACGTGCCAGACGAGCGAAGACTTCGAATTCCATCACAACGTCGTAGCCCACAGCGAATACGTGTGGATGCGCAAGCCCAACGACGGCCAGAAATACCGCGTCGGCGATTGCGCTCTCATCGGCAACCGGTACTTCTCCGGCTATGGCCTCGCCAGCGGACCGCTGGGGGAAACCGGGCCGGAGGTCAAGTTCGACAAAGACCATATCGTCACCGAAGGCCGCCTGGAATTCGCCTCGCACGAGATGACCCATCTCGCGGAGAGGTCGGCCGGCCATCATCTGAACGCAGGGTTGTTCCGTGAACGCCAACATAAGTAAGGAGTGGAGAAATGCCAAATCACGAGGATATCAAAGACCGGCTCATGCGGATCGTCCGCACGGTCAACCGGACGTGCATGGAGGGCAAGGGCTTCGACAAGCTCACGCCTCTCTTTCACGAGGACGTAGTCATGGTTCAGCCCGGCCTTGCTGCGCGGGCGAAGGGACAGGAGGTGTGTCTGAAGAGCTATGAGGACGCCTGCTCGCAGATGACCTTCGAGAAGCTCGACGCCTCGGACGAGCAGATCGACGTGTTCGGCTCAACCGCGGTACTCGCGTACAAGTACGACTGCGTATGGCAGTTCAAAGGCAGGCGGTTCGAGGACGACGGTCACGAGATTCTCGTGTTCGTCCGCGAGGGCGACGACTGGAAGGTGGCGTGGCGCACGCTGATCCCCGGCGCGCGGCAGACACAGATGTGCCCGGTCGAAGAAGAAAAGGCCCGCGCCAACGCCGGCACCGACATCCGGCGGACGTGTCTCAATCTGATGGCAACGACAAAGGCGTGCTATCTGACGACGATCGACGCCGACGGTTTCCCGCTGACGACCGCCATGAACAACCTGCGCTGCGCCAAGGACTACCCTTCCCTGGCCCCGCTGTACGAAGAGGCCGAAAACGAGTTCCTTGTCTACATCACCACCAACATGCCGTCGGCCAAGATGACCCGTCTGCGAGCGAATCCGAAGGTCTCCGTCTACTTCTGCGACCCAGGGCAAATCGTCGGATTCACGCTGAGCGGCCAGATCGAGATCGTGACCGACCAGGCCCTTAAGGATCGCATCTGGCAGGAGGGCTGGACGATGTACTATCCTGAGGGCCCGGAGGGGCCAGGGTACGGCATTCTCCGGCTCGCCCCCGCCGTCGTCAGGGGCTGGTGCCGAAATCAGCCGTTCGAGTTAAGGCCGTAGTGGTGCAGAAGAGAACGATGGAAAAGCCGTGCTTGAATAATCCGGATGAGTTCCCAGGTGATGAAGTCCTGAGCCGCTGTCTGGGAAAGGTCAAGGCCACGTGGGATTCGTTTGTGGCCCTCCTCGGCGAGAGGGACCCAGCCATCTCGGGCGAATGGCGCTACTACCGGGACGGCAAGAGTTGGCTCTATAAGGTCACCAAGAAGAAAAAGACGATCTGCTGGGTGTCGGTATGGTCCGGGGCGTTCAAGGTGACATTCTACTTCGCCGACAAGGCAGAAGATCTGATCGTCGCGAGTAAGCTGAAGGCCGAATACATCGGCCAATTCACTCAGGGCAAGAGGTATGGCAAAATCCGAGGCGTGACGGTCACGGTCAAGAAGGCCGCCGATCTGAAAGCGATCCGAACGCTGATCGACATCAAAGAGCAACTGAAGTGAGCGTGCGTGGCAGCATGAGACAGCAGCGACAGGCGGGCTTCCTGATGGCAAAGATCCGCCAGGTGGGCGAACGCCTCTTCCTGCGCCGACTCAAAGAGGCGGGCATCGAGATCAATCCGGCCCAGGGGCGGATCATGTTCGCGCTCTGGCAGAAAGACGGTGTCTCCATCCAGGAACTGGTCAGGAAGACGCAGTTGGGCAAGTCGACGCTGACCAGTATGCTGGATCGGCTCGAAGCAATGGGCTACCTGTACCGGCAACGATCCGACGAGGACCGCCGGCTGGTCCTGATCCACCGGACCGAAAAGGACCGGGCCACAGAGACGCAGTACGTGCAGCTCTCCGAGCAGATGACCGAAGTCTGGTACCGGGGCTTCACCGACGCCGAGGCGGATCGATTCGAGGCGTGTCTGCAACGAATCCTGGACAACTTGATAGCGTATGAGAAAGGCGACCAGACAGGAGGTCGTCGTGAGTGACATGCGCGGGCGGCAGGGACAATTCAAGGGATTCCGTTCCAAGGCATTCCGATTCCTCAAGGAGATTCGAACGCACAACGAGAAGGCGTGGTTCGAGGCGCACCGCACGGACTACGAACGACATCTGCTTGAGCCGTTGCGCGATCTGGTGACGGATTTGACGGACTTCATGCTCGACATCGATCTGTCGTTCGAGGTCGCCCCGGCCGTGGGCAAAACCATCTCGCGGATCTACCGCGACACACGGTTCAGCAAGGACAAATCGCCCCTGCGCGACTGCATGTGGATCACGTTCAAGCGCAACACCAAGGACTGGGCCCGCTGGTGCGCGGGATACTTCCTGGAAATCAATGCGACGTGGTACCGCTATGGACTGGGGTTCTACGACGCGGCCCCCGACGTCATGGCGCAGTTCCGCGCCCAGCTTGACGACGATCCCGAGCGGTTTCTCAAAGCAATCACCTGGTTCGACAAGCAGGACATCTTCACGCTCGAAGGCGAGACCTACAAGCGACCCAAAGGCGCCGACAAGCCTGATCCGATCCGCACGTGGTACAACTACAAGAGCTTCTATCTCTGCTGCAATCACAGGAACGACAGGGCCATCCGCAGTCCGCAACTGGTGGACGATCTAAAGGCCGCGTTCGGCCTGACCGCCCCGCTCTACCGCTACCTGCTCGAAACCCTCACCCGCGTGCGGCCCCCAAGATAACCACCGAGAAATCCGAAACGGCCCGCAGAACCGCCCAAACGTAAGTCCCTTGCCACAAATGGCCTACTATACGTCCGAGAAAAATTCGTCCGAGTTCGTGAAAATCGCGTTACCGACAGTCTGCCGTGAGGCACTTATAGGGTGAACGCAACGCAGAACACAGGAGCATTCGGAATAAGGAGGTGGCAAGATGACGGACGGCAAAGAGCGGCGAATCGACGTACCGCAGGGCATGGGCGACAGCGGAATCGCTGCCGGCCGACCCCGTATGTCGTCCGCGCACCTCGTTTCGAAACGACCCAGAAAGGCTCTCACAGCCTCTAACTCTAACCCAGGTGAACCCAGGTCAGGTCGAAGGTCACAGTCCACATCTTACCCGCTATCGTATCTCTTGCGGTAGCAGCTCTCTATCACCTGCCTCCACCAATCAAGCCCCGTCTCGCACGGGACGGGGCTTGATCCTGGTGGTCCAGACCCGTTCACAGGGGCCTTCTCGCCACATTGCTCCCCGGCATTCGGGCTTTTTCTGATTGATCGCGCGCCGATGCACCCTACAATAGCATCGATCGACCGGCTTGGTTTCTTGAAAGGGACGGACATGAGACTGCTGACTTGGGGCATCCTCGGCATCCTGTGGGTCGCGCTGTGTGGCTGCGGCGGGGTCTACTACAATACTATGGAGAAGCTCGGCTATCCCAAGCGAGAGATGCTCGTCGATCGCGTGCAGAAGGCACGAGACGCACAGGAGGAGGCCAAGGAGCAGTTCCAATCGGCATTGGAGGAATTCACTGCGGTCACCAACTTCCAGGGCGGGGACCTGGAGAAGCTGTACAACAAGCTCAAGGACCAGTTGCAGCGCAGCGAATCCAAGGCAGAGGCCGTCGGCAAACGGATCGACGAGGTCGAGCGCGTGGGCGAGGCCCTGTTCAAGGAATGGCAGTCCGAGCTCGATCAGTACTCCAGCCCCGAACTGCGGCAGGCCAGCGAGGACAAACTCGGCCAGACGCGGCTTCGGTACGCCCGCGTGGTAGCCGCGATGCGCAGCGCCGAGATGAAAATCGATCCCGTCCTGACGGCCTTTCGCGATCAGGTCCTGTTTCTCAAGCACAATCTCAACGCCCAAGCCCTGGCGGCGCTTCAGAACGAGTTGGCGTCCATCCAAACGGATGTCGCCGGCCTGATCCGAGAGATGGAGGCCTCCATCGCCGAGGCGAATGCGTTCATCGACGCGATGAACCGCGACCAGAAATAGCCAGCCGCCACAGACTCCGAATCAGTTTTCGGTCTCCACGCCGATCTCGATCGTGATCTGCGGGGGGACCTCCAGACTGACCGGCAGACCCTTCGCCGGGGCGATGAGGAAATTGCTGACCGCATATTCGAATTTGTGCGGCTCCGAACTGGCCGGCACCTTCGCCCGGATCAGCGTGCTGGCGTGGGGCGGCACACTCACCGATTTCGGTCCCAGCTTTCCCGTTCGTTCCAGTTCGACGGCAACGTCGCAGTGGTTCATCAGCCGGAAACACACCGTGTCGTCCTGGCCATATTCGATATCGGCAATCGTGGTCGCCGCACGGAACATCGCATTGAGGTATTCCTTGCGGCCGATGAGCTGACTCTCGTACCAGACCAAAGTCCGCCCGGCCACCAGGGCCTCGTTCACAGCGGCGAGCGTCTTGCCCCGCGCGAACACCAGCGTCATCGAGCGATGCTTCTCGGGACTGCTTTGCTCGAGCATCGATGGCGCGTGAATGTCGGAGGTGCCCATGAACGTCAGGTTCTTTTCCAGCGCCCACTCGTGGGCCTCGGGATAGTAGCTGCGGCCGTTGACGACCTCGATCCCGTGCATGTGTTTCTTCTCGTAGAGGGTGGTGTGGATGTCGAACCAGCCCTTCTTGTCCGGCTTCCAGCCGGGATGGTTCCACCAGATGAACGCCCTCTGTTCGGCCGCGGCCGCCATGCAATCGAGAAGATCCGGTGTATCGAGTGGATTGACATCGTCGAGGAAGAGCGCGTTGAAGTGCCCGGGCGGAGTGTCGCGCGTGATCTCCGTGCCCCGGATCAGCAGAATCCCGCGTTCCTTCGCGCGGGGAAAGGCGATCTCATAGGGCCGATTGTGGTTCGTGGGAACATCCGCCTTGTGCGGCTGGTACTCGATATGGTCCGTGATCGAGATGACGTCCAGGCCCTCCCGCCACGCCTCGTCCACGCGGACGGTGGGCCAGACCAGGCCATCGGAGAACACCGTGTGCATATGCAGATCACATCTCAGGGTCTTGTATCCCAGGATGTCCGGGAATTGAATTTCCCGTCGGGTCTGTGCCCCCAGCGTGCCCGCCATCAGCAGGACAACCAGAACGCTTGCCACCACCAACCTGGATCGCGGAATTCGTCGCATCGAAACGCCCCTTTCCTTCCATACACACCATTCGAGCATCGGCCATCTGGTGCCGACGTCCATTACCCGTAAAATAGCAGTTCGGCAATCCCGCCGCAACGGCCGATCGGAATCGCTGCATTTTATCATCTCGCGGATTGACCGACGGTTAGAATCACATTATTGTCGCTGGTCGGGCCGGGTTCCCGGTCAAGTCGCACGTCCACTGCCAAACGTCGACTGGAAGTGCTCGTGCCGCATGGCGTTTTACTTGGAGATGTCGTAGCATGGACGAAACCGATCCGCTGTTTGTCACCATCGACAAGCTCATCCGGATCTCGCGGCTCAAGGAAATCGAGTTCATCATGGGCAGCGATCGGGCTGACCGGATTTATGAGATCCAAACGGCCCTGCGCCGTCTGGAGCCGGGACACTACCTGCTGGGCACCGGGCCATCCACCGTGGGGATCATTCACCTGGATGACCAGGACATCGTGCTTGGCCGTCCCTCCACCATTCTGGAGCCTCCCTCGGCAGCGACACCCGACTACTGGGCCACCGACACGCTGTATTTCGTGCCGCGGGAGGTCTCGCGGAACCACGTCCGGGTGGCGCTGCGAATCACCGACGCCGGCCCCCGCCGCGTCGCATGCGACCTGAACAGCACGTGTGGCACGTTCGTCAACGATACGCAGGTGGACCCCGGGGGTCCGGGAATTGCCCTCGAACACGGTGACATCATCAGCCTCGGACCCTCACGGATCAGCACATACGTCTACTACGAAGTGCCTTGATCTGCCCATCGCCTCACACACCTTGTGTGAGACCCTCGCGTCGCCGTCGCTGAGCAGTGTCCGCTTCGCCAATGTGCTGCTCGTGTGTCTTCAGATCGAACTCCTTGAGCACGTCCGCGATGCGCACATCGGGATCCAGGCTTTCAATGATCGTCCACTCCTCCTCGTGAAACGTCCGGATCGAGACCTTGCGGCCGTATTTGGCCTGGATCTCCGGGAACCGCCGGCAGAACGGCCAGGAATGCAGAAACGCCTTTTCCAGATTCACCGGCGCGCAGACCCAGTCGGCGTACTGTCCTGTGCCAGCGATCGTGCGGCCGTCGATGTCACAGATCTTTGTCGTGCCCTTCCACGTGCTGGAGACGACGCAGTACTTGTTCTCCCATGCCTTCGTGTTGACCATCGCACCGCCACCGAACGCCGACGGCCAGAACACCAGCTCGGCCCCTGCTTCGCGCAGCTTCCGCCAGCCGTCGGACCACTCGATATCGAAGCAGATCTGCGCTCCGAGCACACCAATGTCCGTCTTGAAAACGGGCGGCTCCGTCGTGCCCGGCGTGACCCCATTCTCAAGTTCGCCCACGGTCGGGTGCATCTTGTGGTACTGCCCGATGCATTGGCCGTGGCGATCGATAAAGACCGCCGCATTGTAGTAGCGGCCGTCCGCCACGGTCTGGATCGGGCAGACAACGTGACATTTGTGCTTCTCGGCAAACTGGGCGAACGGACGCGAGAACGGTCCGATGGGCTCCTCTGAAGACTCCGCCAGGGAAGGCTCCGGACCGGTCAGGTTGGCGAACGGGAACGCCTCGGGCAGGCAGATGATGTCGGGCTCGAACGGCGTCACCTCCCTCATGCGGGCCAGCACTTTCTTCGTCATCTCCTTCGGATCGGCGGCCCGCAAACCACTGAGCGAGATGCTCGCAATCCAGACCTCCCTGGGCAGCCGTTGCGCTTTTGACACACCTCCCATCGGACCGGAGCCCGCTGCAGCGCGTGCTGCCAAGCCCAGTCCCACACCCATCGACGCGGCTCCGAGGAATCGCCGTCGCGTCACTCCGCTGCTGCATTCGCTCATGGCGGCCGTCCTTTCTCCCAATGGACATCGGGGTTCATGTCACTGACCCACCGGTTCGCAGGCCAGCCCGCAACCAAAGCGTGTGCTGGCATCGCGACCGGCCTCCCGGCTCAGCGACGCCATCTTATCCACCCCCAGACAACCCGCCAAGCCGCTTTCCCCTACAAACCGACACGCTGAAATGGGAGGAGGTATTTTGCCGATTCCGGGCCATTGGACTTGATCTTCCCGGCCCAACGGCTACAATAGAAAGAAGGTTGGATCGTCGGCGTTGGGACCGCGATCCGAAGGCAGAGCCTGCCCCAAGCGGATTGAAGGGGATGCCTTCGAAACAGCGAGCTAATGGTTGGCCACCCGCGGACAGAGGCTGCAGGCCAGTGCGTAGGAGGGATGAGGATCTGTTCTGGATTTCATTCGATGTGCGAGTTCGTCGGCATGGCACGTGCCGTTCATTCCCATCTCGACCACACCGGAGAAGATCTGCCACCCTTTGAATCAAGCAGAGCAAACCGTGCCGAAGCAACGAAAGGGACAGTACGCATGAAGACGCGCAATTGGAGCAGGACTGTGGCGGCGACGGCCGTCCTGGTTGTCGTATCGCTTTGGGTCGTGGTGCCGCTGCCAGCCGCCGAGGCGGATGAGGAGATCGGGGTATCGGGCACGCACCTGGCGGCAGATCTGAAATACGTCCCAGGCGAGGTCCTTGTCAGGTTCAAATCCGACTCGGCCAAGGCAGGCGGCGCGGGAACCCGGACGGAGGAGGCCGCCCTGTGGCGCCTCCGGACGAACCACCGGCTTGACGTTCTCAAGTCGATCGACCTCGTCGCCAGAGGGCAAGGTCGCCAGCGACGCCGACGGGCGCTTCACGTGCTCAAGGCCGACGGCGACGTTCCGGCGATCTGCGAGCGGCTTCGAGACGATCCGGACGTGGAATTCGCCCAGCCGAACTACATCTATCGGCCCTGCCGGATGCCGAACGACCCGGATTTCGCCGATCAGTACGCCCATCAGTTGATCCAAATGGCCGATGCCTGGGATATCTCGACCGGCAGTCGTGACGTCGTGGTAGGCGTGCTGGGCACGGGAGTGGACATCACCCACCCCGATTTGAAGGACAATATCTGGTTGAACTCCGGCGAGATCCCCGACAATGGCATCGACGACGACGGCAACGGCTACACCGACGACGTGCATGGATGGAATTTCGAAAGCCAGAACAACGAGGTTGCCCCGACAAGCGCCCCCAATGAAATTGAAGGGCACGAAACGATGGTGGCCGGCGTCATCGCGGCGGTCGGCGACAACGGCCAGGGCGTCTGCGGCGTCAACTGGCAGTGCAGCATCATGCCGCTGCGCGTGAGCATCTATATCACCACGGCCGAGGTGGCTGAAAGCCTGGACTATGCGGCCGCCAACGGCGCCCACATCGTGAACATGAGTTTCGGCGCGGGCATCGACGAACCGGATTGGGCCGGCGATCCGATCATGCAGGAGGCCATCGACAACGCCTTCGCCCAAGGGGTTCTGCTCGTCGCCAGCGCCGGCAATTCCGCCACGGACGAGGTATTCTACCCCGCCGCGTACTACAACGTCATGTCCGTCGCCTCGACCGACGGCGAAGACGCCAAAACGGATCACAGCACGTTCGGCGCCTGGGTAGACATCGCCGCACCCGGAACGGATATCGTGACGACCGACCTCAACGGCGAGTACATCGCCACGGCCGGAACGTCGTTCTCGGCGCCCTATGTCGCGGCCGTCGCCGCTCTCGTGCTGGCCCATCGACCGGAGCTGACCCATGTGGAACTTCGGGCGATCCTGGAGAATACGGCAGACCCCGTCTACTACGGATCCGTCGATTCCGACGCCGGCTATATCGGGACCGGGCGCGTCAACGCCTACAGGGCTTTGCAGGCAGCAGACCGAAAGTACCCGCTGGGGGAGATCGCCACGCCCAGACAGGCCGAGTCGCTGGCGGCGGACATCGAGACCGTCGACGTGCTCCTGTTCGTTCACGGCGATGGCTACCGACTCGAATACAGCACCTACGCCAGCGGCGACTGGGCGGTGGCCGCCGAAGGCGCCGGTTCGACCGAACCGAACGAATTCGTCCGATTGTCCCTGCCCAGTCCGGGCCCCGGCACTTATGAACTGAAGCTCACTGTCACCCGCGACGGAATCGCGCACACCGACCGAAAGGTCGTCGCCATCGAAGCGGCGCCGAGTCAGGCCCCGTGGCCAACCCCCACAACGGTTCCCTATCCACCAAACGATCAGTTCTACAGCGGACCGATCTGCATCGACGTGGACGGAGATGGGCGCAACGAGATTATCCAATCCTCCATCGCCTGGGATACAACCTGGGGCGACCCACGTCTGGCGATCTGGCGAGAGGACGGGACGGCCCTGCCGGGCTGGCCTCAACTGCTGTCCTTCGCCTACGACCCGCCCTTCTGCGCGGTCGGCGACATTGACGGCGACGGCGACTACGAGATCGTCGGCACGTGCAACTACGACGGGATCGTCTGTGCCTGGCACGCCGAAAGCGGCGATGACGTCGATGGTTGGCCCAAAGCGCTGGGGGGATGGTACGGCAGCATTGTCGGCTATCCCGTCCTGGCCGACCTGGACGGTGACGGGGACAGCGAGATCATTATCGGCCTCGACTACCAGTCGGCGGACACCTTCGCGTTGCATGCCCTCCAGGGCGACGGCACGCCGCTCTGGCAGCGGCGCTATATCTGCGAGGCAGCCATCAGCGCAGCCGACTTCGACGGAGACGGCGACATCGAAATCGCCTTCTGTGGATATGGCCCGGGCGTCAGCAACCTCTACACGTATCTTTTCGATCACCAGGGCCAGTTGATCGCGCGATGGCGCGGCGGCAGCGGCAAGGGCACCGCCATCGCCGATCTGGACGGCGACGGACAGTGTGAGTTGATCTTTTGCACGGAGGACGGCGTACAGGCCGTCGGCATCGACGGCAGCACCATCTGGAAGACGCGGATCGGCGACGGATTCGATACCGCCGGCGGTCTGAGCGTCACAGACGTCGACGACGACGGACGCAGTGAGGTATTCGTCAACAGCTATGCCCAAGCGGACGGCTACTCTTTCACACGGGTTCACGCCCTCGACTATCAGGGTCAGCCGATAACCGAGGCCGAATTCCCGAAGATCGTCATCGGCGATCCGGGCCACAGCGCGCCGCTGATCGCCGACATCGACGGCGACGGACAAAAGGAGATCCTCGTCGGCACCGCCGGCGCGGCACTGATGGCCTGGGAGTTGGACGGCTCGATCGTGACCGGATTCCCCATGCTGACTCTGCCGACGGAAATCGACTGCACGATAACGATCGCCGATCTCGACCAGGACGGCGACGTCGAAATCCTGGTCGGCGGCTATGACTATCGCTTCCACGTCGTGGACATGCCGGGTCAAGCCGATCCGGACACCGCCGACTGGAGTGCGGCTCGGCATGACCCGCAGAACTCCGCCTGGGCCGCCATGATCCCAACGTTGGATCTGAGCGAAGCGCCGCAGGAGATCCGGCCGGGACAACGGCTCTCGCTCGAACTGCGGGCGTCAAATCCGGAAGATCGCCCCCTGCGATTCATCGTCGGCTCATTGCCCGAGGGAGCTTCGTTCGATGAGAGTACGCGGATCGTTTCCTGGAAGCCCACGGCCGCCCAGGCATTCCGGACGTATCGCTTCTCGTTCCTGGTCACCGACGGCATCCACCAGACCAGCCGCAGCGTGGCCATCACTGTGATCCCTGACGCAATTTATGCGGCCGACATGGATACCGATCCGAACTGGCAACTCGACGAGGGATGGGCCTGGGGCGCCCCGACGGGCGGCGGCTCGTGGCGCGGCGATCCCAGTTCCGGCTATACAGGACAGACCGTGATCGGATATGCCCTCGAAGGCGACTACGAGAACGATCTGGCCGAGACGCGATACGCCACGGTAGGACCGATCGACTGCCAGGAATACGCCAATATCCGCCTGGGTTTCTGGCGATGGCTGGGCGTTGAGTCGCCCTACGATCACGCCTGCGTCCAGGTCTCTAACGACAGCGTCAACTGGATCGACCTCTGGACCGGTGGGAATTCTCAGATCAGCGACAACTCATGGCGGTTCGTCGAGTACCTCGTGCCCGCATCCATCGGCGATGGGCAGTCGACGCTCTACTTCCGCTGGGGCATCGGCCCGACGGACGATTCGGTTACCTACGCCGGGTGGAATATTGACGACGTCCAGATCACCGGAGACAGCATCGAGTAGACCCAAACCGATCGACAGAAGACATCAGCCCTGCCCGTTCACAGTCAGACGGGCAGGGCTTTTTCATGCGCGGCTGGTTGTGCGTCCTCGCACAGCCGGCCCTGAGCGAAGTTGAACGGAACAGGGCAAGCGGAGATACTCGCCTTACGGGAGGCAGAAAAGGCGTTACGGCATCGTCGAGGTCCGGCACTGCATTGCAGAGGCCGCTGACGCAGGCCGGATACTGCCTGGAGTGATCTCCGTTCCCTCCGGAGTTATCTCGCGACCGGGGCCGTGGGGTGCGACAACCCACGGCCTCGTCTTCTTACACCACGACCTGAACTGATTTCAGGCTCGGTGATTTGCCTGCACATGCGAAGGATCGCGATCCGCATATCATGGCAACGCCCGAAGGATGGATTCACAGTTGACGACTTTCTCCACCAAGTCCAGCGGCAGATAGTAATAGTGATTGGACGCCTCGAATCCGATGCGCGGGTCCTGACGCGTCAGCTCAAACAGACGTTCGGCGTTCTTGATCTCGGCATGAGCCTTCGTTCGCATCATCGCAACCGCCGCGTCTGTTTCGTCTTGATTCACCGATCCGCCGCGCAGCGCGTTCCTGGCCAGGATAAATCGAATCTGATTGGCCACGCTGTCGAAGTGCAGGCCGGCAGCTTCGGCGACAACCAGATCGCTGTGCGCGTTGGCATGTTCGCGGGGCCCTTCCATCTTGCCTATGGCCTCCTTCCAGATCGCCAACCCTTTCCGCCAGCCGGAGGCGACCTTCTCGAACTGCCCGGCCAGCACCTCGACTGGATAGATGCCCCGCCAGCCGTTCACATCGTCGTAGGGGAAGCAGACCATCGTCGAGGGGTACCCGGTCGGCTCCAGATAGAGCAGGTTGGCAGGGCCGACCTGGCTGGGGCCGCGATAGACGTAGCTGCCGTCGAATGGGAATTCCGAGAACGCTTCGCTGAACTGTGACCAGCCGACCACCATCTCTGGCGCGGCGTCGGTGCCGTACCGTGCCTGGGCCACCTCCATCAGGGCCCCCTCAATGGTCGGCGCGGGCTTCTGCTGGAACCGCCGGACCAGTTCGAGGTTTGGCGACGGGTAGCCCCCCACCGTCCAGCTCAGCATCAGCCCGTCGACGCCCGCCTGGCTCAGGTTGCTGCAATGCTGGGCGACGAGGTTCATCACGGGCAAGTACGGCACCGCCGACAGCTCCCACGTGCAGTTGACCTGCACCTTGGCAAGCGTCTTGAGCCCTCGCTGGCGGGCGAGCGCCCAGTGCCTCTGCGCCCGGGGTCCCGGGCCGACCGCCGAGATGGAATACTCACCGACCGCACCGGCGACGCCGCCTCGCACGATGGGCTTTCCCCACTCACTGACACACATCAGATACACGTCGTCAGGCAGAAGCTCGATGATCCGCGAGGCCCAGTCCGGCTGACCCCATCCGGCGCCGGTGCCGTCGGGCCAGCCCCAGTCCCACACGATCACCCTGGCCTTCGGGTCGCCCGCGCGCACCCCGGCAGCAATGGCGGCGTTGACCTCTGCAATGACCTCCGGGCCCGACCGTTTCGAACAGCGCGGACATCCGTCGGCTGTGCGGGTGTGACTGTAGCAGTTGGTCAGGTTCTCCGACGCGGTGATCGTGAAGACCCCGCCCAGACCCCTGACACGTGAAAACACATGGGCCAGTGAATCCGTGATCCACTGCCGCACCTGCGGAGTCGAGGTGCAAAGCACAGTGTAGTCCCCCTGCCGAACGCCCCGCAGTTCCTCTCTGCCTTCCAGCAGCGACGCCGGGACGGCGCGAGGCTCGTTCATGTAGAGGTAGATGGAGACGCCGTGACGAGCGGCCCGCTCGACCATCTTCGCCAGGTTGGCCAGGCGCACCTTGTGGTCGGCTGTGGGCCGGCCCAGCGCATCGCTCGGAGCCAGTTGCGAAAGCACCACGTGCAACCAGACTCCGTTGACGCCTGACTCCGAGAGTCGACGCAGCAGCGCATCGGGATACGGGTCCAGCTCCGGGTGGAGCAGCGGGTCCCCGAAGAGGCCCGCGTACGAATACAGAAAGCGAATCGGTTCTTCGCCGTTCTGATTCCTGTGTTCGACTACTTCCACATCCGTCGTCTCAGGGAAGAACTCGAACCTCGTCTTCGCTGGCGCGGTGAGCGCCTCGCCGAAATGGGACGAGACAATCTCGCGAATCTCGGCACATCGTCTCTCGGTCGCCTCGTTGGGCTCGACGTAGCGAATCGCCGCACACGCCGGCTTGAGCGAGCCCAGCTTGATCCAGAGGAAATCGTCCTCACGGAGCGTGAACGCAAGCTTCTGCGCATCCCAGCCGAGTAAAGTCAGCAGTTGTTCATAGGGCAACAGGTGCCAGTTGCGGCGAATGATCGTGATGTAGCCTCGCTGTTGGTACTCGGCGGGTGGGCGAATGTGTGGAGGCAGGCCCATTGAGAGCCCAATGTCACGAACGTTCTGGGGCGTGGTCTGGAGGACCTCGGCCATGCGTTCGAGCGAGATCAACTCCCAGTTACGCCATACGAAGGCGTGCAAGCGGTCTGGAAAATGCCTCAGCGGGATTGCCGGACGTGCGCCGCCCGTCGGCAACTCTTCGGCTCGACACAAGGCCCCACCGACCGACGACACGATCAACAAAGCCACGAGTACGCGACGGCATCCGTCCATGTTCTGTCTCCTCTCATTGAGCATCCATGGTCTTGGAAACCTGAACCGAGACTCCGGTGTCAGGGAATCAGGGCTTGCAGCGGAGTCAGGGTCACCGGGCCGATCAGGCCGGAGTCCTGGGCAGGCCATTTCGCGGCGCTGAAGTTCCCATCGGGACCTCGACTCTCGCGAAGCCTCGCGGCGAAATTGACATTATAGAACTTTTTGTAGTTCACGCCCCGCCGCTCCAGATCGGCGATTCGATTGCCCATCAGATTCGACACTTCGACCTGAAGCGTGTTCTCCTCTTTCAGCCGGTCGGCCGAGACCGCGATCTGGAATGGAGCGCTGATGAGCGTGCCCAGTTCACGTCCATTCAACGTCACACGGGCGCTCTCGCAGACCCGCCCCAGACTCAACAGCCACCCATCCGCGTGCTCCACAGGTCTCTTCAGGGAGATCGAGTAGCGGGCAGTCCCTGAGAATCTCTTCACCGCCTCACCACCGAAACCCGTCCAGGACTTCAGCGTCTGCGTGCGGACGGTGGCAGGCAACTCCGGGCCACCTTCGACAAAGTCGATGCTCCAGGTCCCCTCCAGCGGCGTCGCCGGCCCTTTGGGGCTCCAGTAAGCGTATCGCGGTCCCTGTGCAGGTTCATCAAACGTCCTGAGAATGCACGACTGGCCGGGAGCAAGCTGGAGGTAAATCTCGCGGCGGGTTCCGTTCTTCCGCAGAGCTGCCAGTGCCCTGTCGCCCTGCATCGGTTCGAAGATCGCAACAGAGGCGGTTCCGCTCTGAAGCGGGACCCAGTCATTCAATGCCTCGTCGGTCGCGTTCAACACGAAATAGCACTTGCCATCTGAGAGCGTCCGGCGGACACATTGCAGGCCGCGATCCGCGATGGATTCGCGTTCGACACCCGCAAAGGCCAGCGTCTGGGCCACATCATCTCCGAGCAAGAACCGGCCGCTTCCGAGCCTGGCTTCCCGAACCCCGGAAGCTGATGTCTCAACGAAACTCAGTTGTGAGATCGATTTGTTCAGCGCCTCGCGACGTGCCGCC
>ENA-UOUL01002242-UOUL01002242.1-bioreactor-metagenome-genome-assembly--contig:-NODE-2242-length-23158-cov-4.468827_pt1 | contig 23158 bp, 13 predicted proteins | sample MGYA00249838_ERZ747220 | MGnify/ENA primary metagenome ERZ747220 (study PRJEB28778, sample SAMN05720191) | bioreactor metagenome | isolation source: Anaerobic biogas reactor | place: USA:Washington...
ACTCGCGGGGGATGCGCCAGCGGGTCAAGGTCGCCCAGGCGATCGTGCACGACCCGGATGTGATCGTCCTCGACGAGCCGCTCACCGGCCTCGACCCCCGGCAGCGCCGCCACATGACCGACCTCTTCCACCACCTCGGGGAGGGGGGCCGGTGGGTGATCGTCTCCAGCCACGTGCTGGAGGAGGTGGAGCGGTTCGGCTCCGACGTGCTGGTGATCGTCCAGGGTCGACTGGCGGCCGAGGGCGACTTCCGGGCGATCCGCGACCTCATGGACGACCGTCCGCACCGGATCCGGGTCCGCACCGACAAGCCACGAGAGATCGCAGCTTCGCTGCTGCTCCACGCCGGCGTGCTCGGCACGACCATAGAACCGGCCAAGGCCGGACGGCCCCCTGCAGTGGTGATCGACACCACCGACGCCCCCACCTTCCGGCGGGCCATCGCTGCCACCGCTCACAGCGTCGATGCCCAGCTCTGGGAGGTGTCGCCGTTGGACGACGACCTCGAGAGCGTCTTCCGATACCTGGTACAGCCATGACCAACGCCCATCCGGACACGAGGCCAGGTCCCGAGGCCCGGCCGCAGTTCGAAGTCCGTCGACCCGCGGCCTGGATCACGTTCACGTCGCTGTACGCGCTGCTGGTGCGCAGCGCTGCCACGCGGGGTCGTCTGGCGGCGGTGGGCGCCCTCAGCGGGTTGAGCATCTTCACCGCCGTCATCGCCCACGCCTCTTCGCCGGACGACCCGTTCCAAGCGGGCGTCGACTTCGCCAGCGCCAACCTCGTCACCCTCCTGCCGGTGGCCGTGCTGGTCTTCGGCGCCGGCACGCTGGGCGACCTGATCGACGACGGTTCGCTCGTCTACGTGTGGCTCAAGCCGGTGCCCACCCACCTGCCGGTCCTGGCCGCCTGGGCGGCCACCGTCACCATCGTGCTGCCGCTGGTGGGGCTGCCGGTGATCCTCTCCACCGCGATCCTCGACGGAGACAGCGGGCTGCTCGCCGGAACCGCGCTGGCCGTGCTCGTCGGCGCTCTCGCCTACTCGGCGCTGGCCGTCACCGCCGGCATCCGGTTCCGCCGGGCGCTCCCGTGGGGTCTCATGTACATCCTCCTGTGGGAGGGCTTCGCGGCCGGGGCCGGGAGCACCGCCACCCGGCTCGCCATCCGGTCCTACCTCCGGTCGATCTTGTCCCAGCTCGCCGACCATCCGCTGCACCTCGCCGACTTCACCCTGGCCAGCGGGATCCTCGTCCCGCTGGCGGCCGGCGCCGCGGCCCTGCTCTACGCCACCCGTCGCCTGGCGAAGACCGACATCGCCTGACGCAACCAGCCTGCGCTCAGAAGTCGGTGAGCGCGAACGGCGCTCGCCCTGTGGCGAACACCGAATCGGCACGGTCCACAGCCTCCGGAGAGGCCTCCAGGCGGCCCGCAGCGGCGAGCACCGACGGCGTCACGGTGCCGAGCACCAGCGACGCCAGGGTCGAGGTGTCCATGGCCAGGTCGGCTCCGGTGGTGTCTGACGGCAGGCGTTCGCACGACGCCTCGTGGGGTCCGGCCCGGAGCAGGAAGCGACCGCCGCTCTCGGGACGGAAGCCATCGGTCACGTCGAGCACCAGGTCATCGCTGGAGCCGTAGGTTCGGGCACCGAGGGTGACGGCCACGTCGAGCACCCGCAACCACAGGAAGTCGTTCAGCTCGTCGATCACGAGCTGACGGCGATCGGTCAGCTGCCAGCGAATTGGATCGTCCACCGGTCGGAATCCGAGGTTCAGGGAGCGGACCAGGTCCACCCCGCAGAGGAACCTGAACAGCGCCGACTCCACCGCCGGCGAGGGCGAGACCAGCTCCTGCACGCTGAGCACCCCCGCTGGCATGGCGTCCCGCTCGATCCACTTCGTTCGGTACGCCGCGTATCCGTCGGGCTCGCCGTCCGCCGCGAAGTGCACCACCCAGTTCCACGCGGTCATGCCGTCGCGGTCGTCGGCGAGGTCGGCCACGAAGTCGCCCCACGTCCACGGTCGCCGGGAGGTGAGCCCGGGCCGCGTGCGCCGGTAGCGCTCCCACACCTGTGCGGCCAGTCGGGTGGCTTCACCGCTGTCGGCCACCAGGCGCATCGTGCCGTCGTCGGGGACCGGCACCGCAAGGTCGGCGTGGCGTGGGTCGACCTTCCATGCCGCGTACTGCGAAGCCACCCCGAAGCCGTAGCGCGGGTAGATCGACGCCTCCGACGCCAGCAGGATGGCCACCGGCCACCCCTTGGCCACGGCGTCGTCGAGCAACCGCCGCATGAGCGCGTTGAGGATGCCCCTGCGACGATGGGTGGGCAGCACCCCGGCCATGGTCACGCCCGAGGCCGGGAGGGTGGCGCCACCGGGCACGGTGAGGTCGAACTGGTACTCGCCCAACGTCGCCACCCAGTCGCCACCGTCCCTCACCCCCAGGATCCGGCAGTCGTCGTAGTGGTCCCGGAACCGAGCCGAGTGCTCCTCGGTGAGGCCAACCATGCTGAAGACGTTCAGCGCCGGCCAGATGGCGCCGGGGAAGTCGTCGGGTCCCGCAACCTCGATGTCGATGTCCACGACTCCGGTGTACCAGCACGCCGAGCGGCGCACACCAGGCTTTGTTGCCCGAGGCCGGTCAGTTCACCTGTCGCTTCAAGTCGCCCCAGTACTCCTCGCGGAGCTTGAACTTCTGGAGCTTGCCGGTGGCCGTGCGGGCCAACTCGTTGCGGAACTCGACTTTCTTCGGGCACTTGTAGCCGGCCAGCTTGGTCTTCGCCCAGGCGATCACGTCGTCCTCGGTCAGGGTGGAGCCGGGGGCCGTGACCACCAGCGCGGTGACCAGCTCGCCCCACTTCTCGTCGGGGATGCCGATGACGGCGGCCTCGCCGACGCCGGGGAAGCCGAGGACGACGCGCTCGACCTCGGCCGAGTAGACGTTGAAGCCGCCCGTGATGACGAGCTCCTTGATCCGGTCGACGACCCGGACGAAGCCCTGCTCGTCCATGACCCCGATGTCGCCGGTGCGGAACCAGTCGGCGCCGCCGTCGTCCGCGCCGACCGCCTTTTGCTGTCGCGGCGTCAGGGTCTTGAGCCGCTGGAACGAATCCTGCGTAACGGCGACGGTGCGATCGATCCGCCGTGCCGCGTCTGCGGCGTGGCCGTCGGCGAAGCGAGCGCCGTAGGATACGAAGACGCCTGGCGAGACGCCCTTGTCGCCACGGCTGACCGCATCGTCGAACATCGGCTAAGCTACTTCGATCAGACCGACCGCCACCTTGGCGACCCGATCGACTGGAACCGTGACCACAAACGGGGCCAGCCTTCACCGCTGGTATTCGCGCCCTCCATCGACTACCGCGACGTGCGCGAGACCGGCGACTGCAAGTTCGTCTGGGAGCCCAACCGCCATCACCAAATGGTGGTTCTCGGCCGGGCCTATCGCGCCACCGGCGAGCTGCGCTATGCCCAGGCCGTCGTCGATCAGATCGACGGTTGGCTCCGCGCGTGTCCCTACGGACTTGGGATGAACTGGCGAAGCCCGCTCGAGCTGGGCCTGCGGCTGATCAACTGGGTCTGGGCCCTCGACCTGATCCGCGAGGCGGAACTGGTCCGCGGCGAGTTCCGCCATCGCCTGTTCGACAGCGTCCACCGCCACCTCTGGGAGATCGCCCGCAAGTACTCCCGAGGCTCCTCAGCCAACAACCACATCATCGGCGAAGCCGCTGGTGTCTTCGTCGCTGCCTCGTACTTCGATCGGATTCGCAACGCCTCAGCCTGGGCCGACCGCGCCTTGCGGATCGTCTACCGCGAGATGCTCGGCCAGACCTACGCCGACGGCGGCACCCGCGAACAGGCCGCCAGCTACCACATCTTCGTCCTGCAGTTTCTTCTGGCCGTCCGCCACGTGGCCCTTCGCACCGGCCGCACGCTGCCCGACGGCTACGACCAGCGGCTGGAACGCATCTTCGAGTTCATCGCCGAACTGCTTGCCGGCGGTCGGCATCTGCCGATGTTCGGCGACGCCGACGACGGTTATGTCCTGGATTTGAGCAGCCATCCGCGGGACCCGCGCCAGTGGCTCGCCGTCGGTGCTTTGCTGTTCGACCGTGCGGATTTCGCCGCCGTTGCGGACGAATTCCCCGAAACAGCGTTCTGGCTGGCCGGTCCGCAAAGCCGCGCCAATTACGAGAATTTGCGCCGGTCGAACCAGCCGATCCTGCGCCCGCGGGCCTTTGCCGACAGCGGCACGTATCTGCTTCAGCACGCCGGCGGCGATCACCGCGTCAGCGTCGTGTTCGATTGCGGCGAGCACGGCTATCACTCCATCGCCGCCCACGCCCACGCCGACGCCCTGAGCTTCGTCCTGCGGCTCGACGGCCGCGATCTGCTGGTCGATCCGGGCACCTACGACTACTTCACCTTTCCCGAGTGGCGCAATTACTTCCGTGGCACCCGCGCCCACAACACCGCCGCCGTTGACGGCTGCGATCAGTCCGAGTTGCTGGGCCTGTTCCTCTGGGGCCGCCGCGCCCAATCGAAATGCCTCGAATGGGACGCCAACGACCGCGGCGGCCGGATCGTCGCGGAGCACGACGGCTACGCCCGCCTGACCGATCCGGTGATCCACCGCCGCACGCTTGACCTCAATGGTCCCGAAGGCAGACTTATGATCCGCGACGGGTTCACAGCCCGCGAAAGCCACCGAGTCGAGATATGCTTCCACTTCGCCGAGGAGGTCCAGGTCGCTGCGCTCGACGGCAACCGGTTCGCCATCGAGCTCGATCAGGTGTCCGCCACGCTCATTCTGGACCCGAGGCTCGTTCCCACGCTCATCCACGCTCCCGATCAGCCGGTCGGCGGATGGGTCAGCCGCGGCTATCACCGCAAGACGCCCTCCACCTCGCTTTTCGCCCGCGCCGGATTCTCCGGGCCGACCGAGTTCCTCTGCGAACTCCATACCGGTGGACACGCAAGCCGATAATCGGTAGTATGGGTGACTGGATACAAGGGGCCCGGTCATGGAGAAAAACGCCAAGCGATCATCGGTCATCGTCGCCGCCGCCGTCGCGTTTGCTTTGGTGGTTGGCGCCGGTGCCGCCTACCGTCTGGCTGCGGGCCGTCTGGCCCGGCCCAGCGCCGGCCTGGCCATTCCACGCGGCACACTCGAAAGGCGCCTGCCGCTGCAGATCGGGCCCTGGCAGGGGGCCGAGGTGCCTCTGGACCCAGCTATCGTTCGCACCACCGACGCCGACGATCTGGTCAACCGCGAGTACGTCAGGTCCGACGGCCAAGCCGTCGCCCTCTTCATTGCCTACGGCGTCCGCGCCCGCGACCTGATGCCGCACCGCCCCGAGGTCTGCTATCCCGGAGCCGGATGGACCGTTGACGACACCGAGACCGTCGACCTGAAACTGCCCGACGATACGACCCGCCAGGTTCGAATTCACCGATTCTTCCGGCCGGGTCTGAGCAACCAGCAGATTACCGTCTTGAACTACTACATCGTGGACGGCCGGTACAGCCCGGACGTCTCGCTGCTGCGGTCCATGGCGTGGCGCGGCGCCGGCGGCGTCCGGTACGTCGCCCAGGTCCAGATCACCGCCTCCTCCGCCTCCTCCCGCTCGTCGCAGGCCGCTCTGGACGCGATCCGTGATTTTGCCGTCGCCGTCGACCCCCACATCGCCGGTCTGCTGCCCGACGCCACGACCACCGCCCCTGTTTCGGAGGCGGACCATGACTAAACCGGCCAGAAGGAGACGACGGATCGAGGAACCCGCCCCTGGCGCGATCTTCACGCCTTTCGCCCTTGCCGTCGGAGCGGTCCTGTTGATCGCGCTGATGTGGAGCTACTGGCCGGCCCTCCGCCCGCTCATTCGCGAATGGCAGGTCGATCAGAACTACTCCGTGGGGCTGCTGGTCCCCTTCGCCGCCCTGTGGCTGCTCTGGCACGATCGCCGCAAGTTTCAAGCCGTCACGATCCGTCCCGCGTGGGTCGGCGGCATCGCCCTGATCCTCGTGGCCCAGCTCGCCCGGGCCTATGGGTTGCTCTTCCTTTTTGAATCCGCTGAGCGATATTCCCTGGTCCTCTCGCTGGCCGGGCTCGTCCTGCTCGTCGCCGGGCGACAAGCCTTCTGGCGTGCCCGCTGGATACTTCTGTTCCTCTTCCTGATGGTCCCGCTGCCCGGGAAAATTCACAACCTCATCAGCGGACCCCTTCAAAGCTACGCCACCGCGGGAGCCGTCTTCCTGCTCGAACTGTTCGGCATGAGCGTCGCCCGCGACGGCAACATCATCACTCTCAACGGCAGCACCGAACTGGCCGTCGCTGAGGCGTGCAGCGGCCTACGCATGCTCACCGCCTTCGTCGTGGTCGCCGCCGTCCTGGCCTATTTCGTGAACCGTCCGCCGTGGCAGAAAGCCGTCCTGGTGGTCTCCAGCGTGCCCATCGCCATCGCCTGCAACATCATCCGGCTCGTCATCACCGCCGAGCTGTACCTCTTGACCAGCAGCGAGGTCGCGGAGAAGTTCTTCCACGATTTCGCCGGGCTGACCATGATGCCCATGGCGGTCCTGATGCTCGTCGGATTGCTGATCCTGCTGGATCGGCTCGTGATCGAGGACCAACGGGCCGCCTCCGGAACTGTGCCCGACAGGGTCGAATCGTAGAGCCCTTCTCTCCTCGTAGCCGTTACGGGCGCCGCGGTTCATGACGTGCATCAAGCCTTCGTGCGGCTTATTCCTCTTGACTTTCTCTCTGAATCGGTGGTATGCTGGAACTAGCAGAGAGCTTTGAGGAGAAGTCAAAAGGCAACGTGGGCGGATCCTCGGGGTGGATTTCGCTTTTAGTGGAACCATATTCGGTAACAGGCCCAAACGGATTCGAGATGCTGGGATTCTCGGACGTTCGGGCAAGTAAATCAGGGGGATTGGATATGAAGACACACAGAACAGTTCTAGCCGCCGGGTTGGGTCTGCTGGCCTTTGTGCTGATGCCGGCCTTCGTTCAGGCCGACATCACCACCGGGGCCTGGTTCATGGATCAGTCGAACACCTTTGCCGACGGAATCAATTACGGCCGCGTGGACATCGAAGCCGATTCCATCGCCGGAACCGTCGATTTCACCGTGGACGCCTTCGTAATGCCGATCTATGGGCCGATCAACAACTACGGGATCGACTCCTTCGGTTTCAACTACACCAGCGCTGTGACGTCCGATCCGTCGACCTGGACGGTCGATTTGCCGACCGGTTGGTCGCAGGACGACAACGGCGGGAATATGGACGGCTTTGGGAGTTTCATGGTGACAGAGGACGGCACCGGCAACTCGCGGCAGAATCCGTTGATCTTCACGATCACGCTGCCCGATCCGGCTCAAGCCGTGGCCATGAACTTTGCCGCCGACTCGACCGGCACCGCCGGCGAAGGCAACGTCTTCTTCGCCGCCCACGTTGCCGGGTTTAACTCCGAAGAAAACCTGGTGGACCCCAACGCACCCAGCGCGGGGAGCCACTTTATCGGCGGCTCGACGCCAGTGCCGGCCCCCGGGGCCGTGGTGCTGGGCTTGGTTGGGTTCGGCTTCGTCGGATGGTTCAAACGTCGTATGACGTAACGGTCCGATAAACATAAGGTTATGGCCGGAGATGGATCCTTTGGTCCCTCTCCGGCCGAAAGAAGTCGACGACGGTTTTGGTTTGACAGAAACGTTGGGTTTCGCTTATACTGGTCTCCAGACGCGCAGGGGTTGCAGCGTTTGTTCGGGCAGTGGTTAGGTGACCAGATGAAGGTGTGGACGGCTATGGCGTTGGGTGCGTTGGTTCTGGCGGCTCCGGCCGTCCAGGCCGACGTGGCTGCTACGCCCTGGACGCCAACCGCGGCTGGTGAGTTCTCAGCCAGTTCCGTGAGCCCATCCGTCGAGATCGGCCCGATTGTGTGGCTCGATTCGGAGTTCGGCTCCAGCATGGCCCTGCCCGGCGGATCCGGGCTTTCGCCGGAACAGGACACCCAACAGGTCCAGTCGCTTCCGGACACCCCAGGCAGCGCCGCTCTGATGCTTCTGGGCCTTGGCAGCCTCGGAGCCCTCCAGGCTGGCCGGTCGGCCAAGAAATTCCAGTTCGGCCATTTCGCTTCCTGGTACCATTCCGGCGGACCACGCCAGATCGGCTACTCCTTCGCCATCGACCTGGAAAAACTCAGTAATATTAATGATCTTGCGGTTTGCCTCTTTGAGGCCATCGTCGAGGTCATCCCCTCTGGTCCTCTCCTTCAGCGGCAGCCGGTGCTGGTCTGGCGTCAAGCCCAGGCCTGTCCGGCGGCGACCGAGTGTCGTGGCCCGCCTCAGACGTGCTAACCACCTGCGGTCCGCATCGCAGGAAGTGTTTCTTTGTTGCCTTATTAGCACGGGTTGATTTATATTCACAGGAGAATTGGCATGAGGAATATGAAAGTGATGCTTGGCGTAGCCGCTCTGGCGGCTGTGGTTCTTGGCCCGATGGCCATGGCTGATACGTTCATCCTGGAAGACCTGAATACCACGGTCGTCCTGGACAACTCGACTGGCTCGGGAATGTACGAGTGGGACGTTGAGGGAGTCAATCACCTGTCGCAGCAGTGGTTCTGGATGCGGATGGGACAGGACCGCGAGTATCGTCTGGACCACTTCGGCGGGCCGGTCGCAGCGAACGCAACCGACCGCGACGCCAGCGGCCAGAATGACACCCTCTATCTCAAATATGACTACGATCTCTACACGGTCGAGGTCACCTACATGCTGACCGGCGGCGAGATCGGCAGCTTCACCTCGGATATGGCCGAGACGATCAAGATCACCAGCCGGTGCCAGGACGCGCTGGACCTGCACTTCTTCCAGTACACCGACCTGGACCTCAACAGCACAATCAGTGACGATACGGTGGAACTGGCCAACACCAACAAGGTCGAGCAGCGCGACGCCCTGACCATGTTCAGCGAGACGGTGGTCACTCCGAATCCGAGCCGGTACGAGGTCAACACCTGGCCGAGCACGCTGGTCAAGCTCGAGGATGACGTGGCCTCGGACCTGGACAACAACGACGGCCCGCTGACCGGCGACGCCACCTGGGCGTTCCAGTGGGACTTCGTCCTCGGTCACTACGGTGACACCTTCATCATCAGCAAGGACAAGCTGCTGACCAGTACCCCGATCCCCGCCCCCGGTGCGGTGCTCCTGGGCGCCTTGGGCCTCTGGCTGGTCGGACGGATCAAACGCCGTCTGGCGTAGCAGCGAGAACCTGGATCGTTGGTTGAATGACAATCGCCTTTCCCTGCCGCTTGGCCGGGAAAGGCGATTTCTTTGCGCTCGGTGCGCGTGGCGTTCCTGAATCTGTTGCGTTCCCGATCTCGCCTGCCGGCAAACGTTGACGCTTTTGCGGCGTAGATATAGTATAATGCCCCCGACCGGGTGGAGTGGCGGGGTTGTCCGCGGGATTTTGGGAGGTGTCACGCGATGAAACGGCAGATGATCGCACGGGCCAGAGTGAACGTCCGGCTGCTGGTAATCCTGTTGTTGGTGGTGGTCGGGCTCGGCGTGGCTGCGGTGGCGGCTCGCCAGGTGCGCCGGAACATCCTGGCCTCGCGGGCCCTGGCCGCCGGGCAGGATGCCTGCCAGCGGGGGGACTGGCCGGAGGCGCGCAAACAACTTCGCGAGTACCTCTCGCGACGGCCCGACGACCTGCCCGTTCTGGAGCAGTACGCCAAGGCTGAGCTGTCGATTGAGCCGATCGAGGAGAGGAACATTCGATGGGCGGTCGGGGCCTACCGCCAGTTGCTGCGCTACGACCCGAAGCACCGCGAGGCCTACCACGAACTGGCCCGTCTCTACGCGGGCATGCGCAACTTCGACGAACTGGGCTACATCACCAGGCTCTGCCTCGACCATTTTCCTGACGACCCGACGGCCAAAGTCTGGCTGGCCAAGTCGCTGATCACGCGGCGGGACAACGATCAGGCGAGCGAGTACCTGCTGGGCCTGGTCGAGGATATCGAACAGCGTCAACAGAAGTGTCCGGAATACGCCGACGCGTGCCGGTTGCTCAGCGGGATCGCCCTGCAGCAAAAGGGCGAAAACGTGGTCGAGGAGGCGTTCAAGTGGCTCGACCGAGCGGTGGCCTACGATCCGAACCATGCCGAAAGCTACGTGGCCCGCAGCCGTTTCTATCGAACGGCTCCGGCTTTCAGCGGCAAATCCCGGGCCGAGTTGGTTGAATTGGCCCGGCGGGATCTGGAACACGCCGACTCGCTGACCCCGGCCGATCCGCGAGTGCGGCTGGCTATCGCTGCGGAGTGGATGGAGCTTGGCGACGCGGATCGCGCCGCCGCCCAGATCGCGGCGATCGACGGCCTTCCTCGCGAGACGGTCATGCCCTACTTCCTGGACTACAATGACTGGCTGGTGGCCCTGTTCGTCCAGAAGTCGGAACTGGCGTTCGCGGGGAACGACGCGACGGCATCCGCCGCGGCCCTGGCCGACCAGACGCTGGACCGACTGGAGCAGGAGCGGCATCGGATCCGGGTGCTGCCTTCCGCGGTAAAAATCTACCTGTCCGGCCGTCGGATCGCCGACGCCCGGACCGCTCTCGACGAGTACCTGGAACTGCTCGGGCGGATGGAGCCGACCGCCGTCGCCAGCGAAGAGACCATCTACCTCGAGGCGATTGTCGCTCTGGCCGAGGGGCGTCCGTACCGGGCGATCGAGCTGCTGGGGCCGGTGGTCGTGCGCAACCCGAATCGGCCCCTGTACTGGAAGGTGCTGGCCGAATGCTACAGTCAGACGGGGCAGGCCCGACGCGCCGCACAGGCGCTCGCGCAGTACCTGGAGTATCGCCCGGGCGACACGGCGGCGCTGCTCGATCTGCTGGCCCACCACAACTCACAGCGGGACTGGGCCTCAGCCGTGGAGGTCGCCTCGAGGATCGAACGTCTCGATCCGAGCGATCCGGCGGGAACGTTGATGCGGATCGAAGCGGCGATGCACGCGGCGGCCGCCGGCCCTGAGGACGGGCGGGAACAGGCCTTTTCGCAACTGGCCGCGGAGTTGACCGCCCTGCGCGCGGCGCACCCCGAGTCGGCGGACGCGCGGGTGCTTCAGGCGATGCTGGCGGTGGCGAGAGGGCGTCTCGATGAGGCCGAGGGCGAGTTGAAGTCCATGGCCGCCGAGGATGGCGACGACGCGCTGACCGCCCGAATGCAACTGGCCCGCGTCTATGGCCGGCAGGGACGGCTTGACGATGCCATCGCGGTCTGTCGGGAGGCGTATCGAACGCACGCGGGCGCGGTTGCGCCGTACCTGACGCTGGCCGAGATTCAGAGCGGCCTGGGCCGTTCGGCCGAGGCCATCGCCACCCTTCGCGCGGGACTCGACACGGTTGGCGAGCCGCGGGCCCAGCGCGATCTGCGGCTGAAGCTGGCTCTGCTCGAGATCACCTCGGGCGACCGTCAGTCCGGCGTGGCGATGCTCAAGGACGCAGCGGCCGCCGACGTCTACGACGTGGACGCCCGTTCGCTGCTGCTGCGGCTGCCGGAGATCCGCCAGGATCGGGCATTCGCCCAGACGCTGGTGGATGAGATTCGCAGTACCCAGGGCGCCAGCGGGCTGCTCTGGCGGCTCCATCAGGCCTCCCTCTGGCTGGACGGCGACGACTGGCGCAGCCGCCACAAGGAGATCGGCGAGATGCTCAGCCGTTGCGTCGAGTCCGATCTGCAGTGGTCCGCCCCCGTCCTGCTGTTGGGACGGATGCACGAGCAGCTTGGCGAACTGGCCCGGGCCGAGCAACTGTATCGCCGCAGCCTCTCGGCCAACCCCGGGAGCGTTGAGGTGGCGGACCGGTTGGTGGCGCTGCTGGACCATCAGGACCGTTACGCCGACGCCCGGGAAGTGCTGGATGGACTGCAGGTCGACCCGCATTCGCGCAGCGACCGTCGCGTTCGCATGGCCATCGGCGCCGGACAACTGGACGAGGCGATCGGCGAGTTGAGGCTGCGGATTGCGGACGATCCGAACGACGTCGAATCCCGCGTGCTGCTGGCCCAGGTGCTTGGCCGCCAGGGCGGTCACGCCGACGAAGCCCTGATGCTGCTCGACCAGGCCCAGGCCCTGCATCCCGGTGCGTCGGGCCTGTTGGCTGCGCGAGTCGCGATCCTCCAGTCGGCGGGTCGGCTGGACGAGGCCAGCGCCGTGCTCGATGCGGCGGTGGCGCAGCGAGGCGATCGGCGGGCCCACGCCCTGCGCGGGGCATTCCATCAGGACCTCGGCCAGACCGATCTGGCGGAGAAGGACTTCGTGAAGCTGGCCGACATGGACGCCAACGGCCAGGGCTACGAGTTGCTCGGCCGGTTCTACGCTGAGACCGGTCGGATGGATCAAGCCATCGAGACCTGGCGGCAGGGGTTGGAGAAGCACGTAGAAAACGCCTCGTTGGCTCGGCGCCTGATCCGGGCGCTGGCTTCCCGCGACAAGGAAGGTGATCGCCTACAGGCCATGGCGCTGCTGGAGGATCTGGAGAAGCGGATGGGTGATGACGCGGACCTGCTGCTTCTGCGGGTTGCGATGATGTCCAAGGCCGAAGGCGGCGCGGATCGCGAACAGGTCCGGCCGCTTCTGGAGCGGGCGGTGCAACTGAATCCGATGTTGACGGATGCTCACCTGCGGCTGATCGAACTGGCGTTCCAGAACGGCGACCATGCAGCCGCCCGCGACCTGGCGATCCGCGCCCTGGCCACGCAGCCGGACCAGCCGCAACTGCTTCTGGCCCGCGCGCATGCCGAGCATTCGCTGGGCGATCCGACTTCAGCTTTGGAACTGGCGAAGATGGCGGTGCGGTCGGCCCCAACCGACCCGGAGGCGTGCCACGCCCTGGCCAGTCTCGCCGTATCGACTCAGGACCGGGCGGCGATCGACGAGGCCAGGCAGGCCCTCGAACGGGCCCTGGAGGCGCGTCCCGACAGCGACCGCCTGCGGTTGGCCTCAGCGCTGGTGCTGACGGCGGGCGGCGAACGCGAGGCGGCCATCCGTCAACTGGAGACTCACTTGACGACCCGGCCGGCCCGCGAGGACGCCGGCATGCTCCTGGCCTTGGCCGAGCTGTACCGTGTCGGCGGCCAGTTCGACGAGGCGGCCCAGCGGATCGAGCAGGCCGAGCGGGTCGAACCGAATTCGCCGACCGTGGTCAGGGAGCGGGTCCTCCTGCTGGCTGCGCAGAAGAAGTATGACGATCTTGACACCATGATCGAGGCCTATCGCGGGCGGGCCGAGGCCGATCCGTTGGTGGTGTACGCGGCCGCCTCGGCCCTCGGAGCGACCGGGTCGCCGGACCGCGCCCAACGTGCGATGGACCTCTATGAATACGTCACGCAGCAAGCTCCTCAGATGGTCGAAGCCCGGCTGGGGCTGGCCCTGATGGCCTATCACGCCGGACAGACGGAGCGGGCCGAGACCTTGTACCAACAGGTGCTCGATGCCAGTCCGGACAACATCCAGGCCCTCAACGACCTGGCCTGGATCGTTGGAGTTGAGGATGGTCGGCTGGAGGAAGGCCTGCAACTGGCGGATCGAGGGCTGCGCCTGGCGCCGCGCAACCTGCATCTGCGGGATACCCGCGGAGCGATCCTGGCCGCCATGCCCGACCGGCTGAATGACGCCAAAGCGGATTTCGCGATGTGCGTGGAATTGAGCCAGGACCCGGCCCGACGGGCTCGTTCATTGCTTCAGTTGGCCCGGGTCTGCTCGCAGCTCGGCCAGACGCAGGAGGCGCACAGCCATCTGGAAGAGGCGCTGCGGATCGATCGGGAACACAAGATATTCAGCCCCAAGGAGCGTTCCGAGGCCGATGAGCTTCTGCGGGCCGGCGAGGCCGACGCGGGTCAGGCGGGCTAGATCGGTATGGAGTGGCAGGGCTGGTACACCCTGGCGGTGGTGGTGTTGGTGTTCGTATCCCTGGCCAAGGGCCTGGGCCCGCCGGACGTCATCCTGTTGGGTGGGGCGGTGCTGACCGCGCTGGCGGGCGTCGTCACGCCGGCCGAACTGTTCGCGGGATTCGCCAATGAAGGGGTGCTGACGGTGGGGGCCCTGTTCGTGGTGGCGGCCGGACTGCGGGAAACGGGGGCTCTCGATGTGATGGGAACGCGGATGCTCGGTTCGGCCCGGGGCGAACGCGGGGCGCTGCTGCGGATGACGCCGTTTGTGGTCGGTTCGTCGGCGTTCCTGAACAATACACCGGTGGTGGCGATGCTGATGCCGGTGGTGGCTGATTGGTGTCGCAAGTTTCGGGTCTCGCCGTCGCGGCTGCTGATCCCCGTCTCGTACCTGGCGATCCTGGGCGGCGTGTGCACGCTGATCGGCACGAGCACAAACCTGGTGGTCAACGGTCTGATCCTCTCGGAGTGGCGGCGGCTGGATGGTGTGGAGGCTCCGGCGGGACTGGCTCCGATCTCGCTCTTTGAGCCGGCGTGGGTCGGCGTGCCGATGGCCCTGGTCGGCGTGATCTACCTGCTGCTGGTGGGGCGGCGGTTGCTGCCCGATCGCAAGAATCTGCTCGAGCAGTTCGGCGAAAGTCCGCGCGAGTACCTGGTCAACATGCGCGTTCAGCCGAACTGCCGCCTGATCGGCCAAACCGTTCAGCAGGCCGGCCTTCGCCACCTCTCCGGCCTGTTCCTCGTCGAGATCGTCCGCGACGAACGGATCATCACGCCGGTCGGGCCCGACGAGGTCCTGCAGGCGGAGGACGAACTGACGTTCACCGGCGTGGTCAATACGATCGTGGACCTGGAGCGGATCGCGGGCATGGCCCCGGCCGATCCGGAGACTCGCGATTTCGTCGGGTCGCGCCGCCACGACCGCCGGCTGACCGAGGCGGTGATCTCGGGCACCTCGCCCCTGATCGGCAAGAACATCCGCGACGCGAACTTCCGGGCGATGTATAACGCAGCGGTCATCGCCGTGCATCGCGGCGGCGGCCGCCTCAGCGGACGGATCGGCGATATCGTGCTGCGCCGCGGCGACACGCTGCTGCTGACCACCGGTCCGCACTTCGAGGAGGCCCATCGCAACAATCCCGATTTCTACCTGGTCAGCAGCATCCAGTCGGCCCGGCCGGTGCGGGAGGACCGGATGGCGATTTCGGTCGGTGTGCTGGTGCTGCTGGTGGTGTTGATGGCCGCCGGCGCCGTGCCGATCGTCCTGGCCGCGTTCCTGGCCGCTGGACTGATGGTGGCCACACGCTCGATCTCAGCCTCCGACGCCCGGCACAGCATCGACTGGCAGGTCCTGCTGACCATCGCCGCCGCGTTCGGCCTGGGCAAGGCGATCGAGAACTCGGGTCTGGCCGAGACGCTGGCGCATGGCTTCTTCGGATGGGCGGGCGGTTTGGGTCCGGCCTTTGCCTTGGCCGGAGTCTACCTGCTGACCGTGGTATTTACCGAGATGATCACCAACAACGCCGCAGCGGTGCTGGTCTTCCCGTTCGCGATGGCCGTCATGTTCGCCGCCTCCGCCAGCTTCGTCACGCCCATCGGCTACCACACCAACATGATGGTTTTCGGGCCGGGAGGCTACCGATTCCCGGACTTTGTGCGGGTGGGCCTGCCGCTGAGCCTGCTGCTGTTTCTGCTGGCCAGCGTGCTGATCCCGATCGTCTGGCCGTTTGCCCCGTAAGCCGACTGGCGGGTGCGTATCGCTGTGGTGGGGAAAAAGGTGGTGCGGCGGCGGTTCCGGCCGGTATGATATCCGCTTTACAGTGTTTATGGTCAAGGCCGGTCTGCCGGCGGCGGCCGGGCCGCTTTTTTACAGGAGACGCCATAGATGTCTTCGCATCTGATTGAACCGCACGGGGGGGAACTGGTGAATCTGTTGGTGAATGAGGATCGGGCCCGCCTGATCAAGGAGCAGTCGCGCGACTGGGTCTCGTGGGACTTAACGCCTCGCCAGCTCTGTGACCTGGAACTGCTGCTCAACGGCGGCTTTTCTCCGCTGCGCGGCTTCATGGTCCGCAAGGACTACGAAAGTGTTTGCGACAAGATGCGGCTGGCCGACGGCACGCTGTGGCCGATGCCGATCACCCTCGACGTCTCCGAGGAGATCGCGGGCAAGCTCAAGCCGGGAGCCATGCTGGCCCTGCGCGACTTCGAAGGCGTGATGCTGGCCGCGATGAAGGTTGAGGAGATATACCAGCCGGACCTGGCCGCCGAAGCGCAAAAGGTCTTCGGCACGAGCGATCCAAAGCACCCGGCTGTGGGTTACCTCCAGCGACAGACCAAGCCGTTCTACGTCGGCGGCGTGATCGAAGGCGTCCAACTGCCGCACCATTACGATTTCGTCGAGCTGCGCGACACGCCGGCCGATCTTCGCCGGCAGTTCGCCGAGAAAGGCTGGCGGCAGGTGGTGGCCTTCCAGACCCGCAACCCGATGCACCGGGCCCACCAGGAACTGACCTTCCGCGCCGCCCGCGACCTGGGCGCCAACCTGCTGATCCACCCGGTGGTCGGCATGACCAAGCCCGGCGACGTGGACCACTACACGCGGGTCCGCTGCATCCAAGCCGTGCTGGGCCACTATCCCAAAAACACGGTGGCCCTGAGCCTGCTGCCGCTGGCCATGCGAATGGGCGGGCCGCGCGAAGCGGTCTGGCACGCGATCATCCGCAAGAACTACGGCTGTACGCACCTGATCGTCGGCCGCGACCATGCCGGTCCCGGCGCCGACTCGTCGGGCAAGCCGTTCTACGGTCCCTACGACGCCCAGGAACTCCTCCAGAAGCACGAGCAGGAACTTGGCATGAAAATGGTGCCGTTCAAGATGATGGTCTATCTCGAAGACCGCGACGAGTACGTGCCGGAAGACGAAATGCCCGCCGGCGCCAAGCCCAAGTCGCTCTCCGGCACCGAGCTGCGCGACCGCCTGGCCGAAGGACGCGAAATCCCGCCGTGGTTCTCTTTCCCCGAGGTGGTCACCGAGCTTCGCCGCACCTATCCGCCGCGAAGCCGCCAGGGATTCACCGTATTTTTCACCGGCCTGCCGAGCTCCGGCAAGTCCACCATCGCCAACGTCCTGATGGTCAAGCTGCTGGAGATGGGCGGACGCCCGGTGACCCTGCTCGACGGCGACCTGGTCCGCAAGCACCTCTCATCCGAGTTGGGATTCTCCAAGGAGCACCGCGACATCAACATCCGGCGGATCGGCTTCGTCGCCTCCGAGATCACCAAGAACGGCGGCATCGCCCTCTGCGCCCCGATCGCCCCGTACGACAACATCCGCAAGGAAGTCCGCGGGATGATCGGCGACGGCGGCGGCTTCGTCCTGGTCCACGTCGCAACCCCGGTCGAGGTCTGCGAGCAGCGCGACCGCAAGGGCCTCTACGCCAAGGCGCGGGCCGGCATCATCAAGGAATTCACCGGCATCTCCGATCCGTACGAGACCCCAGCCGACGCGGAACTGTCGCTCGACACCACCGAGATGACGCCCGAGGAGTGCGTTCAGGAGGTCCTGCTCTATCTCGAAAAACAGGGTTTCATCGGGCCCAATTCGAGCCAGCCGGCTAAGCCGCAATAGCGGCAGGCGCGACCGCGATCTCTGCAGGAAGGATTGCACCACATGGTTTCCCCGTCGGAAATCCAGGCATCAGGAGCGGTATGGGTATGGCCGGCGGAAAGCCGCGAACTGGTCGGTCAGTACGTGCGGTTCCGCCACGAGTTCGACGTCGATCGCGTGGACGATGTGCCTGAGTTGCTCATCAGCGCCGCTTCGGACTACGCCGCGTACCTCAACGGCGAGTTCGTCGCGTGGAACCAGTACGGCGATTTCCCATGGCGCAAGGTCTACGACCGGATCGCCCTGACGCGACGGCTCCGCGCCGGCCGCAATGTCCTCGAGATCGTGGTCTATCACGTCGGCGAGGACTTCTTCCGGTACCTCAAAGGTCCGGCGGGACTGATCTACGCCCTGCGAAACGGCCAAACGTGGATCGCCAGCGGCCCGCAAACCCAATGGCGGACCGAGAGCGCCTACCGCCAGGGTCCGATGCCGGAGGTGACGCGGCCGTTGGGCCCGACGTTCGAGTATGACGCGCGAAAGACTCAAAACGTCGACCCGTGGCAGACGATCCGGCCTCAGGATACGTTCTCGACCGATGAGTGGCCGGTCCGCGACGAGCGGCCGATCGAGAAACTCCGCCTCGAACCGCCGGCGCCCGCTCGCGTGATCGCCCAGGGTGTCTTTCGCCGCGACGAGTCCTCAAACCCTGATGCCACCGTGGCCCGACGGATGCTCTCGGACTTCCTTTCTCCGCGCCACCCGCAGGATTTCTACGACCACAGCGGCGACCTGCGGTTGCCAAACGCCCGCGGTCTGAACGTGCGTCATGAATCGCCGGCCGACGGCGGCGTCTACCTGGTGATCGACCTGGGCTGCGAGGAAGCGGGCCTGCTGGAACTGGATATCGACGCCTCAGCCGGGGCGATCGTCGACGTGGCCTGGGGCGAACATTTGGATATTCTGCGGGTCTCGGCGTCGATCGGGCCGCGAAACGCCGACTCGCGCAACTTCGCCTCGCGGTACATCGCCAGGGACGGCCGCCAGACGTTCATGCACCCGTTCCTGCGGCTGGGCGGCCGGTATCTCCAACTGCACGTCTCGGGCGCCAAGCGATTCGTGCTGCACTACGCGGGTCTTCGGCCGACGCCGTACCCGCTGGAGCACCGCGGTCGGTTCGAAACCTCCGACTGGCTGTTGCGAACGATCTACGACGTGTCGGTGCGGACGCTCGAACTGTGCATGCACGAGCACTACGAGGATTGCCCGTGGCGAGAGCAGTCGCTCTACGCCAACGACGCCCGCAACCAGGCCCTCTGCGGCTACTACGCGTTCGGCGAGTACCGCTTTCCCGCCGCCTCGTTCATGCTCTTCGCCGAGACGTTGCGCGACGACGGCTACACCGAGATGTGCGCGCCGGCCCGGATCGAGTTCACGATCCCGTCGTTCAGCATGTTGTGGGTGGCCGACCTGGGCGATCATTACCTCTATTCGGGCGATGCCTCGCTCGCCCGGTCGGTCTGGCCCAAGGTCAGCCGCATGATGGACACGCACCTCTCGCGCCTGGTCGACGACGTCTTGCCCTGCCCGACCGGCAATGGCTACTGGCATTTCTACGACTGGGCGGCCGGTCTGGCCGGTGGATACGGACCCGGCTACGAGCGGGTCTTTGTGGACGGCGTTCGATTCGACGCCCCGCTCAATGCATGCTTCGTGATGGCCCTCGACGCCGCCGTCCGGTTGGCGCGGGCGGCCGACGACCCGACCGCAGCCGAGCGGATCGCACAACAGGCCCGACGTGTCCGGGCGGGCTTCCACGCCAAGTTCTGGAACACCGAGCGCGAGCTCTACAAGACCTACGTCGGCTGTGACGCGCCGGATCATTGGGCCGAGTTGACCCAATCTCTGGCCCTCTGCATCGACGCCTGCCCAGACAACCTGACCGACGCCCTTCGCCGGCACCTCGCCCGCAGCGACACGGAACTGGTCGCCACCACGCTCAGCCAATCGCTCTACAAGTTTTGGGCCCTGCTGCAGGACGCTCCGCGGTACGGCGGCTGGGTCTTCCAGACGGTGGCCGATCAGTGGTCCGGCATGCTCCGTCAGGGCGCCACGAGTTTCTGGGAGACGCTTCAAGGGGCTGAGGATTTCGACCACGCGGGCAGCCTGTGCCACGGCTGGTCCGCCATCCCGGTCTACCTCTACCACGCCTACCTGACGGGCATCCGGCCGCTGGAGCCCGGTTTCCGGCGGTTCGTCGTCGATCCGGTCGTCTCAGCCGGGTCCGGGTCCGCCGCGGTCGTTCCCACGCCCGCTGGACCAATCGAGTTCTCCTGGCGATGGGTCGCCGACCGGCTGCACTACCGCCTGGTCCATCCGCCGCAGCTCACGCCGCAGCTCAGCCCCGCTTTGGCCGATGGCATTCGTGAGTCCTGATCGGTCCCAAATGCAGTTGCTGCTGTAAAGCCATACTGGACATGCCAATCCATTGCCTTCAGACTTGGACTTGGCCAGAGCATCGGCTATAATCACACCCTTGACCTCCTTGGTGGGCTCCGTTTGTGCGCATGGGCGAGCGTTGCGGGGGTGGCAACGCACTGGTTTCTGAGAGTGGCTGAGGCGGGAGGTTGCAGTCGATTATGACCGGCAAGCGAGCGGCCAAAGTCCGTGATTCCGAAGCATCCAGAGCGGCGACACCGGCACTGACGCCGCCAGCGATCTTCGGACCAAGTTCAGCAGGTGGTACGCCGGGTTCACAGCCGGACTTGAAGGCCGTGGACCTGGAGGCCGTCCTTAACACCATGCGTGAGGCCGTGGTGGTGGTCGATAGGGCGAGACGCGTGGTGCGGATGAACCCGTCAGCCTTGAAGCTATTCGGCCCCAACGACTTTCACGACGCCCAGAGCGCCTATGACCATCGCCGCGAACTGGTCGAAATACGGGACTCCACCGGAACCCCGCTGCCGGAAGACCAGTGGCCGCTGGCCCGGGCGCTCCGGGGCGAAACGCTGACCGATATCGAACTTGAGATCCGTCACCGCGGCAGCGGCAGCAGCTTGTCTGTCAGTTGCAGTGCCGGCCCGGTCCGACAGGAGGGCGGCCGTGTCACCCTGGCCATGGCCAGCTATCACGATTTGAACAGCGTGTGGGACGCCGAACGTGAACTCCGGGAGTCCGAGCGGCGGTTTCGGACGATGGTCGATTTCACCTACGATTGGGAGTTCTGGATCGGTCCCAAAGGTGAGTCCCTCTGTACAACCCCGTCCTGCCGGGGGACCACTGGCTATGGTCCCGAGGACTTCGCGTCCGATCGCGGTCTGTTCTTCCGGATCGTTCATCCGGAGGACCGGGCGAGGGTGCGACAGCATGTGGCCGAGGCGATGCGCCCGGAGGCGGGCGTTTTGTCGCTGGACTTTCGAATCATCGCCAGGGAGGGTTCGGTCTGCTGGGTCAGCCACTACTGTCAGCCCGTCTTTGACCGCGATGGAACGTGGCGCGGGCGGCGGGCCACCAATCGCGATATCACGGAGCGCAAAGCAGCCGAAGCGGCTCTCCAGGAGGCGGAGCGGAAATACCGCGAACTTGTCCGCTGCGCTCCCTCGGGCATCTACGAGATCGACTTTCGCACCCGCAGGTTCACCTCGGTCAATGACGCCATGTGCCAGATGCTCGGGTACACCCGCGAGGAACTGTTGGCCTCCAACCCATTCGATCTGCTGGAAGGCGACGGTGCGGATCGGTTCCAAGCCCGGATCGCCATGTGGCTTAAGGGCAAGGAGCCGGACCGGAACGTCGAATACAGAATCAAGACCAAAGACGGCCGCCGCATCGACGTCATCCTGGACGTGACGTTCACCGCCGATGAGAACGGCAGACCCCTCGGCGCGACCGTGATCGCTCACGACATCAGCGAACGCAAGGCTGTGGAGACGGCCCTCCAGGCCCAGCGTGACTTGTTCATCGCTATCACCGACAACATCCCGGTGTGCCTGTGCATCTGGGACCCGCAGCTTCAGACCTTCCGGTTCAACGCCCACACGCGTAGCCTGCTGGGCTGGACCGAAGAGGACGCCGCCGAAGGTGACTTCGTGGCCAAGGTTTATCCCGATCCGGTCTATCGCCAAGAGGTGACCGATTATATGCTGCGCCTGGAGCAAGGCTGGCGTGACCTCAAGACCACGGCGAAGGACGGGACCGTCGTTGATATCTCATGGGCGAACATCCGATTGGCCGACGGCACGTCGATCGGTATCGGGATCGATATCCGCCAGCGCAAGGCAGCCGAGGAGACCACCGCCCGGCAGGGCCGGCTTGTGCGGGCGATCAACCAGGTGTTTCGCGAGGCGATCGGCTGTGATACCACGGCGCAGTTGGGCACGGTGGCGCTGGCCGTGGCCGAGGAGATCACCGGCAGCCGGTTCGGACTGATCGGCGAGATCGGATCCGATGGCCTGCTCCGTGACGTCGCCATCAGCAACCCCGGATGGGACCAGTGCGCCAAACTCGATCCGAGCGGCCATCGACGCCTGCTCGATCTGCCCGTGCGGGGCCTCTACGGTCAGGTGCTGACCGAGGGCCGCAGCCTCGTCACCAACCACCCGGCGGCCCATCCGGCCAGCCGGGGCGTCCCGAATGGCCATCCGCCGCTAAAGGCGTTTCTCGGAGTGCCGCTGATCCAGGAAGGTCGGACGGTCGGGATTGTCGCGGTGGCCAACCGCCCGGGCGGTTACGACGCCGAGCAGCGGGAGGTCCTGGAGGCCCTGGCCCCGGCGATCCTGCAGGCCCTTCAGCGCAAGCATGCCGAACAGGCCCTGCGGGAGAGCGAAGCGGATCTGCGGAACCTGGCCGAGCAACTGACCAAAGCCCGCGACGAGCTGGAGCAGCGGGTCCGCGAGCGGACGTTGGAACTGGCCGATACCGTCATGGAACTCCGACGCTCGAACGCCGATCTCCAGCAGTTCGCCTACGCGGCCAGCCATGACCTGCAGGAACCGCTCCGCATGGTCGCCAGCTTTGTTCAGCTTCTGCAGATGCGATACGAAGGCAAACTGGACGACCGTGCCGATGAGTTCATCCACCACGCGGTCGAAGGGGCGATGCGGATGAGCTGCCTGCTGCGCGGCCTGCTGGAGTACTCGCGGGTCGAGACGCGGGGCAGGATCCCGGTCCCAACGGATTGCCGCCAGATCCTGGACCACGTCCTCAAAGACCTGTATCTGACCATCGAGGAAAGCGGAGCCCAGGTGACGACCGACCCGCTGCCCACAGTGCCCGCCGACCGGACGCAACTGGCCCAGGTCTTCCAGAACCTGATCTCCAACGCGATCAAATTCCGCGCCGAGTCCCGCCCTCCGCAGATACGCGTGTCGGCCCGCCGGGACGGCGGCGAATGGGTCTTCAGCGTCGCCGACAACGGCATCGGGATCGAACCGCAGTACTTCGATCAGATCTTCGTGGTGTTCAAACGCCTCCAGCACGACCGGCGCCGCTATCCCGGCACCGGCATCGGTCTGGCCATGGTCAAACGCATCGTCGAACGCCACAGCGGTCGCGTCTGGGTCGACTCCCGGCACGGCCAGGGCGCGACCTTCCACTTCGCCC
>ENA-UOUL01002244-UOUL01002244.1-bioreactor-metagenome-genome-assembly--contig:-NODE-2244-length-23142-cov-6.024886_pt1 | contig 23142 bp, 26 predicted proteins | sample MGYA00249838_ERZ747220 | MGnify/ENA primary metagenome ERZ747220 (study PRJEB28778, sample SAMN05720191) | bioreactor metagenome | isolation source: Anaerobic biogas reactor | place: USA:Washington...
CTGCACGGCGTCAGCTTCACGGTGCAGTCCGGGCGGGCGATGGGCTTTCTGGGCCGCAATGGCGCTGGCAAGTCCACCACCATCCGCTGCCTGATGGATGTATTTCACCAGGATGAGGGCGGCTTCTACCTGGACGGGCAGCCGCTGAACATCACCAAGTACCGCGTGGGCTACCTGCCCGAGGAGCGCGGCATGTACCAGAAGCACACGGTGCTTGAGCAGTTGGCCTACTTTGGCCAGCTGCGGGGCGCCACCCGTGCCCAGGCGCTGGCCTCGGCCAACTACTGGGTGGATTACTTTGGCCTGAGTGAATACAAGAAGAAGAAGCTGGAAACCCTGTCCAAGGGCAATCAGCAGAAGATACAGATCGCCCAGAGCTTTCTCAACGAGCCGGACATCCTGATCCTGGACGAGCCCTTCAGCGGGCTGGACCCGGTGAACGCCCAGGTGTTCAAGGACACCATCGCCCGCTTCGTCAGCGAGGGCAAGCTGGTCATCTTCTCCTCCCACCAGATGGGCTATGTGGAGGAGATCTGCGACGACATCACGCTGATTCACCAGGGGCACATTTTGCTGACCGGCGACCTGGAGCAGATCAAGCGCGAGCTGGGGGAGAACAAGCTGCAGCTGCGCATCGAGGGCATGGCGGACGAGGCCCTGGCCGCCACGCTGACCCGGGCCTTTCCCGTGCTGCTGACCCAGCCGCATGAAGACGGCCTGATCCTGGACACGCAGAACCAGGTAACCCAGCGGCAGATTCTGGACTACATCAGCCAACAGGGCTGGATCATCCACTACTACGGGCTGTATACGCCCAGCCTCAACGACATCTTCATTGCAAAGGCAGGTGAACAGGCATGAGGGACTTAGGCATCGTATTCAATTATGAGCTGCGCCAGCAGTTGGGCAAGCGCAGCGTGCGGGTCACCACGCTGATTTTGGTCATCATCGCGCTGCTGGCTACCTCCATCCCGCGCATCTCGGCCATGTTTTCATCGGGCGGGGGCGACGACAAGCCGGCCGCGGCCAACAACACGTTGGTGCAGGACACGGGCTATGTGTTCGCCGATGAGGCCCAGCGCGCGCTGTACACCACTTTGCTGGGCCTGCGGGAGGGCAATGACTACGCCACCCGCGACGACCTGGTTGCCGCGCTCAAGGACAAGCAGCTCACGGCCGGGTTTGTGTTCACCGGGGACGCGGATTTTGAGGCCGTCTACCAGGACAAGGCCATGGAGGACCGCCGCGAAAACATGCTCAGCCAGATTGTGGCCCAGCACCACCGGGATGTGATGCTGGCCGAAAAGGGCCTGACCGCGCAGGACCTGGCCGCCATCGAGGGCTTTTCCCCGCAGATCACCACCACCGTGATGGGTAAAAACACGGAGAACAACATCCTGCTGTCCATGATATTGATGGTGGTGGTGTATATGCTGGTGCTGATCTACGGCAACACCACCTCCACCATCATCGCCCGGGAAAAGGACTCCAAGGCCATGGAGCTGCTGATCACCAGCACCAAGCCCACCCCGCTGATCCTGGGCAAGGTGGCCGCGGCGGGCGTGAGCGGCGTGGTGCAGTTCAGCCTGATCGTCCTGGCGGCGCTGGGCGGCTTCCTGTTCAGCCAGGATTATTACGACCCCATGATCCGCCAGATGCTGGTGGGCTCCCTCAGTCAGAGCTACATCCTCACCTACCTGTTCTTCTCCATCACCGGCTACATCCTGTACCTGTTCCTGTACGCGGCGCTGGGCTCCACCGTCAGCCGGGTGGAGGATGTGGGCAGCGCGACCGCCATCGTGCAGTTCATCTTCATCGCGGGCTATGTGGCCAGCAGCTTTGTGATGAACGCGCCCGGCGGCTCCGTGGCTGTGGCCACCTCGCTGATCCCCTTCACGGCCATCATGGTGATGCCCATGCGCGCCGGCATGTCCACCGTGCCCGCATGGCAGCTCCTTACCGCCGGCGTGCTGATGCTGCTGACAGTGGCGCTGTTCGCCTGGCTGTCCATCAAAATCTACCGCTGGGGCAGCCTCAACTACGGCAACAAGACCAACATCTTCAAGGTGGTCCGGGAAGCGCTGGGCGCCGGGCGGCGAGCGAAGGCATAATTATTCAACTGAACTCCATAAATGAAGGAGCCCTTTGCGGGGCTCCTTCGTTGATATGCCATGGATGATGACAGGATGGCTACTGCTTGTACTTGGGCTTGGCCGTGTAGTGGGTGTGCAGCAGCTCGTGGGCCTTGTGGCCGCCGATGTCGCCCAGGAAGTCCTCGTAGGCGCGGCGCACCTCGGGGTTGTCGTGGCTTTTGCGCAGCGCGGTCTGCTTGTCGGCCATGTACAGGGCCTTGGCGCGCTCCACCCGCGGGTCCACGCCCAGGCGGTCCCACGCGGTCACGATGGGCTGGCCGCCGCCGGTCACGCAGCCGCCGGGGCAGCCCATGACCTCGATGAAGTGGTACTCCTTCTCCCCGCGGCGCACCTCCTCTAACAGCTCCTTGGCGTTGGCGGTGCCGTTGGCCACCGCCACGTGGAGGCTGAGGTCGCCTATCTGCACGGTGGCCTCCTTGACGCCCTGCACGCCGCGCACGGCCTCAAAGTCCAGCTTGTCCAAAGTTTGGCCGGTGATGGTCTCGTAGGCGGTGCGCAGCGCGGCCTCCATCACGCCGCCGGTGGCGCCAAAGATGGTGGCAGCGCCGGTGCTCTCGCCCAGCAGCTCGTCAAAACTCTCGTCGGGCAGCTTGAGGAAGTCGATGCCGGCCTGCTTGATCATGCGCGCCAGCTCCCGGGTGGTCACCACGGCATCCACATCGGGCAGGCCGTTGACGGCGGCCAGCTCCTCGCGGTCGGCCTCGAACTTTTTGGCCGTGCAGGGCATGACGGATACCACCGCGATGTCCTCGGGCTTGAGGCCCTTCTTTTGCGCGTAGTAGCTCTTGATCATGGCGCCCGTCATCTCGTGGGGCGACTTGCAGCTGGACAGGTTGGGGATAAAATCCGGGAAATACGTCTCGCAGTAGTTGACCCAGCCGGGGGAGCAGGAGGTAATCATGGGCAGCACGCCGCCTCCCTTGATGCGCTCGATGAGCTCGTTGGATTCCTCCATGATGGTGAGGTCGGCGCCAAAGTCGGTATCAAACACGCGGTCAAAGCCCAGGCGGCGCAGCGCGGCGGCCAGCTTGCCCACCACATTGGTGCCCATGGGCAGGCCGAACTCCTCGCCCAGGGCGGCGCGCACGGCGGGCGCGGTCTGCACCACCACATGCTTGCTGGGGTCGGCCAGCAGGTCCCACACCAGGGGGGCCTCCTCCTTTTCGTGCAGGGCGCCCACCGGGCAGGCCGCGATGCACTGGCCGCAGGCGATGCAGGCCATGCTGTTGAGCGGCAAATCCCACGGCGACGCGATGGTGGTGTTGAAGCCGCGCTTCACCGGACCGATGACGCCCACGGCCTGCGTCTTATAGCAGGCGGATACGCAGCGGCGGCACAGGATGCACTTGTTGTTGTCGCGCACGATGGAGGGGGACAGGTCGTCCACCTGATACTCGTTGCGCAGGCCCTCAAACTCGTCGCCGCTCTCCACGCCCAGCTCCAGCGACAGCTTTTGCAGCTCGCAGTTCTGGCTGCGGATGCAGCTGAGGCACTTCTTGTCGTGGTTGGAGAGGATCAGCTCCAGGATCACCTTGCGCGCCTCCCGCACCTGGGGCGTGTTGGTGCGCACCACCATGCCCTCGCCCGCCTCCAGCACACAGGCCGGCTGCAGGGTGCGTCCGCCGGCATCCACCACGCACATGCGGCAGGCGCCGATCTCGTTCAAATCCTTGAGGAAGCACAGCGTGGGGATGCGGACATGGGCGCGGCGCGCGGCCTCCAGCACCGTGGCGCCCTTGGGCACCACCACCTGCACGTTGTCAATGGTCAGCGTAATGTTTGACATGCTTGCTCTCCTCTGCTCAGCGGCGGCTGATGGCGTCAAAGCGGCACTTTTCCTTGCAGGCGCCGCACTTGATGCACTTGTTCTGGTCGATAAGATGCAGGCCCCTGGGCTCGCCCGTGATGGCCCCCACCGGGCAGGCCTTCACGCAGGCGGTGCAGCCGCGGCAGTTTTCCTCGATGATGTACTCCAGCAGCGCGCGGCAGTGATGCGCCGGGCACTTGCGGTCGCGGATATGGGCCTCGTACTCATGGCGGAAGTAGCGGATGGTAGAAAGCACGGGGTTGGGCGCCGTCTGGCCCAGGCCGCACAGCGCGGTGGCGCTGATGTTGCGGGCCAGCTTTTCCAGCTTCTCCAGGTCGCCCTCGCGCCCGCGGCCGGACACAATGCGGTCCAGTATCTCCAGCATGCGCTTGGTGCCGATGCGGCAGGGCGTGCACTTGCCGCAGCTCTCATCCACCGTGAAGTCCAGGAAGAAGCGGGCGATGTCCACCATGCAGTTGTCCTCATCCATGACGATCATGCCGCCCGACCCCATCATGGAGCCGATCTGGGTGAGGGAGTCGTACTCGATGGGCACGTCCAGCAGCTCGGCCGGGATGCAGCCGCCGGACGGGCCGCCGGTCTGCACGGCCTTGAACGCGCGCCCGCCCGGGATGCCGCCGCCGATGTCGTAGATCACCGTGCGCAGCGGCGTGCCCATGGGCACCTCCACCAGGCCGGTGTTGTTGATCTTGCCGCCCAGGGCGAACACCTTGGTGCCGGCGGACTTGGGCGTGCCCATGGAGCGGAACCACTCGGCGCCCTTGAGCAATATCTGGGGGATGTTGGCGTAGGTCTCCACGTTGTTGATGTTGGTGGGCGCGTCAAACAGACCTCTGACCGCCGGGAAGGGCGGCTTGGGGTGCGGCTCGCCGCGCTCACCCTGGATGGACACCATCAGCGCGGTTTCCTCGCCGCATACAAAGGCGCCGGCGCCCTCTCGGATGTGGATGTCAAAGCTAAACCCGCTGCCCAGAATGTTGTCGCCCAGCAGGCCGTATGCCTTGGCCTGGTCGATGGCCATATTGAGGCGCTTGACGGCGATGGGGTACTCGGCGCGCACATACACATAGCCCTCATGGGCGCCGATGGCATAGCCGTTGATGACCATGGCCTCCAGCACGCAGTGGGGGTCGCCCTCCAGCACCGAGCGATCCATGAAGGCACCGGGGTCGCCCTCGTCGGCGTTGCAGATGACATACTTGCGCTCGCCCTGGCTGGCGCGGGCAAACTTCCACTTCTGCCCGGTGGGGAAGCCGCCGCCCCCGCGCCCCCGCAGGCCGGACTGGCTGACGACATCGATCACCTGCTCGGGCGTCATCTCCAGCAGCGCCTTTTGCAGGGCCTTGTAGCCGTCAAAGGCCAGGTATTCGTCGATGTTTTCGGGGTCGATCACGCCGCAGTTGCGCAGCGCCACACGGGTCTGGTGCTTATAAAAGGGGATCTCATCAAGCGCCATGTCCACCGTGTGGTCGACATCCTTCTCCTTGTGCAGCAGGCGCTTGACGATGCGGCCCTTGAGCAGGTGCTCGGCCACGATCTCGTCGATATCGCTCACCGTCACGTGGGAGTAGAAGGTGCCCTCCGGGTAGACGATGACAATGGGGCCGGCCTCGCACAGGCCAAAGCAGCCGGTGCGGATGGGCTTGATCTCCCGGTCCAGGTCATACTCCTTGAGCTTGACATTCAGGTGCTCCAGCAGCTGCTCGCTGCCCGAGGAGGTGCAGCCCGTGCCGCCGCAGAGCAATACGTGCGATCGAAAAATATCCATGCTTCCCTCCGTCAGGCCTGCTGTTCCGCAGCGCCGATGGTATACTCGGTCACCGGGTGCCCGTTGACCACGTGGTCGGCGACGATCATGCGCGCCTTTTCGGGGTTGACCTTCACATAGGTCACCTTGTTTCCGTCAGGCGTGATGACATCCACCATGGGCTCCAACCGGCACATGCCTACGCAGCCGGTCTGCGTCACCTGTATGTTGCGCAGGTGGCGGCGGTCAATCTCCTCCATGAAGGCGGTGAGCACCGGGCGGGCGCCGGCCGCGATGCCGCAGGTGGCCATGCCGATCACTACGCGCACGGCCTCCTCCTTGTCCTCCTTGCGCAGGCTGATGCGCGCCAGTGTCTTTTGCCGGATGGCTTCCAGTTCTTCCAGTGTTTTCACGATATCAACCCTCCGAATACCATTTGGCACTGCTCCGTGAGCAGGTGTTGGATGTAGTTCATGACCTCGGGCTCCTGCAGGCCGACCTCAGGCCCCAGCACCCGGCGGATCTCCCCGGTGTCAAACCGGGCTTGCCCCCGGGGGGAGTGCAGGTCGAGCACAAAGTCCGGGTGCTCAGGGTGGGTGAGGATCAGGCTCACCATGGTCTGGGGCAGGTCGCCCAGGGGCAGGCAGTCCACATGCCGGGTCATCAGGCGGATGTGCACCTTTGTGCCCTGGCCGGGCACGCTATCCAGTGTGAGATAGCCGCCGGTCTTTTCTGCGTTGGCCGCCGCCAGGGGCAGCCCCAGCCCTACCCTGCGGGTGGTGCGGGTGGTGGCAAAGGGGTCGGCCGCGCGCCGGGCCAGCCCTTGCTCCATGCCGCAGCCGTCATCCTCCAGCACCACGTCCAGCGCGCCATCTGCGCCAAGCGTGAGCTGAAGGCTGATCCGGCCGGCGCCCGCGCGCAGGCTGTTCTCCGCCAGGTCCAGCAGGTGCAGCGACAGGTCGCGCATCAGGCGCGGTACTTGTCCAATATGCCGGCCACCTGGTCGGGCGTGATGCGCCCGTACACATCGTCGTTGACGGTCATCACCGGGGCCAGGCCGCAGGCGCCGATGCAGCGCGTGGCGTCCAGGGTAAATTCGCCATCCTCCGTGGTCTCGCCCACGGGGATCTCCAGGTACTCGCTCAGCTTGTCCAGCACCGCCTGGGCGCCCTTGACATAGCAGGCTGTGCCCATGCACACGCTGATGACGTACTTGCCCTTGGGCGCCAGCGCAAACTGCGCGTAGAAGGTCGCCACGCCGTAGACCTCGCTCAGCGTCTTGCCCATGCCATCGGCAATGACCTCCTGCACCTCCATGGGCAGCGCGCCAAACAGCGCCTGCGCCTCCTGCATCACGGGCATCAGGCCGCCCGGCTCATCCCGGTGGCGGGCGATGATCTGATTCAGCTGCGCGTATTTCTCCCCAAGTTCTGTCATGCGTTTCCGGCCTCCCTTTTGTCATGCTAATAAATAATTCACATAACCGGGCACATTGTACCATAGGTCTGCCATAATTGCATCCTTATTAATGTATATTCTTTTTTTACAGGGGACAGATACGCGCAAAAGCAGCAGCCAGGCCGCGTGCGGCCCTTCCCCTCGCTTGTGCGCGGTGCGCTTCCCGTCTATAATGGTGCAAAACAGGTGTAATTTGTCATGCGACAAGGAGGGGCCGCTATGTCCGTCACTCGGTTTGCCCTGATTGGCTCGGGCTGGCGATCGGAATTTTTTCTGCGCATCGCCCGCGCGCTGCCCGACCGCTTTTGCCTGACCGGCGTGCTGGTGCGCGATCCCCAGCGCGCGCAGGCCTTGGGCCAAGCCTGGGGAGTAAATGCCGTCAGCGACCTGGACGCGCTGCTGCGCAGCCGGCCGGACTTTGTGGTGCTCAGCGTCAAGCGGGGTGCGGTGCTGCCCTACCTCAATGAGCTGGCCGCCCGGGGCATCCCCGTGCTGTGCGAAACGCCGCCCGCGGAAACTGCCGATGAGCTCAACGACCTGTGGGCGCTGGCCCAGCGCACGGGTTTCCCCTTGCAGGTGGCCGAGCAGTATTTCCTCCAGCCGCTGTACGCGGCCTGGCTGGCGGCCGTGCGGGAGGGGCTGATCGGCCCGGTGCAAAACATCAGCCTGTCCGCCCTGCACGCCTACCACGCGGTCAGCATCATCCGCCTGTTTCTGGATGCGGGCATGCAGCCGTGCAGCCTGACGGGCCGCCGCTATGCCTTCCCGGTCACCGAGACCTCGTCGCGCGAGGGGCAGCGCTTTGATGGCGAGGTCACCCAGCGTAAGCGCGACCGCATCGACTTTGTGTTTGAGGGCGGCGGGGTGGCCTTCTTCGACTTTTCGGATGTGCAGTACCACTCCACCATCCGCACCCGGCAGCTCAACGTGCAGGGCGTGCGCGGCGAGATTGACGACCTGTGCATCCGCTACCTGACCGGCGACAACCTGCCTGTGGAGGCCTGCCTGCACCGCATTGACGAGGGCGTGTACAACAACGGCAACTGGGCCCACCAGGGGCTGATGCTGCACGACCGCTTTTTGTACCGCAATCCCTTCCCCGGCGCACGGCTCAACGATGACGAGCTGGCCGTGGCCGGCTGCCTGGCGGGCATGGCCGACTACCTGCGCACGGGCACGCCCTTCTACCCGCTGGCCGACGCCCTGCAGGACAGCTACCTCAGCTTCCTGATGACAGAAGCCCTTGAGACCCCCTGGCAGACCATCCGCAGCCAGCCGCAGGGGTGGGCGCAGGCAGCGAACGGATAGCACACGGTGCGCGTCATCAGGAAACTGCGGTTTCTTGATAGCTAAGCCTTTGGCCCTCCGACACCTCCCCTTAGATTGTTGATGCTCTGTGCCGGCACACATCGTGTGCCGGCTTTTTTGTAGAGCAAGAATTTCCTCCCGCTGCCCGACGAAAATCTCTTTCATGAAAATCTTTTCATGTTTTTTCTCTCGAAAAATTTCTGAAACGTTGAAAATTTGACAAAAGATTTCTGAATTTGGCTGATTTTTCGCGATTAGGGGTTGCATCTTTGGGGAATGCTTGTATAATATTTGACGAAACCAAACCTGAAAACGAATTCAGGTCGAATAAAGGAGGAGAACATGGACTTCACCTTGAGCAAAGAGCACACCATGGCGCAGCAGCTCTTTCGGGACTTTGCGCGCAGGGAAGCGGAGCCCCTCGCCCAGGAAGTGGACGAGATGCACCGCTTTCCCCGGGAGACGGTGGACAAGATGGCCCGCAGCGGCATGCTGGGCATCCCCTTCAGCAAGGAGTACGGCGGCCAGGGCTGTGACACGTTGGCCTATGTGCTGGCGGTGGAGGAGTTTGCCAAGGTGTGCGGCACCACCAGCGTGATCCTGTCGGCCCATACCTCGCTGGGCGCGGGCGCCATCGACCGCTTTGGCACAGCCGATCAAAAAAAGAAGTACCTCACCCCCCTGGCCACCGGTGAAAAGCTGGGCGCCTTCGCCCTGACCGAGCCGGAGGCGGGCACCGATGCCGCCGGCCAGCAGACAAAGGCTGTGCTGGACGGGGACGAGTGGGTCATCAACGGCTCCAAGATCTTCATTACCAATGCGGGCGAGGCCGATATCTATGTGGTGTTTGCCATGACGGACAAGGCCCAGGGTACGCGCGGCATATCGGCCTTCATTGTGGAAAAGGGCACGCCGGGCTTTGAGTTTGGCCCGACGGAGAAGAAGATGGGCATCCGCGGCTCAGCTACGCGCGAATTGATCTTCATCGACTGCCGCATCCCCAAGGAGAACCTGCTGGGCCGCGAGGGCAAGGGCTTTGGCGTGGCCATGGGCACGCTGGACGGCGGCCGCATCGGCATCGCCGCCCAGGCGCTGGGCCTGGCCGAGGGGGCCTTGGACAAGGCCGTGGCCTATGTGAAGGAGCGCAAGCAGTTTGGCCGCCCGATCGCCAAATTTCAAAATACGCAGTTTCAGCTGGCCGATATGAAGACCGAAATCGAGGCAGCGCGCTGGCTGGTATACAAGGCCGCCTGCGCCAAGGATGCCGGCCAGCCCTACACGGTGGAGGCAGCGCTGGCCAAGCTGAAGGCCGCCAACGTGGCAAGCGATGTGACCCGCAGGGCCGTGCAGCTGATGGGCGGCTATGGCTACATTCAGGAGTATGATGTGGAGCGCATGATGCGCGACGCCAAGATCACCGAAATCTACGAAGGCACCTCCGAGGTACAGCGCATGGTCATCTCGGGCGCGCTGCTCAAGTAAGGGAGGAGAGAGAGCATGAACATCGTCGTTTGCATCAAACAGGTGCCCGACACCAACGAGGTGCGCATTGACCCCGTGCGCGGCACGCTGATCCGCGAGGGCGTGCCCGCCATCATGAACCCGGACGACAAGGCCGGGCTGGAGGCCGCCCTGCGCCTGAAGGATGAGACCGGGGCCAAGGTGAGCGTCATCAGCATGGGCCCCATGCAGGCCGACCTGGTGCTGCGCGAGGCGCTGGCCATGGGCGCGGATGAGGCCTATCTGGTGACCGACCGGGCCTTTGGCGGTGCTGACACCTGGGCCACCTCCTGCACGCTGGCGGCCGCCATCAGCAAGATGGACTACGACCTGGTGATCACCGGCCGCCAGGCCATTGACGGCGACACCGCCCAGGTGGGGCCGGAAATCGCCGAGCACCTGCAGATCCCCAACATCAGCTACGCCGAGGAGGTGCGCGTGGAGGGCGGCGAGGTGGTGGTCAAGCGCCAGTATGAGGACCGCTACCACACCGTGCGCGCCAAGCTGCCCGCGCTGATTACCGCGCTGAGCGAGCTGAACGCCCCCCGCTACATGACGCCGGGCGGCATCTTCGATGCCTTCCGGGAGAAGCAGGTCACCGTATGGACCCGCGCCGATGTGCCGGTGGACGATGGCAACATCGGCCTCAATGGCTCGCCCACGCGGGTGTTCCGCTCCTTCCCCAAGACCGTCAAGGCCCCCGGCATGAAGATCGAGGAGGGCGTGGACGAGTCGGTGCAGTTTGTGATGGACAAGCTGCGCGAAAAGTACATTCTGTGAGGAGGCGGACACAATGAGCAAGGAATATCAAGGCGTACTCACCTTCGCCCAGCAGGTGGACGGGGAACTCAGCGGCGTATCGCTGGAGCTGATCGGCAAGGCCAGGGACCTGGCGAAGGACTTGAACACCCAGGTGACCGCGCTGCTGCTGGGCAGCGGCGTGCGCCCCCTGGCGCAGACTTTGGTGGAATACGGCGCCGACCGCGTGATCGTGGTGGATGACAAGGCGCTGGACACCTACACCACCGAGCCCTACACCCAGGCCATGACGGCGGTGATCAACCAGTATAAGCCGGAGATCGTGCTGGTGGGTGCCACGGCCATCGGCCGCGACCTGGGGCCCCGCGTGGCCGGCCGCGTGCATACCGGCCTGACGGCGGACTGCACCAAGCTGGAGATCGAGCCCCAGACCCATGCCTTTCACATGACACGCCCGGCCTTTGGCGGCAACCTGATGGCCACAATCATCTGCCCCGAGCACCGGCCCCAGATGGCCACCGTGCGCCCGGGCGTGATGGTGCGGGAAATCCGCGATGCCGCGCGGCAGGGCGAGGTTGTGGACTTCGCCTGGACGGCGGAGGAAAATGCCTGCTACGTGCAGGTGGAAGAGGTCATCAAGAAGGTGACCAAGAAGATCGACATCCAGGCGGCCAAGATACTGGTGGCCGGCGGCCGCGGCATGGGCAGCGGGGAGAACTTCCAGCTGTTGCAGGAGTTGGCCGACGCCCTGGGCGGCGAGGTGGCCAGCTCCCGCGCGGCGGTGGACGCCGGCTGGCAGGAGAAGGACCGCCAGGTGGGCCAGACCGGCAAAACCGTACGGCCCAACCTGTACTTCGCCTGCGGCATCTCGGGCGCCATCCAGCATATGGCCGGCATGGAGGAGTCTGACTACATCATCGCCATCAACAAGGACCCGGACGCCCCCATCTTCGGCGTGGCCGACGTGGGCATTGTGGGCGACCTGTTCAAGATTGTGCCCAAGCTGACCGAGGAGATCCGCGCCTACCGCCAGCAGCAGGCATAAGGCACCATCCAAACGAGATAGGGCCGTCCCTCGAAGGGCGGCCCTTTTTTAGGGTATACTTGGGGTAAGTAAGGTAAATGGGAGGATGAGATGAACAAGCCTCAGCAAATTCGTATCGCGGCGCTGCCGCCCTTCCCCAACAGTGCGTACCCGGTGCTGCTGCACGAGGGGGCCATCGAACAGAGTGAAGTGGATGCCCGGGCCTTTGAAAGCCTGTTTGCCCGCAACGGCTGGCAGGGCATCTGGGTAAACGGTGTATACGGCTTTGATCACTTCCACGCCCATGCCCACGAGGCACTGGGCGTGGCCCGCGGCTGGGTGCGGGTGCGCCTGGGCGGGCCCCAGGGGCAGGAGGTCACGCTCAACGCCGGCGACGCGGTGATCCTGCCCGCCGGGGTGGGCCACCGGCGCATGGCGGCCTCGGCCGATTTCAGCATCGTGGGCGCCTACCCGCCCGGCCAGTCGCCCGACATGCAGCGGGGTGACCCGGCGGCGTACGAGGCGCTGGCGCGCCAGGCGCAGCAGGTGCCCGTGCCGGCCAGCGACCCGGTGACCGGCGAGCCAATGGCCTGGGCGGAGGAATAGATGGGCAAGGCAGACAAGGCCGACAAAACCAACGCCATGCGCCTGCTGGACAGGGCGAGCATCGCCTATGAGGCGCTGAGCTACCCAAGCGACGGCACAGCGCTGGACGCGCCCCATGTGGCGGCGCTGCTGGGGGAGGACCCGGCGCGCGTGTTCAAAACGCTGGTGCTGGTGGGCAGCGATGGGCAGCACTACGCCTGCCTGCTACCCGGCGATGCCGTGCTCAGCCTGAAGGCGGCAGCGGCCTGCTTTCACGTAAAAAGCGTGAGCATGGCAGAAGCCGGCAAGCTCAAGGAGCTCACCGGCTATGTGCGCGGGGGCTGCTCGCCCCTGGGCATGAAGAAGGCACTGCCCACCGCGGCAGACCGCAGCGCGCTGAACCATCCCTACATACTGGTATCCGCCGGGCGCATCGGGCAGCAGATCAAGCTATCCCCCCAGGCCCTCGCCCAGGCAACGGGCCTGCGCTGGGCCGATCTGACATAGGCATCACGAGCCGAAGCTGTCCAGCACCTCCACCAGCTTGGCGGGCACAAAGACGGCCTGTGCCAATACGCCATGGTTTTGCTCCATAAAGCTGACCATGACCACCGCCTCCTCATATTGATAGATCAGCAGCAGCGGCCGGAAGCCCTCCGGGCAGGCCAGCGCCACCGAATCGTTGACCAGCGATGTGGCGACGATCTCGGCCACCTCGCCCATCTGGCCGGCCAGGTTGACCAGCAGCTGGGGAATCCCCTTGTCCATGCGGCGCTTGGCGGCATCGCCCAGGCCGCGGTACAGGCTGAAAGGCTCCTTGTCACCCTGCGTGCGCAGAATATCCTCCACCGTGGGCACATCATACACGCGCACCACCGGCTTGCCCATCAGCAGCTGCGCATGCCAGCCGCGGATGACATCCGCCGTGCCCGGCATGCCGGCGGACATGGTCAGGTAGTTTTCGTCCCCGGCCAGCTCCATCATCTCGCTTAGCAGAGGCTCGGCCTGCTCCTTAGCCCAGGCCACCAGCGCATCCTCACCGGCGGTCGCCTGCGCGGAAACGGACAGGCCCATCAGCAGCAGCAAGGCCATCAGCAGGGCAGATATCCTATGATTTTTGTTCATCTTCAACATCCTTTCCCGGGCGCACAACGGCTCTTCCTTCCCTAATATACCCAATTAAGAAGTCAGCAGTTCAATGCTGCCTGTCAGGGTATCCTCCAGCACCGCCTGCTGCCACAGGCAGCGCAGCTTGCCCCGGGCCACATCGCGGTGGTGGTGGCCAAAGTACCAGCGCGTGTAGAGCTCCGGCCGCCGGTACAGCTGATCCAGCAGCACGGCCGGGTGGGCATGGCTGCCGGCCTCTATCCCCAGGTGGCCCCAGTAGCCCGCCCTGGGCGGGCCGATGGGAAAGCCGAATTCCTCCAGCACAAAGGCCCGCGGGCCGTCGTGGGTGATAATATAATCCACCGCCGGGCCGCGCAGCAGGCGGTCCACGATCTGCTGCGCCCGGGCAACGGGCAGCATCTCCTCTTTGAATACATCCCGCCCCGGCTGGCGCAGCATGTAGTCGATGGAGTAGCCGCCGGGGTAGAACCACAGCCGCCGCCCACCCACCCGGGCCACCTGCCCGGCCAGCGGGGCAAACAGGCCGCCGCCCAGATCATACCCCCGGCAGCCAAAGCGCCGCACAATGGGCTGCCGCTCTACCCAGCCGTAGTTTTCATGGTTGCCCAGGCAGATGATCTTTTTACAGTCAAGCGCCCGCCACCAGCGCAGCGCCTCATCGTCCTCGGCCACCCAGGGCGCGCCGAAGTCGCCGCAGTGAATCAACGCATCCCGCGGCGTCAGCCGCGCCTGGGGCAGCACCCGGCTCAGCTTGTCCAGATCGGTCAGGCCGTGGGTATCTCCGACAAACAGCAGGCGCATCTCATCCCTCCGCTTTATCTGTGAGCATTGCGCCCAGCCATGCCAGCACAGCCTGCGCGCTGCGCTGCACCGCAATCACCTGCCCCCGCTCGGCGATGTCGCCTAACTGGTGGGCGTCCGACGAGCGCAGCACGCGGTATCGGGACAGCTGAAGGTCATCGGGCAGCGGCAGGTCGGGGCTGATTTCCAGCGCCGCAAAGCCTTCCTCCGGCGGCAAAAAGCCCAGCGCCGCCAGGATGCCGTTCTCCCCGCGGTTGATGTGGGCGGGCACGGGCACGCCGCCCAGGGCGCGCGCCTGCCGGCACACCTCGTCCAGCCCGGCGGACAGCGCCATGATCAGCAGCCTGGGCTCATGGCCGGTCACCCGGTCGTGTTCATCCATATAGGTCTGCTCGCCAAAGTAGGCCGGGCGGTTGGGGATATCGGGCAGCCGCTCGTGGCACCAGGCGCCCATGCGCAAGGCATCCTCCAGCCCGGCAAAGTAGCACAGCACATGCACCTCTTCCCGGGTGCATACCTCCAGCCCGGGCAGCAGCAGCAGGCCCTCCCGCGCGGCGCAGGCGGCCACGGCGGGCAGGTTACCCGCCGACTGATGATCGGTGACCGCAATCACATCCAGCCCCTTCAGGCGGGCCATGGCGCAGATGTTGCCGGGCGTCATGTCCGCGTCCGCGCAGGGCGACAGGCAGCTGTGGATATGCAGGTCGTAGTGCAGGGCCACGGCTCAGGCCGACAGGCCGGCGCGCGCCATGCGGGCGCATATCTCGTAGGCGGTGAGCGGGCTGGCGATCACCGCGATGCCCTCCTCCCGCGCCTTGTCCAGCGGGGCCCCCTCCATGCGGATGCCCTCGGGCAGCAGAATGCAGGCCATCTCATGCAGGGAGGCCACGGCCACCACGTTGAGGTGGGTCTGCACGGTGACCCACGCCATGCCCGGCGTGCCGCGGGCCATCACCCAGCTGAGCAGGTCGCACACATAGCCTCGGCTCACCTCGCGGGCGGCCTGATCCGGCGGGGTCAGCAGGGCCCCCTCCACCAGGGGCAATAGCTCTGTCAGGGTCATGGTGCCTCCTTGTCAGCCGTATTCCGGCAAAAGTTTCACGTCTGTGGCACGATTGTACCCGCACGGCGGTGCCATTGCAAGAATAAAACGCATAGAAGGACCGCCGCAGCACAAGCTGCGGCGGCCATGAGTCAGTAGTTGTTCAGTTTTAGATCAGGCCCTTCTGGTACCCGTTACCAGGCGGATGATCAGCAGCAGCACAATCGCGCCGACCAGCGCCACCAGAATGGAGGTGAAGTTGATGCCGGTCACGGCACCCGCCGCGCCAAACTGATTGTACAGGAAACCGCCGATGAAGGCACCGACGATACCAACGATGATGTCACGAAGGGACAGCCCGGTCTCCTTGTTGACGATGAGGCCAGCCAGCCATCCGGCAATGGCGCCTACAACAATCCAAATCAAAATGGTGGTTAAATCCATACGTTAGATCTCCTTCCATGTCGGCCGCTGCGACTTTCCCTGCGGCTCGCTTCTCTTTTTTATACCCTATTTGTTACAACCTTAGTCACAATTGTCCCCATTTTTTCACTTTTGACTGTGTAAAATTGATTATAATCAAGGTATTATGCGCCAAATGCGTCTATAATGGGCATGAGAATAAAAGCGGAGGATGTATGATGAGCGAAATGTTTTGCTACCAGTGCCAGGAGGCGGCGGGAAACCGCGGCTGTGACAAGGCGGGCGTATGCGGCAAGATGCCCGATGTGGCCCGCGGGCAGGATTTTCTGATCTGGCTGACCAAGGGGCTGAGCGCCGCCGCCGTGCAGGCGCGCAAGGCGGGGATCGCTGTGGACAAGGAAGTCAACCATCTGGTAACCGGCAGCCTGTTTATGACCATCACCAACGCCAACTTTGACCTGGCTGCCATCCGCGCCCAGACCCACCGGGTGCTGACCGCGCTGCGCAGCCTGCGCCGCCAACTGCCGCAGGGCATTGCCCTGCCCGAGGCCGCCCGCTGGGACAGCGAGGATGAGGCGCTGTGGGCCGACAAGGAGCGGGAGATCGGCGTGCTGTCCACCCGGGATGAGGATGTGCGCAGCCTGCGCGAGTTGGTGGTCTACGGCCTCAAGGGCCTGAGCGCCTACAGCAAGCACGCCAATGTGCTGCTGCGAGACGATGAGGAGGTGGACCTGTTCATCCAGCAGGCGCTGACCGCCACGCTGGACGACAGCCTGAATGCCGACCAGCTGGTGCAGTTAGTGCTGGATACCGGCGCCGCCGGCGTGAAGGGCATGGCGCTGCTGGATGCCGCCAACACCGGCCGCTATGGCGACCCGGAGATCACCCAGGTGGACATCGGCGTGCGCGGCCGGCCGGGCATTCTGGTATCGGGCCACGACCTGCGCGACCTGGAGATGCTGTTAGAGCAAAGCCGCGATGCCGGCATCGACATCTACACCCACTCGGAGATGCTGCCCGCCCAGTACTACCCCTTCTTCAAGCAGTACCCACACTTTGCCGGCAACTACGGCAATGCCTGGTGGAAGCAAAAGGACGAGTTCGACAGCTTTAACGGCCCCATTCTGATGACCACCAACTGCATCGTGCCCCCCAGGGACAGCTACATGCAGCGCCTGTTCACCACCGGCATGGCCGGCTGGCCGGGCTGCCCGCACATCCCCGGCGGTATCGGCGAGGAGAAGGACTTCTCCGCCATCATCCGCATGGCCCAGGCCTGCCCGCCACCCACGCAGATCGAGCAGGGCACCATCGTAGGCGGCTTTGCCCACGCCCAGGTCTTTAAGCTGGCCGACCAGGTGGTGGAGGCCGTCAAATCCGGCGCCATCCGCAAGTTTGTGGTGATGGCCGGCTGCGATGGCCGCCAGAAGGGCCGCGACTACTACACGGAGTTTGCCCGGGCGCTGCCCCAAGATACCGTCATCCTCACCGCCGGCTGCGCCAAGTACCGCTACAACAAGCTGGCCCTGGGCGACATCGGCGGCATCCCCCGCGTGCTGGACGCCGGGCAGTGCAACGACTCCTACTCCCTGGTGCTGATTGCCCTCAAGCTGGCCGAAGTATTTAAGGTGAACAGCGTCAACGACCTGCCCATCTTCTACAACATCGCGTGGTACGAGCAAAAGGCCGTCATCGTGCTGCTGGCCCTGCTGAGCCTGGGCGTGAAGCACATCCACCTGGGGCCCACGCTGCCCGCCTTCCTCAGCCCGGGCGTCGCCAAGGTGCTGGTGGACAAGTTCCACCTGGCCCCCATCGGCACCGTGGAGGAGGACCTGGTGTTCGCCTGAGCAAACCGATACATGGCGGCAGCAGCGCCGGGGCTCCTTCCCTTTGACAGGAGGATATGACTATGTTTGACATCCGCCTCAAGCGTGCCTACGAACCCGCCGACCCGACCGACGGATACCGCGTGCTGGTGGACCGCCTGTGGCCCCGCGGCCTGAGCAAGCAGGCCGCCCGCCTGGACGGCTGGGCCAAGGAGCTGACCCCCTCGACCGACCTGCGCCGCGCCTACCACAGCGGCGAGCTGCCCTTCGACCAGTTTGCCGCGGCCTACCGGCGCGAGCTGGACCGGCGCGACGAGGCCCGCGACAGCGCGCGGCAGCTGGCCGACACCCTCAAACAGCAGCCTGTCACGCTGGTGTACGCCACCAGCAACACCGAGCAGAACCACGCCCAGATACTGCTCGCCTGGCTGCGCAACCGGATGGGCGAAATAGATTAGGCCTGGGGCACTGCCCCGGAAAGGAGACCCCATGAAAGCCATCGTTGACGAAAGCACCTGCATCGGCTGCGGCCTGTGCGAGGGCATCGCCCCCAACACCTTTGAGATGGACGGCAGCCTGGCCAAGGTCATTGAAGACCCGGTCAGCGACGAAGACGCCGCCCGCGAGGCCTGCGACAGCTGCCCCGTAACCGCGATTACCCTGGAGGACTAACCCAAGGCGCAGGGGTGGGGCCTTGCGGCCCTTCCCCGGCGCCCCGGCCGAGAGGAGCATGACCATGAAGCAACAAGGCGAGCTGGTTGGCTGCCAGCACTGCCACCAAAGCTGCGGCGGACAGGGCTGCGTGGGCAAGGTGCCCATGTTCAGCATGCTGGACGCGCACAGCCTCAACCAGGTGTCCCAATTGGTGCGCCGCCGCGAGTTGGAGCCAAAGGCCACGCTGTTCACCGCCGGCGATCCCATTCAGGGCGTCTACATCGTGCGCTCGGGCTCGCTCAAGCTGGTGCGCTACGACCTGCACGGGGAGGAGCGCATCCTGGATGTGCTGCGCGAAGGGGACTTCTACGGCGGCAACAGCCTGTTTCACCAGAGCCACGCGCCGGAGACCGCCATCGCGCTGGAAAAGACGGGCATCTGCTTTTTGCCGGAGGTGGGCCTGCGCGACGTGCTGATGCGCAACCCGGCCATCGGCCTCAAAATCATCCAGTACTACAGCGCCGCCCACGAGCGGGACAGAAGCCTGCTGGAGATCCTGTCCATCCGGGACGTGATGCAGCGGGTGTGCCGCTTTTTGCTCTGGCAGGGGGAGAACGGCGCCGCGCGGTCCCTCACCCAGGAGGAGATCGCCCGCATGATCGGCACCGCGCCCGAAACCCTCAACCGCAAGCTGGCCGAGCTCAAGCGCGAGGGCATCATCCGCCTGGACGGCCACCGCAACATCCGCATCGAGCAGCCGCATCGGCTGGAGAATTACGGGGCCTGATACGGAAAGCTTTGCCCATGCAAAAGGCAGGAGACGCTGATGTCTCCTGCCTTTTTGTATGTTGGGAGGATGTGCTTACTCCCGCTGCGTCTGGCTCAAATCCACCATCTGCTGGGCCATGATCTTGAGCCTGTCCTTGAGCAGGTACACGCAATCCAGCTCCTTGCAGTAGCCGCGCACGATATCCTCTGCAAAGGCGGCGCAGCTGGGCGAGCCGCAGGAGCCGCAGTCGTACCCCGGCAGCCGGGCGGCGATGGCATCCATCTCGTCCATCATGGCCAGGGCGCGGTCCATGTCGTCGCTGAGTTTCATCACGCCATTGGGGCGGATGGGCTCCTCCAGGCGCAGGGAGGAGGGCAGCGGCGGCGCGCCATCGGCGGCCTCCTCCGGGTCGCGGCCGGGCAGGTCGCGCGCCAGGGCGCGCAGGGTGTTGCGGGCCACATAGTTGTTGCCATATACCAGCGGCCCGCCCACGCAGCCGCCCACACAGGCGGCTGCCTCCAGAAAGTCCAGGTCGCTCAATTTGCCGTTTTCAATCTCCTCCAGCACGCGGATCACATTGTCGATGCCATCCACCGCCAGGCTGTTCTCGCACAGCGAGGCCTCGCTCTCGCCGCCGGCGGCGGCCCAGCGCAGGCCGCTGGGGGTGGCCGCCGGCATGGTCTTTGAGCCCTTGAAGCGCTCCAGCTCGGGCAGCACGGCGGCATACACCTCCTGGATGGAGATGGCGCCATCCACCTGGGAGGCGCGCTGCCCAATGGGGCTGCGGATGGCCGTCATCTTAGCCGGGCAGGGCGTAATGAAAAATACGCCCACCTCAGCCAGCTGCACGCCGCGGGCCTTGCAGTATTCCCTGCGGGCAGCGGCGGCGGCCACCTCCATGGGCTGCTTGAGGGGCACAATATGATCAATCAGGCCGGGGAAGCGCACCTGGATGATGCGCGTCACCGTGGGGCAGGCGGAGGAAATCAGCGGCCGGGGGCGATGCCGGTCGCGCAGCAGCTCGCGCAGGGCGCGGGTCACCGCATCGGCGCCGCGGGCCACCTCGTACACCTCGTCAAAGCCGATGGCGCGTATCGCATCCAGGATCTGCCCCAGGCTGTGGATGCTGCGCCCGAACTGAGCAAAGAAGCTGGGCGCCGGCAGGGCAATGCGGTGCGAGAAGCGGTCAAGATCCTCCAGGATGTCGGTCATGGCCACCTTGGCATGATAGGGGCACACGCGGATGCACTGTCCGCAGTCGATGCACAGCTCCTTGATGATGTGCGCCCGGCCGCCGCGCACGCGGATGGCCTGCGTGGGGCAGTGCATCAGGCAGTTGGAGCAGCCCCGGCAGCTCTCCTTATCCAGTGTGACAGAATGATACCTGGCTTCCACGGGCTGGACGCTCCTTTCAGGGTGCCGGGGGAATACCCCAACAGCACCCGCGGACCCCAAGGGCCCGCCGGCAGAATGTCAAACGGAATCCCGCTGTATCGCTGATTATGACAGGTAAAAGACGGCCTCGATGCGCGTGCCCTGCCCCGGCTGGCTATGGATGTTAAACGCATCGGCATTGCGCTTGATGTTGGGCAGGCCCATCCCCGCGCCAAAGCCCATGCTCTGGGCCTCCTCGTTGGCGGTGGAAAAGCCTTCTCGCATCGCGCTGTCGATATCGGCGATGCCCGGCCCCACGTCCTGCGTGGTCAGGCGGATGTGATCGGCCTCCACCTGCAGGCACATCTCGCCCCCCAGGCTGTGTATGACCATATTCATCTCCGCCTCATAGGCGGCCACTGATACCCGGCGCATCATGTCGGCACTCACGCCCAGCTGGCGCAGCGTGCGCTTGATATCCGCCGAGGCCTCGCCCGCGCGGGTATAATCGCCATGTTGGATGGGGTAATGCTTGTCCAGCGCCGAGGCGCTCATGAAGCGCTCTGCTGCGCAGCGCCGGACGGCATCAGCGCCCCGCGCAGCCCGGCCTCGTACAGCAGCCCGGCGGAGGTAAACATGGTGTGCGGCGAACACAGCACCACCAGCCCCATCTCCTGCGCGCGCTCCAGCATCTCCGGCCCGGGCATCTTGCCCCGGGCGAAGATGAGGCATTTGAGGTCCAGTATCTCTGCCGTGCGCAGCACATGCATGTTGGTAAGCCCCGTCAGCAGCACGGTTTTCTCCGTTACAAAGGCCAGCACGTCGCTCATCAGATCAGAGCAGCAAGCGCTGTAGACGGGCTGGTCCAGCCTGTCATGCCCGATGAGCACCCGGCTGCCCAGCTTGTCGGCCAAATCGCGAATCGTCATGCCGTCCTCCTTTTCCAGCGCTATTGTACTGGGGCCGGCGATGCTTGTCAATCGAAGGACAAGGGAGGCGGGCAAGGGAATCTTGTTGTGAGGGATGGCGCAAAGAAGTGCACGTAAATACGCAACATTCCACATAAAATAAACATGTTGCCGTCAAAATTTCGCCGACTTCCTGCATATTTTTGCAATATTGAAAGAAAATCCTTCCCTTTTTTACGTTAACGTGATAAAATTAGTATCATTTGTAAAGCGGATGCAATTGGCGGGAGCCTATTCATTGTAGACCCAGAGGAGATATGCGATGGGAAAATTGATTGAAGAATTGATGAAGATGGGTTACAGTTTTCAGGAGGGGAATCCGCTGCTCACGCTGCCGGTCAACGGCAGCTCCGTCCAGGTCAACGAGTTGCGCGTCCAGTCGCCCGAGGGGCAGATCATTTTGCTCAAGCGGGACATGACGCCCATGCTGTTCCCCGGGGATACCGACGGCGAGCCCCACAACGACGCCACGGGCGAGGATGGCATCCGCACCACCTGCGGCGCCGTGTATCAGGATTACTACAAGCTGGATGAAGAGGCCACGTCCCTGCTGCTGTACAACCACAGCCTGCGCACCCACAAGTACCTGGTGCAGGAGCGCCAGCGCATCGGCCTGACCTCCATCAAGGAGGGCGCGCCCGAAAGCTTTTTCGTGCTGGATGAGTTCAACGTGGGGATGGGCGTGGGCCTGATCGAGACCGGGCGCTACGCCGATGGCCGTTTCGTGGCGCAAAGCGCCAACCAATCCCTCTATGAGGACGCTGACGTGCTGCGCATGCACTTTGACCACCTGCCCGATCAGCGGGATGTTGAGGATGCTCTGATCATCCGCAAGATGGAGCGGGATTTTAAACTGGGCCGCCACCGGGAGACATTCACCTGCACGGATTGCCAGCAGACCAGGCACTGGCTGGATATTCCGGGCACGATTCAGGAAAAGCTCGCGCTGCGCATGATGCGCAAGTGCGGCTGCACCACGCCAAAGAAATGAGGTAAGAAAACCATATGACCAACAAGGTACCCGACCGCGCATCCGACGCCATGATGCGTCGGATGCCCGCCTACTACCGCCAGCTGCGGGACCTGGAAGCCCTGGGCTTCATCGACCTGTCCAGCAAGGACCTCGCGCGCCGCATGAACCTGACCGACTCCCAGATCCGCCACGATTTCAACGCCTTTGGCGGCTTTGGCCGGCGTGGGCGCGGCTACAACGTGGCGCTGCTGCGCCGCTCCATCGGCGACATTCTGGACATCAACCGCCCCCATGACGTGATCATCATCGGCGCGGGCAACATCGGCCGGGCGCTGGCGCAATACAAGGGCTTTCCCGACAGTGGCTTCCGGCTCAAAGCCATTTTTGACAGCGACCCCGAGCTGGTTGGCAAAAAGATCAGCGGCGTCAAGGTGTTCAACATCTCGTCGCTGAGCAAGTACCTGGCCAAATCGCCCACAGACATCGCCATCATCTGCACCCCGGGCGACAAGGCGCAGGCACTGGTGGAGCCGCTGGCCGCCGGCGGCATCAAGGGCATCTGGAACTTTGCCGCCATGGATATCACGGCCCCGCCGCAGGTGGTTGTGAGCAACGTGCACCTGACGGACAGCCTGATGATGCTGACGTTCCGCATGCACGAAAAAGAGGTGCTGGAGGAAAACAAGAGCTGGGTCTCCTCCGATGTGGAGAGCAAGCCGTAACACAGCGGCACCTCATCCCGCAACAGACCTTTTGCCGCATCCAGGAAGCGGCCGGCGTGGCTTTGTCCTTCCGGCCGCTTCATGTTTTATGTTGCCTGTT
>ENA-UOUL01002247-UOUL01002247.1-bioreactor-metagenome-genome-assembly--contig:-NODE-2247-length-23121-cov-4.585923_pt1 | contig 23121 bp, 14 predicted proteins | sample MGYA00249838_ERZ747220 | MGnify/ENA primary metagenome ERZ747220 (study PRJEB28778, sample SAMN05720191) | bioreactor metagenome | isolation source: Anaerobic biogas reactor | place: USA:Washington...
TGCCCGAAATCGGGGATCATCGAAAGAAGCAGTAGAGAGTGCACTGGAATTGAGCCTGGAACAACGCGCATCTCTCCGAAACACCGGAGGCTGTTAGCCTCCGGCTATTTTATAGCCTGTTGTCATGCGGCGACACCGGATGCTGTTAGCCGCAGGCTATTTATCCGGCTGTTGCTTGTCGGCGGGCGGACAATCTACGCGCCAGCCGGCGAATCTTCAGCACGACGGCCGTCGCAATCAGCACGATTCCCACGCCGGGTAAGATTCCCGAAAACAACGAAATTAGGCCGAGCACCAGCATCAGCCATGTGCCGGCGGGGTTGACGAGCCAGTCGAACCGGCCGCGGCGCGCCATGCCGGCGATGAGCAAGAACGCGGCGACGGCGAGAGCGACGATGGCCGCCTCGCACATCCGCCGGGCGAGGTCGTCCGAGACATATCGGGAGGTGATTCGCTGATCGCCCCGCGGCGCTGTGAAACAATACACCCGGCCCCGGGCGGGCAGCGTGAAATCGAGACTCGCCAGACCGGTCGCTTGCGGCGTCTCGATGGTTTGCTTCGGTTGTGCGGGCGGGCTGAAGGCAACCGGAGAATCCGCTCGATGGGCCGGCTCGGACGGCGGTTTTTGCGGCGGCGGCGGCGGAGCGGCGTAAACCGGCCCGCGTCCGGCGTCGGGGATTGCGGTTTGCGCTGCCAACCGTTGTTGATAGCGATCGTATGCCTGGGCGTCTTGAGCTTGTTGCGGCTTTTTTTCCGCGTCAGAAATAACTCGTTGCACTCCCAACTTTTCTTCTTCCTTTTCCTGAACGATGGTTCTCGGCGCGACCATCATTTTCATAGATTGAGTTTTCCGGCCCATCGCCGGTTCCGGGGTTTGGCTTGGCGCGTCCCAATTCCTGCCCGCGTCGATGGCGACGTTTTTCGACGGATTTACATCCTGCGCCGCGAAGGCCTCGCTCAATTTTTGACGGTTATCCGCCAGTTCGGACGACGGCGGCATTTGCCCAGCGACTGCCGCCTGCCGTTTAGACTCTTCCAGCAACCGGCGGCCGGCGACCACGGTATCATTCAGAGCATAGCCATCTGCTTCCACGCGGGCGGCCGACTGGGTCGCCAGGCCCAGTTGCCGTTCGAGATTTGCCGTTGCACGGGACTGGGACCATTTGTCGCCGCTTTTAATGGTTTCGGTGATCTGGCGGAGCTTGTTGTATTGATACTGCAACACGCCCGCGTCCAACTCCTTTTTGTCGGCGATAAGCCGCATCGTGCCGCCGAAATCGAACCAATGGTATTGTTCCGGCAGATGGAGCGTGGCGTGGCACGTCGCGGGAGTGACGTTCAGACAGCGGATCATGGGGAAATCGGCCGCGCCGATCGTTCCGGGCGACGGCATCCGGCCGCCGTAGCGGAGCACGACCTCGTAGTCCAGGTCGCCCGGTGCAGTCTTCAGCAGCGGGATTCTGGCCAATCGGGCATCTAACGCGGGGCGTTCGCCGTGCGGCGCCAGCGTCGGCTTGACCGGTTCGCCGGCCACATGAGCGGTCCAGAGCGACGCGCCCGGGGGCAATTCGACGTCCAGGAATTGCTCGGTTTCGTTGTTGACCTTCAGCACGACCTCGGCGCGATATGCCCCGGCGGCGTCGACCATCATCGTGGTCTCGGCCAGTCCGATCGCGGCTTTCACCGTATCGACGGCCTCGTGCGAAGCGACGTGGAAGGTCAGGCGTGGCTGTTTGGCGTGCGAGGCGGCGGCATAGGCCATAGTAATATTTTCGCCCAGGATGCCCTTCAGCGTTGCCCAGTCCTTGCCGTGCGAGCCGAGTGCTTCCATGCCGAGCGATTTTTCGCGTTCGACCACGAGTTCGCCGCGCCCGGCGTTTTCGAGGACCGCGAAGCGCCGATCGACCCTCACGGCGTAACGGGCGGCAGTCCCCGTGTGCGAGCCGTTTTCACCGACGATTATCGGCATCGGTGCTTGGTGCGAGCCGGGCGTCAGCAGGCGGTCGTTCTCGATCAGCACGCGAATCTCCCCCATCGCTTCCTGTTGCAGTTCGATCGTCGCCAGCACCATGCCGGGATACGCCTCGCCGGCTGGAGCGACGGTCTTCCGCTGCATCATCGGGGCGGAGATGCGGCTGTCGGCCATCGCGTCGGGCAGGAGGAATTCGAGCCGCCGCACGCCCGACCGCGACACGGTGTAATTCAGCAATATCGTTTCTTCGAGGGCGCGGGGAGTGACGCGAACGTTGGTTATTGTATCACAGGCCACATCGGGGGCGCGCGGCGTCAGCCGCAACTTGCCCGAGTAATCGCCGCCGTCGGTGTGCAGGGCCAGCCGGGTAAGCTCGCGCTGGGCCGGATTGAGCCAGCCGTGCAGCCGGCCCGGCAATACCGATTCGCAGCCGGTCGGATCGAGCAATTCAACGTCGAACGAGGGGTCGGTCTGCACGGCCACGTCGCCCGATTGCCGATCGACGTCGAGCGCTTCGACGCGCGGCAGGGGCATTTCGCGGGATTGCTCGGCCAGCGGGCGTTTCAACGAGCCGGCGATCAGCAAAGCCGTTTTGCCCTCTTGCCCCGAGGCCAGATAGACGGTCAGCAGCGGCCGACCGTGCTGGTTCGTCATCGTATGGCGGAAGCTGGGGACCGAGCCGGTTTCGGCTTTCACGTCGGGCAGCCTTATCGCGTCGAGCTTATAACCCTCGGGCAGCAAGACGCGCAGCCGATGGATCGGCCGGCGGCGGACGTCGAACGTTACCCGGCTTTCCAAAATTTGCTCATATTCGGCCAGCTTCAAGACCGACTCGACGACGGCCGACGCCCTGGTCTCGACCTCGGCGGCCGAAAGCTGAATGGTGAAAGGCACGGCGGCGAAGCTGTAGGACTCGAAGGGTTGGATTCCCAGTGGTACGGCCTTTCCGTCGGACGGCGCTTCGCCGCTCGGCAGGTCGATCCGCGCCGCGCCCTTGCGGTCGAGCGTTTGCAGTTCGAGCAGCGGACCGCGGCGGATTAGCAGCCGTCCGCTTTGCAAGGCCGCGTCGGGGACCGCAACCACCGGCACGTCGAACCGGGCCGGCGCGCTGCGTCCGATCGGTCCGCCGCGCCACAATCGCAGCGTGAATTGCTCGCGGTCCTTGGCCGTTTGCAACAGTTCGATCTCAACGGCCGGTCGGCCGGCGTTTGTCCGCAGCCGCCAGCCGCGGACGTTGGTCCCGTCGACCTTTTCGAGCAGATAGCCTTCGGGCAGATCGACGTCGAAGCGGTCGCGTTCGTCGTTGCGGAATTCGAGGGTCAGCCGCCAGTCGAGGCCCAGGCCGTGTTCGCGCACGTCGAAGACCGCTTCGGAGGCGGCGGTCAGCGCGCGGTCGATCTGGCCCGAGACGGCTTCCGGCCGCCAGCGGAGCCGGACCGCGCCGTTTTCGCCCAGGGCGGCGCGGATCGCCTGGTCGGGCCGTTCGGTATCGTAGCGGCGGCAATCGGCCACGGCGTCGAGCCGCAATTCGGTCTTCGCCCTCGGCACAATCAGATCGAGCGCGGCGGCGGGCGCGGAAGGCAACACGCCGTCGACCACGCGCCAGCCGCCTTGCCGCCGGAGCTTCATCCGCGCGTCAATCTCCAAGACGTGGCGCCCCTTGCCGGAAACGTGCAATATGACTACCGAGCGATCGGGCGATTTCTGCTGATTCGCGGGCGGCTGTTTTGCTTGCTCCGGCGTATCCGAACGCAGCGCGGCCGGCACGCTGAGCCGGGCAGGTTTTCCGTCTAGTTCGGCCCGAGAAATCACCCCGCCAGCCAGACCGAGCGGAATCCGGACGTATCCTTCGGCGAAAACATCGATTTGCATCCGACCGGTGAACGTCAGAAAATCGTCCCCATCGAGCGTGGTCTTATAGGCGGCGTCGGCCAGCGCGTAATCGGCCGGCGGGGCCTTCTTCTCGATCTGCTTGTCCGGATGCGCGCGGTTCCAAAGCTCGACGTACTTGTCGTAGGGAACCAGCAGCTTGTCGGCGTCCTTGACGCCGTTTTTCCACTCGGGATCGTAGGGGATGATGATGGCGTCGTCGGGCAGTTCGATCGGCGCGGGCGGCTTGGCTATTTGAATGAAATACGGCCCCTCGGCCGCTTGCTGTTTCGCGTCTTCACCGGCAAACGACGCGGACACACTTAGCGCCGTCACGACGAGCAGCAAGGTTGCGGCGGCGTTTTTCGCGGTCAGGGCCGAGCAGACCCCGGCGCACGCCCGGCGGTACAACCGATATAACCACCGCATGAAGCCGGCGAGCAGGTAATACGGCGCCAGCAGCGATGCGGAGAAGAACATCCAGTTCGATGCCCGGGCGATTTCGACTCCGCCGATCAACGCGCCGAGCGTGGTTGCCAACATTACGGCGAGGACGTATTCGGTTTTTACGCGGAGCGTTCGCCGGGTAATCGCCGCGCCGACAAGCGCGACGGCCAGTGCCAGCCCCAGCCGCAGCTTGAAAAACCGCGAGTCGTCGGCCAGGGTTACCGACAGCCGCGGCCTGGCGCCCAGTCCTTGAAAGGTAACGGTTTGCCCCGAATCGCTCAGGGATTGCATCAGGTCGATTTTCAGGCTCCTCATGCCTGAAAGGTCGGCGTATTTATCAAAGTCCGATTTATCATAGTCCGAAGGTTCGCGACCGCGCCTGCCCTCCAGGTCTTTCCACATTTGCGCATCTGGGTAAGTAAGGGGCCTTTCATCGTCGAAAGGAACGGCTCTTTTTTCGATCTCGCTTTGCGAGTCGATAAATTCTGTTTCCGGTCCGGGTCGTTTGGCCGACTCTTTTTCAGCTTGTTCCGCGCTCGAATCATCGCCGAATGGGTCCGGCGGAATGTTTTCTTTTGGTTTTTCGACTATGGGTTCTGCCGCCTGTTTGACGTCTTTGTTTTCATCGACTGCTGGTGAAGGCGCGGCTGGTTTCTCCTCGGGTGTTTCCCGAAGGGATTCGGCGCCGAGGTCTATTCCCGCTTCCCGTTTTTTCTCGCCATCAAGCCCGTCGATGTCGCCTGGAGCGCCGGGGCCGGTTGGGGCCATTCCGCCCATGCCCATTCCTCCGCCGAAGTTGCCGTATCCCATTTCTCTGCCGCTCTTCGCCTCGACTGGTCTTTCTCTTAGCGGCGGCTCGCCTTTCGGCTCCCCGGTTTGGGCGACTCGCCGTATTTGTTTCAGTATTTCCTCTATCTCTTCATGCACGTCCTTGGTCTGGCAAATAATCACGTTTTTCGTATTGCCGATTCTTCCGGGGGCTATCGAGCCGGGTCCACCGACTTCGTCCCAGGTCGTCGGTCTGATCGAGGAAACCAGGATTTCGATCAATGAATCGTAATCGGTCCAAACCTCGCCCGACTTGGTGCGATAGTCCATCACCAAATCAGCTACCGGATAAACGACCGTGGTCATTCGGGTTTCGGCCTCCTCGGGCGTGGTGATCAGGAGCACTTCGTTTTGGACCAGATATGTCAATCCCAACTCTTTGAGTATCAGACGCAGTGCATTGCGAAGCGATATGCCCTTCAGGTTCTTCGTAACCGGTACATCAGCACTGATACCCACGTCGGTCATGGCGCGGTTGTCGATCTGAATCTCGATATGATGGAACTTTTTGAGATAGTCGATAACGTCCTGCAATGGAGTTTCGATGAATTCAAAGTGCGTGGACGAATCGAGGGCCGCTTCGATTTGCTTCTCCACCGCGCTGGGTTCGGGGATTCTGACCGGGTCGCGTTTCCACCGCTCTCCGCCGCCGCCGGCGACGATGTCTTGTAGTTCGAGGGGTTTTACCGGTTCGGGCAGCCGCCGGGTGAATGCCGGGGAGCGTGTTGAATCGACCGGCACGGGAGCGTCTTTGTCGCCAACCCGAACCGCGGCGCCGCCGTGGTTATCCATGACCAATTCCTTGCCGTTGGCACTCGACAACACATGCACTCGGCCGGAATATGTATTGACGAACGTCGAGCCGTCTAACGACACCTCGGCGCCGATTTCCGCATAAGGATCGGCCGTAACGACTGTGGTCGGCGTGCGGAGAATGTAGTCGCCGGTTGGGTTCGAGTTCTTCAGGTAAATTTTGCCGAGTGCCAAGTATCCGCCGGCGAGAGTTTCAACTTCGTAATTACTCGGGCCTTCGAGAATCACTTTCGCGCCGCTGTCGTAGGTGATTTCCATTAGGCCGGAATTCAGCTTGTATGTGCGGTCGAGCGCGACTCCGACGCCGATTGGTGCTATGTAATCTGGATCGTCGGACCATTTCGCGCCGGCAGTGCCGGTGATGCGGCCGACGAAGGCCGGAGCGGGACGGGCGTGTGGCGATCCTTCGGGTGATGTTGTCACCCTGGTTCCCGCTCCATCCGCTAGCGTCAGCGGCGGCGCATCATAATCGCTGGGGGGACGCATCCTGGGAATGGGAGCCGAACAACCGCATCCTCCGCTGGGGAAGGGAATCGCGGGAGAATTGCCGATCCCGCCCGACATTGCATAGAGAATGCCCGCCACTTGGAACGCGGCCGGCATCGGCCGGGAGACCTCGGCGGTCGAGAGCGTGCCGGCGGCCGAGACGATTTCGTAGCCGCTCGGCAGATGCAGCCGCCAAACCATGTCGGCCAGCGGCACTTCGTAGGACAGGTTGTCAACCTGTCCCGGCGATAGTTTGTGGGACAGGTTATCAACCTGTCCTACGTTGTTGTTGCCGGCATTCAGGCCCAAATGAACATGCAACTTCGGGGCGGGTATGTTCAACGTGCCGCGGGCGGCGATCGGCCGGTGCTTGCCGTCGGCGTAGATGATTTTCAGTTCCGCCGCAGCGTCTTTGCCGGCCGAGAGATCGACCAGGATGCCATGGTCGTCGCGTTGCGGTTTCAGGGGGAGACCGTCCAATTCCGCCGCCCAAAGCACGGCCCCGCGCGGCAGTTCGACGCGAAGGAACAGCGCGGCCGTGCGCAGCCGGAACCGCGCCTGGTGCCGGCGCCAACCCTCGGTCGAGATGACCGTGTCCAACTCGCACTTCTCGACGATCGCCGGCGGGATAGCGTATCCCCGGCGGCGGACCACGCCGATCTCGATCGGCGGCGGGTTGCCGACGAACTCATAAGCCCCCAGCAGCCGGCGTCCCGGCTGATAGTCGGCCTCGGCCAATTCGCCGACGTCGACGCGGGGGAGCGCGGCCTTCACGTCAACTTCGAGTTCCGCGCAGCCCTCGACGGCCGCTAGCCCCGATTGATAGGAAACGCCTTCGGCCTCGACGATCGGCAGGGGGTGGCTTTTCCCATCGGCCGCGGTCAACCGCTGTTGGAAATCGAACGCCAGGCGCACCCGCCCGCGACGCGGCTCGGCCAAGAGAACCGTCCACCAGCGCCGTCCGCCGACAAGCTTGCCGGTGTATTCCTTCAACTCGACGCCGTCCAGGCCGTCTATGCGGATCGTCTCCGGCGTGTTCTCCGGCAACGAAAGAACGAATTGCCGCACGCGCGACTGATCGACAGCGTAGTGAATCTCGCCGCGGCAATGCAACGCATCGCGATCGACGCGGAAGAACGAAATCGAGCGGGCGGTCAGACGCGGTTCGGTTCTTTCGGCGGTCAGCGCGGCGGTAAAATCCGCCGCCGAGCGGCGGTAGGCCAACGAAATCGACCGATCGGACAGGCCGAACCGTGCTCGTTCGTCGGCGCTTAGCGGGATCAGGCCGGCGAGTTTTTCGGGCCGCGCGGCGAAGTCGTCTCGCGTCTCGACGGCGATCGCCGTTTCGCTTTCGGTCGCATCGAGCACGGCGAAGTAGGGGAACGCGAACGTTGCCTCCTGCCAGTCGCCCAGCCATCCGCTGGGCGTGCTGACGGCTGTGAACCGCGCGGAAAACACCTCGCCGACCTTCATTCCCCGGGGTACGGATACGCGGACGCGGCCGGCTTTTTCCACGCCGTCTGCAACGGCGGCCATGTGCGGCCCGGGCGCTTGCGCGGCGTCAGGCTCGCGGGTCGGCTCCGCGGGCACTTGTTCTTGCGGTTCTTGCGATTTGTCGGCCCGGTTGGGAACGGCCCCGGCCGCGGGGGCCACCGAGATCACATATTGACCCGGCTCCAACACCCGAGCCTTAAAATCATCGCCGACCGACCGCGGCGGCATTGCCGGAGATTTTCTTTCGACGTACTTGTAAACGATTTTGCCTTTATCGACGCCTCCGTCGCGTTCACCGGGGATCGCCGGATAGAACTCGAACGGCAGCGGCCGGCCGCCGGCGTCGGTGACGCTCGTGACTTGCCAACCGGCGGGCACGGCGATGTCGAAGTAGAACCGATTTTCCATCAAGGGGCTGATGGCCGCGCCCCCCTGCAATTCAAGTCCCTTGTCCGAGACGACGAGCAACAGACTGGCCGTGGCCGCAATTTCGGCCGGGGGTCGCACGAAGCGGGCCTTCAACGCATAGTCGCCCGACGGGGCATAATAGGCCGCCAGCACCCTCGCGTCGCCGCCCAGAACCGACGTGTCCAAGGGAATCAAGCCTTCGGCCGCGAGCGATTCGACGGTCAAGCGATCGTCTACCTTCAGCCCGATCACTCCGACGCTACCGATCACGTCCAGCGGTTCGAGCCGCGGCACTGTCCAATCGTCGAGCTTTGCCGGCGCGCGGATCGCCGTCACGTTGAGCGTTGCCTTTTCGGTGGTCGGTTCGTTGAGCCGGACTTCGAGCACGCGGCGGCCGTCTTCCGAAACCACGTCCCACCGCGAGAGCAGCGGCGCGGCGACGTCGATTATCTCGAAACCATCGGGCACTGCGAAGCGAAACCGATCGACCGGACGATGCAAAATCGACATCGTCACCGCGGCGTGCAACTGTTCGGAGGCTTCCGAGACGGCGGCGACGACCGCGCTGCGGGCGATCACCGCCCGCTCCGCGTGAAGCAGGTGGCTGTTCAGCGTCATCACCAACGAAACGTCGCCGGGCATTGGCAGTAGCTCGAATCGGGTGAGATTCGCCGCCGCGTCGACCTGCCGGCTGATTACGTCGGCTCCCCCCTTGATTTCCACGTCGCCGGGCGCTTCCAGCCGCAGAGTCGCCGCGGCGGGACGCGGAAGGCGATAGTTCAACACCTGCCGGGCAGCAGTGCTCGCCAACGGAGCGGTCATGTCCAGGTCCAACAAGTGTGGGCCGACGCCCTCGACGAACAGCATGAGCCGGCCGCCGGAACCGAGGCCGATCGGCGCGGGGCGGCCGTCGAGCTTGGCGGCGCGCAGCCCCACTCCGGCCAAGTCCAACGGCAGCGCGTGCAGGCCCTTGCGAAGCACGTCGATGGTCAGCTTGCCGGAGATTTCCGCCCGATGACGGTCGGCCGCGATCGAATAATCGGCGGCTGCGATCACGGCCGGGAGCGGCGCGTCTCGGTCGGGCGCGCGCTCGGCCTTTTTGAGCAACTCTTCATAATCCTTCTTATCGATCAACACCCGCTTCGGCTGGTTCTGAAGCAGCACGTGCAGGTCGGAAAAAGGAACGTAGATTTGGCGCGCGCTCCGCTCCTCGGCAACCGAGAACCCTGCCGCAAAAAGCAGGATGAGCGGAACTGCCGCGGCAATAACATAACCAACACGCTCGTTCCCAAGCTCTGCTTGGGAACGCAAAGCCGTGCTATTACGCTCGTTCCCAAGCTCTGCTTGGGAACGCAAAGCCGTGCCGTTACGCTCGTTCCCAAGCTCTGCTTGGGAACGCAAAGCCGTGCTCTTTGCAATGTGCAATAAACTACGCATTGTCTTTCCCTCCTTCCGCGTCTTGCTGCTTCGGTGCATCAGCATTCTCCGCGGCGGGTTCTTCGGCGAGTGGAGGCTCGGGCCGATATTGCGAGAGATCGACGCCGTGGTCGCGCCGGGCGGGTTCAGGCTTCGTTCGGCAGCGGCCCGCGCAATTCGCTATCGCGCCGACCGTCCACATCACGGCCACGACGACAATCGCCGCCAGCAATACGCCGTCGAGGATTTGCATGGCAAGGATCGGCAGAAATACGCCGGCGAGGATCACGCCGATGATGGCCGCGCCGACCACGAACGCCCTACAGGGGACCGGAGCGGGGAGCAGCAGCACGCCCAGCAACACCACCGTCGCGAAGATCAGCCCGCTAAACAGGCGGCCGTCGATGGTCTTCAGCCGCAACGAACCTTCCGGCGGCGGGGCGGGGCGAAGCGTCGAGAACAGGTATGTATCGCCGTCGGCGGCGAAATCGTCACCCATGCTTGCCGGGGCCAAGTCGCCTCGGATTTGGTTGGCCAGCATGGCCGCGTTCGGGCGAGGGTGGGGATGCCAGCGTAGCCATTCGCCGCATTGCCAGCGGAACTCTTTGGCCCAAGGCCCCCCAGCCGCCAGGAGCCTCCGCGTTTCGGGCAGATAGACGCACAGATATTCCTTCGCCACGGCCGGTTCCAGCGGGAAGAACGGCGCGTCGAGCCGGCGACCGTCGCCCGGAATCGTGTAACGCAGCTCGACAAGGAACGGTCTTTCGGCGTCGGCCCCGACCAGCGGGATGAAGTATTCATTTTCACTCCCCTTTTCCAGATTCGCCGCTCGCCCGTTGATTCGCAACGGCTGCGCGTCGAAGGTTGCCTTGGCGGGCAGGGCGATTGCCACCCTCTGCCGGGCGCTGCGCATCCGGTAGAGCGCCTGCACGGAAACCGTGCCGGCCTGCGTCACCACCATCCGCACCAGCCCAAGCTCGACGCTCGTCTGCTTGATCTCTTCCAACTCGTAGCGGGTGGCCGCGATTTTCAACTCCCAATCGTCCTGGAATTCGAAAGCTCGGGCGGCGGAGGGTAGCGGCTCGATCAGGTCGCTCCGCGGGTCGATGGGTCGCAGATTTTTCGGCTCGCCCGCCGCGCCGACGTCGATTGTCTCCGACTTGATCAGGGCGATCTGCCCCCATGCGCGATCGACTTCGCGGGGTATCAGGCGGGGTACGTCCAACTCGACGGGTTTGCCCACTTCCAGCTTGTCGATCTTCGTTTCCCAGGTCAGTTTGATCTGCCCCCGGCCGAAAAATTCGGCGTCTCCGCTGAGCCGCCAGGCGACGCGGCCTTCTTCGAGATCGTCGGGCGGCGGGGCTATCGTTTCTTCGCGCACGCCCGGCGACGCCACTCGCAGCCCGGCGGCCGCCGCCTCCGACACGTCGAGCCGCAGAGACTTCACGCCGCTGTAGCGAACGTCGTAAAAGAGCGTGTCTTCGTACTTCGCTACTCCCTCCTCGACCCGCGCAACCAGCAGTTGCCGCACGGTTACATGCGGCTTGCGTCGTTCTGCGGCGAAGGTCAACTCGGCCGGTTCCCGAGAATAGGCGAACGCCAGCACGGGCCGCTGATCGGCCTCGGCCGGCTGCCGCGCGGGCCGCACCGTCTCGAACGCCTCGCGGAACGATATGCTCCGCAATCCTTCCGTTTTTTCTGGGATGAGCCGCAGACTCTCCGGCGCGTAGACGATCGTTCGGCCCTGCGAACGGTCAGCTTCGGCCTCCTCGGGCACTTGCGGAATCGGCAAAGTGAATTGCGCCGACTTGCCGGTAGGCGACAGCAGTTCCGGCAGATGCAACTCCTTCTGCAGCCGCACGTCCAAGGCGACTTTGCCGATCGCCTTGCGGGATAGATTGACCGTAAGGCGTTTGAGGCCGTCGGCTTTCTCCTCCGGGCCGGCGGGGGCGAGCGTATGATTTTCGACCTGCACGGCCGCCGCGCCCTCGATCGGCTCGCCGCGCACGTGGCGAACCTCGTAACCGGCCGGTATGTCCCATTCGAGCCGGAATATGCCCGCCTTCTCGATCGTGTAGACGGCCGTCAGGTCGAGCGTGAGCCGGTCGGGCTGAAGATGGACTTGCAGGAGCGAATCGACCGCCGTTTTCGGCCGCATTTTCTCGACTTCCAAAGTCAGGGCGAATGGAACGGCGGCGTAGCGATAGGCGAAGTCCCACTTCGCCCTGGCCAACGCCGAGGGCAACTCGCCGGCGTCGATCTGCAACAGCCCGCTAGACTTGACGGCCTCGGCCCGCAGACCTTCGGCCGCTCTGACGACCAGCGCGCCCTGTTGGCGGCCGGCCCCGACCGCTTGGACGACCGGCGCGTCGATCGTGTTCCTGTCGTTATCGGTGAAGAATTTTTCCAACTCGACGACCACCTGCTGCGATTCCTTGGCCGGCTCGAACAGTTGGACCGTGATCCGCTGACGGCCCTCGACCGCGGCGACCGTCCATTGGCGGACGTTGGCGTCGAAGACGTTGGCGACTTTCTGGTCCGCCGGCACGTCGATTTCGAGTTGTTTCAACTCTGCCCGGCTGATTGAATATGAAAGTGCGGTCCGGCTGCGAACGACGCCTTCGTCGATCCAGACCTGCTGTTCAGCCTGGACGCTGGCCATTGCTTCCATTCCGGCGGCTCCCTCGGCCTTCGGCGTCCAGTTGATGCGAACCGTCGAGGCCGCGCCGACGAAGGCGAGTATTACGGTTTGGTCGTTTTTCTCCTCGGGCGCTTCGGTGGCGGCGATCAGCGGATGCAGATCGACCTTCACGCCCGACTGCGGAATGACGATCTTCCAGCGGCTGACCGGGGCCTGCGGCGTTTGGAATGAGACTTCGTTTTGCCCCGGAGATCGGGCGATGGACTTTGCGTACTGAAGGTTCAATTCGAGCGTTTCCGGCTCCTTGCCCTTCTTCTCGATCAACAGAGTGTAGTCCTGGCCCGGTTGCCCGACGATGCGGGCCGGCTTGTCGCCCAAAGTGGCGCGGGTGATCGCCGCATCGCTCAATCGCAACGGGATGCGATGCCAGCCTTCGGCAAGAACTTCGATCTTCAGCTTGGCGTCTACGCGGACCACGTCTTTTTCGACGGTGGCGTGGTTCTCGATTTCGGCAATCAGCGCATCGACTGGCGGTTTTTCGTCCATCGCCCGAGGCGTCTTTTCGCGGGCGGCTTGCCACAACTCCTGGAACTTTTCGTAGGGCAGAAAGACGCCGCGGCCGTGTTTCTCGAAAACCTCGCGGAGTTTTTCATAAGGGATATAGATGTCCTGCTCGAGAATCGACCGTTCGGGGGCTTTTTCGTTGCCGGCTGGGTCTTGGGCATTTGCACCGGCGGCAAAAAAAACTGCCATGCCCAACAGAACAAGCGCCGACGGCAGCAAGCGAATATTGCGGTTCATTTTTAGAATCCTCGCTGAGAATGAAACGAGACGGCCGGCGCCCCTGCCGAAGAAGGGGCGCAGCGTGTTATTTTTGCACCTACCATTATGCAGGGAAACGACTACATAATATACGTTTAGTTTAACGACGCAATTACTATAGACGTTATTATTTGACATTAAATTCCCTAGATTAGATAAAAACGCGCCCTCGTAATAATATCGGGGGGGTATAAATGGGGAATGGCGCCGCAATATACGGCGTTTTCAGCGACTAATGGCGGAACCAATCCCCATTTTCATCAGAACGACCAAGGCGGCCGTCTATCAGCGCAACTCTCTCAGCCGATCGGCTTGCGTTGCGGTAGGAAGGGGCAGAGTCGCGTGTTGCCATACGGCGTCGCGCTGCAATTGTTTACGGCGGGAGGCCAATTGCGGATCGCCTTCGAGGTTTCGGGCTTCTTCGCGCAGCTCTTGCGGCGTCATCCTCAGGTCGCGCTCGTAGCGCCAGCGCTGGTAGCCGTAGTCGAGCAATGCCAACACGAACAGCACTCCGCCCAATTTCAGCGCCGTCCAGAAGATCAGGTGTGCCATTCGCAGCGCAAGCGCCGACGGGGCGAGCGAAGCAAGGCCGGCGATTGACTCGCGCTCGCCGTAGACGACCGCACAGGCCGCCGAGATGACGACGATCAGCTTGACGACGCCGAAGCCGAGTCCGACCAGATTCGACGAAGAGCATAGCCGCGACAACCCGCCCAGCGGATTGACGCGGTTCAGGTCGGGATTCAATTTTTGCGGGAGAAAATGGAATCCGGTCTGCACTACGTTTACCGCAATGCCGGCCAGAAATATCAAACCCAGCACGGGCAGCAGACGTCTTCCCAGGTTCCAGAGCAGCGAATGCGATTCGGAGAGGGCGAAGTCGGCGTCGGCGGCGAGCCAAGCCTGCCCGCCCAATTGGTTGCGGCAGAACTCGACCAGAAATGCGGCCAGCGAGCCGCCCAGCGCCGTCAACACCCCCAGCGCCAGCAGCAACATGGCGGCCGAGGCGAGGTCGCGGCTTCGAGCGACGTGACCCTCGCGCCGGGCCTGCTCACGCCGATGAGGCGTCGGATCGAATGTTTTATCGCCTAGGTATTCGGACATGACGAACGTTTAGCATTCCGTCGAAAAGCGGCATATATCAAAAAACCATACTCACGCCAGCCATTCCATTCTCAGCGGCGTCTTCAGCGAGTCGAATATTAGTTCCAGGGCCAAAGCGATTTGGTCGGCGAACGCCCAAACGACGATGCCGAAGGTGACGGCGCCCGTGGCGAAGGCCAGCAGCGAATTGGCCCCGAACCCTAGCGCCAGCACGTTCAACTGCGGCAGCGTTCGCCCGATCAGCCCCAGGATCAGCGTAGCCAAAATCAAAGCGGCCAGCGCGGGGGCGGCGGCGCGGACGGCGAGCGAAAAGCTCTGCGCGGCCAGGGTCGAAAAGCCTTCGGCGAGCGAGTCGGGCAAGGCGCCGCTGCCGGGCGGGATCGCCCGAAACGAGTCGAGCAGCCCCGCCGTGGCGACGCGGTGGCCGCCGATCAGAAAAAAAACGCAAATGCCGGTCATAAACAGCATCTGCGAGAAATACGGCGAGTTCTCTCCCTGGGCAGGGTCGAATGTTTCGGCCATTCCCAGCCCGGCGGATTGGGAAATCAACGCGCCGGCCATCGTCAAGCCATGCACCAGCACCAAGATGCCCAGCCCGATACAGGCCCCGACGACGGCCTCGCCGCCGAGCAGGATGAAGTATTGCGCGGTTCCGCCGATCCGCGCGGCCGATTCGACGCCCAGCACGGGCGAGATCAACAGCGAAAGCGCGACTGCCAGCAGCATGCGCACGCGGCCCGGAACCGCCACGGTTCCGAAAATCGGCGCGGTCATCACCATCCCGCCGACTCGGGCGAGGACCAGCGTGAACAACTCAAACCATTGATTGCTCAAAAACATAGCTGTGCGAGTTTGTCAAAATTTGCCCGGAATCCCGCCGATCACTTCGCTGGTATACTGCAACATCCGCGACAGAACCCAGGGGAGCGACACGCTCAGCACCAAAAACATAACCACAATCTTGGGGACAAAGGCGACGCTCTGCTCTTGTATCTGGGTCAACGCCTGGAACAGGCCGACCAATAGACCGACCGCCAGCCCGGCAACCAGCACCGGCGAACCGATGAGGAACATCGTCCACAGGGCTTCTCGACCGAGGTCTATGGCTTGTTGAGCGTCCATTATAAAAACGGTTGAAAACTTTCCATCAACATGCCCACGACCAAATGCCAGCCGTCGACCAAGACGAACAAAAGCAGCTTCAACGGCAGCGAAATCAACGCGGGCGGGACCATCAACATCCCCATCGACACCGTTACGCTGGCCACGACCAAATCGACTATCATAAACGGCAAAAATATCTGAAAACCGATCAAAAACGCCGTCTTCAGCTCGCTGAGCATGAACGCCGGCAACAACGCCTGCAAGGGAACGTCGTCGTAGCTTTCGGGCGTCGGCTGCTCGGGCATGTAGCTCATCATCAGCCAAACGTCCTCGGTGTTGCCGGTACGCTCGATCTGCATGCTCATAAAGCGGCGAATCGGCGCGGCGCCGTTCCGCCACGCCTCGTCGACGCCGATCTCATGCTGTGTGTACGGCACGATCGACTCGTTGTGGACCTGTTTCCAGACCGGCGTCATTATCAACAGCGTGAGAAACAGCGACAGCGTGGTGATTACCTGCGTAGGCGGCATGTTCTGCGCCCCAAGCGCTTGCCGCAACAGGCTGAGCACCACCACGATCCGCACGAAACAAGTGGTCATCAGCAGCGCCGCCGGCGCCAAACTGAGCACCGCCAACAACAGCACCACTTGCAGGGACGAACCGATGCCGTCGGGGCTGGTCCAGGATTTCGGACCACCGCCCAGTATGCCGGGAAGCTCGAGTTGCGGCCGGTCGCCGGCAACTTCGGGCAAATCGCCGGCAAGAACCGGCGCGCAGACGCAGATACAAATCAGCAACGCCGGCAGACGGACCATTCCGCATCGGATCAGGAGAGAGTCAGCCATCGTTTCGCGCCTCCCCTCCGCGCAGTGCTTGGCACAAGCCGGCCGCCGCGCAACCGGAACGGGGCCGGCGGCATAACGCCGTCAACCGCTCGACTTCCGCCGGATCGCTGATCTCGGTCAAGGTCGCCGCGCCGGCCGCGCCGACCGCGCCGACCGCGACCAGCAATACCTTGTCGCCGCATCGCAGCAGATGCACCTGATGCCGGGCGTTCAGCCGCGCGCGGCCTAGCTGTTCGAACGCCTCCGGGGGCAAAACGCCGAATACGGCCGGCGCCGTGCGGCGAAACAACCACATACCCAAGAAGAAAACTCCCAAAACAAGCGCCAGACTGCCGACGACCGAGATCGTCGGCAAACCCGCCGGTTTCCGTTCTGCGCGGGCGTCTGAATCGGCTTGACGCGGCGTCAGCGCCGGAGCGGCGTGACGATCGTTGGACGGCGCGGCCTGAGCGAAAGCCGCACCATCGCAACCGGCGAATAACGCCGTCGCGACGATCGTCGTCAATATGCCTCGCCGCATTGATTGCCACATGATAAGACCCATGAAATCTTGCGTTGAATATCGCGCTGGAAACAATTTGGACGGAGCGTTAGGTTTTTTCGATTTCCACCATGCGGACGGCGATCTTGCCGTTGCGGACCAACAATTCGCCCCGGCCCACGCGGCGCCGCCCGGCGTAAACCGACACCGGTTCGCCGGTCATATCGTTAAAGGCCACGACGGACCCGTTCCGCAAATTGCGTGCTTCGTCAAACCGCAATTGCGTGCGTCCCAACTCGATTCTTAACTCCAGTTTTTCGCCGGCGGCCGCCCGCGGCGGCTTGTCGGCGAATTCTTCGAGGGAATAACTTCTCATCCCGCGCGGCGCGGCGTCGCCCGCCGACGGCAGGATTGAGCTTAACGCCAGCTCGGACTCGGTCAATAAATCAGCCAGCATGCCTTCGTTCATGGTCGTCTATCTCCTTAATCGCACGGCTAGCGGCCGAGGCTTTGTACAGCCAATGCCGTTTCGTTTTGTAGTTTTTCTTCTTTTCGATTTTCCTCGCGCCGGTGACGGTGCAACTGTTTATCGCGCAGCTTTTCCAGGCTTTGCGCCTCTCGATCGGCTTTCAGCAGCGATTGCCGGTGCAGGTCTATCTCTCCGGCCAGCGTTGTGAGCCGTGTGTTCAAACGCGATTCTTCCGAATCGAGCATGGCTGCATATCGCTCGATTTCGACGACTCCGTCCACGTCGACGTCGCCCGTCGGCGCCGCGCGGCGCCGCCGGCTCTGCAGCCGCTTCCGCTCGTCGGCCAGCCGCGTCAGACGGTCGCGGAGGTCTTCTTCATTGCGTCGGGCTTCGGCCAGCCGCAGCCGGCACTCATCCCGCGCCGTCTGCCGGAGCCGCAACAACGTCGCCAGTTGAAATCGAAACTCGGCCATCTTATCTATTCGCGGCGCCTGTCCCCATTTTCATCAGGCCGCCGTTACCTTCCTGTAGTTGGCGATTGGTAATTCCGATATTTCTCGAAAATCTTCATCAGTTCCTCGCGTGCATCGGCAAGCGCCGCCGGCTGCTCAACCGGCTGGCGCAGATAGCGGTCGATGTCTTCGCGCAAATCGATGGCGGCATCGACCGTGCGATTCGCGCCGCGCCGATAGGCCCCGATTGAAATCAGGTCTTCGTGTTCGCGGTAAGCGGCCGACAACTCGCGCACCGCTTGAATCGCCAGCCGGTGCTCGGCGGCGGTCACTTCGGGCATCAACCGACTGACGCTTTCCAACACATCGACTGCCGGCCAATGGCCGCGGGAGGCCAATTCGCGGGCGAGCCAGACGTGGCCGTCCAGCAGGCCGCGAACCGCGTCGCTGATCGGCTCGTTCGGATCGTCGGCCTCGACCAGCACGGTGTAGAAGGCGGTTATGCTTCCCGCTGGCGACCGCCCGGCGCGCTCAATCAGCTTCGGCAGCTTGGCGAACACCGAGGGCGGGTATCCGCGCGTCGCCGGCGGCTCGCCCGCCGCAAGTCCGATCTCGCGCTGGGCCAAAGCGAAACGCGTAAGCGAATCCATCAGCAACAGCACATTCTTGCCCCGATCGCGGAAATACTCGGCGACGCTCATTGCCGCAACGGCCGACTGGGCGCGGACGATCGCAGGCTCGTTGCTGGCGGCGACCACGACCACGCTTTTTTTCAAGCCCGCCGGGCCTAAATCGCGATGGATGAACTCGTTCACCTCGCGGCCGCGCTCGCCGATCAGCGATATGACGATCACGTCGGCGTCGGTGTATCTGGCCATCATCCCCAGCAGCACGCTTTTGCCTACGCCCGAGCCGGCGAAGATTCCCATGCGTTGCCCCTTGCCGCAAGTCAACAGGCCGTCGATCGAGCGGACGCCGGTGCAAATAGGTTCGTCGATTCGCGGCCGCGAGCAAGGGTCGGGCGGTTGATTGTTCAAGGCCGCGCGGTCGTTCGGCATGGGTTGGGGGAGTCCGTCGATCGCCCGCCCTTCGGCGTCGATCACGCGCCCCAGAAGCTCCGGCCCGACTCGCAGCCAATGATCCGTGCGGATCAGCCGGACGCGGTTGCCGCGCCGCACGCCGCTCGGTTCGCTCTGCGGAAAAAGGATTGTCAGATCGTCGCGGAATCCGACCACCTCGGCCAATAGCGGCGGTCCGCCGTGCCGCCGCACCTCGGCCAACGCCCCGACCGGCGCGGGAAATCCGGCCGCGGAAACGGTCGTGCCGCCCGTCCGCGCGACGCTGCCCGATATGGCCGTCGGCATGATCCGGTCGAGATGTGCGATGTAGTCGGGCATGTTTGTTCTATTTCCAGCAGTTTCCAATGAGCTTCAACCGAGCAATTCATCCGCGATGCGGTCCAATTGCACTTCGATCCGCTGGTCGATCGCGCCGAATCGGGTCTCCACGCGGCATCCGCCGGGGCCGACCGATTCGTCGGCGACCACTTCCGCATTGCCCAGGGCCGGCATCGATTCGATGATTCGCCGCGCCTCGCCGCCGAGCGACCGAAAATCCGACGGGTCCAATTTCAGCCGCACGTCGGGGCTTCCGGCGGCAAGTTCCAACGCCTCGCTGACCAGCGAAAGCGTGATTTCCGGCCGATCGCGCAACTCGGTGCGGACGATTTTCGCGGCCATCGCGGCCGAGAGCCGCACGGCAGCCGATTCCCAATGCGCGAGCCAAGCCTGTTTTGCTTGCTTGATTTCGGCGGCCGCGCATTCGAGCGCTTTCAGCGCCGAAGCCGCCCGTTGCTCGACCATCGCGTCGATTTCCAGCATCGCCGCCCGGCGTCCTTCTTCGGCCGCGCGTCGGCGGACGGCCTCGGCCTCGGCCTTTGCTTGGGCGACGATGCGCGCGGCGTCCGTTCGCAACTCGGCTATGCGGCGATCCGCCTCCGCGGCGACGTCCTCGAAGTTGAAAGACGCCGTCCGAGGGCAATCGTGCGCTTCGGCGGCTCGAATGATGGTTGCCATTGTGCGTTGATCGTGCGAAAGATCGTGTAAATCAGGCGGTGGTAAAGTCACGTTTCGCCCAGCCCGCGCCGTAAGTCGCCACTCTATGCGGCCGACTTGCTCAATTCGTTGCCGGCAAGCCGTCCGGCCTCCAAGGCGATTGCCCGCCGCGCTTCCTCAACGTCGCTCAATCGGATCGGTCCCGGACAGGCCAGTTTCCGCCGCGCGGCTTTCGCTTCGTCAATGCTCATGCAGCGAAGAAACCGTTCGAGCAACATCGATGGCATTCCCAATAACGCCGCCTCGAACACCGCCGGCTCGACGCTGCGGTATATCTCCGCCAGCACCGCGTCGCTGCAATGGAAAACGTCGTCGAAACTCGGCTCTCGACGCCCAAACCGCTCGGCCAATGAACGATCTTCCGCCGCGATGTTCTCCAATATCCGGCAACGCGTCGAACCCTCGCAGGAATCGAGCATCCTTTCCAGCGTTTGCGGACCGGCGGAGCGGCGGCACTCGACGTCGAACAGCCGAGCCAACCGCGTCTCCAAAACCTGTTCGATTTCACGCAATGTTTCCGGATCGGTATTGTCCAGATCGACCAACCGTCGGACTACTTCCACTTGCGCCGCTGGGGCGAGATTGTCCAGCACTTCGGCCGCCCGCTCGGACGGCAAATGCGACAACACGAGCGCGACGGTTCGCGGACGCTCGTCCTCGAGCAATTCCAACAGCTTTTCGTTCTCGGCATCGTGCAGAAATCCGAACGGCCGCGGCGACTCCCCTTCGGTTTCATGCCGCCGGCCATAACCCTCGCGCCTCGGAGGCAAATCGGTCAGCTCGATGCCGGCCGGCGAGGCATCGGGGACGCAGAACGATATTCCGCGAAACTCGTTGATCACTCGGCGCAACTCGTCCTCGTCGATTTCGTCCAATTCCATCACGGCCTGACGAACCATGTCCGCCTGGCGTTCGTCGAGTTGATCGAGCAGCAGGTCGGCCGAAACGTGGTCGAGACCGGCCACCAGCACGGCCGCCTTGCGGATTCCAGAGTCTTTGACGCACGTCGAGGCAAGATTCATTCGTCAGCTCGCTTGTCCGATCCAGTTGCGGAGTACGTTCGCCGCCCCCTCGGGGTCTTCGACGACCAGTTTGGCAAGTTCGTCGCGCGGCGTTCGGGCGGGTTCCGGCCGATGCTCCCAGTGCGGGGCCGGCACCACGGCCGCTTCGTGCGATTCAACCCTTGAAGATTGCCCCCGGACGGACAACGCCTTCCGCAAGATCGAACGCAACAACAATACGCAGATCAAGCCGAATACGGCCAATCCGATCGGCCGCCAATACGCGCCTAAACTACCGATCGCCTCGAACGCGGTCGCCGAAACGGAGACGTCCCCCTCGTCGCCGATCTCATCGAACATTGTGACGGCGACCAGATCGGCCGAGTCGATCCCTTCCCCGGGCGAGGGCAGCAAATGCGCGACGTGCCGTTGGATTTTGGCGATTTCTTCGGTTTGAATTCGCGCCAGTGCGGCCGGGTCGGGCGCTGCGCCGCCGGAAGAACAAACTGCCGCCCGCTCTCGCCAGATTCTTTTGAAGTATCCGCCGGGAACGCCGATCGACACCCTTGCCGCGAGGGGCGCGAAACTTTCGCGGTCGAGCGTCACGCTCGGCTCGACCGTGACGTTGGGGATAAAACCGAGCGCGTTATGCACCTTCGCCTTCAAGTCCGCTTCGTGGGTCCGTTTCAAGGCGAGGTAGCGGTTTTCGCCGCCGCCGGTTGCCCCGGCCCCGTGCCAAGTGCAGCCGTTCAGGTCGGAAACGGTGACGTCTTCGGGCTTCAAGCCGGCAATGGCCCCGGCCACCAGATGCCGAATGGCCGATACCCGCTCCTCGTCCAATTGGTTGGCACCGGCCGGCTTGACGCTGACCGTGGCGGTTATCAGTTTTTCCATGCGAAAGCCGGGCTTTTTGTCAACGTCGTAGAGAACGTAAGCGTCGTCGATCCCCTTCATCGAGCGGATCATCAACGACAACTCGGCCTGCGTCGCTTTTTTGGTCAATTCCTCGCGGTCGCGGCTGCTCATGAATAGCGTGCTGTCGCGGACGGCCTGGGCAATCGCGTCGCCGAAATTCGGGGGCAACGCCCCCGCCTCGGCCAAAGCGGCCATGTACGCCGTTTCTCGACCCCGCGGCACATGGATCGAACCCTCGCGAATCTCGTGGTCCGTAAGGTTCGCCTTGGCCAGTGCCGCTTCCATGGCGGGCAGTTGCGCCGCGGCCACCGGCACTCCGCGCATCAGATCGACGTACTGCCGCTCGCCGCGGCGCGCGCCGAGATAACCGAACGCAACGGCGGCGGCAACGGCGAGCATCACCGCCGTCCAGCGGGCGGCAGGCGTTATCTTGCCGTTCAACCAGCGAATCTGCGCGTTTGCCCGATCGAACAATTCCATTAAGCGGCGGCCTCCAAAGCAACGGGCCGGGGGATGCGCAAAGTATATGCCACTCCGCCCTCGGGACAGTTGGCCACGCTAACGCCACCTCCGTGCGACTCGGCGATCTGTCTGACGGCCGCCAGTACCCAACCCGACGTGCCGCGATGGCTCTTGCCCGACGGCTCAAACGCGCAGTGAAGCGATTCCTCGCAGAGCGATTCGCCGCTGTCGGCGATTTCCAACTCCACGGAGTCATGCGCGAGGGCCGAGGTGGCCACCAGCACGCCGCCGCCGGGCATGGCGTCGACCGCGCCCAATATCAGATTCCGCACCGCTCGGCCAAGCGACACTCGGTTGCCCCAGACCATCTGGTCGGCGGGAACGTCGATTACCGCGCGAATCCCGCAATCTGCCATCCTCGCCTGCAACGGACGACAACATTCCTCGATTAGCCGCCGAAGAGAAATATTCATCCGGCTGCGACTCTCAAAATATTTTGTTGACATTGCTTCACCGTCCGCCGCCGATTTGACGGCCGCTAGGCGGAGTCGATCACCTCGAAAATGTGGACTGGCTCCGCAATTAGTTGTGATTTTGAACTACTGAAAACACTAAGTATTGTATTGCCGTGCCTGTCCCCAGTTTCATCCAATTAACCCCGCCGCGTTTTTTCTTTAGGGTTGACCAACCAGTAACGGGAGAAAAGCGGGCGATTTCTACCCGAAAACCCGCAAAGATGTCAATGGAGAAAAACAAACCGCAATAAAGGGGGGTGGGAACGGACTGCGGCTAGCCGGACCGTATAGAGAACTCGAAAGCGTTCACAGGGGGCTGCCCCCTCCGTCGGCGATATAGTATCCCGTACACGCCGTTTGAGGCCCTTTTTTCCGCTTTTTTCCGAACACGGCGAGGCTGTGAAAAAATTGATTTCAATTCATTGAGAACACAATATGTAGGGTGCGTGAAACGCACCATGCA
>ENA-UOUL01002248-UOUL01002248.1-bioreactor-metagenome-genome-assembly--contig:-NODE-2248-length-23115-cov-7.429681_pt1 | contig 23115 bp, 24 predicted proteins | sample MGYA00249838_ERZ747220 | MGnify/ENA primary metagenome ERZ747220 (study PRJEB28778, sample SAMN05720191) | bioreactor metagenome | isolation source: Anaerobic biogas reactor | place: USA:Washington...
CCGGCCGCTATCCTCAGAATGTGGACGCCCTGGTGCGGCTGGCAGAGTCCCTGTGCGCTCCCGTACTCACCGGCCAGGTGTGGATGAACTTCCCCACCGATCATCCGCTGTGCCTGGGCATCGAGCAGATAGGTGGCAGCCGCAAGCCCAACCCCGGCATCGCCGAGGCGGACGTGATACTGGCGATCGACTACGACATGCCCTACGTGGGGGGGGACGGGATGCCGGCTCCCACGGCCAAGATCGTCCACATCGACGTCGACCCCCTGACCAACGGCCGTCTGCTCTGGGAGCGGGGCGCCGATCTCTTCATCGAGGCCGACTCCCGGGAGGCCGTGCCGGCGCTGGAGAGGTTGCTGCGGCAGAGGGTCGATTCCGAGAAACGCCATGATCTGCAGGAACGTTTCCGACTCCTCGAAGCGGCGCACCAGGAGACCCGCCGCGGATGGCGAGCACTCGCCCGCAGCCACGAGAGTCGGGAACCCATCTCCCCCGACTGGTTGTGCTACTGCGTGAACCAGCTCATCGATGATGAGACCGTCCTGGTCCACCACACTCTCAGCCATTGCGCCTCGGCCACCGAGCAGATCGAACGGACCAAGCCCGGCACGCTGCTGGGTTGCCCTGCCGGAGCCATCGGCTGGGCGATGGGCGCGTCTCTAGGCGCCAAGATGGCCGCTCCGGGCAAGACCGTGGTCACCTTGCTGACCGACGGCGGGTTCGTATGGGGTTGCCCGACCTCCACGCTGTGGACCGCGGTGAAGTACGGGGCATCTTTCCTGGCGGTGATCTTCAACAACCAGGGGTACGGCGTGGTCAGGGGCTCGCAGAAACAGGTCCTGGGAGTGGACAGCCTCACGGAGGAATACACGTTCGAGGCCGGCGTGGAGTTCATGCCCGACTACGCCATGATCGCCCGCGCCTGCGGGGCCTACGGCCTGACCGTGGAAGACCCGGCTGAGGTTCTGCCGGCGCTCGAGGAAGGCCTGGCTCGAGTGCGTGCCGGCCAAGCCGCCGTGCTGGATGTCAGACTGGGACGGTGACCACGCTCCCGCGGGCCCGCGAAACCGTCTATGCGCCGGGCTTCCGGCAGACGATCTGGGCCACGGCCCGTGGGGGATCCTGCAGGACCCCCTCGAACTGGTGGATGATCTGCCAGTCCTGAAACCAGCCGGCCAGCTCGCCGGGCTGAAGCAAGAATTCCGGGCTGTGAGGCTTGCCGTACTTGGGCTGCTCGCTGGTGAAGGTCTCGTAGATGACGATCCCCCCTGTGCGGACCGCCCTGCGCAGAGAGGGTATGAGCGGCCGGTGGAGGTAGCGGAAAACCAGAACGGCCCGGTAGCGTTCCTCAGGGAGCGGATTCGCGCCGGTCTCCAGATCGACCTCCCAGAACTCCGCCGCCAACCCCTGCTCTTCGGCCGATTTCCGCGCCGTTCCCAGCGATTCGGCAGACCGGTCGGCGAGCACGACCGGCAGCCCCAGCCCGGCCAAGAAGAGCCCGTTCTCTCCCGATCCGCAGGCCAGATCCAGGACGGGACCCTCCGAGCCCTCGGCCTCAAACAAGTGGCTGAATCTCACCAAAAGAGGATTGGGCGCCATCGAACACCTCCCACGATCGGCCCCGTACAGACTACGTCCGCCCTGAAGCACGAGTCAACCGGCGCGCTAGAATGGCAGTGTATCTCGTCCGGTGCGGCCAAACACACAAGGGAGAAGCGCCATGGCTGAGAAGAAGCACGAACACCTGATAATGAACGACTTCAACACCGAGAAGGACGACATCGGCACCCTCTTGTACCGGCTTGACGACAAGAAAGTGCCCGGCATCCCCTTCTTCACCGACTCCGCTTGGGTATGGCCGAAGCCCGGAGAGATCGTCATGGAGGCAAAAGCTCACTCGCACGATTTCGATGAGATCGTGACCGTGTTCGGATCGAATCCGGACGACCCGCGCGATCTAGGCGCCGAGGTCGAGTTCTGGCTGGATGACGAGAAGTACACCCTCACCAAGAGCACCATCATCTACGTCCCGAAGGGTCTGACGCACTGCCCAATAATCTTCCGGAATGTGACGCGACCCATCTTCCACTACATCGTAGGGAACGCCACCGAGTACTCCTCGTAGAACGAGGATGCACCGCCAAGACTGAGATGGCGCTGACGAGTTTCCACCGAAAAGGAGCCTTGCCGTGGAGCGCAAAGCATACAACCCGTGGTCGTGGCAGGACCGCTTCGACTTCTCGCAGGCCATCGAGGTCTCTGGTGCACAACGGACAGTCTACTGCGCGGGCCAGATCTCGTGCGACGCGGACGGCGATCTGCTTCATCCCGGTGACATGGAGGCCCAGTTCAACACCGCCCTCGACAACCTGGAGCGCGTGCTCGACCTAGCCGGCGGTCTGAAGTTGGCCGACGTCGTCCGTCTCGACTACTACGTCACCGACGTGCCCGCCTTCCTCGAGGCGGTGCCGAAGGTCGGGATACGCCTGCAGGCGGCCGGCTGCAAACCGGCTTCGACCGTACTCGGCGTGGTGAGTCTGGCTCAGCCGGGTTGCATGATCGGGTTGGAGGCGACGGCATGTGTCTAGCTACGCCGACGATGACACGGGGTCTCACATGAAAAGTGAGGCCAAGAAACAGGTGCGGGCCGCGTACAAAGAGCGCGTCGTGCTCGGCGGCATCTATGCCATCACCAACACCGTCACCGGCAGAAAGCTCGTTGACGCCACGCAGTCTCTCGTGGCAAGTCGCAACCGGCTCGAATTCGCCCAGACCACCGGTTCGGCGGTCACGCCCAAACTTCAGAAGGACTGGGGAACATACGGCCCCGAGAGCTTCGTGTTCGAGGTACTCGAAGAACTCGAGAGAGGCGAAGCGCAGACTCCACAGGAATTTGCGAAAGACCTCAAGCTGCTGAAAGAACTCTGGCTGGAGAAGAGCTACCCCGCGGGACTCTACTGACGCTGCCGAGGAGTACCCGCTATAGCCCAGGATCGGGGACGAGCGGTATGTCGACCTCTCGTCTCTCATAACCGGCGGTCAGCATGATCTCAACCCAGGCTACGGGCTTGCCGATCCGCTTGAAGATCAAGGGGCAGTGCGCCAGACCGGCCGGGATAGAGATCGTGGCAGGAGTAGTGATGACCTGTCTTTCTCCGCCCAGATAGAACCAGATCTCGGCGTCGAAATCCCGGATGTTCCTATAGTCGCCACCGAAGAAGTTCATGATGACCGGGAAGTCGTGGATGTGCGGGGTCGCTTCGTTGACGTGCTCTCTGGTCACCACGGAGTACAAACACTGGCAATCGGCATTCAGTTGCTCCGGCGTGCAGATGAAGCCTTCAAAGACCTTCTTGCCGTCTCTCTCCAGCCGGTCGTACGGATCGATTATCACGTGTTTCGCATACTGTGATGCTTCCACTGTTCGCTTCTCCTTACGCAAGCCTGGGACACGCACGAGCCACCAGGATTCTAGAAGCATTCCGCGCCGACGGCAACGCGGGTCGCACCGGCGGCTGGCCGTGATGGTTTCGGGCAAGTCGCTTTCGGCAATAATGCGTCTGCATGACTCCCAACTCTCATAAGGACGATGACATGGCCAAGAACCTTGAGATCTACAAGTGCGAAGTCTGCGGAAACATCGTTGAGGTCGTTCACGGCAGTTTTGGGGAGCTGGTCTGTTGTGGCCAGCCCATGAAGCTGATGACCGAGAACACGGTAGACGCTGCCAACGAGAAGCACGTGCCGGTGATCGAAAAGACTGAAGATGGCTACGCTATCAAAGTCGGGAGCGTGGCCCACCCGATGGAAGAGAAACACTACATCGAGTGGATCGAGCTCATTGCCGATGGCAAGGCCTACAGGCAGTTCTTGGAGCCCGGCCAGGCGCCGGAGGCGACGTTCAAGATCGATGCGGCCAACGTTACCGCCCGCGAGTACTGCAACCTCCACGGCCTCTGGTCGGCCTGAGCAGCCATTGCTCGTATTTGAAGTCTGGGCCGTCCCTCGGGGCGGCCCCTTTCTTTCCTGCCATCGGACGAGTGGAAACGCAGCGCATGCTGCGATGCGGTACGCTTATCAGGCGTGGTAACAGCAGGTAGACGGCGCCGTCTTGAGCGCCTGGGCCCTTTGAGGGGGCGTGATGAGAGAAGAAGAAGTCGAGTGGGTGCAGGAAGTCTTTGCCAGCGGCAAGGCGCGGATACTGCGCTTGGTGACAGACCACTCAATTCACGACTGCGGTAAGGCTTCGGGGATCAGTGGCGGAGCCTGGTGGAAATTCGAGAACGGAGACCCCATCACGGCCTACCGGGCCGAGGCACTGTACGCGGTGCTGCGCAGACTTCAAAACGGCGAAAGCCTTGACGAAGAAGTTGCTACTGAGGCGGCTGGTGCTCCCGCGGAGGCGGAAGACGAGACGACCAAACGGGCCCGTCACGAAGTAGCCCTGCTGGTCGCAGCCGAGAACCTCATGAATCTCAGCCCCGTGGAGTTGGTAAAGGCCGCGCCCACATGGGACTCGGCGATGGTGCGCGAGACGCGCAATGTTGCACGACGCGTCTTACGCCGTCGCATCCTCGATCTCGGCGGCGAGCCGTCGGCGGAGGAGCCACAATGACCGGCGAGACATATGAGAGCCAACGCACTCGTGCGCTCACGCGCCGATCGGCCGATCTTGGGCTCCGCCGTGTCGCCGGAAGGCCGGTGTGGGGCGTCGTCATGGAGAAGGGCGCACAGGGTGGAGCCACCACCGTCATCGCCACCGATGATGGTGCCGCGACCAAGCTCACCAGCACCGGAGAGACCATCCACCTCACCAAGGACGACTGGCCGTACAGCGCTGCCACAAGACTCATCGGGTCCGCCGGGGACTTCTTCTTTGAGTGCTCGCCCGCCTGGGCCTATCCTCTCCCCGGCAACAGTATGGTCAGGTTCTATCTCCTCACCTTCGATGGGGTCATGACCGCCGAGGCTGCCGAGGGAGAATTGATGTCGGGAGGACATCCACTGTCCGACCTCTACTACGCCGGCGACGATGTGTTCTTCCTGCTCGAGTTCGTGAACAAGAACCCCGACTGGAGATCGCACAAGCCGGAGATCGGGTTGGTCGAAGTGCTCGACGAGGCACTGCCCGGGGACCAAGAGGAGATAGAAGTGCCGGGCGACGAAGCTCCACCTTCGGAGACCCTGCCTCCCGAAGGCGCCGGGAGCGACCTCCTGGTGCGGGCGGCGGCCAGCAACGATGTTGATGAAGTAGCCAAGCTGCTTGCCCATGGTTACGATTTCGGCCCCAATGCCAAGGGGATCACGCCGCTGATGGCGGCCGCCCATGCCGGTTCACTGGAACCCCTGCGTCTTCTGCTCGCGTCGGGAGCTCCGGTGGACATTCCGGACAGCCACGGATACACGGCGCTGATGCTTGCCTGCAATGCAGGCCACGACGTCTGTGTGCGCTTGCTGCTTGGCGCAGGCGCCGACATCCAGGCGCGCGACACCGAGGGCTTCACATCGCTCATGTTCGCAGCCAGAAAAGGCCATGAAAGCATAGTGCGTATCCTCATGGAGCGCGGAGCCGACCCAGCCGCGACTACCGAGCGGGGGTTGTCCGCCATCGCACTGGCGGAACAGAAAGGGCACGCTCAGACGCTGTCGATCCTTCGCGACACGTAGTGATCGGGCCACGCCAAGGAGGGACGGGCATGTACAAGAAGATGGTTGTCCTGCTGGACGGCTCGGAACTGGCCGAGGTGGTCTTCGACTACGCTCAGGAACTCGCCGGCCGCATGGGTGTCTGCGTAGAGTTGTTGCACGTGTGCAGCCCGCGAGAAGTCTCCCAGCTGCCCATGCGCCGCGCCTACCTGGAACAAAGAGCTAAGCAACTGCACACAGAAGCCCAAGAGATCAGCGCCAGATACAGCAGGCAGACCACGGAGCTCTGCGGTGAGACGAGGGGTACCGTGGTCGTCGGGTACCCGGCCGAAGAGATCCTCAAGTACGTCGACGAGAACGACATCGACCTGGTCATGATGTCCACGCACGGAAGCTCCGGAGTGAGGGCCTGGGGCCTCGGCGGAGTGGCCAACAAGGTGGTACACGCCTCGAAGGTCCCGGTATGGCTGGTCCCGGCCGAGCTGCGCGAGGAAGTCATCTCCGATACTCTTCCCAGGCGCGTCATGGTGGTGCCACTAAGCGGTTCGCCGCAGTCGGCGGTGGCACTCCCTCACGCCGTGGAGATCCTCGCCCAGAGAGGCGCCGAGACCGACCTGGTGTTGCTACATCTCATGGACGTGTTCTATAGCGTGGCGCAGCGTGATGCGCTGGACCGTTTCGAGGCGAAGCGGGCCGAGATGAAGAAGTACCTGGAAGGCCTCGCCCAGCCGATCAGGGAGTCCGGCCTCGTGGTGCACACCGAAGTGCTTGTAGGCGATCCCGCCCATAGCATCATCGAATACCTCAAGGGTCACCCGACCCAACTGCTGGTCATGGCCGCCCGCGGCAGGACCCGTCTCGATAGGATGGTCTTCGGCAGCCTTGCCGAGAGCGTACTGCACATGGTGAAGGTGACGCCCTTGCTCCTCGTCAGCGGTGAGGAATAGGGCAGCTACAGGGGGCGGTGCCGCGGCGCTTCACGGCAGCTCAACCAATCAGGGACGGGTAGGAAGCATCTGCTCCGTACGATCCTTGCCGCTCGTGCCGTAGACAACGATCATGCGGTCGGTTATCCACTCCACCGGGGCACGATCGTCGGTCCAGTAGTCGTCGAGAGGCGGTACGGCCGTCCACTGCGCGGTGAGAAGCTCGGTGAGCGGCAGGATCTCGGCGGGCGCCGCGGCAGCCCTCTGCGCAAGCACCGAAAGGTCCTGCCCCTGAGAGAACCCCAGCACCAGTTGGTTGAACCGCAGGGCCGGCCACTTCATCACCAGCGGGAACTGTGTCGCCAGAGTGCCGGCTATACCATGAGGAAGACGGTCGTCACCCGGCACGGTTGAGATGTTGAGAGCCACGATGCCGCCGGGCTTCAACCGCTCCCGGCACAGGGCGAAGAAATCGGCCGTTGCAAGATAGAAGGGCACGTAGGGCTGCCGGTAGGCGTCGATGAATATGAGGTCGTACTTCTCCTCCGCCGCTCGTAAGAAAGGCCGGGCATCCGCGGTTATCACGTTGAGCCTGGGATTGTCACCCAGACCGAAGTACCGTGCTGCCACCTCGTTCACGGCGGGGTCGATCTCGACGCCGTCGATGGATACCTCCGGGTAGTAGAGACCGAAGGCCCGGGCAGTCGTCCCCCCCGCGTTCCCGAGTATCGCGACCCGTTCCACAGGCCGGTCGAGAAGAGGAGGTACGGTGAGGAACATGTCCCACTCTCCCCCGGTGAGCACCTCGTCGGGCCTCCAGATCGAGTGCACGGCGTACCCTTCGTTCAGAAAGAGCCGGCGCGCCGTATCCGCACGCTCGACCACCTGGATGAACTGATACCGCGATTCTTCCTCATAGATAAGGTCGTTGGTCGCCTTCACCGCCCCCGGAGGGATGGCGAGAAGACCCCCCAGCACCACCGCCACCCACAACCAGCGCAACCCCAGAAGAAGAGCGGCCCCCGCGGCGATGAGGACCGCCGCCCCTATGAGTGTCCTCTGCGTGCCGAAGAGAGGGATCGTCACCAACGGGGGAAGGAATGTCCCCAACAGGCTACCGGCCGTGGACAGCGCAAAGATACGGCCGGCTGTAGACCCCGCCCGGTCCATGTCCTGGATACCGATGCGGATGGCAAAGGGCGTGACCATGCCCAGCAACAGCACGGAGGGCACGAAGAGCACGACACACGCCGCGAACGAACCCACTACGGCGCCGGTCGACACCGAATCGATGCCGTTCACGGTGATGTTCAGGAACGGCCGGGCCACGAAGGGGATGATGGCGGTCAGCACGGCCGCCGCCAACACCACGCCGCCCAGCAGCCGCGGGCTGGGCCGTCGATCGGCCAGCTTGCCACCGATGTAGTAGCCGAGAGAGAGGGCCACCAAGATCAATCCGATGATGTTCGCCCAGATCATGGTGGACGAACCAAAATACGGCGCGATGAGCCGGGAGGCGCACATCTCGGTGGCCATCGAACCGATGCCGGCCAGGAAGACCAGCCCGCTCAGGGCTCCTCGCGGCAGTGGGACCGACCGGCTCGTCACCTCGGGGAGTGGCGTCTCTACTGTGGTCGACGGGGCGCTCACCCGGTCTTCACCGCGCCGCCTTCACGCGGCGAGCGCATGCGCCGAGAGAACGGCGAGAATAAGGGGTTCTTTGTTTGCAGCCAGACTCGACACGTGAATGCATTCGCGCAGGATACCATGCACCGCCGGGCGCACATCAGGCAGGCGCGCGACGCGCTCCGACGACTATGAGAGTAGCCCCGAGCGCCAACAACACCACGCCCACCACCGTCAACCCGGCGATAAGGGGCTTGACGATCCCGAAACGCGCCCCGAGCCTCACATCGGCGACGACCGGCGCGCTTGCGTCACCATTCATGATGACCACCGCCCAATCGCCCTCACGGAGGTCCCATTCCAGGGTCTGACTCCCGGTCCCCGCGACCTGGGCCACCCAGAAGCTCTGGTCCTCCGGAGGAGCAGGGATCGCCGTCCCGTCAACGTGGTCGTACTCGATCGCGCCCGCAAGCAGATCGATGCTCTTGATGCGATCGCGGGCTGCCCCGGAAACATACGCCGATACCTGCACGGTAGGACCGATGCCGATGAAGACCGGGACGGGCAGCTTGGAGGCGCCGGTCACCCGCACTGTGGCTCGTGCACGAGCCAGGCCATACCGCTGCCACTCACCGCTGAGTTGACCGTTGACATCAGGCACAGTCAGCGCAAACCCGTTGCTACCGACATCCTGAATGGGCGTGGTGAAGAACCCCGAGGGATCGCTGTGCTGACGATAGACACCCAAGACAAACCCGCCACATGCCACGGAAAGGATCCCCGCGAGGGCCAGCACGACCCCAAGGATCACAAAGACGACCTTCAGAATACGCATCGAACCGGGCTATCGCTTCCTGCGCCCCAAAAAGGGAACAAGGACCGGCGTGCGCCGCTTGTACGCCTCGTACGCTTCCTGTCCTCCCCACGTCTTGTCGGCCTTCTTCTCGAGTAGCGGCACCCCGCTCACGCGGGTGATCAGCAGGTAGACGAAGACCGGCGAGATAAGGGTAGCGTACTGCCAGCCCCGCAGCACAGGCAAGGCGATGAGCGCGATGCCCACCCACAGGGTGATCTCACCAAAGTAGTTGGGGTGCCGGGAGATCGACCACAGGCCCGAGGTGATGAACGAGCCCTTGTTCGCGGACTCCGCCCGGAAACGGCTCTTCTGGAGGTCGGCTGTAGCCTCGAACGCAAAGCCGATCACCCACACGGCGAGGCCCACGTAGGCGAACACATCGAGGCTCTTAGGCTCGGTCGAGGTCACGGCCGCCAGCGCGGCGCCCAAAGTCAGGCCCACCCACAGTCCCTGCAGCGTCCAGGTCATGAGCAACCGCGAGAAGGACCGCTTGATCTCGTCGAAGCGGTCATCCCTGCCGGCGCGGCGCACCCGGCGGAAGAGGAACGGCCCCAGACGTCCCGCCCATACGAGCACCAGCACCAGCAGCATGATCGAGCGGGCATCGGTGGCCTCGCTCAGGACCACCGCGATCACGATGGCAGAGATGTACGTGAAGCTGCCGGTGATGTCGTAGTAGCGCTCCGTCCGCCCCACATATGACGGCACGAAAGCCAGCCACTGCACCGCGAAGATGTAGCAGAACACAAGCGCAAAGACGGGCATGTCGCCCACGGTGACCCCGCCCTGGGAGCCCGCCCATGCGAAGAACGCCCCCAGCCCTACGACCCCAAGCGTGGCGGCGATCGACGAGGCTGCCTTCTTGTCGGCCATCTTGTGCTCCTAACGGACGGTCTCGGCATGCAGATGCGAGAGCAATGGTAGCAGCATGAGCCGCGCGCTACGCCGGCTGTAGCACAAGGCGGCGGCGCGACCATCTGCACGACCGATGGTGTCTGGTGACCGTCTTGCACGCGTGATAGCGTTGTTCCGCAACGGTCACTGCGACCACCTCGACACACCGGAGGCGCAGATGTTTCAGGTCAAGGCCACAGTCGTGGCATTCTTGGGTAACGTCGAGCTCTATCCTTGCCATTTCCAGCACAGGGTCGGCGACGAGATCATCTTCGACGGCGAGAGCTACCACGGTCGCCTGTGCCCGGACGTCTGGAGCAGGATCGTGCCCAAGGTCGAGGCACTCCATCAGGCCGGTCCAAGATACGTGGAGTGGTTCTCCTACTACCCGTTCTGGTATTGCGCTCTCAACAAACCGGACCCCGCGATGAAGAAGTACGACGGGCTCGGTTTCAGCAACGTTCTGCAGACCGCCGTCCCGCCACCGTTCGACATGGCCAACTTGGTCGGTTCAGAGGCTTTCCGGTGGCCGCCGAGCGAGCGGGACGACATCAACAGGGAGCCGGCCGTCATCTGTCCCGACGCTAGAACTTCCATGGTGGTCAAGCTTGAGGCGTTCGATCTCAGCGAGAAGGGCTATGACACACCCTACTTCAGACGGCAGATGGCCATCTTGAAGAAGCTCGCCTCACGAGGAGGAGTGGCCTCAGACAAGATACTGGATACGTTCACGAGGGATGAGATCGAGCGCATACACCCCCCCTTGGGCACCCAGATGATCCGCGTGCTTACCGAGGAACTGGAGCTCATGGGATACGTAGAGACCGTCGAGGGCATCACCTCGATCACTCCCAAGGGCGCCGCGAAGCTGAAGACCTTCAAAGAGGGATTGCCCGCGGAGCACCTGGAGGCCTTCGAAGAATACACCGACTGACCGCCCAGGCCGGACGCCGTAGCGGGTGGCGCCGGCAGGGAGACGCCCTTGGAGGGCGTATTCGATGATTTGGCCGTCGCTCACGACGGTCCATGGCATAGTGGGATCTGACGGGGGGGGAAGATGCTCAGCGTAGTCGGCACGCGGACACGGCGCCAAGAAGGCTTTACTCTGATCGAGCTTCTGGTGGTGATCGTCATCATCGGCGTCTTGGCCGCCATCGCGATCTCTGCGTACATAGGTCAGCGCCACAAAGCTGAGGACGCGGTAGCCAAATCCGTTGTCCGCAGTGCCATGATCACCATCGAGTGCGCCTATGCCGAGTCGTGTGATTTCACTGCGATAGAGGACACTCACCTGAAGCTGATTGAGACGGCCATCGTGTTCGTAGACGCGGCAAACGCGGCTGCAGCCCCCACCGCGGACGCAGCGGCCAACGAAGCCAACTGGTGTGGTACGAGTGCCGCCACCTATGAGGTCGGGAGTCTCTCCCGATCCGGCAAGAGGTTCGGCGTGGCGGTGGACAAGGGCGCGTCCGGGGGCAACACGTTCTTCGTGAATGGAGAGGCCCGCGACTGGTAGGATAGGGCGGCATGACGAAGCCCTTCAGTCCTCTTCTGAGCAACGCCGCCATCCTCGCAGGCTGCGGGGTGCTGGCAGGAGCCGCCTGGGCCGGCTATTCAGCGCTGGTGGTACTCGCCGGTCTCGCGCTTGCGGCGGCCCTCGTGACCAGACTGTGGAGTCGTCTGTGTCTGAAAGGCGTCACGTGCGAACGCAGCATGAGCGAACGCCGGGTCTTCCCCGATGAGGAGGTGCTACTCAGCCTTCGGGTGGTGAACCGCAAGCTGCTTCCTCTCCCTTGGGTAGAAGTCCGTGATGAGATGCCGGCTCGTCTGGCGGGCGCCACAGTGACGGATGCCGAAGCGACGGAACGGCCCGACTTCGTGGCCTTGTCTCGATCGACCCCTCTGCTCTGGTACTCTGCCGCCACCTTCACTCGGCGGCTGGACTCTTCCGCTCGCGGATACTACCCCTTGGGCCCCCTCTCGGTGACATCGGGCGATATCTTCGGGCTCCATCCCCGCAGTCACACACGCCCCGATATCGACCACCTGATCGTGTATCCGCGCACGTACCCACTCGCGGAACTCGGCATCCGGTCGCTCTCCCATATTGGTGAAGTCGGAGCGGAAACGCGTCTGTTCGACGATCCGTCACGACTCATGGGAGTCCGGGAGTACGTTCCCGGCGACAGCCTTCGCCGCATCCACTGGAAGGCCAGTGCCCGCAGTCGGGCACTCCAGTTGAAGCTTTTCGAATACACCACTGACCACAAGGTGGCCGTCTTCTTGGCCGTCGACACCTTTGGCGAGCAGTCGCCGGACGACTTCGAACTCGGTGTCAGCACCGCTGCTTCCGTAGCCCGCCATTTCCTCGAGCGAGACGTGCAGACCGGGCTCTTCGTCAACACCAGGCTGGCCGACACCGGTCACCAGGCGCGCATCGCCCCGGGCAACGGCAATGCTCAACTCATGATCTGCTTGGAGACTCTCGCCAAGACCACGGCGGACATCGGGGTTCCCTTTGTGGATTTCTTCGACCACGAACGAGGCGCCCTGGGATTCGGCGGCTCCTTGGTCTTCGTGGTGGGAGAGGTATCAGAACCGATCGAGCTTCTGACGGCGGACCTCGCAAGATCGGGGCGACGCGTTCTGGGCTTTCACGTCGGCGGAGGTGACGGAGACGCCACGCCGGGCGAGGCCGCTGGGCCAAGCGAGGCCGCTGGGCCGGGCGAGGCCGCTGGGCCGAGTGAGGGGGCTGGACCCGGGCTGACAAGCGGCGCTCACTCGCCCGGCATACGCTGGCGCCGTGTGGAACAGCCCGCGCCTCCCGCACACGACGAAGTGGCCGCGGTCGCCTGATGACCGGAGCGACCGTCCAGTCACGCTCCCGTGTCTCGTATGTGCTCGCAGTCGCAGCCGTCGCGGGCCTCGAAGCGATCTGGCTCTACGCGCTGCTGCACACCCTGAGCGAAGGGACGAGGGTCCACGTCCCGGCGTCTCTGCTGCTCGTGTTGTACGTGGCATCCTTCGTCCTAGGCCTGGGGATGAAGCTGGCGCGCCGCTCCGTCCGCACGACCAAGGTGATCTTATGGCTCGTCTGGCCGCTCGCGGCCTTCTTGGCCCTCCTGGCACTGCTCGATCGCAGCGGGGGCATCGGCGATTACTTCGGGGCGGCGATGTTCATCATCTTCGCCACCGCCGCACTCTGGCCGCTCGGCGCCCGCCTGGGGACAGGTCGCATGACCTACGAGACGGTCGTGACGGAATTCCAGCTGGGGCTCGCGGCTTTGGCCGCATCACTCCTGCTGGGTTACCTGGTCGGCGTGGACCAACCGTCTGCAGTCCCCCTTGCGGTGGTCTTCGTAGGTCTCGGCCTTGTGGGCGTAGCCGCGACCAGATCGGATGACGGAGGCGGGCCCTTGTTCTTCCGGCAAGGCGGCACATGGTGGGGTATGGTTCTGGTGAGCGTGGCTCTCGTGCTCATGCTCGGACTCATCGCGGGGGTCCTCTTCACCCCCGAATTGATGCAGTACGTGGGCCGCGGCATCCGTGCTCTTTGGGGACTCGTCGAACGGCTGCTGGACGCCATCGCCGGGCTCTTCTCGTCATCCGGCGGTTCGGAGATGCCAGCCCCTCCGGTCGCGGAGATGCCGGTTCCGCAGGAGGAGCAGCAAGGTTTCTCGTGGGGGATCCCTGAATGGCTTCGCTATCCCCTGCGCATCGCATACGGGGTCTTCGCCGGCGGCCTTTTGCTGCTCGCCGCCTGGCGCATCGCTTCGCAGTTCTTTGACTGGATCCGGCGCAAGACGGGCAACGGCGGGGTGGAGTTCGAGTCACTGCCGGGAGCGTTCCGGGTAGATCTCAGGAGGATACTGCGACGCATACTCGCCTGGGTGAGCGCCCTTTCGCCCTTTGGCAGGATCCGCCGAAGGCCGGCGGATGAACTGCCAGGGACGGCCTCTGTGCGCCGTCTCTACGCCGACATGCTACGCTGGGGCGCGGAGTCGGGGTTCCCGCGCTTGCCGTGCCAGACTCCCTTCGAGTACCAGCAGATGCTCTGCGCGGCGCTCCCAGCTCACCAGACAGACGTAGCTTCTATCACCGAGGGCTACGTGAGGGCCAAGTACGCGGGGCGGCCACCGACAGAGGCAGAGTTGGACCGGCTGAAAGAGAGCCGGCACAGACTGAAACACCGAAGATCGTGAAGGCGGGCATGGACAGACTCTCCGACGAGGAGGCGCGGCAGGTCAAGGCGGTCACCGACCGCGTCATGGCCAACGTCGGCGACGTGATGGTGGGCAAACGGGAAGTCGCCGAACTCATGTTGGTCGCGCTTCTCTGTGAGGGCAACGTGCTTGTGGAAGACGTACCCGGAGTGGGCAAGACGGTGCTCGCCCGCGCGCTGGCAAAGTCACTCGGCTGTGATTTTCGACGCATCCAGTGCACACCCGATCTACTCCCCTCCGACGTCACCGGCGTCGAGATCTACGACCAGGTGGCGGGCTCTTTCGATTTCCGGCCCGGCCCCATCGTCGCGAACATCGTGCTGGTAGACGAGATCAACCGAGCCACCCCCCGCACGCAGTCGGCGCTGCTCGAGGCCATGCAGGAGCAACAGATCACCGTCGATCGGCACACCGTGCACCTTCCGCGGCCCTTCATGCTCATGGCCACCCAGAACCCCGTGGAACTCGAGGGGACGTTCCCCCTCCCCGAGGCGCAACTCGACCGTTTCATGCTGCGCCTGGAGATCGGCTATCCCTCCCAGGGAGAAGAGGCCGCGGTGCTGACCCGTTTTGGGGAGAGTGACCCATTCGACATTCTGGAGGCCGTCACCGGCGGTGAGGAACTGCTCGCTCTGCAGAAGCTCTGCCGGCGCGTCTACGTGGACGGCTCGGTGCGCGACTACGTAGTCGATGTGGTCCGCGCCACCAGGGAGCACGACGATGTGAGGTTGGGGGCCAGCCCCCGTGCCTCACTTGGCCTGCACCGAGCCGCGCAAGCGCTGGCAGCCGTACGCGGACGCTCTCACACCCTGCCCGATGACGTGAAACTCCTCGCGGTACCCGCGCTGGCACACCGCCTCATCGTCAAGACCGAGGCCCGTCTCCGCGACCGCACCGCCGAGAAGATAGTCGCCGACGTCGTGAGCAAGGTGCCGGCGCCGGTAGAGAAAACCTGACAGCGACACCGCCACGCACACGCCCGGGCCCCGGGTAGGTCTCAGGGCTCCAGCAGCACTACCGCGTCGACGAACAACTCGTATTCGTCCTCTTCGTCCAGGTCGCGGATGAGCACCTTCTCCACCTCGCCCTCGCCACGCACCGCGAGCAGGCGAGACTGGTAGAGCACCTTCACATCCGAGCGTTTGATCTCGGTGGCAATCTCGTCGGGAAGAGCGAGCGCCTGAAGTTCGGTGAGGAAGATCACACGCGGAGTGACCTCGGTGAGCGTCATCGCAAGCTTGGCCGAGGCGGCCCCTTTGTCGAGTACCAGCACCCGTTTGTCTGCCAGCACCGAGGTATCGTCCACCTCGGTGTAGACTCCTTTGCCGGCATACTCCTCAGTACCCTGGATGGTCGTTGCCTCTGCCGTGACACCGGTGCCGCACCCCTTGCCCGCGGCAGCCACCGCCTCGGCGCTCAGAGGCTCCAGTTTTGTGCCGGAACGCCAGTTCTTTATCGCGTCGTGCAGAGCGTCGGCGGCCAGATTGGAACAGTGCATCTTCACGGGCGGCAAGCCGTCCAGAGCGTCGGCCACGTCGGCCCGGGTGACCTCGAGCGCTTCGTCGAGCGTCTTGCCCATGACCAGTTCGGTGATCATGCTGGACGTGGCGATGGCCGATCCGCAGCCGAAGGTCTGGAACTTGATGTCGTCGATGCGATCGTCTTTCACGCGCACGTACATCTCCATGAGATCGCCGCACACCGGGTTGCCGACCCGCCCGATAGCGACATCGTCGCCCTCGAGGATGCCCACGTTGCGGGGATTCCTGAAGTGCTCGAGGGTCTTTTCAGAGTATTGTGTGGACTTCATGGGGTCCTCCTAGTGCTTTCGGTAGAGTGGCGAGAGCCGCCTCAGACGATCGACTACCCCCGGCAGCACCTGCATGAGGCGATCGACGTCGGAGTCGCGGCTGAACCGGCCGACGGTGAGTTCCAGAGATCCGTGGGCCTCTTCGTGGAGCAGGCCACATGAGATGAGCGTATGCGACGGTTCGAGGGTCTTCGAAGAGCAGGCCGAACCGGTGGATACCGCTATTCCCTCGTCTCTCAGTGACAAGAGCAATGACTCGCCTTCGATGCCCTCGAAGCGGAAGTGAGCATTGTTGGGCAACCTCTCTACTGGATGCCCGTTCAGGTGAGAATCGGGTACCGTCGACAGCACCTCGCGGATGAGCCGGTCGCGGAGAGCGGCCAGCCTGGGCGCCTCGGCCGGCAGCTCCGCGGCGGCGATGCGCGCCGCGGCGGCCATGCCCACGATGCCCGGCAGGTTCTCCGTGCCCGAGCGCAGCCCGCGCTCCTGGCCGCCACCCATGGTGACGGCTGCCAACCGCGTGCCCTTGCGGATGTAGAGAGCTCCGACCCCCTGGGGACCGTAGATATCGTTGCTCGAGATCGATAACAGGTGGACCGGAACCGCACTCATGTCGAGGGGCACCTGGCCTTCGGCCGCCACCGCATCCACGTGAAGCGCGATATCGCTGCCGTTCAGCATCTCTGCGATGGCGGCGATGGGCTGTATGGTGCCGATCTCGTTGCTCGCCCATCCCACGGAAACGAGGATGGTGTCGTCGGTGATACGTGCCCTGAGCTTGTCAGGGTTGATGCGGCCGAACTGATCCGGGGGCACCCTGGTCACCCGAAAGCCTTCCTGCTCCAGGTACTTGCCGAGGTTGAGCACGGAGATATGCTCCACTTCGGTGATGACCACATGGTCGCCCTTACGCTTGTTGCGCTTCGCGTATCCGAGGAGCGCGACGTTGTTGGACTCGGTGGCTCCCGACGTAAAAATGACCTCCTCGGGTGTCGCCCCGAGGAAGGCGGCTACGTCGGCTCGACTCGCCTCCAGCGTGTCGGTGGCTCGGTCGCCCACGGAGTGCAGGGAGGCCGGATTGCCGAAGCGTTCGGTGAAGTACGGCTGCATGGCTTCCACGACCCTGGGATCGACAGGCCGCGCGGATTGGTAGTCCAGGTAGACCTCGCCCTCCGCGAAGATCCGGTCTGCGTTCGACGACGTCATCGCAGGCCTGCCTAGAACCACATGGTCGCGCCGGAATCCAGCGCGAGATCGTTGAGTGTAGCCGCGCCTACGATCTTGAGACCCTCGATGAGGTCCACCTGCTCCCAGCCCAACATCTGCTTGGATGCTTCGCACACCAGGATGGGGATACCCATAGCCAAGGTCTTGTCGAGCATCTCTCGCACGCTGGGCAGCGAGCCGAGTTGCATCTTCTCGGCCTCCCCGGGACGCAGGATCGTGAGACCCATACCGAGGTAGTACACGGTGGGGTTCAGATCCATGGCTTTGGCGGCCTGCGCAAGCACCAGCGGTGAGTACTGCCGGGCCGGATCGTTGCTCGTCTGCACGTAGAGGATCGCCTTCTCATCCTTCATTATGATCGCCTCCTAGTCGCCTTTGCGGATCAGGAATCTCTTGTGGTCGCCTTGGTCTTCCACAGACAGCACTTCATGGCCGGCGCGCTTCGCGAACCTGGTGAGGTCCTCCTCGGCGGCCGGGTCGTCTGCGAGCACCTCGAGCACCTCTCCCGCGGCAAGACCATCCATGGCTTCGCGGGTCTGGAAAAGCGGCTCGGGGCAGAAAAGACCGATGCAGTCGAGAGACTCATCGGCGTGTCCAATCTTGTCCATACCAGTCCTCACAATGGTCGAGCAGTAGTGCCCTGGGTGCAGTGTTCCCAGGTGGCTCGACTGCTAAGCCCGGCCTCACAGATGGGTTTCTGCGCGGCGGCCCGGCGGCAGGAGGCTGCTAGACCTCCAGAGCCCACCCGAACCGTTCGAAGAGTCTACGGTCGAAGTCGGGGTCTTCGCGCGAATACGAAGGCGGCACCCACTCCATCTCTTGCAGGTTCAGCGTGATGGTGGGTCGCTTCCACACACCAACCGAATCGCGGAGGAGAGGGGCTCAAGGATATGAAATCGGTTTCGTAGCTTGATACTATCTCGACCCACAAGGGCGCTTGGTCTTTGATCGAGCCGCATAGGCCGGGAGTGTTGATGATCCAGGTCCTAACGATAAGAGAACTAGAACAACTGAGTGGGGTGCCCCGCACCACCATCCACTACTACCTGCGCCAGGGCCTACTGCCGCGTCCGCAGAAGACCGCTGCCAGCCGCTCGCTCTATACCGAGGAGCATCTGAAGATCCTACGGGAGATCGCGGACCTCAAGCGCACGGGGATGTCTATAGCAGAGATCGAGGCGGGACTGCAGCACAGGGTTGGGCGAGCCAATGAAGTGACGGTGGACCTGGCCGCCCAAGAATACGAGCGGATGCACAATCGCATTCTTGCAGTCGCCGCGCAGGAGTTCGCCGCCAAGGGATACAAGAACACGCATGTGACGGCCATAATGCGTCGCCTGGGCATCACCGCGACTCTCTTCTACAGCCATTTTGCGAGCAAGCGAAAGCTTCTGGCCGAATGTGTGAGCGTCGTCATGCAGTGGAGCCTTGCCTACGCTGACGAGCAGGTCACCTCACTTGACGATCCGGCAGAACGCCTTCTCTGGGATGTGTTCAGCCATGCCCATGTTTTTGAACTGGGCACCTCAGCCGTTGCCCTCATCCGTCTCGAGGGTCTGCAGAGCGATCCCGAGGTGCGCAGATCGTTGGAGGAGGGTGTGGCGGGTACCGTGACCCGCATACTCAGAGAGCTGCTGGCCACGGCTTCCCCCGCGACCGCACGCGCCTTTCCACAGGAGCTGATAGCCCTGAGCCTCTTCGGCGCGTATGAACAGACTGTATTCAGCTCGACTGGGGCCAAGTACACGCGTGAAGATCTGCTTCGCGCACATCTGTGGCTGTTCCTCGCGGCTCGGGCGGCCCTGAACGGCGAGATCGACATAGATTCGCGTCTCGCCAGGTACGAAAGACTCATCTCGAGACTGGCGTCGGAGATGCCGCCGATGCCTCCCGCTCTCAGCGTCTAGACCGTCGATTTCATCCAACTTCCACCGGCGCTTTGGTGCTGTCGCGGCACTGAGTATGGGACAACACTCACGGATTTGATATCAGTTTCTTGCCATGATAGTTTGGCCGCGTGAAGGCAATGCGGGCACCGTTTGTCGATCGGTCTCAGGAAGGCAGGCGAGATGGTAACGGAAAGCGCACTTGCAGAGATCGTGGGAAAGGGCAAGGTCAATGCAGACCCGGCCACCCTCGACGCCTTTGCCGGCGATCTCAGCTTCGTCGGCAGATTGCTCCCCCAGTTCGTGGTCAAGGTCGGTGACCCGGAGACCATCCAGAAGCTGGTCACTCTCGCCAAGGAGACGGGTACGCCGCTCGTACCCGTGAGTTCCGGCGGCCCACACTTTCACGGCGACACCGTGCCGTCCGAGGCCGGCGCCGTGATTGTGGACCTGAGCGGCATGAAGAAGGTGGACCTCGTCGACCCGTTCGAGCGGGTCGCTTCCATGGTCGAGCCGGGCGTGACCTTCGGAGAGCTGAGCGCCGCCGTGGCCAAGCGGGGGCTGCGCCTCAACATGCCGCTGCGGCCCCGGGCCACCAAGTCGGTGGTGGGCAGCATGCTGTCGCGGGAGCCGGTCATCATGCCTCACTACCACTGGGACATCTCCGACCCTATCGGATCCACCGAGGTGGTGTTCGGTACCGGGGACATGTTCCGCACCGGCGCCGCCGCGGGCCCGGGCGACATCGCCCAGCAGCGGGCCGGCGGCGGCGTGCAGAAGGAGGCGGCGGGTCCTTCGGCCATGTCGCTGCACCGGCTGTTGCAGGGCGCCCAGGGCACTATGGGCATCGTGACCTGGGCCTCGGTAAGGTGCGAGCTGATCCCCGACAGGGAGCAGCCCTATTTCATCGCCGCGAACGACGTGGCGAAGCTGCTCCAAGCCGCTCACTGGCTCATCCGCCTGCGGCTGGGCGACGAACTGCTGATACTGAGCGCCGCCGACTTCGCGGCCCTCATGGCCGAGGACGACGCCGCTCACGCGCACATGATGGCCAAGCTGCCGCCCTGGGTGCTCTTCTTCAACCTGGGCGCGTACAAGTACTTCCCCGACATGCGAATGGAGGGCCTCATCCAGGACACCCGTGAGTTGCTGCAACGCCTCAGCCTGCAGACGGCGCAGAACGTGGGCGGCGTGGCGGCCGGTGAGTTCCTGCAGGCCGTCCGCCGGCCGTCGGACGAGCCATACTGGAAGCTTCGCCGGCAGGGCGGCTGCCAGGACATCTTCCTCCTCACCACCAGCGGGAAGATCCCCGGTCTGGTCAAGGTGATGACCGAGGCCGCCGACGCGGCCGGCTACTCTTCCGCCAAGATGGGCGTCTACGTGCAGCCCATCGTGCAGGGCACCGGCGTCCACGTGGAGTTCAACCTCTTCTACGATCCCGCCGACCAAGCCGAGGCCTGCATCGTGCAGGGGCTCGCGACGAGCGCCATCCAGCCGCTCATGAACGCCGGGGGCTTCTTCTCGCGACCCTTCGGCGAAGCCGCTAGATGGATCATGAACCGGGATGCGGCGCAGGTCGAAGCCTTGAAGAAGTTCAAGGCCATCGTCGATCCGGCCGGCATCCTCAATCCCGGAAAACTGTGCTTCTAGCCGAGAGGGAAGGGACCAGAACGATGGCGCTCAAAGATTTTGAAGCCGACATGGAGTCTTGCTGCCGCTGCTCGGCGTGTAAGTTCATCCCCCTGGAGGTGATCACCGGCCAGGAATACGCCGACTGCTGTCCCAGCATCTCCCGCTACAACTGGCATTCGCACTCGGGCGGAGGGCGGATGGCCTTCGGTCTCGGACTCATCCGCGGCCGGGTGGAGTACACGCCGAGGACGGCCGAGGTCATCTACAACTGCAACCTGTGCGGCGCGTGCGACGTGTCGTGCAAGTACGCCATGGAGTTCGACGTGCTCGAGCCGCTCTACGCCATGCGCGAAGAGTGTGTGAAGAGCGGGCAGACCGTCCCGGTGTGGGACAAGCTCGTGAAGACCATGCAGAAGCAGGGCCCCCTCATCGTAGGGGCGACGGCCAAGAAGGGCCAGTGGTTCAAAGACCTTACAGTCAAGGACTACACGCGCGAGAAGACCAGGGTGATCTATCACGCCGGGTGTCTCGCGAGCTATGACCAAGCGGCCGGCAAGGTGGCCGCGGCCGCCGTCTCGCTGCTGGGCAAGGCGAAGATCGATGTGGGCATCGCCAAGGACGGCGAGCTCTGCTGCGGCGGCCGCGCCTACGAGATGGGCTACCGCGACGAGGCGCTGAAGCAGGCCGAGCTGAACGTGGCGCGTTTCAAGGAGTCCGGGGCTACCGACCTGGTGACCGGCTGCGCCCACTGTTACCAGTACTACAAGGTGCTCTACCCAAAGCTGGGCTTGGATCCCGGCGTGAAGGTGTGGCACATCACCGAGTACCTGGCCCAGCTCGTCGAGAAGGGCAAGCTCAAGCCCACCAAGCGGGTGGACATGACGGTCACCTACCACGACCCCTGCCACCTGGGCCGCTTGAGCGAGCCCTGGATCGCCTGGGAGGGCGTGCAACGTGAGCGACACATGCGGGTATACGACCCGCCGCGCACCCTGCGCCGCGGCACCCACGGCGTCTACGAACCGCCCCGCGATGTGCTGAAGAGCATCCCCGGCCTGAAGCTCGTGGAGATGGAGCGCATCCGCGAATACGCCTGGTGCTGCGGCGCCGGCGGCGGGGTTCGGGAGACCAACCCCGAGTTCGCCCGGTTCACCGCCGCGGAGAGGATGAAGGAGGCCGAGGCCAGCGGCGCGGAGGCGCTCGTCACGGCCTGTCCGCACTGTATAAGCAACCTGAAGGGTTGCGGCCAGAACCTGGCGGATGGTGGGGATGTCGCCGGCGGCAGCGCCGGTGGCGATCGCCACCTTGCCGTCTATGACGTCGTCGAGCTCTTGGACAAAGCGATTTAGGGGGCGTCGGACATGGCACTCACAGAAGAGCAATACAAGGCTTTCGAAGCCGTCGTCGGGCCCGAGAACATCTCCGACGACCCCGTTGATCTCGACGCCTGGGCGTGGCGCTCGGGCCAGGCCGCCCTGGCGCAGGACTTCCAACCGCGTTTCGAGGCCATCCTCATGCCGGGCTGCACCGCGGAGGTGCAGGCCATCGTGCGCCTGTGTAACAAGTTCGGCGTGCAGTTCAAGGCCTCCAGCACCGGCTGGGGCAGCTACTGCGACCCCCGCAATCCGGGCTGCATCAAACTCGACATGCGGCGCATGAACCGCATCATCGAGATCAACGAAGAGAACATGTACGCGGTGGTGGAGCCGTACGTGATCCACACCGAGCTGCAGGCCGAGCTCATGAAGCGGGGCTTCTGCTGCAACGTCAACGGGGCGGGAGGCGTGACCTCGGCGATGCCCCTGGCTGCGCATGAGGGCATCGGCCATATGAGCGGCACCTGCAGCATCAGCGAGCGCAACCAGCTGGCCATAGAGTGGATCACTCCCGAGGGGGAGCTTATCCAGACCGGCTCGCTGGCGGCCCTGGGTGAGTGGTTCTGCGCCGACGGGCCCGGCCCCTCGCTACGCGGCATCATCCGCGGCAACGTGGTGCCGCTGGGCGGACTGGGTGTCTACACCAAAGCAGCGCTGAAGATCTACCATTGGGCCGGCCCTCCGGTCCCGGAGGTCAAGGGCTGCTCCCCCGAGTACGTGTGGCAGAACCCCGGCAACTTCCTGCTGCGCTACCTCTCCTGGCCCGACGAGGACGGCCGCCAGGCCGGCATCCAGAAGCTCGGCGAGAGCGAGGTGGCCTTCGGGGTCATGGGCTTCAACCCCAACATGGTGGCGTCGAATGTGGCGACCAACAACGAGGAGGAGCTGATCCTGACCGAGGAGTACTCCAAGGAGATCGTCGGTCCGGGCATCTGCATCGTGATCGCCGGCAATTCGCCGCGCGACTTCGAGTACAAGAAGGCGGTGCTGGAACAGATCATCAAAGACACCAA
>ENA-UOUL01002249-UOUL01002249.1-bioreactor-metagenome-genome-assembly--contig:-NODE-2249-length-23113-cov-8.146423_pt1 | contig 23113 bp, 19 predicted proteins | sample MGYA00249838_ERZ747220 | MGnify/ENA primary metagenome ERZ747220 (study PRJEB28778, sample SAMN05720191) | bioreactor metagenome | isolation source: Anaerobic biogas reactor | place: USA:Washington...
GGGCCGGTGGGTCAAAGCCTATGAAATTAAAGATATTTCCGGCCTGTCCCACGGCACCGACGTGTGGGTCGGCAACGCCCAGGACATCATCAGGGCGGGCGTCGCGCCGCTCAAGAAGTGCATCTGCACCCGCGACGACATCATGAACCAGCTCATCCGCGAGGGATCACTCCCGGGATGGCGCTACTTTGACAAGCCGCGCCGCTTTACAGGGACGGATTACGGTTCACAGAAAGGATGGGAACGGGTGTCTACGGGCAACGACTTTGAAGATCTGCCCGATGACATGGATAACCCATTCCTCGATCCAGACACTCCGTAGACACTTTCGTAGACGGTTTGTAGACAAGAAAAAAGCAGTACCGAAAGGCCGGAAAGCCTTATATTCCTTGAACAGTTGCTTCTATGTCAACGAAAAACGTCAACGAGGGTAAATAAAGTAGATCCGGTGAAAAAGGGTTCGCCGGAAACCACAAAAGTGTTAGAGGGTTCGTAGACAGTTTCGTAGACGGCCCTCAATCAAAAACGAAAGGACAAATGTACTATGAAGAACGAGAACAGATTTAGTTTCAACGATGCACTGCTTACCGCCCTGTTCGGCACTCCCAACCGCCAGAATACCATGGACAGGCTTGGGGTCGCCTGCACGGCCTTCCCCGATGAGGACTTCAGGACGGCGGCTGTTATCCTGCGCGAGCGGATCAGGAAGATGGATGACTTCAGCTGGACCGCCCTCTGCAAGCTGTCCAAGTGGGAAATCAGCCAGATGTTTGATTCCGAGAGTTTCCTTTTCGATGCCGAGGATGAGATCGACGAGGACGACGATCTGGACGACGAGGATGATGCCTATGAGTCCTGATCCGAAGAAAGAACTGACCACCGAGCTTCCGGCCTCCGGGCCGGAGGCCCCTGTGGTCCGTAGAAAGATCGGCAAGACCACCTATCTCGTCAGGGTACACTTCAATCCGGACAGCACGGAAACGCTTCAGGACAAGCTTCAGAGGATGCTTGAAGATGAGGTAAACCACCCTGATCCGGCGGCATAAGGCACAAAATTCAAGTAAATCCTCCGAGGGGTATTAAAAAGTCCTTGACTTTTCGTTTCAGGCAAGACCCTGAAATCCATACTTGTGAGCTGCGGCGCACGCCTTGCTCCCTTCGATATTCAGGAAGTCCGGGACATTACGATGTATGACGAACTGGAGCTGGACAAGCTGGGAGACCGAAAGACGGCGCTGTTCCTGCTGATGTCCGACACGGATTCCACCTTCAACTTTTTAATCAGTATGATCTACACGCAGTTGTTCAACCTGCTGTGTGAAAAAGCGGATGACGTGTACGGCGGCAGGCTCCCGGTGCATGTGCGCTGCCTGATCGACGAGTGCGCGAACATCGGCCAGATACCGAACCTAGAAAAGCTGGTGGCGACGATCCGAAGCCGGGAAATTAGCGCCTGCCTTGTCCTTCAGGCAAAGTCACAGCTGAAAGCGATCTATAAGGACAACGCCGATACCATTGTGGGCAACATGGATTCCCAGATTTTCCTCGGCGGCAGCGAACCGACGACGCTGAAGGATCTGAATCAGGCACTCGGAAAAGAGACGATTGATACCTACAACACCGGTGAGAACCGGGGACGGGAGCAAAGCCACTCCCTTAACTACCAGAAGCTTGGTCACGACCTCTTATCCGTTGATGAGCTGGCGGTGCTGGACGGCAGCAAGTGCATCTTGCAGCTGCGCGGCGTCCGTCCGTTCCTTTCGGATAAATACGATCTGACGAAGCACCCGAACTATTTCCTGACTTCCGACGCGGACAAAAAGAACGCTTTCGATATCGAAAAGTTCCTGTCCCGGAAGCTGACGCTCCGCGCGGATGACCGCTACACCGTGGTCACGCCGGATGAAACGACCTGACAACTGAATACCGGACGATGCGGACGGCCCTCTGTTTTGAAAGCAGGGGGCCTTCTTCATGCCCAGAAGGAGGAGGATATGGATTCCACAAGCTACCGGGCCAGGGCTCCCGACATGTAGAGCCTGACCCATTCGGCACAGCCGACGCACCACGATCACAGCAGCTGCATTCAACAATAAGAAAAGAATGGAGGAAAGAGACCCAGGGACGCCTGAAACGGCGGCAGCTGCTGGCAGAAACAATATCCCTTTGGGTTTCAAAAATCACTATGGCATTTTTCAACAGCGCAGTAGGTGTTCTTCAGACACTCGTAATCGCCCTTGGGGCAGGCCTCGGAATCTGGGGCGCGATCAACCTTCTGGAAGGGTATGGCAACGACAATCCGGGCGCGAAGTCCCAGGGCATGAAGCAGCTTATGGCAGGCGGCGGCGTTGCCCTGATCGGCACCACTCTTGTTCCGCTTCTTGCCGGACTGTTTGGATAATCACGGAGGGAAACCGCTAAATGGACACAATATTTCAGGCAATCACCGATTGGCTGAAAGAAATGCTCGTTAGCGGTATCATGGACAGCCTTTCCGGGATGTTCGACGCCGTGAACCAGCAGGTCGCAGACGTGGCATCCCAGGTCGGAACATCCCCGGCAGGTTTCTCGCCGGGGGTGTTTTCCATGATACGGAATGTATCGGAATCTGTGATCATCCCCATCGCAGGGCTGATTCTGACATTCATAGCCTGCTATGAGCTGATTCAGCTGATCATTGATCACAACAACTTAGCCAACTTTGAGACATGGATTTTCTTCAAATGGATCTTCAAGACCTTTGTTGCCGTAATGCTGATCACGAACACCTTCAACATCACCATGGCGGTATTCGACGTGGCACAGCATGTCATCAACAGCGCCGGAGGCATTATAGGCGGCAGCACCGCCGTGGACGCGGCTGCCCTTGCCGGTATGCAGGACACGCTGGAAGCCATGGAAATCGGACCGCTGATCGGTGTCTACATGGAAGTGCTGATCCTCGGCATCGGCATGAAGATCATGTCCCTCATCGTTTTCATCATCGTATATGGACGAATGATCGAGATTTACCTCATGACTAGCCTCGCACCGATCCCGTTCTCCACGTTCGGGAACCGGGAACAGAGCCAGATCGGGCAGAACTATCTCCGGTCACTGTTCGCGCTTGGCTTCCAGGGGTTCCTCATCATGATCTGTGTGGGCATCTATGCCGTGCTGATTCAAAGCGTTTCCTTCTCGGACAACATCGTGGCTTCCCTCTGGGGAATCATGGGGTACACGGTCCTTTTGTGCTTCACGCTCTTTAAGACCGGGACGCTCGCAAAGTCAGTATTCAACGCGCATTAAGGAGGCACTATGGCAGCGTATATATCCGTTCCCAGAGACCTGGGAAAAGTCAAAACAAAGATATTTTTCAACCTGACCAAGAGGCAGCTGATCTGTTTTTCCATCGCTGCCGCGGTCGGCATCCCGCTGTTTTTCCTTGTGAAGAAAAGCGGGAACGTGAGTCTGGCGGCTCTCACGATGATCGGTGTGATGCTGCCGTTTTTCTTCTTCGCCATGTACGAGAAGGACGGTATGCCGCTGGAGGTCATCCTGGATCACTTCATCGAAGCAAAATTCCGGAGGCCGAAGGAAAGGCCGTACTGCACCGACAACTATTACACGGCTCTGATACGCCAGTATCAGGCAGAAAAGGAGGTAGAGAGAATTGTTTTCCATTCCGAGAAAAAAGCCAAAGGAAAACGTCCGGCTGGAACTGCCAAAGTCGCTCAGCAAAAAGGAGCGAAAGCAGGTAGAGCGGATCATCGCGGACGCAAAGAAAAATGACGGCGTTCCGCGCACGGCGCAGCAGTCGATCCCGTTCCAGCGGATGTTCCAGGACGGCATCTGCCGCACCGGCAATAACTACTACACCAAGACGATCCAGTTTCAGGACATCAATTATCAGCTTGCGCAACAGGAGGATAAGACGGCCATTTTCGATGAATGGTGCGGGTTCCTGAACTTCTTTGACAGCTCCGTTCATTTTGAGCTGTCGTTCATGAATCTCAGCACGGACGCGGCGGACTTTGAAAAGAATATCCGTATCCCGCTGAAAAACGACGGCTTCAACGATGTCCGCGAGGAATACAGCAGGATGCTGCGGACGCAGCTTTCGCAGGGCAACAACGGCCTGACCAAGACCAAGTACCTGACGTTCGGCATCGAAGCGGATTCCATGAAGCAGGCCAAGCCGAGGCTGATCCATATCCAGACCGATCTGCTGAACAATTTCAGGCGGCTGGGCGTGGTGACGAAGGTGCTGACAGGCAAGGAACGCCTAAAGCTGATGCATGACATGTTCCATCTGGGTGATAAGGACCGCTTCTATTTTGAATGGAAGTGGTTGGCGGAATCCGGGCTGTCCGTAAAGGACTTCATCGCGCCGACTTCCTTCTCCTTCCCCGGCGGGCGGACGTTCCGCATGGGTAACCTGTACGGGGCTATGAGCTATCTTGCGATTACGGCTTCCGATCTTTCCGATCAGCTTCTGAAAGACCTGCTGGATATGGAATCGAGCCAGATCGTGACAATGCATATCCGTTCCCTGGATCAGAACAAGGCAATAAAGGAAGTAAAACACACGATCACGGAGCTGGACCGTTCCAAGATCGAGGAGCAGAAAAAGGCTGTCCGCGCCGGTTACGACATGGATATCATCCCGTCTGACCTGGCTACCTACGGCAGCGACGCGAAAGACCTGCTGAAAGAGCTCCAGAGCCAGAACGAGCGCATGTTCATGGTGACTTTCCTCATCATGAATACCGGGGCGACGAAGCAGGAACTGGACAACAACATCTTCCAGGCATCCAGCATTGCGCAGAAGCACAGCTGCAACCTGCGCCGTCTGGATTTCCAGCAGGAACAGGGCCTTATGAGCAGCCTGCCGCTGGCACAGAACCTGATCGAGATCGAACGCGGCCTGACCACCAGCAGCACGGCGATTTTCGTTCCGTTTACCACACAGGAGCTGTTCCAGACCGGAAAGGAAGCCCTGTATTACGGGCTGAATGCATTGTCCAACAATCTGATCATGGTTGACCGGAAGCTTCTGAAAAACCCGAACGGCCTGATTCTCGGCACGCCAGGTTCCGGTAAATCCTTCAGCGCCAAAAGGGAGATCGCCAATGCTTTCCTGGTGACGGACGACGATATCATCATTTCCGATCCGGAAGCCGAGTATTCCCCGCTGGTGGAGCGTCTGGGCGGCCAGGTGATCCGCGTCAGCCCGACCAGCACGCAGTATATCAATCCGATGGATATCAACATGAACTATTCCGAGGAGGATAACCCGATTGCGCTCAAAGCTGATTTTATCCTTTCGCTCTGCGAACTGGTCGTAGGCGGCAAGGAAGGCTTGCAGCCGATTGAAAAAACGGTTATCGACCGCTGTGTGCATCAGGTTTATCAGTCGTATTTCAACGATCCGAGACCGGACAACATGCCGGTTCTGGAAGACCTGTACGACGAGCTGATGAAGCAGGATGAAAAGGAAGCCCACCATGTGGCAACTGCCCTTGAAATCTATGTCAAAGGCTCCCTGAATCTCTTTAATCACCGCACCAACGTGGACATTGATAACCGCCTGGTCTGCTATGACATCAAGGAGCTGGGCAAACAGCTGAAAAAGATCGGGATGCTGATCGTTCAGGATCAGGTCTGGGGCCGTGTGACCGCCAACCGTGAGGAAGGTAAATCCACCCGTTACTACATGGATGAGATGCACCTGCTTCTGAAGGAGGAACAGACGGCGGCGTATTCCGTGGAGATCTGGAAGCGTTTCCGTAAATGGGGCGGCATCCCGACCGGCATCACACAGAATGTCAAAGACCTGCTGGCGAGCCGTGAAGTCGAGAACATCTTTGAGAACTCAGACTTCATTTATATGCTCAATCAGGCTGTAGGCGACCGCGCGATCCTGGCCAAGCAGCTGAATATTTCTCAGCACCAGCTTTCCTACGTCACGCATTCCGGCGAAGGCGAAGGGCTGTTGTTCTATGGGAATGTGATCCTGCCGTTTGTGGACAGGTTCCCGACCGACCTTGAGCTGTATCGTATCATGACGACCAAGCCCGGTGAGGTCGCGGAAGCAAGGGAGGCTGGCTAATGGCAAAGAAAATGAATTTCCGCAATGACATGCGGGAAGCGAAAAACGCAAAAGACAGCGTGGAAGAAGCCGAACGCCTGCCCACGGAAAAAGGCTATACCCGGACTAAGAGGAAGCTGAAAGGCACAAAGCCGAATGAGCAGACCCTGCGGCACGGGAAGAAGCCGATTGAAAAGCCGAAACAGTCCGGGAAGCTGAAATCCGCGCTTGTCTCACAACAGCTGCATGAACGGCTGGAACAGGCAGACCAGGACAACAATATCGGCGTGGAGGCAGTCAACCGCGGAACACAGACGGCAGAAGCCGGTGCAGCCGTTGCCAGAGATACTGTTGGCAAGGTGCGTAAGTACGGGGAAAAGCTCCATGACCGGGCCGTAAAGCCGGAAGTCAGTGCTGAAAAGGAAACGCTGCGGCATGTGCAGGAAGAAACCGTGGAAGGGGTAAAAACCACTGCTTCTGCCCGGACTGCGAAAGCCGGGGAAACTGCCGGAAAGGCAGCCAAAGGAGCCGAAAAGTCCAATGCTTTCTCACGCTTCATGCAGAGGCGGAACATCAAACAGGAATATGCGGCAGCGAAGACTGGAAGGAATGTCGGTAATGCGGCATCTCACGGTCTCGCTATCACACCGACTTTGAAGGAGCGTGTGAGTAAGGTCTTTGCAAGGGCCGGAGGCTTTGTGAAAAGCCATGCCGGAGGCATTGCCATCGGCGGGATCTTCATCTTCCTGCTGGTGTTCATCTTTACGCAGATGTCATCCTGCTCGTCGATGATCGGCGGTTCTGGGGGGACGCTGCTGGGAAGCTCTTATACGGCAGAGGACGAGGATATCCGGGGTGCCAACAGCGACTATACCGCTATGGAGGATGCGTTGCGGAGCCAGATTAACAATATCGAATCCACGCATCCCGGCTATGACGAGTACCGCTACAACCTGGACGAAATCAACCACAATCCTTACGTTCTGACTTCTTACCTGACGGTCATGTATGAGGACTATACACGGGCGGAAGTACAGACGGCGTTGCAGACTCTCTTTGACAAGCAGTATGAGCTGACGCTGGAGGAGGAAGTCGAGACCAGGTATCGCACCGAAACCCGCACCGGGACAACGACGTACACAGACCCTGAGACCGGCGAGACGACCGAGGAAGAATATGAGTATGACGTTGAAGTTCCCTATGACTACTACATCCTGAATGTCACGCTGAAGAACAAGACGCTGGAAGCGGCGGTCTTCTCCGGCGGGATGGATACTGACCAGAGGGAACGCTACAATATCCTGCTTTCCACCTACGGGAATAGGCCGTATCTCTTCGAGGGCGATATCTACGCCAATGTCACGCCGAGCAGCGATTATCTGCACTATGACATACCGGGCGAAGCCCTGAGTGATGTCCGGTTTGCGCGGATGATCCAGGAGGCAGAGAAATATCTGGGGTATCCGTATGTATGGGGCGGTTCTTCTCCGTCAACGAGCTTTGACTGTTCCGGTTTTGTCTGCTGGGTGATCAACCACTGCGGCAACGGATGGAACTATGGAAGAACGACGGCAGAGGGACTGCGGCAGCAGCTTTCCATCATACCGGCAAGCGAGGCGAAACCTGGAGATATCATCTTCTTCCAGGGAACGTACAACACGTCTGGCGCAAGCCATGTTGCAATCTATGTGGGCAACAATATGATGATCCACTGCGGGAATCCCATCCAGTACGCATCCATTGACACGGCCTACTGGCGACAGCATTTCTACTGCTTCGGCAGATTACCGTAAGAATACAGGAGGGTTTATGACAAGGAAAAGAAAACGCCTCGAAGAGGAGCTGAAAAAGCTCATTGAAAAACAGGAAGAGGTAGCAGCAAGAATCCGGGAAACACAGGATCAGATCACGGAAGAGACCAATACGGAGATTCACGAGATGGTTCATAAGGCAAATATCACGCCTGAACAGCTGGCGGAAATCCTGGCAGCCTTTAAGGGCAGTGCGAATCCCGGAAATATGAGTTATACCATGGCAGATGAGGAGGAAAAAGACCATGAGAATTAAGAGTATCCTGGCCGCCCTGCTGGCGGTTGTGATCAGTGCCGGAGCGTTCTGCGTTCCGGCTTTTGCTTATACCGGGGAAGAAAGCGAACCGACCGTGCAGGATGCCATCCCGGTTTCTTCGGAAGATACCGATACGGATGAACAGGAAGACGACGCTCCGGTAGTAACCCCGGAGGATGCCGAAGAGGCAGAAGGCAGCAAAGTTCATATCCGCACCGAGAATGGGACCATCATTTTCTCCTTCGATGATGAAGAAGAGGAAGAGGAAACAAGGCAGATCGGTATTGTCACTACAAACGGCGGCAGGCTGAATGTCCGTTCCGGCGGCGGGATGGATTATGAGATTCTGGATCAGCTGCTTCCGGGCGAACAGGTGGAAGTGATCGAGGACGAAGGCGACTGGGTAAAGATCATCGTCCCGGAAAAGACGGGCTATGTCTATAAGGAGTATCTGCGGATCATTGAACAGAACCAGAGCGGAAGTACGGGCATTGATATCCCGGAGGAATACCTGACGCTGTTTTTGCAGATGCTTTCCGGACAGAGTTCTTCCGGCAGCCTGCCTCTGACACCGGACGGGAATCTGACGCTGGTTGATGATGTAGGCAGTCCGACCGGAGAAGGCAAACAGTTCATCACGATGGTGACGCGATCCGGCAATTACTTCTATCTCGTCATCGACAGGGACGAAAAAGGCAATGAAAACGTCCATTTCCTGAACCAGGTCGATGAAGCCGATCTTTTCTCCCTGATGGATGAGGATGCTGCGGCAGCTATGAAAGAACAGCTGGCCGCACAGGAATCAGAAAAGCAGCAGGAACAGCAGACTGTCACGCCTACAGAAACGCTGGATACAGAAAAGGATAAAGAACAGGAACCGGAGCCGGAACAGAAATCCAAGGCTCCCTACGTCCTTGGCCTGATTCTGTTGCTGGGAGTTTGCGGCGTGGGCGGCGCGTTCTTCTTCATGAAGAATAAGAAGCAGCAGACAGCTGTTGCAGACAGCCCTGATCCTGATGCGGATTACCGTGAGGATGATGACGGCTACGATATCCCGGAGGAAGCTGAAGACGAGGAGGATTATGACGAAAGCGAGGACGAGTAATGCCGGAAGTCATGACAATCGAGGAACTGCGTGAACTGATCCGGACACTGCCCGACGACGTAATTATCCGTGTGGAATTCCTGAAGGAGGGTGAGGATGGCAGAGAAAAAGCAGAGACAGTACAAGCTCCATGAAGTCTGCATCCGCCTTGCGGAGGGAACGACGCTGTATTCTACGGAACCGATGAGCACACCTGACCGCGCCGTGGATGTTATGCGGAAGGAGCTTTCCCAGTATGACCGGGAGGTACTCTGCGTCGTAAATCTCAATTCCAGGCTGAAACCCATCAATTTCAATATTGTCAGCGTGGGGACGATCAATCAGTCCCTCGCTGACATATCCAACATCTTTAAGAGCTGCCTGCTCAGTAATGCGTCCGGTCTTTTGCTGATGCACAACCATCCGAGCGGAGACCCGACGCCTTCGCAGGAAGATATCGCACTGACAAAACGGGTAATCGCGGCAGGCAAGCTCATGGGTGTCAGCTGTCTGGATCATGTGATCATCGGCGGGCAGAACGGAGCAACTTACAGTATGCGGGAAGAAAAAATCGTGGATTTCGATCCCGCCAATTACGGCCTTGTGGCCGAGAATGGAGAACGGATTATGGAAGAACAGAAAAAGTACGACGGCAGCAAGAAGATCGAAGAGGTCACTCTGCACTTCGGCAAGGGAACGGCAGAACCGTTTACCACAAAGGACGGAAAGGAAATGGTGAGGATTACGATCCCCAATCAGGACCGCAATGATCATACCCCGTGGGCGAGCTTTGTGCTTCCCGCAAAGGCGGTGCATGAGAATCAGTACGGCAAAGGCTTGTGGGCAAAGATTCCTGCGGATGGCACGACTACCGTTACCAAGCCGTATCTTGCCGGCCAGCAGGACGGGAAGAACATCTGGGAGAACGAAAAAAGAGCCGTCCCGAACAGGGAGCTGAAAAGCATGGTGGAGTTCTATAAGTCCCAGAGTCGTGATTCCGTCCTGGGGCAGCTTGGCGAGAAGAAAGCTTCTGACCGGAAGCCTTCGGTCAAGCAGAACGCCGGGCCGGAACTGTAAACCGCCGAACAAGGGCAGCCACAGAGCTGCCCGATACATTTCGGCCTTTCACATCCCGTGGGAGGCTGATTTTTATGCTCACAAACAGAAGGAGGATAAGACTATGAGCAATACTGTAAGAATCGGTAATCAGAGTATCAGCTATGAACAGGCCAAGGACATGCTTTTTCCGGAGCTGATCCCGCAGAAAGGCAACGAAGCGCTTCTCTCCGTCCATCCTCATGACAAGGTGGAGGATCTGGCTGTCTTGTACCGTCTGGATCTTTATTCCGGCGACGGCACCATGATGTCTGCCCGCGTGACGCAGGGGCTTCTGGACGCTTTCGGTGTCAGTGCAGAGCAGATGAAAAAGGATGCACTGGAACACGCGCCGGTCACACACCCGGCATCTTTCCGTTCCATGGAAGAGGTTCTCAGCGAGATGATGGGCGGTATGCCCGTGCCGACGCCTGATGATGGGCAGCCGAGGCTGTACGTGGCAAGCACAGAGACCATGAATCGCGGCGCGGGCGTTCTGGCCTACCCGGACTTTCTTCAGGAGGCTTCGGAGAAGATCGGCGGCAACTTCTTTATCCTGCCGTCCTCTATCCATGAGCTGCTGTTCCTGAAAGACACCGGCGACATCACCAGGCAGGAGCTTACCAGCATGGTGCGCAGCGTCAACGCGGCGGAGGTCAGCCCGTCCGAGCAGCTGTCCGATAATGTCTATCACTATGACGGCAAGGACAGGGTGTTTGAGTTGGCAGAGAAATACGAAGCCAGAAAAACGGAACGGCAGACGGAGAAACCGTCTCTTCTCGGAACGCTGGGCAAGGCAAAGGAAGCGCAGAAAGACCATCCGGCAAAAGTAAAGTCCGGCAAGGGGCAGGAAGCAGTGATCTGAGGAGGGTTCCATGGGCTACAGACTTGTGATAACGGAAAAGCCCTCGGTTGCCTCTGCTATTGCCAAGGTTATCGGAGCGAAAGAACGAAAAGACGGATACTTTCAGGGCGGCGGGTATCTTGTGAGCTGGTGTGTCGGTCATCTCGTGGAGCTTGCTATGCCGCAGGCATACGATGAGAAATACGGAAAATGGAGAAAGGAAGACCTCCCAATCCTGCCGAAGAAGTGGAAGTATCAGATATACCAGTCTACAAAAAAGCAGTTTCAGACGCTGAAAAGCCTTATGGCAAGAAAAGACGTTACCGAGCTTTGCTGCGCTACGGATGCAGGGCGCGAGGGCGAATTGATTTTCCGCCTGGTCTATCATCAGGTAGGCTGCCGAAAGCCATTCAGACGGCTATGGATTTCGTCCATGGAGGACAGCGCAATCCGGGAGGGCTTTCAAAACCTGAAACCTTCTTCCGAATACGATGCCCTTTATAATGCTGCGCTCTGCCGTGAACGTGCAGACTGGATCATCGGGATCAATGCCAGCAGGCTGTATTCCTGCCTGTACGATTCTACTCTGAACGTGGGCCGGGTCGTAACGCCGACACTGGCTATGCTGGTGGAACGGGAGGAGGCAATCAAGGCATTTATGCCAGAACTGTTCTATACAGTGCAGCTTCAGGCAGATGCGATCCGCGCATCAAGCAAACGCTTTTCAGACAAGGCAGACGCAGAGGTTCTTGCCGCAAAATGCAGGGAGGATCATCAGGTGCGTGTGGACAGCATAGAAACGAAAGAAAAAACGGAAAAACCGCCTCTTCTCTATGATCTGACTTCCCTGCAGCGGGATGCGAACAAGGTACTGGGCTTTTCCGCGCAGCAGACGCTGGACATCCTGCAAAGCCTGTATGAAAAGAAGCTGGTCACTTATCCGAGGACGGACAGCCGATTCCTCACGGAGGATATGGCTCCGTCCCTGCCGGAACTGGTGTATCAGGCGGCAGCAGCTTTGGATTACGCTGGGAATATTCCGGTTCATGCCGGTCAGGTAATCAATAATGCGAAGGTAACAGATCATCATGCGGTGATCCCGACAAGGGAACTGAACAGCGCCAAGGTCGCGGAGTTGCCGAAAGCGGAAGCCGAAATCCTAAAACTGGTGGCGGTGCGATTTATGGCTGCCGCAGGTGATCCCTGCCGGTATGAGGAAACAGCGATAAAGCTTTCATGTGCTGGGGAGACATTCACGGTGAAGGGCAAAACCGTCCTGCAGTCCGGCTGGAAGGAAATCGTGGAGCATTTCTATCCTGCGAAGGAGAAGGATGCGGAAGCACTCCCTCGCGTGCAGGAAGGCATGGTCATTCCTCTTGTAAAAGCCGAAGTCAAAGACGGGAAAACGAAACCGCCGCAGCATTTTACGGAAGGCAGCTTGCTTCATGCGATGGAGACTGCCGGTGCAGAGGATATCCCGGATGACGTGGAGCGGAAAGGTCTGGGTACACCGGCAACCCGTGCCGGGATTATCGAAAAGCTGATCCAGCGCGGGTTTGCCGTCCGCAGCGGCGATAAGAAAACAAAGATTCTTCTTCCGACTGAGAAAGGCGTCTCGCTGGTCACTGTCGTGCCGGAGAAGCTGAAATCCCCCATGATGACAGCGGAATGGGAACAGAAGCTTCTTCAGATGGAACAGCAATCCTACGATTCAGCCTGCTTTATGGAGGAGATCAGTGCATTCGTCCGGGAACTGGTGGATACCGCAGAGGTTGATCCGTCCATATCATTTGCTCCGTCTTTCCAGCGGAAGGCAAGGAAAGGCAGGAAAAGATGAAACGCTATCATTACACTCTCGCAGAACAGGAAACGATCATAAATTGGGATAACGAGCTGGATGAGGCTACGGTCTATACCTTTGACCGCCGCCTGATCAGCAAGCTGAAGGCGCTGGCGGCCAAATATCCGGAGCATTACGTGCTGCTGGATAAGGGAGCACAGCGCTCCGTAACCTACCGGGTGCCGAAACGCTGTATCGGCATCCGTCCCCCTTACAGCGATATGAGAAGAAAACAGCAGGCCGAGGACGCGAAAACCAAAGGCCTGCCTTTTGATGGAAAGGAAAAGGACGAAGATGAAGATTTTCAAATGGGATGAAATCAACGGACAGGACGAAGGAACCAAAATGGAGGCGTTCCTGACAGCAATCAATGATACGTATGCGATTATGCAGTTGAGAGAGGGCGAGGAAACAAGGCCCATGCGCTTCATTTCCTACGAAGCCCTGCAAAGGAGCGGGAACCAACCGGAAATCGACCGTTATGAGCTGGTCTACGTGGCTCCGCTTCTCCCCTATAAGGATCAGAACACGATGCTGGAAATGCTCTACGAGAAATTCAATATCGCGCACCCGGCGGACTTCCATGGACACAGCCTTTCGGTCAGCGACATCGTAGCCATCCGCACCAATGGTCAGATATCCTGTCATTATGTGGATTCCATCGGCTTTAAGGAGCTGCCTGAGTTTTTGAAACCGGAGAATTATCTGAAATATTCGGAAATGTCCATGGAGGACGATTACGGGATGATCGACGGGATCATTAACAACGGGAAAGCCCCAGCGCTGCAGGAGGCCGAACAGAGAGAATCCATCCTGGAGAAACTGAAGGCAGCCAAGGAACCGCCGTTTCTCGGAAAGTCCGAGATCGGGGAAAGGAATATCGAATGAAAACCAGATTCACCAAAGAGGAATCCATGCTGATGATGCTTTACAATCCGGGCAGCCGGGAAGGTCTGATCCGGGAGCTTGCCGGTATGAAGGTACAGCTTGCCCCGGAGGAAAAGCGGCTGTCCAGATTGACGGACAAGGTGATCAAAAAGCTCAATGCAATGGACGACGCGACATTTGAAGGACTGGATTTATATCCGGAGTAAGATGAGGAGGCCGGAATGGCAGGAAAATACACATTTTATGCGCAGCTTGCCGAAGAGACGGCGGGCCGCATTACCGCCAGCCGGGAGGCGTGGAAAGGTTTTCTTACCACGTCGGCCCGGCTTTATAAATACCCGTATGAAGACCAGCTGATGATCTATGCTCAGAGGCCGGACGCGACTGCCTGCGCGGAGTATGATCTCTGGAATGAGCGAATGCACCGCTATGTAAAACGCGGTTCCAAGGGAATCGCGCTGCTCGATCACCGGGGCGATTTTCCGAGGCTCCGCTATGTCTTTGATGTGTCAGACACCGGGACGAGGTGGAATTCACGGGATGTCCAGCTCTGGACGATACAGGACGGATACCGCAACCGTGTTGCACAAGAGCTTGCCGATGCTTTTGAAACCGGGTATGGTAGCCTGGAATCCGTGATCGAAGAGATTTCTGAGAAAAAAGCGCGGGAATACTGGGAAGCTTACGGCTGGGAGCTTGGCGACATCGTTGAGGGGAGCTTTCTGGAAGAGTATGATGACCTTAACATCGAGGTGAGCTTCCGGCAGGCGGCGGCAGCCAGTGTAAAATACGCACTGCTGACAAGATGCACGGATAATCCGGAGGACTTCTTCGATGAGGAGGAATTTCAGAACGTCTTTGATTTCAACACACGGCAGACGGTCAATGCGCTGGGCAAAGCCGTAAGCAGCATTTCCACGGAAGTATTTGAAGAGATTGCGAGGACGATCCGCACGATTGAGCGTGAACAGCTCGAAGAAAGGAGCCGAAATGATGGCAGAAATGACGTACCGGCAGGCCGGGGATTATCAGATTCCGGAGATCGGGATCAATCAGCCGGAAGAGCCCCTGGGCAAATGGGGCAGGATGCGCAGGACATATCTTCAGGAGAACAGGCCGATGCTGTACAGCGACCTGGTGCTGAGCGAGAAACTGTATCCGCATCTTCTGGAGATCCAGCAGAGCGCGGAGAACCGGATGACACAGATGATGCAGGCACTCCAGAAGGCACAGCCGGCACCGGACAAGAAGTCCGATCAGATGGGCTGGGTGCAGCATATGAACAGCCTGAGAGCACAGGCGGAGGAGATCGTAACAGCGGAGCTTATCACCAGTTAAGCCTCGCGGACTTCTTCCCGACAGAACAACAGCAAATTGAATCCATCGACCGGATGGAATCGCAAGCGGAGAGCCAGAAACAGCCCTCCGCTTTATTTATTTCCGATGAAGAGATCGACCGGGTGCTGCTGGGCGGTTCCGGTTTTGCCAATGGGAAAATGCGGATTCAGGCGCTGTATGACACGCAGCCGAACGCAAAAGAGCGTGCCGATTACCTAAAGAATGAGTATGGCCTTGGCGGAAGAAGCTGGACGTTCTCTGATGGTACGAGAGGCTTTGTAGATTACAGCAGCAAGGGAATCCTGATTCGCCGGTATGGTTACGATCAGGAAGTCCGCCTTCACTGGAATCTGGTCGAGAAAAAAATCGACGCGCTGATCCGAAACGGCAGCTATCTGGATGAAGAGGAAAAAGCCCGCTACGCGGAGCTTTCCGAACGCTATGAAGCAGCCGGCGGTCTCCCGCTTCCCTCCCCGGCGCACGCTTTCCCGGAGCTCGGAGCGGAGCCTGTGCAGCAGGCGTCAGAGGACATAGATGCCGAAGAAGATGATTTCTCCGATATTGACCCGGCAGCTATTCGTGAAGAGCTGGCTCGCCGGGGCATCGTCAACGGCGAACTGGTCGATCCGGATGCGCTGGACCGTGACCCGTTTATACGGCAGGTCATGGCCGATGTAGAGCGCCTTTCCGCCGATGAAGAAGCACAGGAACCTGTTTCCGGTGAGAAACCCGTGCAAATGCAGGGTGAACTGACAGAGGAAGGTGCCGGGGCGATAGAAGTATCGGAAGAAGCCGAAGCACCGGAGATTCCTGCGCAAAATTTCCGTATTACCGATGATCATCTAGGCGAAGGCGGCCCGAAGGAAAAATACCAGAGGAATGTGGCGGCGATCCGCCTGCTTCGGACGCTGGAGGAAGAAAACCGGAACGCAACGCCGGAGGAACAGTCTGTCCTGTCGCAGTATGTTGGCTGGGGCGGCCTTGCGGATGCTTTTGATGACCGGAAGGATAACTGGAGCCGTGAGTATGACGAGCTGAAGGAGCTGCTGACGTCGGAAGAATACGAAATGGCGCGGGCTTCCACGCTGAATGCACACTACACCAGCCCGACCGTGATCCGCGCAATCTATGAGGCTGTCGGCCAGATGGGCTTTGCGAAGGGAAACATACTGGAGCCTGCCATGGGCGTCGGCAACTTCTTTGGTATGCTGCCGGAGGAAATGCAGGAAAGCCGTCTGTATGGCGTAGAGCTGGACAGTATCTCCGGGCGAATTGCCAGAAAGCTCTATCCGAACGCGGATATCACAGTTGGCGGTTTTGAAAACACGGATCACCGAGATTTTTATGACCTTGCTATCGGCAACGTCCCGTTCGGCAACTACCGTGTCGCGGACAAGCCGTATGACAAGCTGGGATTTACCATTCACAACTACTTCTTTGCCAAAGCGCTGGACCAGGTGAGACCGGGCGGCGTCGTGGCTTTCGTCACCAGTCGTTACACCATGGATCAGCAGTCCCCGGATGTCAGAAAGTATCTGGCGGAACGCGCGGAGCTACTGGGGGCGATCCGTCTGCCCAACAATGCTTTCCGTGCCAATGCCGGGACGGATGTTGTGTCGGATATTATCTTCCTTCAGAAGCGCGACCGGCCTATCGACATTGAGCCGGACTGGGTACACCTTGGGCTTACACCAGACGGGCTTCCGATCAATAACTATTTTGCCGAGCATCCGGAAATGGTGCTGGGCGAGATCAGTTCCGAAAGCACGCAGTACGGAAAGGAAGCGCTGACGGTCAATCCTGTCCCCGGCGCGAACCTGGCTGATCAGCTGGAGAAAGCAATTTCCCATATCCATGGAGAGATCACTGTGCCGGAAATGTCGCTGGAGGATGAAACGGAAGCCATCGACGCGATTCCGGCTGATCCTTCCGTCAAGAACTATTCCTATGCGCTGGTCGGCGGCGAGGTGTATTTCCGTGAAAACTCCCTCATGCGCCATGTAGAGCTTTCCGACAAGGAAAAAGAACGCATGACCGGACTTCTGAGCCTTCGGAAGATCATGAATGAGCTGATCGAGTATCAGCTGGAAGATTATCCGGAGGAAATGATCACAGCAAAACAGCGGGAGCTGAACGCTGCCTATGACAGCTTTACCGAAACCTACGGGATCATCAATTCCCGTGCCAATGCCCGCGCATTTGAAGAGGATTCTTCCTACTATCTGCTCTGCTCCCTGGAGAACCTGAATGATGACGGGACGCTGGAAAGCAAAGCGGATATGTTCACGAAACGGACGATCCGGCCGGAGACCCGCATAACCAGTGTGGAGACGCCGAGCGAAGCCCTGGCTGTTTCCATTGGGGAGCGCGGTAAGGTGGATTTGCCCTTTATGGCGGAGCTTTTGGGAACACCCGGAGAGTATGACGAAATCGAAGCAGATCTTCGGGGAGTGATCTTCCGCAATCCGCTGACTTCTGCCACCCGTCCGGAGCAGGGCTGGGAAACGGCAGACGAATACCTTTCCGGGGATGTGCGCAGCAAGCTGCAGACGGCGGCGTATGTGGCAGAGAGCCACCCGGAGTATCAGGTGAATGTGGAGGCGCTGAAAAAGGCGCAGCCCAAAGACCTGGACGCTTCGGAGATCGACATTCGTCTGGGTGCGACATGGATCGATCCTGATTATATCAATCAGTTCATGTGGGAGACCTTCGGGACGCCGTTTTATCTGAAGCGGAGCATTCAGGTAAAGTTTTCCGAACTTACGGCGGAATGGCGCATCGAAGGAAAAAGCTCTCCCAGCTACAGCGACGTGAACTGCTATGTGACCTACGGAACCACACGTGCCAATGCCTATAAGATTCTGGAGGATACGCTGAACCTGAAGGATATGCGAATCTATGACCAGGTGGAGGATGCGGACGGTAAAAAGCGCCGTGTCCTTAACAAGAAGGAAACTACGCTTGCCCAGCAGAAACAGCAGGCAATTAAGGATGCTTTCCGGGATTGGGTATGGAAAGACCCGCAGCGCCGGGAAGCCCTGACCAGACGGTATAATGAACTGTTCAATTCCACCCGTCCGCGGGAGTATGACGGGCAGCACATTCATTTCGTCGGCATGAACCCGGATATTCGTCTGCGGGAGCATCAGCGCAACGCGATTGCCCATGTGCTCTACGGCGGCAACACGCTGCTGGCGCACGAAGTCGGTGCCGGGAAAACCTTTGAAATGGCGGCGGCAGCCATGGAGAGCAAACGGCTCGGCCTGTGCCATAAGAGCCTTTTCGTGGTGCCGAACCACCTGACGCTGCAATGGGCCAGCGAGTTCCTGCGGCTCTATCCCAGCGCAAAGATTCTGGTAGCGGGCAGAAAGGATTTTGAAAAGAAGAACCGGAAGAAGTTCTGCGCCAGGATCGCCACCGGGGATTATGATGCCGTAATCATCGGCCACAGCCAGTTTGAAAAGATTCCGATTTCAGCGGAACGGCAGGAAAGCCTTCTGCGGGAGCAGATTGAAGAGATCGAGGACGCTATCGCGGAGCTCAAGTACAGCCGGGGTGAAAACTTTACCATCAAGCAGATGGAAAAGACCCGGAAATCCCTGAAAGCAAGGCTGGACAAGTTGTTGGCTGCGGACAAGAAGGACGATGTAATCACCTTTGAGGAGTTGGGCGTTGACCGCCTGTTCGTGGACGAGAGCCATGCGTTCAAAAACCTGTTTCTTTACACAAAAATGCGGAACGTAGCCGGCCTTTCCACTTCGGAGGCACAGAAGTCCTCGGATATGTTTATGAAGTGCCGCTATATGGATGAGATCACCGGAGGCAGAGGCGTTGTGTTTGCTACCGGTACGCCGGTCAGTAATTCCATGACGGAGCTTTATACCGTCATGCGCTATCTCCAGTACAGCACGCTGCAAAGAAAGGGCCTGTCTCATTTCGACTGCTGGGCTTCCACCTTCGGGGAGACAACGACAGCCATCGAGCTGGCACCGGAAGGAACCGGATACCGGGCAAGGACGCGGTTCGCCAAGTTCTTCAACCTCCCGGAGCTGATGAATATGTTCAAGGAAGTGGCGGATATCAAAACAGCGGACACGCTGAATCTGCCGGTTCCGGAGGCGGAGTTTGAAACGGTACTGGTAAAGCCGTCAGACATACAGAAGGATATGGTGCAATCGCTCTCCGAGCGTGCGGCCAAAGTTCATAGCGGTAGCGTCGATCCTACGGTCGATAACATGCTGAAAATCACTTCGGACGGCAGGAAGATCGGCCTTGATCAGAGGCTGATGAACCCGATGCTGCCGGATGATCCAGGAAGCAAGGTCAATGCCTGCGTGGATAAAGTGTTCTCCATCTGGGAGGACGGGAAGGAGGAAAAACTGACGCAGCTTCTGTTCTGCGATATGTCCACGCCGACGAATGACGGCAGCTTCAATGTCTACGATGATATCAAGGCGAAGCTGATCGCCAGGGGCGTTCCGGCAGAGGAAATCGCCTTTATCCATGACGCGGATACGGAAGCGAAAAAGAAGGAACTATTCGGCAAAGTCCGTACCGGCCAGGTGCGGGTGCTGATGGGCAGTACGCAGAAAATGGGTGCCGGCACCAACGTGCAGGATCGCCTGATCGCTGTGCATCACCTGGATGTAGGCTGGCGGCCTGCGGACATGACACAGCGCAACGGTCGAATCATCCGCCAGGGAAACATGAATCCTAAAGTGCAGGTGTATCAGTATGTGACGGAGGGAACCTTTGACGCTTATCTCTGGCAGACGCTGGAGAACAAGCAGAAATTCATTTCTCAGATCATGACCAGTAAATCGCCGGTCCGTTCATGCGATGATGTGGACGAGCAGGCACTTTCCTATGCGGAGGTGAAAGCTCTCTGTGCCGGTAATCCGCTGATCAAGGAAAAGATGGATCTGGACATTGATGTGGCGCGGCTCCGCGTCCTTCGAGCAGACCATCAGAGCCAACAGTTCCGTCTGGAAGACCAGCTGTTGAAATACTTCCCCGCGCAGATCGAAAAGACACATGGCATTATCCGGGGGCTGGAAGCAGACGCAAAAACTGTTGCTATGCACCCGATTGTTAAAGATGGCTTTACCGGCATGACGGTCGGCAGCACGACTTTCGATAAAAAGGAAGATGCCGGAGCGGCAATCCTCGCGGCTTGCAAGGAATACAAGGGGCATGATCCCATGGAAATCGGCAGTTACCGCGGATTCAAAATGCTGCTTTCCTATGACAGCTTCGATAATGCCTATCAGCTTTCCCTAAAGGGTGAGATGAATCATTACGTCACGCTGGGGACGGATGCCAGAGGCAACCTGACCCGCATCGACAATGTTCTCAGCGGTATTGAGGGCAGAATCGAGACGACAAAACAGAAGCTGGAAAGCCTCTATCAGCAGCAGGAAGACGCAAAAGCGGAGCTTGGAAAGCCGTTCCCGCAGGAAGCGGAGCTTCAGCAGAAATCCGCCCGTCTTGCGGAGCTGGACGCGGCGCTGAACATGGATGAACACGAGACTGTCGGCGTGATCGGAGAAGACGATCCTGATCTCGAAGACGGCGGTGTCTCCATGGTCGCCGAGAAATCTTCCGTGATGGAGTATCTGAAAAATCCGCCGGAATGCGCTACTTCCAGCAAACCCCGGAAGCGTGAGGAGGAAGTGCTGTGAGCAGGACAAAGACAGAGAATATCCTGATCCGCGTCACGCCCGCAGAACGGAAACGCATCGAGGCTAAAATGGCGGAGCTGGGTATCCGCAACATGAGCGCCTATATCCGAAAAATGTCCCTGGACGGGCTGTGCGTTCAGCTTGACCTGAAGGATATCCGGGACTTCACGGAGCAGGTCAGCCGCATCGGAAACAACCTGAACCAGTATGCCAAGGTGGCGAATACTACCGGCAGCATTTACGCGCAGGATATCGCTTATCTGCGGGAGCAGTTCGCCGTTCTCTGTGACATGGAGGGAAAGATACTGGCAAAGCTTGCCGCTATCAGATGACGGCGCATTTGCAGGACATTTGAACCGCAAAAGGCATCGGGAGACCGGTGCCCATACATCACCTGATAATCCTTTTCGACATCGTTGAGGGATTGACAGAGGGAGAATACAATAAAGACAGAAAGAGACGAAGGAGGCTGTCAACATGAAGATCATTCGATTCATCGGCAAAATAGCAGCGCTGCCGCTGGCAGTCATCGCGGCGGTTCTGGGATTCATTTTCAACCTGGCAACGAACCTGTCCGGGTATGTGATCGGACCGGCAATGCTTCTGATCCTGGGCTTTGATATCTGGTTCCTGATTCACACGGCATGGCAGCATGTGCTGATCCTGACACTGCTGGAAGGATGCTGTCTGGCGGTGCTGTTCGGGCAGGCGGCGGTGCTGGAATTCCTGGACAATATCCGTGACGGGCTGTTCCAGTTTGTAAGATCATAAAGAAGAATAGACGCGAGGGGGCTGTCCGCAGCAGGGATGTTGTGGGCAGCCCCCTCCTTTTCGTGCATGGAGGAAACTATGGCAGCGACAAGACTGATTGCATTACACGTGAACAAGGGCAAGACGGTGGCACAATGCCTCTCGGAACGGCTCGATTATTCGCAGAATCCCATCAAGACCGAACAGGGAGAACTGATCACTTCCTACGCCTGCCAGCCGGAGACAGCGGCGACGGAGTTTCTGCTTTCCAAACGGCAGTACCAGCAGATTACCGGCGAGGAATACAAGGGAAATATCATCGCCTATCAGATACGGCAGTCCTTTAAGCCGGGCGAGATCACGCCGGAGGATGCCAACCGGCTCGGGTACGAACTGGCTATGCGCTTCACGAAGGGACAGCACGCCTTTACTGTCTCCACCCATACTGACAAGGCCCATATCCATAACCACATCATTTTCAACTCCACGACGCTTTCCTGTGACCGGAAATTCAAAAACTTCTTCTTTTCCGGGCTGGCTTTGCAGAGGCTCTCCGACATCATCTGCTTTGAACACGGCTACTCGATTATCGAGAAAAAGCCCGTGTCAGAACGGGAGAAACGCACGGTCTATCCCAAGCGCCATACCATTCGAGAAGAGCTCCGTTCCGTCCTGGATGATCTGATTCAGAACAAACCAAAGGACTGGGAGGATTACCTGCGCCTTCTCCGTGAGGAAGGATATGAAATCAAGCGCGGGAAGCACCTGGCGCTGAAAGGCAGAGCACAGAAAAAGTTCATCCGGCTGGATTCTCTGGGCGAAGGTTACTCTGAAAGTGAACTGAGAGAAAAGGTCATTCATGCTGGTACACGGCACGCGAAAAGAGAGGCTGCTCCTCCGGCGGTCGATCTGCTGATTGATATTCAGAACCGGGCTCTGGGCAAAGGCGTCGGCTATGAAATCTGGGCAAAGAAACACAACCTGAAAGAAACGGCAAAGACGCTTCTTTTCCTGCAACAGCACAACATCCACAGTTACGAAGAACTGGAAAAGGCGGTTCAGATGATGGTAGACGGTTCGGATTCTCTGTTGGCGTCGATCCGCGAAAAGGATGCCCGGATCAAGGAGATCGATGCTCTGAAACAGCACATCTTCAACTACAGCAAGACCCATCAAATCTATCTGGAATACAAGCGGCTGCCGCAGGGAAAGAAAGATGCTTTCTACGAAGCACACCGCGCTGAACTGGAGCTGCATGAGGCGGCGAAGAATGCGTTTGACGCTCTGCCGGAAGTGACGAAACTCACCACCATTAAGGAGCTGACCGCCGAAAGGAAGCGGCTGGTCGAGGAACGGAAAGCCGAGTATGAACAGTACCGTCCGCTCCGGGATCAGAAGAAAGATTTCCTGAGAGCCAAGCAGAATGCGGACATGATCTTACGCAGGCAGCAGGAAG
>ENA-UOUL01002253-UOUL01002253.1-bioreactor-metagenome-genome-assembly--contig:-NODE-2253-length-23092-cov-5.788529_pt1 | contig 23092 bp, 22 predicted proteins | sample MGYA00249838_ERZ747220 | MGnify/ENA primary metagenome ERZ747220 (study PRJEB28778, sample SAMN05720191) | bioreactor metagenome | isolation source: Anaerobic biogas reactor | place: USA:Washington...
CGCTCGACTTGCATGTGTTAGGCACGCCGCCAGCGTTCGTCCTGAGCCAGGATCAAACTCTTGTGTTTAATCCTGCACCTTCCCTCGCACCCCTCGCCTCAGACTTCGCTTTCGCTCCATCCTCAGCCGGTCACACAAGCCCACCGTTTCCGGCTTAACTCCCATGACCAGGACGCTCAAGAAGCTGCTTCGCTCAAAGAATCAACTGTCGTTGTTCGCTTCTCTCTCTGTACCGTTTTCAAGGTTCCCGCTCCCTCCTGCCAGCCTCGGATATTCCTCAGCTCCTCAAAGGGTGCCTGAATAGATTAACACAACAATAGGGGGCTGTCAACCGGTTTTTTCATTGTTTTTAAAGAAATTTGCAGGAATGTGCAAATTCCCGACAGGTCAATCAGGACAGCGGCACAGCTGCCTCTATTATACTTATGCTATCAATGATGAATCCCGAACGCCGCTCCGGGTAGCGGGGCATTAGGCAAACAATGCCTCCTCCACCAGAATGCAGAGGCGGTGGTACATATCCATGTGCTGCTGCTGCACCAGGTGAGTCTGCCGGTCATCGGCATCCAACAACAGGTCGCAGATCGCGGCCAGTTTGCCGCCGCCGGCGCCCGTCATGGCAATGGTGTTGAGGCCGCGGGCGCGGGCCACCAGCATGGCGCGGCGCACATTCTCGGCATTGCCCGAGGTGGACAGCCCCAACAGCACATCCCCCGGCCGGCCATACGCCATCACCTGCTGGGCAAAGACGTCCTCGCCGCCAATGTCGTTGATGATGGCGGTCATCAGGGCGCCGGGGGCCGTCAGGTCGATGGCCGGCAGCCCCTGCTGCAGGCGGGCGGCCCAGGGCTCGCCCACCGCGTCCACAAAGGCCTGCCCGGGCGCGCGCGCCAGCAAAAAGCCCTTGCACAGTTCGCCGGCGATGTGCGCGCTGTCCGCCGCGCTGCCGCCATTGCCGCACAGCAGCAGCTTGCCCCCGTTTTGAAAGCACTCGATCAGCAGCTGCGCTGCCTGCTCCACCGTGTTACGCATGGCTTCTCTCCCCCTCCAGGCCGTCAATGGCCACCGACAGCGCCGCGATATCGCCCACACTGTCGCCCAACTGTGCGGCCACCACCTGGCAGCCGGCCACCGAGCTGGGCAGGGCCTCCTTGAGGACCACCCGCTCCATCCCGGGGCGGAACCAGCGCTCGGCCCGGGCAAACACGCTGCCGATGACGATGCGCTGGGGGTTGAACAGGTCGATCAGCAAAGCGCAGGCACTGCCCAGCGCCCGGGCGCTGCGGCGCAGCACCGCGATGGCCGCCGGGTCGCCCGCGTCGGCTCGGATCACCGTGTCCTTGGCGCTCATACCGGCCATCTGGGCGATGCCGCCGCCCGAGCAAAACCCCTCGTAGGAGCCGGCCTTGCCGTACCCCACCGGCCCGGTGCGGGCGTAGCGCACGTGGCCGATTTCCCCCGCCATGCCGTGCTGCCCGCGGTACATGCGGCCATCCAGTATCAGCCCCGCGCCAAAGCCGGTGCCAAAGGTGAGGTAGATCATGCTGCGCGTGCCCTGCCCCGCGCCATAGCGCCACTCGGCCAGTGCGCAGGCATTGGCATCGTTCTCCAGGTAGGCGGGCACGCCCAGGCGGTCCTTGAGCCAGGCGGTAATGGGCACCTCGTCCCAGCCGGGCAGGTTGGGCGGGGAGAGGATCATCCCCCGCTCGCTGTCCAGCGGGCTGCCGCAGCTGACGCCCACGGCCAGGGGCTTGCCCTGGGCGGGCACCAACGCCTCCAGCAGGTCCTGCCAGTGGGGGTAATCCTGCGTGGGCACCTCCACGCGCGACAGCACGCGGCCCTGCACATCCCCGCGCAAAAAGGCGGTCTTGGTGCCGCCGATATCCAGGCCCCAGTATTCCTTTACCATATGGATGCAATCTCCTCCCGTGACGCGCTGCCGGTGCAGCCGATCTTTTTGACGGTGACGGCCGCGGCGGCCGAGGCAAAGCGGACGGCCAGCGCCATGCCGGCCCCGGCGGCATACGCCAGGCCAAAGGCCGCGGCAAAGGAATCCCCCGCGCCCACCGCGTCCACGGGCGGCGGGACGGGCAGCGCGGCATAAGCTATTTCCCCCTCGCCGTCTGATACCACGCACCCCCGGTCGCCCAGGGTGACCAGCGCGGGTCGCCCGGACAGGCGGGCCAATGCGCGGGCGGCCGGCCCGGCCTCCTCCTCGCCGGTGGCGCGCAGGGCCTCCACTTCATTGGGTTTGAGCAGCGCATGGCGGAAGGCGTCGATGCGGCTGCGGCTGTCCACCACCACGGTCAGCCCCTGCTGCCCCAGGCCGTTGATGCGCTCGCGCACCGCGGGGGTGATGCAGCCATGGGCCAGCTGGTCGCACACCAGCAGCAGGTCCAGCCCCGGCGCCGCGGCTTCCAGCGCGGCCAGCAGCGCGGCCTCGGCCTCCGTGGACAGGGGCGAGCGGTTTTCAAAGTCGATGCGCGGGTCCTCGTACACCACATCCGAGATGCCCGCCCGCAGGGGCTTGATGTAGGCGTTGGTCACCAGCTCATCGCGCACGGCCAGGCCGGAGGCATCCACCCCCAGCCCCGCCAGCTGATGGGCCAGCACCTGCCCGCGCCAATCACGCCCCAAAGTGCCCAGCGCCAGCACCTGCCGCGGCCGCAGCGCCGCCAGGCAGGCCGCCTGGTTGGCCGCGGCGCCGGGCGACATGCGCTCCTCCACCACGGGCAGGGGGTGGTGCGGCGTCTCGCGGGACAGCTCGCTCAGCCGCATATCCGCCTGCCAGTATACATCCAGGCAATGGTCGCCGATCACGGCGGCGCGCAGGCCGCCGATGCGGTCAAACAGCTCGCTCAGCGTCATGGCATGGCCCAGCCCTTCTCACGCAGGCGCAGGTAGAGCGCGGGCAATGTCTGCCGGTGGTCGCCGGTAAAGTGCCAGCCCTTGCCGCCCCGGCTGACCGGGCGGTTGACGATGTTTTTGCGCGGGCGGTAGTAGTAATCCGGGTTGTCATCGCCCACCTTGCTGCGAAAGTCGCCCAGGGGCTTGAGGTCGAAGTTGGCGGTGGTGATGTCAAAGGTGGGGTAGCCCAGGTTGCGCGCGATGGACAGCGCCTTTAAAAACACCTCCGGCCCGATGACCGCCGAGCCAAAGTTGAGGAACACGCCGCCGTCCATCTGCGCCACCGAGTGGCAAAAGCGCAGGAAATCCACCTGGCTGCTCTTGCCGATGGCGGCAAAATCGCACGCCGGGTGCTGGTGGATGATGTCGGTACCCAGCGCGATGTGATAGGTGGCCGGCACGCCCAATGCCCACGCCTGGTACAGCACACAGTCCTCCCGGTGGGGGTAGCGCTGGGGCTGCTCCTGCATGGCGACGGCCAGCGCCTCGCCATAGCCCTGCCCGCGGGCCGCGCCGCGGTTGATGGCCTCGTTCATCCAGCGGTCAGTTTCCTCCCACATGCCAAAGCTGCCATCCTCAATGGCGGTGGGCACATCCTCGGAGGTGCCGCCCAGCCAGGCCAGCTCAAAGTCGTGGATGGAGCAGGCGCCGTTGCCCGCCAGGTGGGTGATGATGCCCGCGCGCATCAGCGCGATCAGGTAGCGGGACAGGCCGCCCTTGATGACGTGCGCGCCGATGGAGCAGATGACAGGCCGACCGTTTTGCCGCGCGCGCAGCACCCGCTCAACCAGCTCGTCAAAGCCCTCGGCATCCCAGGAGGGAACCGCCTCCCCGGGGGTCATCAGCGTGTCGATGCGCACCAGGTTGACCCGATCGCGGGCCGACTGCATGCGCACGCCTTCCAGGCTCAATTGTTGATAGGTCAAGGCGTTTTCCCTCCCAGGTTCATCCAGTCCATCAGGCCGTTGAGATCGGCAAAGTCGCCGGCGATGGCCTCGGCCCCCGCGCGGATCAGCTTCTCCCGCTTGTGGGGGTTGATGTCCTGCCCGCGCTCCTCATCCGTAGCCAGGCCCAAGGTGCGCGCCCCCAGCTCAACGCCCAGGGCGATCTCCACCTTGCCGTCGCCGATGACGCATACCTCGCCGCCCTGCAGCCCCTTCTCCTGCGCCAGGCGGCGCAGCACCATCTCCTTGGAGCAGCTCTCCTCGCCCACGGGCGCGCCGGCAATGCTGTCCACCAGCCCGGCCACGCCCAACAGCTCGGCCTCGCGCAGCACATCCGGGTGGTCGGTGCCGCTGGCGATATGCAGCGCCACACCCATGCCCCGCAGGGCGGACAAAAACGCCTTGGCCCCCTGGATCAGGTAGCCATCCGGCGATGCGCTGCCCGCCAGGATGTCCCGGCGCTTTTGCGCTACGCCCAGCATCAGGCGGCGGTTGTACTCCGCCTTGTAGGCCCAGGGGTCCAGCGCCTGGCCGCCGCGGGAGCGCACCTGCTCCGCCAGCCACTTCATCTGGTGGATGGTCTGGATGCCGGTGGATTCGTCAATGTAGCGGCGCGCCTCGTCCTGGCTGCCCGCGCCCAGGTACTCGATCATCATGGGCTCCATCACCTGCTCCCACCCGTGGCGCAGCGTGGAGATGGTGCCGTCAAAATCCAGCAGCACGGCCCGCACGGACAGGGAGGAGCCTTTGGGTTTGATCTGTTGCACAGCGTTCCTTTCCAGACAGAAGGGGGCCCCGGCACCGCGCCGGGACCCCCGGTCGTTGATTGGTTTATTTCGTCAGCAGGCCCTTCTCCGCGATGTAGGCCTTGTCGACCACGGTGACGCCGGTGTCGTAGTTCTTGTCGCCGACGATCTCCTTGCCCTGGAGGATGCTGGCGGCGCTCAGCACGCCCTGATAGCCCATCACGTAGGGATTCTGGGCCATGGTGGCCAGCAGCGCGCCCCCGTCCACCAGCTGGAGGATGGCATCGGACTGGTCAAAGCCAACGCCCACCACGTCCTTGCCGGACTCCTTGATGGCGTTGCCGGTGCCGGTGGTGCTGCCCTCGTTGCAGCCGAAGATGCCCACCACGCCCTGGGTGATGTAGTTCTCCGCGATGGTCTGGGAGGCGGCTACCTGACCCTCGCCGTACTGGGTCTCCAGCAGCTCGAACTTGGTGTCCTTAAAGGCCTCGCGGAAGCCCTCCTCGCGCAGCTGCGTGGAGGTGGTGGAGGAGTTGACGTTGACGATGCCGATCTTGCCCTCGGCGACGCCCATCTCGGTCAGCTTGTTGAGCATGGTCTCGCCCGCCAGCTTGCCGGCGGCCTTGTTGTCGGTGGCCAAAGTCTGGAAGGCTTCGGTGTTGGCAGGGCTGTCCACGTAGATGAACTTCACGCCTTCCTTCTGGTACTGCTCGATGGTGGCTACCTGGGTGTCCGGGCCGTTGGAGGCCAACAGGATCGCCTGGGCGTTGTTGGCAAAGGCGTTGTTGATGCTTTCGATCTGGGCGGCATCATTCTTGCCCTGGGTGGGCGCGTCCCACACATAGTTGATCTTAACGCCTTCCTTGGCCAGCTCTTCAACGGCGGCCTTGGCGCCCGCATCCACGTTGACCCAGTGTTGGTCCATCAGGTCCATGGTGATGAGGTACACGGTAAACTCTTCGGCCAGCGCGGCCACGCCGGTCAATGTCAGGGCCAGTGTCAGGAACAGGGCGACGAGTTTCTTCATGAGAGAGGTTCCTCCTTTATCATTGGTCGAATCTATCAAAACGCCTGTGCGTTCAGATCTTTTTGGAAAACAGCGCACGGATGCGCGCCTTGTTGAAGGTGCCCGAGCGCACCAACACGTCGATCAGCACCGATAGTACTACGATTATACCCACAACGATGTTGCGCCAAGCAACCGGCGCGCCCACCAGGCTGAGGCCGTTGTACATGGCGCCCCACACGCTGGCCCCCATCACCGTGCCCAGCAAAATGCCCTGCCCGCCCAGCGTGGAGATGCCCCCGATGACCGAGGCCGCCACCGCAAACAGCTCGTACCCCGTGCCGGCGTCCATGGCGCCCATGCCCGCCTGGGCGCAGGTGATCAGCCCCACCACGCCCGCGCAAAAGGCGCTGATAAGGTAGGCCTTGATGGTGGTCATGTTGACGTTGACACCCGACAGCTTGGAGGCCTCCACATTGCTGCCGATGGCGTACACATGGCGGCCCGTGCGCGTGCGCGACAGCAGGAAGTTGAAGATCAGCCAGATCACCAGCGCAATCCAGAAGGTGTTGTATATGCCCAGCGTGCGCCCGTAGTACAGGAAATCGCGCCACCCCTCGGCCGTGCGGCCGATGGCATCGGTGTTCATGTTGCCGTTGACCAGCTGCGCCACGCCGCGGGCGATGGTCATGGTGCCCAGCGTGCCGATAAAGGGCGGCAGCCTGCACGCCGATACCAGAAAGCCGTTGAGCAGCCCGGTCAGCAGGCAGGGCACCATGGTGACCAGCGTGGCCAGCCAGGGGTCCATGCCGCGGGTCATCAGCGTGGCCGATATCATGGTGCTCATGCCGATGACCGAGCCGATGGACAGGTCGATGTTGCCGGTGATCAGCACATAGCCCTGGCCGATGCCGATGATGAGGTAGGGCGCGATCTGGCGCAGCAGGTTGGCCACGTTGCGCTGGGATAAAAAGTTGGGGTTGATGAGGTAAAACACCACGCACAGCGCGATGAGGCCGAAAAATACCGTGATCACCTGGCCCATGCCGCGCACGGCAAACAGCCGCTGGAACCAGTTGCGTTTTTTGACAGAATCAGTCATGGTCTGCTCCCTTTCACGAGGCGGCTGTGTCCAGCTTGTAGTCAAAGCGGGTGGCGTATTCGAGGATCTTCTCCTGGGTGGCTTCCTCCCGCATCAGTTCGCCCGTAACGCGCCCGTCGCACATCACCACGATGCGGTCGGCAATGCCCAGCACCTCGGGCATTTCGGAGGAGATAAACATCACCCCGATGCCCTGCTGCTTCAATTGATTCATCAGGTGGTAGATCTCCACCTTGGCGGCTACGTCGATGCCGCGGGTGGGCTCGTCAAAGATAACCACATGCGAGTCGCGCGCCAGCCACTTGCCCACCACCACCTTCTGCTGGTTGCCGCCCGATAGGCTGGCCGCGTCCACATGCGGGCCGGGCAGGCGGATGGACAGGTCGCGGATGGCCTTTTTGACCATCTCGGCCACCCGGCGCACGCGCACCACCCCGGCGGAGGAGGACACGATATCCAGGTTGGGCAGCTCCACATTGCTGGTCACGCTCAGCTTGACACACAGTCCGTCGCGCTTGCGGTCCTCAGGCACCAGCACCACGCCCTGTCGGATGGCGTCCATGGGCCTGTTGATGGTGATCTCCTTGCCATCCAGCACCAGGCGGCCGGACTCCTTGGGGTCCACGCCCACGATGGCGCGGGTGGTCTCGGTGCGGCCGGCGCCCACCAGGCCTGCGATGCCCAATATCTCGCCCTCGTACAGCGTGAGCGATACATCGCGCACCATCCGCCCGGCGTTGAGCCCCTGCACCTCAAAGATGACCTTGCCGCGCGCGCTCTGGACCCGGGGGAACTTTTCATGGATGTCCCGGCCCACCATTAGGCTGATGATTTCGGGCAGGCCGGTATCCTGCCACAGCATGGTGCGGATGTGCCTGCCATCGCGCAAAATGGTCACCCGGTCCACGATGTGCTGCAGCTCCTCCAGCCGGTGGCTGATGTAGATGATGCCGCGGCCCTCGTCGCGCAGCTGGCGGATGATCTGAAACAAATCCTGTATCTCGCGGGCGGTCAAGGCGCTGGTGGGCTCGTCCATGATCAGCACGCGCGCGTCGGTGGACAGCGCGCGGGCGATTTCCACCATCTGGCGCTTGGACAGCTGCAAATCCCCCACCACATCCGTGGGGCGTATGTCGATGCGCAGGCGATCCAGCACCTGCTGGGCCGCCTTGTTCATGGCCTTGTTATCCAGGCGGCCATCGCGGGTTTTCAGCTCCCGGCCCAGGAAGATATTTTCCGCCACCGTCAGGTGCTGGCACATGTTCAGCTCCTGGTGGATGATGGTGATGCCCAGCTCCTGCGCCTTGCGGGGCGTGAGGCCCACCTCCACATCCTTGCCAAAGACGGTCACCGTGCCCGCGTCGCGCTGGTACACGCCGCTTAATATCTTCATCAGCGTGGATTTGCCCGCGCCATTCTCGCCCAGCAGCGCCAGCACCTCGCCCGCGCGCAGGTCAAAATCCACATCGTCCAGCGCCTTCACGCCGGGGAAGCTTTTGCTGACGCCCTGCATGCGTACGCTATATTCACCGGGTGCGTAATGTTCGGGCATGAACACCATCCTTACCTCAGTATGTCCGTCCTGTCCGGCGGTTTCCACTATTTTGCCATTGTCGCCGTAATTATAGCAGGGCCATCCGGGCTGCGCAAGTTTCATCGCAGCCACGGATGGCCCTGAAAGCGGAAAATACTTAGCCCATGCTGTGAATGCGGTCGATGATGCGCTGGTCGCGGTACTCCACCTCGGCCACCACGCGGCCCTGGGGGCGCACGAGGGCGGGCTTGCCCGTGACGCGCTCGGCCATGTCCTTGAGCTCCCCGATGTCAAACACCGGCAGGCCGCCCTGCTTGAGGGCGTCGCGCAGCTCGGGCCGGGCGGGGTTGACCGCCACGCCGCGCTGGGTGACCAGCACGTCCACGGTGTCGCCCGGGGTGGTGACGCACAGCACCTTGTCCACCACGATGGGCAGCCGCGCGCGAAACAGCGGCGCCACGATCATGCTCAGCTTGGCGCCGGCAGCCGTATCGCTGTGGCCGCCCGATCCGCCCATGATCACGCCGTTGGAATCGGTGTGCACGTTGACGTTGAAGCCGGTATCGATTTCGGTGGCGCCCAGCACCACCACGTCCAGCGAGTTGACGGCGGCCGTTCTGGCGCCGGGGCTGGCATAGCGGGTGGCCGATACCTCCTGGTGGCGCGGGTTATCGCGGATGGACTGCACGGCGCGCAGGTCGAAGCACTGCACATCCATCAGGGAGGTGAAGTACCCCTCCTCCAGCATGTCCACCAGGTAGCCGGTGATGCCGCCCAGGCCGAAGCTGCCCGTCACGCCCAGGCGCTTCATGATGGGCTTGAGGTACTGGGTGACGGCCAGCGACGCGCCGCCCGCCCCCGTCTGGAAGGAGAAGCCGGGCTTCAACAGCCCGCTGTGCTCGATCACCTGGGCGGCATAGCGCGCGATGGTCAGGCCCACCGGGTCGCGGGTGATGCGCGTGGTGCCCGATACAATGCCCTTGGGGTCGCCGATGGAATCCACCTTGACCACCATGTCCACGTTTTCCTCGCCGATGGAGGCGGGCATCAGCGGATAGGGCTCCATGTGGTCGGTGATAATGACCACCCGGTCGGCGTGGCGCGCGTCGCTCATGGCATAGCCCAGCGAGCCGCAGGCCGCGGGCCCGGCCACGCCGTTGGCGTTGCCCATGGGGTCGGCCGCCGGAGCGGCAATGAAGGCGATGTCGATGTGCACGCGGCCGGTGTCGATGGCATCGGGCCGGCCGCCGTGGCTGCGGAAGCGCACCGGCTTTTGCAGCACGCCCTCGGATACCGCGCGGCCGATGCGGCCGCTCATGTAGTTGGTCTCAATGCCGGTGACCACGCCGCTTTTGATGTGGTCAATCAGCGGGGCATGCACGTCAAACAGGCTGCTGGCCTGGATGGTCAGCCCCTTGATGCCCATCTGGGCGGCCTGAGCAAGCACCTGGTTTAATACCTGATCGCCGTTGCGCAGGTGGTGGTGGAAGGACAGCGTCATGCCGTCGCGCAGTTGACAGGCCTCCATGGCCTCCCGCAGGCTGCCGATCATCTTATTCATGCTCATACCCTCCCAAGCCCAGGGCCTCGGCTGCATCCAGCACCCGGCGCGCCCGGTCCACGATGGGCTTGTCAATCATCTTGCCGCGCAGGGATACCGCGCCGCGCCCCAGGCGCTCGCCCTCCTGGATGACGGCCATCACTTCCCGCGCGTAGGCGATGTCCTGCTCCGACGGGCTGAACGCCTCGTTGACCGCGGGCACATGCCGGGGCGATATGACCGCCTTGCCCGTGAAGCCGATGGCCCGGGCAAAGGCCGCGTCCTGCGCCAGGCCCTCATCGTCGTTGACGTCGGTAAAGGGGGTGTCGTAGCAGTCCACCCCGGCGGCGCGCGCCGCCATCACCACCCGGCCGCGGGCGTACAATATCTCGTGGTTCTCCTTGCTGCGGATGGCCTGCAAATCGCTGCTCAGGTCCTCTGCGCCCAAAAAGATGGCCTTCACCCGCGGGTCAGCGGTGGCGATGTGGTAGGCATTCTCAATGCCCATCGCGGTCTCCAGCAGGGGGATCAGCCCCACGCTGCCCTCCGGCAGGCCGTTTGCGCGCTCGGCCTCCAGTATCATGGCGCTGACGGCGTGGATGTCCTCCGCCCCCGCCACCTTGGTGGGCATGATCATGGCGGGCTTGAGCGGCACCACCGCGCGGATGTCGTCCTCAATAAAGGGAGTGCCCAGCGGGTTGATGCGGATGATGATCTCTGCACTGCCATAGTCAAAGGCGCGCAGGGCATTGCGCACCAGCACGCGGGCTGCGTCCTTTTCGCCGGGGGCCACAGCGTCCTCCAGGTCCAGTATCAGGGCGTCCGCGCCGTACACATCGGCGTTTAACAGCATGCCGGGGTTGTTGCCCGGTACAAACATCATGGTGCGCCTCATGCCGTAGCCTCCTTTGCGCGCGTCAGCGCCGTCTCCACCCGGGCGCGCACGGTGCACTCCACCGCGCCCCGGTCGTCCAGCTCGATGAGCGCACGCTCCGCGCCCAGCTGACGGGCCGTGTCCAGCGCCACGCGCTTCAACTCCTTGCCAAACTGATTGAGCACGATGGATGCCACCTGCACCTCCAGCCCCTCGGCCGGGGATACGGTGACCATCACGTCGTTGGATTCCAGCGTGCCCGCCATGGCCCTGCCCTGTATCTGCATAGTTCCTCCTCGCCGCAGCTGGCCGCCCGGGCCGGCGCGTGATATGTCTGACATGTCTATCACAGGATACTCAAAAAATCCCCGCTTGTAAAGGAAGCAGGCGGGCTGTCGGAAGGCATGTTCAAACACGAAAAATCTCCGGCTGGATAATGGCCGGAGATCGTCTGGTCGTGGTTGATGTTCAGGGGCATTAAAAATGCTTGATTACTTCAGCACCACCCGCACCGCCAGATCGGGCATGGGCTTCTCGTAAAACTGGGAAAAGGAGGAGATCAGCAGCGTGCGCATGGCCTTCATGTCCTCCGCCGTGACGCGGGCCACCGGCTGGCCCTTGTGTTCGGCCATCCACAGGCCGTCCATCAGGAAGGTCCGTTCCCTTTGGTCAAAGGAGTTGGATGACACATAAAACAGCTTGTCAGAAAGCGATTCGCCCTGCGCATCGCCCGGGTAGAAGGACGCGGCGGCGGATTCGGTATCGGTGATGTAGCTGACGTGAAAGCCGCTTTCATCCACCTGCACGCTGTTGACCGTTACATGGCTGCCGTCCTTGAGGGTAATGGTAGCCGGAAACGCACCGTCCAGCGGCAGCTCATCGCGGTGGAAATCGGGCTCGTTTTGCTGCAGGGTCTGGATGGGGATCAGGTCGATGGCGGCCGCATTTTCCCCGCCGAAGAACCACAGCTCGTTGTGCATGGGCACCGGGTTGGCGGGGCTGGCCAGCGTGGAGTAGGTGCTGCCCTGGCTGATCACCGGCAGCGGCTGCCCGGCGTCATCCCGCAAGCGAAAGGCGGTAAACGCGGTGTCCCGCCCCTTGTCCAGGTTGACAATCAGCAGGCGGTTGCCAAAGGGGCCAAAGGACACGCGCTTGACGGTGAACTCCTGCCCGGTATCCCGGCCCTGATAGCGCTGGTATTCCAGGGTAACAGGCTGGTTCGGTACGACCGCGCGGGTGGGGTCATGGGCACCGCCGCGGTCGATGCGCAACGGCAGCTCGTCCGGCCCCAGCAGCAGCACCGCGCCATCGGGGATGGGCTCCTCCAGCGTATACACCCGCATGCCCAGCACTGCACGCTCGCCATCCGGCCGGCCCTCGCTCCAGAGGGACACGATGGGCAGGTAGTCCTTCCCCTGCAGCCCCAGCGAGATGTGGGGCAGCGCCCAGTCATAGCTGAGCTGCGCCGTGCCGTATGCCAGCGGCAGATACTCCGGGTATTCCGCCCGGAAGAACAGCGCCAGCGCGTCATCGGTGAGGGCGATGTTCTGCAGCTCAATGGCAATATTGGGCTGCGGGTCATTGGATTTGTAATTTTCCTGCTTCCAGGTGAGGCTTACCTGCCCGGTGATGCCGGGCAGGGCAGCGGGGGCGGCCATCAGGCGGCTGCGCCAGCCCACCACAAAGGGGATGGGCGCACCGTCCCCCAGGTGCAGCACGGGGGTCTGGGCCAGGGCCGGGGTGAGCCCGGCGATGAGCAGCAGGGCCGCGGCCAGCATGGCGGTCAATTTGCGTATGGTCATATCAATGTACCTCCTGGGCGGTCAGTTGGAGCGTGACCCGGTCAAAGGCCTGCCTGGTCATGCCGTTGTAAAAGGCCAGGGTGATCTCCTGCGGGGTGTCGGCCAGGGCCGCAAAGGTCTGCACCAGTTCCACGCTGCCATCGGGCAGCCGGGCCAGGCTGTTCTGGCTGTCGCCGCTGAGGTGCGGCTGGCCCCGGGCATCCAGCCAGTCAGCCCACACGCCATCCGCAAAGTTGACGGCCTGCAAGGGGGCGGCCCCCTCCGCCAGGGCATAGCGCAGCGTGAGGTAGCTGGCGATGGGGGTCAGCTCCACCCGGCAGTGGGTCAGTACCAGCCCGGCCTCGGGCAGGGCGATGGGTGCATCCGCCGCCAGCGTGCGGATGGCCGGGGACTTATTGAGCGCAAAGGTCAGGGTGCCCCGGTCCTCGGGCTTCATCAGTTGATAGACATCGTAGGCCATCAGGTTGAGCTGCACCTGCGCCTGCTCGCCCCGGGCGGGCAAGCCCAGCGTGTACAGGATGCTTCCGTCGCGGTAGTTGATCTGGTGCAGCCGGATATCCTGCGCCTCGCCGTTGACCACAGCATCGCCCACATCGGCCTGCGCCAGCATTTTGCCGGCTGCGGCAGCCTGATCGGCAAAGCTATCGCCCTGGTACATGTCGCGGGTCCGGGTCCAGTCGTAGGCCCAGGATGGCTCGGCCTCCCGGTCCATCAGCAGGGTTTTTCCGGCATCGGCCGGCTCAGCCAGCAGGGTGAGGTATACCTGGCGGCCGTCGTATACGGCCTCCTCCACGGTGAAGCGGGCCAAAGCGGGCTGCTGCGCCTGTTGGGCGATGCCGCTGACCACCAGCTCCTTTGCCTCGGGGCGCAGCCCGCCGCGCAGGGCATGGGTCAGTGTATCCAGCACGCCCAGTTTTTCCAGCGCCAGGGCCGTGCCCATCACCAGCAGCACGCTGAGCGCCACGGCCAGCATGGGCCGCAGGCGGCGAGTTGGGGCAGTTTTGCGCTGTGCCTGGTGCAGGGCGGCCTGCATGCGCCGGGTAAACCCCTCCGGCGCGCCACCCCATCCCGTCTGCCAGGCGTCCTTCCATCGTTGATCATTCATGGTCATTGTCCTCCAATAGTGTCTTGAGGGCCTGCCGCCCCCGCTGCATGCGGGACAGCACGGTGCCCTGGGGGCAGCGCATGGCGGCGGCCGTCTCCCTGACGGATAGCCCCTCAAAGTAGTGCAGCACCAGCGTCAGCCGCATTTTTTCGGGCAATTGTGCCAGCGCGTCGCGCAGCATGATGGCATCCTGCGGGATATCGGTCTCGCCCGCGGCCAAGATTTCACCGGGCACCTCGCGCTGCTGGCGGCGCAGGATGGCGTAGCACTCGTTGATGAGCACCCGCACCAGCCAGGGCCTCAGCTTGTCCCGATCCCTCAGCTGCCCTGCCTTGCGCCAGGCGATTTCCATGGCGCTTTGCACCGCGTCCTCCCTGTCCTGGGGGCGGCGCAGCAGGCCGCAGCTGACGCGGTACAGCAGGTCCGCATGGGCCATGATCTGCCGGGTGAGTTCTTCTTGCTGCAATGCGCTTCTCGCTTTCGTGCGTCGGTTGGGTCTTCGATCGTTTTGTCAGGCCTGACACCTATTAGATGGCCGGGAAGCGGGTTTTATTCCTTTTGAACAAAAAACACCGCCGCTGCATCGTGTCTGCGGCGGCGGAAAAAGGCGAGTTCATCAAAACGTTTATGACTGAGTTCAGTATCAGATTACCCAATCCAGCCTAAACTGGACAGCACAAACACCCACAGGAACACCGTGCCCATGGACAGCACGGTGGTGACGGCCACAATTTGCCCGGCCAGCACGCCATCGGCATCCATCTCCTTGGCCAATACAAAGCTGGATACCGCGGTGGGCACCGCGCCCAGGGCCATGGCCGTGGTAATGGCCACGCGGTCAAAGCCCAGCAGCTTGACCGCCACCACAAACAGCAGCGGCACGGCCAGCAGCTTGGTGGCACTGACGATGATCAGCTCCCGCCGGTAGGTCACGGTATCGGCGATGCGCAGCCCGCCGCCCAGCATCACCAGCGCCACGGGCGTCACCAGCCCGGCCACCTCCACGATGACCCGCTCGATGAAGGCCGGGAAGTGGATGCCCGCCAGCTTGACCAGCAGGCCCAGCACCGCCCCCAGAATGAGGGGGTTGCGCACGATGCTCATCATCAGCCGCCCGGGCCTGAGGTTGGCCCCGCGCAGCGACTCGAGGATCACCACGCACAGGATGTTGTACACCGGCACCACGGTGGCGATGCACAGCGAGGCCAGGCCGGTCTGCTCGGGCCCGCTGATCACGCTGACCACCGGCAGCGCGAACAGCAGCATGTTGCCGCGGATGATGCCCTGCATCATGCTGCCCTGCACGGCCCTGTCCCCGGTGTGGCGGGGCACCAGCAGCACGGTGACGCCAATCACAAGAAGCACCAGCACCATCATGGTGAGGAGGTAGCCGGGGTTTAATACCTCGCCGATGTCCGTGCGGTAGATGTTGCTGAACATCACAAACGGAAAACAGTAGGTGTAGACGATCTTGTTGACTTGATTCATGGTGCCGTCCGACAGCTTGCCCCCGCGGCGCAGCACCATGCCCGCCACCATATAAAAGAAGATCGGAAACACCGCCGAGACGGACAGCATGAGGCTCATGGCTACTCCTTATACTAAACGAAGGCGCCCCCGGCACAGGGGGGCGATGCAAAAACTGCCGGGGCAGCCTGTTTAAAAGGGCTGCCCCGCAGCATGCCTATGTGCGCGGCGCGCGGGCGATGCCCGTCTGCTCGGCCACCTTGGCCACTTCCTCGGCCACGGCGTCGGCCACGCGCATATCAAAGGGGCCGGGGATGATATATTCGGGGCCAATCTCCTCCGGCGCGCACAGCGAGGCGATGGCGCGGGCGGCGGCCAGCTTCATCTCCTCGGTGATGTCCCGCGCCTCCACCATCAGGGCGCCCTTGAAGATGCCGGGGAACACCAGCACGTTGTTGATCTGGTTGGGGAAGTCGCTGCGCCCGGTGGCAATCACCTTGGCCCCGCCGGCCCTGGCCTCATCGGGCATGATTTCGGGGGTGGGGTTGGCCATGGCGAAGACGATCGGGTCCCTGGCCATGGTGCTTACCATCTCGGTGGTCAGGATACCGGGGCCGGATACGCCCAGGAAAATGTCCTTGCCCTTGATGACCTCGCTGAGGGGGCCGCGCTGCCGGTTGCGGTTGGTCTCCCGGGCGATCTCCTGCTGGGCCTCGTTCATCCACTCCTCGCCCGGGGCCAGCGCGCCGCGGCGCGCGGTGAGCACAATGTCCTTGGGGCCAAGCTGCATAAGCAGCCGGGCAATGGAGATGCCCGCCGCGCCCGACCCGCTGATGAGGATGGACACATCCTCCCAGCGCTTGCCCACCACCTTGAGGGCGTTGATTAGCCCCGCCGCCGTCACCACGGCGGTGCCGTGCTGGTCGTCGTGAAACACCGGAATATCCAGCTCGGCCTTCAGCCGGCGCTCGATCTCAAAGCAGCGGGGGGAGGCGATGTCCTCCAGGTTGATGCCGCCAAAGGTGGGGGCCAGATATTTGACGGTTTTGATGATCTCCTCGGTATCCTTGGTGTCCAAGCAGATGGGGAAGGCATCCACATCGCCAAAGGCCTTAAACAGCACGGCCTTGCCCTCCATGACGGGCATGGCTGCCTCCGGCCCGATATCGCCCAGGCCCAGCACCGCCGTGCCATCGGTCACCACGGCCACGGTGCGGCCCTTGAGGGTGTAGCGGTAGGCATCATGCCTGTCCGCGTGGATGCGGCGGCAGGGCTCGGCCACGCCGGGCGTGTAGGCCAGGCTCAGCTCCTCGCGGTTGCTCACCGGCACCCGGGAGATCACCTCCAGCTTGCCGCGGTGCTTTTCATGCAGTTCCAGGCTCATTTGATTGTAGTCCATACCCTGCCTCCTGTGCGCTGTTTGTATTTGTGCCGCCGCGCCAAAGCGGCGCGGCATGTTGCTCATGATGCCCCTATTCTATCACAAAATCATCGCCCGCGGGGGAGGATAATCCACATCGCAGCAGGGCGCAAGCTCTTGATACGCTTAATTGTTTCACATATATTTCTAATTGTTGCGAAAAAGAAATAGTTGTGTTATAGTGGGCGCCGTCCCGGCTGAGACAGGGCTTTCCTGCGCAGACGGATCACATCTGCCCCAACGGCACAAGAAAAGGAGTACCATGAGAAAAATCCTATCCGCAGTGCTGCTGATGACCCTGCTGCTGACCTCCACCGCCGCCCTGGCCGAACAGGCCCAGCCAACGCTGGCCAATGTGCGCCTGGCCCCGGCCGCCCGGTATGTCAACCTGGGAGAGATCCGGGTGACCGACGTAAACGAGCTGATTGATTTTCTGGACGCGCGGCCTGACCTGGCGCGCGTAGACATGTACGAAAGCCGCCTGAAGGCCGAGGAGATCGACCTGCTAGCCGAGCGCTATCCCCACATCAATTTCGGCTGGACCATCCGCCTGGTGGAGGATCACTACATCCGCACGGATGCCACCGCCTACGCCAGCAAGCACAACAACCGCTCCAAGATTCATAAGAGTGAGGACTTCCGCCAGCTGAAGTACTGCACCCAGCTGCGCGCGCTGGACCTGGGCCACAACGCCATTGATGACATCAGCTTCATGGCGGGCCTGACCGAGCTGCGCGTCATCATACTGGCCAGCAACTTTATCACCGATATCAGCCCGCTGGCCAACCTGAAAAAGCTGGAGTACGCCGAGCTGTTTAACAATTATATCGACGACTACACGCCACTGAGCGGGCTTGACCGCCTCATCGACCTCAACATCTGCTTTAACCAGACGCAGGACTTTTCCCCGCTGTACGGCCTCAAGGGGCTGGAACGCCTGTGGGTGTACAACAGCAACAACCGCAACCGGGAGGACCCCGTGTGCCCCGAGCAGGTGAGCGCCCTACAGGCCGCCCTGCCCGAATGCCAGATCAACTCCACCAGCTATTCCACGCTGGGCGGCTGGCGCACCCACCCGCGCTACTATGTGGTGTTCAACATGCTGCACGGCGCGGTCTCCTGGCTGCCCTGGAACGCCGAGGGCCTGGTGCCACGGTATAACTGATTCTTAAGAGTTGATAAGAGGCCGCCCTGTTGATGGGGCGGCCTCTTGCTTGGGTATACTTTCTGCGTATCAAACATTTGGAGGTATTAACCCATGACCGGTGTGGAAATTGATCTGGTGGTGCGCGACAGCCTGGCGGCGTTGGCGCTGTACGAACATATCTTTGAGGTGGAGCGTATCGAGGTATCCACCTTTCCCAAGGGCAGCAACGAGGCGGTGTTTTCCATCTATGGGGCGCGCATCCACCTGCTGGACGAAAACCCGGCCTACGGCCTGACCGCGCCGCAGCCCGGCCAGCAGCTGCCCATGTGGCTCAACATCATGGTGCCCGACATCCAGGCGGCATGGGACAAGGCCATGGCGCAGGGGTGCAAAGCCATACAGCCCGTCAACCGCATGGAGGAGATGGGCGTGTCCAACGCCGTGTTTGCCGATCCGGACGGCTATGCCTGGATGCTGCACGAGATGCACCGCATCGTCAGCCATGAGGAGCGCACGCGCCTGCTGGAAAAGGAATTCGGCCCGTCAGACGCACGGGCCGGGGCCGAAGGATAAACGCCGCGGGCGAGGCTATTCCCTTGCCCGTTCGCGCAGCGTGGTGACGCTCTGGGGCGGCGGGGCCTCGATGCCCTGGTTGTCAAAGGCCTGCTTAAGGCCCTCGGTCAGGTCGAAGGTCACCGTCCAGAAGTCCGGCGTGCGGCACCACACGCGCAGCGTGAAGCTGAGCAGCCCGCCCTGCACGGCGCCCATGCGGGCGGCGGGCGCGGGGTCTGCCAGCACCAGCGGGTGGCTGGTGGCCGTGCGCTCCATCAGCGAGCGGGCACGAGCAATATCGGTATCGTAGGCCAGCAAAAAGGGGATGTCCACCCGGCGGGTATCGTAGGCCGAATAGTTGGTCACCACGCCGTTTGACAGGCTGCTGTTGGGTAGAATGATCTTCTTGCGGTCAAAGGTGGTCAACTGCGTGTACATCACGTTCATGCTGGCCACCGTGCCCTCCACATCCCCGGCCTTGATGTAGTCGCCCACACGGAAGGGGTGAAACAGCAGCAGCATCAGCCCGCCGGCAAAGTTGCCCAGGCTGCCCTGCAGGGCCAAGCCCACCGCCAGGCCCACCGAGGACAGGATGGCGATAAAGCTGGTGCTGGGTACGCCCAGGGCGGTGGCAATGCTGATGATCAAAATGGTGTGCAGCGTGATGGAGATCAGGCTGCTCAAAAAGCTGATTAGCCCCTGGTCCAGCTTGCTCTTGGCGGTATAGTGATCAAACAGGCGCATGGCGCGCCGGATGATGAAGCGCCCGATCAGCAGCAGGGCAAGCGACCCCAGGATGCTCAGCGCCATGTCCGCCGTGGCCTCTGAAAAAAACTTCTTGACCCCCTCCAGGGCGATGTTCACATACTCCTGCACAGCCGCTCTCCTTTTTGATCCTCATGCATTCCTGTGATGAACAAGAGCCGCGGGAAACCGCGGCGCTTGATATATACCCCTGTGCAACCGACGCTGTGCGCCGGGGCGTCAGCGCCCGGGCTTGCGCGCCCGCCGGGCGGGCAATGGGGTGATGGGCTCCAGCACCGACAGCACCCGCATGCTCAGGCTTTGGTCATCAATGTCCAGCAGGTAATGAAGCTTTGCACCGGGATAGGGCTCCCCGGTAGCAGCATTGGCCATCAACGCCGCCAGCTCCGGGCGCATCTTGACAAACACCGTGTTGTCGCACACCAGCAGCAGCGGCTTGTCGTTGACATACACCATGTATTCGCCGAACATTTTGCGGCTGCGCACATCGCCGGCGCCGGCAATCTGCGCCTGCACATAGGAAATATAATCAGCGCTTGTTGCCACAGGCCTTATCGCGCGCCCTTGTCGTAGGGCACGCCGCTGGCGCGCGGGGCCTGGGACTTCTTGCTGGTGAAGGCCAGCACCACCAGCGTGGCGATGAAGGGAATCATCTTGTACACGTCGCTGGGGATGCCCAAATCTTTGAGTACGGCGATGCCCGAGTAGGCCGAGGCCACCGTCTTCATCAGCCCGAAGAAGAAGGCCGCGATCAGGATGCGCAGCGGCTTCCACTGGCCGAAGATCAGCACCGCCAGCGCCAGGAAGCCATAGCCCGACACCGTGGCGTTGAAGTTGGTAGAGGTGGGGATGACATACACCAGCCCGCCCAGCCCGGCCAAAGCGCCCGATATCAGCACGCCCGCGTAGCGCATGCGGTATACGTTGATGCCCACGCTGTCCGCCGCCTGGGGATGCTCGCCGCAGGCGCGCAGGCGCAGGCCAAAGCGCGTCTTATACAGCACGAAGGCCGCCACCGCGAAGATCGCCAGGCCAATGTAGGTGGTGATGTACGCGTTTTGAAACAGCAGCGGCCCCAGCACCGGGATGTCGCCCAGCACGGGCACGCTGGCGATGCGGAATGTGTTGTTAAACTCGATCTGCTGCACGCCGTTGGGCTGCACCATGCGGGCCAGGTAGATGGCCGCGGCGGGGGCAATCATGTTGAGCGCCGTGCCCGATATGGTCTGGTCGCTGCGCAGGTTGATGGCCGCATAGGCATGCAGCAGGGAAAACAGCATGCCGCTGACCACGGCAATGAGGATGGCCAGCATCAGCAGCAGCTGGCCGCTCATGCGGTCCTGCACCAGGCTGATGAAGAAGATGGAGGTGAAGGCGCCCGCCACCATGATGCCCTCCAGCGCGATGTTGACCACGCCCGAGCGCTCGGAGAACATGCCGCCCAGTGCCACGATCAGCAGCGGGATGGAGAAGAACATCATCTGCTGTACCAGGAAATAGATGGTATCCATCAGCGCTCTCCCTCCTTATTACTCAGCTCCGCGGCCGCGGCGTCCCGCTCCCTGCCGCGGCGGGCCACCCGGGCCATCAGGTCCCTCACCAGCAGCGAGAAGGCGCTGAAGTAGATGATGAGGCCGATGATGACGTCGATGATTTCCTTCATGTATTTGAGGGACTGCAGGTAGCTGCCCCCCACCGTGATGTGGGCGATGAACAGCCCCGTGAAGATGATGCCGATGGGGTTGGACATGCCCAGCAGCGCCACCGCAATGCCGTTGAAGCCCTGGGCGGCCAGCACCTCGGCCACGTGGATGTGCATGCCGCTGGCCGGCGCCAGGTACATCAGCGCGCCCGCCACACCCGCCAAGCCGCCCGCGATGGCCATGGAGGTGATGATGGCGCGGTTTTCGCTGATGCCGGCGTAGCGGCTGGCATGGCGGTTGAAGCCGCAGGCCTTCAGCTCGTAGCCGAAGGTGGTGCGCCCCAGCAGAATATAGATCAGCAGCGCAAAGCCGATGGCAATCAGAATGCCCGCGTTGACGCTGGACGCGTCGTGAAACCGGCCCTTGAGCATGTAAAAGATGTTATCAAGCCCGGCCTTGGGGATGACCGCGTTGTTGGCCACGTTGACGGTCTGGTTGCGCAGCGCGTCAAACAGGTGGGAGTTTTTCACCAGGTAGTTGACGCCGTACATGCCGATGTAGTTGAGCATGATGGACGAAATGACCTCGTGCACGTTGAGCAGCGCCTTGAAGATGCCCACGATCATGCCCCACACCATGCCGGCCAGCATGCCCATCAGCAGCGCCACAATCCAGTGCAAGGCGCCCGGCAAAAATGTCCACGTGACGCCCACATAGATGGATACAAAGCCGCCCACCATCAGCTGCCCGGAGGCGCCGATGTTGAACATGCCCGTCTTGAACGCGAAGCCGACCGACAGGCCGGTCATGATGATGGGCGTGGCGAAGTACAGCACCTGGCCCACGCCTTTCATGCCGTTGTTCCAGCCGCCAATCAAAATGGTGCCCAGGCCGCGCAGGGCGTTTTGCGGGTTGGAGATCAGCAGAATGATAAACCCCGCCAGCAAGCCCGCCACAATCGCCAGCAGCGAGGCCGAGGCGCTGGACAGGCTCTTTCTTACCTTGTTCATGTCAGGCCTTCTCCTTCCTGCTGCCGGCCATGTACAGGCCCAGCTCCTGCGCGGTGGCTTCCTTGCCGGCAAACTCGGCCACGATGCGGCCCTCAAAGATGACCAAAATGCGGTCGGCCAGCTGGAACACCTCATCCAACTCCAGGGATATCAGCAGCACGGCCTTGCCGTTGTCGCGCTCGCGGATCAGCTGCTCGTGAATGTACATGGTAGCGCCCACGTCCAGCCCGCGGGTGGGCTGCACGGCGATGAGCACCTCGGGCTGGATGTCAATCTCGCGCGCGACAACGGCCTTTTGCTGGTTGCCGCCCGACATGCTCCGCGCCACTGTCACCGGCCCCTGGGCCGATCGGATGTCAAAGCGGCTGATCAAATCCTCCGCATGGGCGTGCACCCGGTCAAAGCGGATGAACCCGTGGCGCTGCAGCTCGGGCTTGTGGTAATCCTTGAGCGCCAGGTTCTGCTGCAGGTCATAGTCCAGCACCAGGCCGTACTTGTGCCTGTCCTCGGGGATATGCCCCAGGCCCAGGTCGTTGCGGCGGCGGATGCTGTATTGCGTGATGTCCTCGCCGCCCATCAGCACCTGGCCTGACAGCAGCGGCATCAGCCCGGTCAGCGCGTACACCAGCTCGCTTTGCCCGTTGCCGTCGATGCCCGCGATGCACACGATCTCGCCCTGGCGCACGTCAAAGGTGACGCCGTCCACCGCCTTCTTGTTGTGGCGGCCGGCGACGGACAAATCGCGCACCGACAGGGCGGCCTGGCCGGGCGCCATCTCCTGCTTGTTCAGCTCAAAGCTGATCTTGCGGCCCACCATCATCTCAGCCATCTGCTCGACCGTGGTATCGGCCACCTGCACCGTGCCCACATAGGCCCCCTTGCGCAGCACCGTCACCCGGTCGGCCACGGCCTTGATCTCGGCCAGCTTGTGGGTGATAAACAATATGCTCTTGCCCTCCTGGGCCAGGCCCCGCATGATGTTCATCAGCTCGTCAATCTCCTGGGGCGTGAGCACGGCGGTGGGCTCGTCAAAGATGAGGATCTGGTTGTCGCGGTACAGCATCTTGAGGATCTCCACCCGCTGCTGCATGCCCACCGTGATGTCCTCGATGCGGGCATCCGGGTCGATACTCAGGCCATACTGCCGGGACAGCCGCATCACCTTCTCCCGGGCCTCGTCCATCTTGAGCACACCGTGCTCGGTGGTTTCCACCCCCAGCACGATGTTCTCCAGCACCGTGAAATTATGCACCAGCTTGAAATGCTGGTGCACCATGCCGATGCCCAGGGCGTTTGCGTCGTTGGGGTTGCGCACCTGCACGGGCTTGCCGTCCTTGCGGATCTCTCCCCGGTCGGCCTGGTACAGGCCAAACAGGATGCTCATCAGCGTGGACTTGCCGGCGCCGTTTTCCCCAAGCAGCGCATGAATTTCCCCGCGCCGCAGCTGCAGGGTGATGTCATCATTGGCGCGGATGCCGGGAAAATCCTTGGTGATGTGGAGCATTTCGATGATATAGTCTTGCATCGG
>ENA-UOUL01002256-UOUL01002256.1-bioreactor-metagenome-genome-assembly--contig:-NODE-2256-length-23064-cov-5.064689_pt1 | contig 23064 bp, 20 predicted proteins | sample MGYA00249838_ERZ747220 | MGnify/ENA primary metagenome ERZ747220 (study PRJEB28778, sample SAMN05720191) | bioreactor metagenome | isolation source: Anaerobic biogas reactor | place: USA:Washington...
TGCCGAAGGCCAGCGCCTCGTATTTGCCGGTGTCGCCGAACTTCCGTACATAGACGGTGAAGCCAGCCTGCATGTACCATTCGTCAACTTCGTCAATCGCGGCAAGATTGCTCCCGGCAACAAGCCCTATCGGACTCGTGACGGTGATCGTTTCGCCTTCGTCGCACGGCGGGTCTTCGGGGTCGCTGGTCCGCAACACCACCGCCTGGGCCTCCTGGCAATCGTAGAGGGCCTCGGTGAGTCGGCAACGAACGATGTCATCCTCGTGGTTGCCCAGCCGCACGATCGCCCACACAACAGTTCCGGCCCCGCTCCCGGCGTTCTCCCGCCAGAGAATCCTTGCGCCGGTCGCTCCGGTGCCGAGGTAGCAGGTGTAGTCGCCGTCGGTCTCACCCTCGATGATGTCGCAATACTGATCGTCGGCCCCGTTGACGTAGACGCGGGTGGGAACGACGCCCGAAACCGCGAAGTCGGCGATCTGGCCGTCGTCTGTTTCGACCAGCGCCACTCCCCATCGGCCTTTGTGTAATTCGTAGTGTGGCTGGTGGCCCGATAGTGTGGGGCGGCGAAGAAACTCCGGCAGGTCTTGGTCTGGTCCCCATACCGGGTCGCCCAGTCCCAACACGCCGTATCGCGGCACAGTATTGTTGCTGATGTTTCGTAGCGGCAGCACGTCCAGGTCGTCGGGCACAAATTGGGCCGGGTGGGTGTTGAGGGCGTCGATGACGGCGTTCATCAAGTCGGCCGTGATGGGGTCGCCCTTCTGTACGTTGTGGATCATCTTCACCACCCTGGCGGATAAGGGAGATATGGTTCGGCCGCTGGCGTGTAGAGCGCTTCCCACGAGTTGGTGGCGGCACGCCAAAACTTATTCCAGCCATTGGGATTGTAGGTATGGTTGAAGGTGTAGTAGTATTGCAGCCCGCCCTGATAGGCGAAATGGGAGTGAAGCCGCGGCGGGCCGTACAGCAGTGTGCCGGGCGGGAAGACGAAGCTGAACAGCAGACATATTTTGGGCGATGCGTTTGTGGTCTTGATGTAGTCCAGCGCATCGGTTGGGTAGGTTGTCTGCCGTCCCCACGACTGCACATACGAGACAGTATCGACCGGGACCGCAACCGCCATTTCGGCCCGCGTCAGGGGCTTGCCGTCGCTCCATGCCAACCGTTCATCACCCGGCGGCCTGACCCATATTTGTCTCGGCACCAAGTATTCATCGACGTAAGCCCCGTTGACCCAACGGGGGCCGAACGAATCGTAAAACACCCTCACGACCGACCGCTCGTAACTCGACTTGGTGGCGGTGCCGGATATTCCCCCTCTCGCCATCGGCTCGACGTGCCGCACAATCGAGGCCGAAGGGCCGTCGTCGTGCGGATAAGGCGCGCCGCTTTCCGAATAGAGCCAGCCGATCAGTTGCGGGCGGTCGGCCCAACTGCATTCCAGCAACCGCTCGGCCCGAAACTGCAACCGCCCGTACTGGTCTTCGTACCAGCGGCAGTTCAGTGGCGAGGGGTCGATTTCTCGATACGCGGGAGGGGCCATTATTGAAACCTCGCTACATTGTTGTCCCGGAGCAGCTTCACAATATCGAGAATATCCAGGACGTGCCGTTTCAACTCCTTGATGTCGTCCGCCACCTGTGCATCACCGTGCCGCGCCTCGCCGGGTTGGGGCGGCACAAATGGGTTGGGGGGCAGCGGGACGTCGGCGATCGGCGGGGCCTTTCGTTTCTTGGTTCCCTTCTCTCGCCTGCCCAGCCGCCTTTTCCTCATCGCGGCCCGCTCCCGCCCCCGGGCGGCGATGCGTTCTTGACGTTCTTCAAGCGGGGCAGGGGGTTTGCGTGATGATTTGGCGAAGTCGGTTTCGTGCGGCACCGCCCATTCCGGGATGGGGGAAGGCGGCACTACGATCTCTTGCGGCGGCGGTTCGGGCGGTGGCGAGAGCGGTGTCGGTTTGGGCAGCGGGGAGGGGACGGAATGAGGCCCAGCATCCCGGGCCGGAACGGGGCTGTGAATAGTCGGCAGGCCGGCAACTCCCCTATCGTCATGTTGTGGCTCCTGTACAGATTGCCAGTCCGCGTCGCGCTGTTCCGCCGGGTCGGGCGGCGGCGGCGGGGCGGCGTCCGGCAAGGGCGGCTTCTGTTCGTCCGGTAAAGAATCGTCATTCATCAGCTAAACGGCCACCACTGTGCGGCCCCCGGTTTCAGGATATGGCCTTGCTGTCCACCGACCGAAGCCGAGAAGTGCGCCCGGTTTTCGGCCGCCACAAACTCCGGCTCGTTGTTCTGGTTCCGCACCACGTACTCGACCGGCAGGTCCAGCAACTTGCCCCACTTGATCTCCCACGAGAGTGTGTCGGTAACGAACAGGTTGTAGATCGCCTCGTCCCCGATCTCCGGCAGATCGTCCACCAAGTCTGGATGTTGGCGGAACACAATCTCGGCGTCGATGTTGCCGCTGTCCCGCACCGGCCAGCCGATTTTGTGGGCGGGCCAGATCGGGCGGGCAAGATTGCTGGACAGTATCAACTCCCACTGTGCGATGCCGGTCAGGGGCGTGTCGTCGATGCTGACCCCTCTCCCGATGCTGCTGGCGGGCGTCGGGTAAGAACCGCCCGTGGCGGAATACTCGCCAGGCGTCAACGAGCCGTTGCCCGATATATACAGGTGATAGTAGAACGGTTCGCTCGATTGCGGACGGCAAAACACGTGTGCTTGCCGCACGATTGCACCGTTGGTTTCGCTTCGCCATCCCTGCCCGTCAGCATCGCGGGCCGTGAAGGTGAATTTGTCGTTGGGCAGTTTGGCCGGCGTATGGCCGAACGCCGACACAACGGCGTTCCAATCCTTATTGCTCGACGACCGCAACACCGCCATTGCGGAATCGGAACACGCCACGGCGTTATCCTGGGCCGTGAGGTTGATGCGGAACCGCTCGATGCAGGGCACGCCGTCAATGGCGGCCTCCAGTCCGGTAATCATGGAATCGCTCCTTTATTCAGCAGGCGGGTTCTGTAACCCAGTCATCTTTACAAGATTGGTGAAGGTCGCGTTGCCGTTGCTGGCAGTCGCGTATGCTACTTCGTCGTCCAGCGGGTTGGCGATGTTGGTGTCCCGCGCCCAGCCCCAACTCTTGCCCGCGACCAAGAAAACGGACGCGATCACAAGGTCGTCGGCGTCGAAAAATGTCACGCAACCTTGCCGCGAGACCCCGACGCCGATCATTTCCAGGTAAGCGCCGTTGAACGATACGTGGAGCCGGGCCGGTTTCTGCACCACCGCCGCCACGTCCTCTCCGGCCGGCAGGTCGCTGCCCGCCCCACCGTCAAGCGTGAGGGTGTTGCTCTCCACCGTGCCGACCATGTTGTAGCGGCAACCGCCGTCCCAGTGGATGTCGTACTGGCCGTTGGTCAGGCCGTGGCCTTCCTCCAGCGTAACTTCGCCGGTGTCTTCGTCCGCGCGGTTCAGCAACCCAGCCGTCCCGACCGGGAGTGTTTTCACCACCGGGTCGATGCCGTGGGTTGCCTCGATATCCGACGATCCCGAAATCGTGACGGTCTGCCCCTGAATTGTGAGCGACATACTGCCTTTGAGTGTCGACATTGTTTGTTCCTTTGCTAAACGGTTTTGAGAGCCAGGGTCTTAAACGCCATCCCCACAACGACATGGCAAATGCTGGTCCATTGTTTGGTCGAGCGGTTTTGTTCTTGGTTTTTATCTTGGTACTCGAACGGCATTACCCGCAGCGACATCACGAATTTGCGACCGTCCCATTCGAGCGATTCCCGCAGTACCTCAAACCAGTTTGCCGAGCCGCAAAACACCGCCCATACTGCATCGAACAGCCGCCGCTGCGTTATCGTGCCGGTGCTGATCTCCACGGCATAGACGGCTTCCAGGACGGAATTGCAGGTGTCGTGGTTGATGATCGGGCGACAACCGGCCAACACGACGCGACACCGCGGGTAGTCGGCGTCCTGCAATTCCGCATGGTCTGGATCGGGATTCAGTTCATCGTTGTCGGTCAAGTACCGCACTTGCCGTCGTGAGCCGGACGGGAACAGCGACAAAAAGGCTTGGCTTGCCTCCAGGCAGTCCCATATCGCGTCATGCAGCATCGTCAGCGGTGTAGTCATCTATATCGCGTCCAGTTTGATTTGTCCGGTCTTGATCTTTCCCATGTCGCCGTATGCCTTGTCGCGGTGCCAGGTCAATGAATCGCGGGGTTGGCCGTCCTCAATGGTGCTTTGTCCCCGGGCGTCCTTCAACCAGCATCCCGCCAGTGCGTTGGCGATGTCGGCAATCATTGAGGGTGTCGAACCGCTGGCCGTCACAAACGGTTTGCGGTAGTGGGTGTCGTGCAGGTTGGCGTCTACTTCGGCGTCCGCGTATGCAATCGCGGCGGCTTTCCGGGCCGCTATTTTTGCCTGGTCGGCATCGCTGTCGAGATCGGCCCACTTGGCGATGTTGAGGGGTCCGAATTTTGCCTCCATGCCGGCGTTGCTTGCGTAAGCCATCAGTCACCTCCCCATGTAACCGGCCCTTCCCATGCGGGCCGTCTGATTATTCTGTCCTGCGTGGGGTCGTAACGATGCGGGTAGCTGGCCGCCATCGCGGCCAACAGCGCCTTCTCGGCAATCCCGACGTAATGGCCGGTGTGGCCGTGCGGGCCTTTGTCGAGACCCATTGATTGTGCAAGGTGCTGCTCGACATATCGCATAAATGCGTTTTGGGCACAGGTCTCCACGTCGATTGGGTCGGTAATGATGTACCGCACCCCGGCCCGCGACTCGGCGACGTTTTCCGTCAACGCCAGGGCGGTGACGGACGTGACGGAATGGATTCTCCGCTGCTCCGCATATCGGTTCAGACCGTAGCGTCCGGTCGGCGGGGCGGTGCTGTTGCGGCCGATAAGGATCAGGCTCCCCGCCATGTCGGCCTCGAACGCGGTGCTGCTGCCCGTTACGGCGTTGGAGTCGGCCGTTACCGTGATGGTGCCGACCGAATCGCCGGCGTCCCGCCCGCTATAGACCGGCTCGCGGGGGCGGCGGTTATAGGTGAAGTCGAGCTGTTCGTCCGCTGCCGGGAAGGGCCATAAATAGATGGCCTTCTCGGCAGGCTGGTTCGGCCGCTCACCAATGGCGTAGTATTGGGGTGATCCGGTCGTGAACGGGTAGTTTTGCTGGTAGCCGTACATTTCCGTCAAGCTGATAGGCTGCCCGTAGGCCCACGAGTTTCTCCCCATCGGCCCCGTGAAGTTCACGAAATCCACCGGGAGCGGATACCAGCGGCGGAACAGCCGGTAGGACGTGCCGGCCGCGAGATCGGCCCCCGGATTGAGCGATTGGTGCAGCAAGACCGTAACGTCGTCCACAACGGCCGCCACTTCGCATATATCGCCGTTGAGCAACACCGAGGCGTCCGAGACCCAGGCGGGCCAAGTAGCGCCGGAAAGCGTCAGGAGCCGCGTGTCGTGGCTATACAGCACCGTGCCGTCGGTTTGCTGCTGCCGCAGGTGGATGCGGCCTTGCTGTTCCAGCGAAGGCCAGTCGTAGGCATTGATGATGTCGAGGTGGGCTTCCTGGACGGCGCGGCGGTAAACCTCTGCCGGCGCATCCAACCCGTGGCCGTTTAGAAAACTGACCCCTAGGTCAAATGCGTCAGCGAACGTGAGGCGACCATGCGGGGCCGGTCGGGCAGTTCCCAACGCGGCCGGGGTGGCGATCGTGCCGTCAATGATGATTGACATATCGTTTCCCTATTCGGGTGCCACGCAGTAGGCCAAGTGGCCGCTGACGGCCGACGTGCCGCCAAGCGTCATCTGCAATGCCGCCCCAACTCCGGTTTCCAACCAGCCGTAGGGGTTGAAGCCGGAGGCGACCGATCCATTGGCGGGCAACGCCAGTCCGGTTGCGCCGGTAAGTTCCACCGCCGTCCCGGCCGGCTTGGATTGCAGCTTCACCGTCACGGCCGTGGCGGCGTTCAGGACGTAGCCGAGGACGTAAATCCTCGCTCCCGCCACGGCCTCCACCAGCGTCACGACGGAGGCGGCCTCGACGCCCGTAACGCTGATGGTCTTGACGCCATAAAGTTTGGCAAGATTCGACATCTGAATGCTCTCCTGTTCTTAGGCACTGAAGTCCTGTGCCGTTGACAGCGGAATGTAATACGGCGTCCCGTTGATGCTGATCCGCATCGAGTGCGTCGACTTAACCCCGTCCTTGACCGATGCCGCGATGGCGTGGCCGGTATCAATCGAAACGCCGTCGATCCGCATGATCGAGCCGGACTGATCGAACAGCGCAACCGCCGTGTCGTCGCCTCCCACCGCGCAGTGAATGAAGTGAGTGTCAGTCCCGGTCACTGCGTCTTCGGGCATCACCAACTCGACGTCCAGCGGTGCGTAGGTGCCGTCGACGCAGCCGGCCGACATTTCCAACTCGGCGCAGATTGCGGAACCTAGGCCGGTAATCTTCCCAGTGGACCCGACCTTGGTGTAGCCCTTCAAGGCATTGGCCCTGTCGCCCAGCGCCGCGTTGGCGTTGAGTTGGAACAGCCCCTGCCCGCCGGTCGCGCCTGCGCCCGTCAGGGTAGTGACGACCTGGAAGGGCTGGATGTTGGCGACCGTGTTGGTCGTGTAGGTGAAGGCCCCGGTAGCGCCCGCTATAGCGCCGGTTGCCGTCAGGTTTCTGAAACCCGTAATGTCCTTGTCGACATCCACCACCGCGGCCTTGCTGGCCAGGACCGTGCCGGGCGTTACGCCGTCGATGTAGCCCGCCTCAGTGCCGGACAAAACGCTGATTGCGTCCAGTAGCCCGGTCATTTCGGTCGCAGCCGGAATGGACACCATACGGGCATGGAGGATTGTGGCAAGATCTTGCGAAATAGCCATTACGTAGCTCCTAAGTTAGAGATGTTTTGCCAATCTTGATGGGGCCGTCACAGCCGGTTCCCCGCAGTTTGCACGCTCTTTTCAAGCCCGCCACCGGATCGGCTGACGGGATGAAGGCTTTCGGGTCGCCCTTGCGGTCGGCAAGGCCGGGTTCGTAAATATCGGTATCGCGTGGCGTATAGCCCTGCCGCTTCGCCTCCCCGACGAGCCGGCCAAGTTCCGCCTCGTCGTTGCCGCATTGTTGCAACAGCGTCCCCCGTCCCCGGAACGCCGTGGCGGTGGTGCGGATCGAGGTTGCGCCAATCAGCCTCACCAACGCATGGTGCCGGCACTCGCCACAACGGCGAAGCGGCGTGTCGTTCATGTGCTGGAACGCTTCCGTTTCCGCGCCGCAGTGTTGGCATTGGTAGTCGTATAGGGGCATCGTTATTTTTTATTTCTGTTTCTGGTCTGCTGCCGCTGTGCCTCGATGTCCAGCATCGCCAACTTGCCCAACAGGTCGGCGGCATGTTGCTGCTGGGTGTGGGTCAGTTTTTGTGCCTGTTCGGCCTCCGACAAAACAAGTTTCTGTTGGTTGCGGACCTGCTCAGCCTCGATATCTTGCCGAATCTTTTCCGCCCTCGCCTCTTGGGCAGGATCGGGGGGAGATTCTTCCTGTTCGGGCGGCACCAACGGCCCCATCTCCAGACCCGTCATGTCGATCTCCATCGCCTCGCCCAGCTTGCGGTTCAGTTCGTTCAACGGCCCGGTGTCGCCCGTCACTTGGGCGTACTGCCCGAGTTGGATGCTGAACGGCTGGTAGACTTCCTTGAGGTTTTCAGCATCGCGTTGCCGGTTCGGTTTCCGCGCGCTGCCTTGCCGGATCGAACAACTCATTTCACGCAACACCACCTCCTCCTCGGCGTTGGCGAACGCTTGATCGAACACCCACGCCCCCACGTCGCCCAACAGCGGGCGTAGCGATTCGCCGCTGACGCCGCTGAAGTAGGCACAGAGCTTTTCGTTCCGGGCCGTATCGGTCTGCCACGCCTCCACCTTGCTGGCCAGATAGTCGGGCCTGACCGAAAGGGCCTCCCGTTTCGTCTCGGCGTCGGGGGCGGTGCGGCTGGCTGCGCCGGGATTCATTCCGTACAGCAAGTCGCTGAGTCCGACCCGCTTGTCAAACAGATTGAACAGGTGTTCGACGATCCGCCACACGTCGTAATTGACCGGCGGGCCTTGGACGAATTTGATGAGGTGGTCGATGTCCTTGAGGATTTCGGGGATGCCGAACACACTCATGTCCTCGCCGCTTTTCAACGCCGCCTCCACGTCCTTTTGGGCCGATTTCAGAACCGCCACCAATGTTCGGCTGTTCTGGTAGACGTGATGTGTCAGATGCGACATGATGATGTTGAGCGCCACCAACTCGCCCAGCCCGGGCCGCAACGGTGATATCGGCCAAGAGCAATTCGGCTGCCGGTAGAAGTCCAGCAAACTACAGGGCCACCGCTGGTCTTTCCAATACGGGATCGGCCATGAAAAGGCTTCCCTGACTTCTTCGTCGGTCGCTTCGGCCAGTTGGGACGGGTGGAGATTGAGCGGGTAAGGGACGCCGGGCGCGACCTCGATGTAGGCATAGTCCCCCACCACTTCCTCAAACGCCTCCTGCATTTGCAGCTTTGTGCCGGTCAGCCTTGCCCCGATGCCGCCGATGCTCCATATCTTGTAGTAGCGAACAAGATCGAAGGTTGTGCCCTTCCCCCGTTCCGCCGCGCCGCGCGGGTTCCCCCTCCTGGCCCCTTGGGCTTCGGCCGATTCGAGATTGCCTTTGTTGCGAAGGCTGCCGTAGGGCAGGCCGCGGGCGCGTTCCGCTTTCCAGTGCGGTTCGATGCAGATTTTGGCGATCCAGTGCGCCTCCCCGAAGTTGGGGCTTTCCGAGTCGGGGTCGATCAAGAGCCTGTCAACCGTGTCGTAAAAACTTCCCGTCAAGATTGTGGTGCTGCCCGGCATCGTGAACGGTTCTTGCCACAACACGCCCCGCCCCTTCACCAACGCCTCGATGACGGCGTTTTCGCTGGCCTGCAGGAGTCCGCCGTTGGGTTGCTCTTCGGGGGTGTAGCGCAGATAGCGTTCCAACACGTCGCATCCCGCCCTCAACATCGCTTGCCGCTGCTGCTGCTCCGCCGCCGCCTGCTGGTAAACCATTTCCGCTTCCTCGCCTTGGCCGAACAGTTCCGGGCCGAAACGGAACGGATCGGGGGGCCGGACCTCGCGGATCGGGTTGCGGTTGTAGATTACCGGCAAGTAGAGGGCCACAATCTCGAACGCCTTGTTGAGCGTGATCTTAAACTTGGGGCTGAAGTTGCCTCCCACAAATTTTTTCTGGAAGTCTTTCTCGTACATGAAGCCCGTCAGGCCGGCGTAGAACGCCATGCACTGTTGCGCAACATCGCCGAAGCGGGTGCGTTTGTGCTCGATAGCGAGATTGACCTTCTCGCACCAGCCGCGCACCAGCGGAGTCAGTTGATCGGTAACGTAATCCGAGTCGGGCGTCGTCATTCTTTATCACTCGATTGTTTGCGCCGCGGCGTATCGGCCGGTGGCGGTGTTGCGGCGGGGTCGTGCGGCAAATAGTCCCAGCAGCCGTATTCCTGTTTGAGCCGAGGAAACTGTTCCAGTTGCGGATCGTCCCGATGCCGCACGGTCGGGACTGATTGCGGTCGGGAGTCGCCGCGGGGGAAGACCGTCAGGTCCAGAATCCCGCCGGTGTTGACATTGTTGACAATCGCCGTCAAGGGTTCCTCGGCGAGCAATCCTCGGCGATACCAGAGACACGTTCTGAAAGCGGGTGTCGGGGTCATGGTGGTGCTCCTATGCGACCAGTTGTGGTTTATTGGGAACCGCGCCGGCCCCCAGGTAGACGGAATCATCGGATTTGCGTTGCCCCATCAGCTTCCTGCACCATTCCATTACGGACGTTGTGGCGACGGGAGATTCCGGCACGTAAGCCTCGCCGTAATCGAACATCGGGGCCAAGTAGGCTGCCACGTAGGCCATCGCGTCGCAAAGGTGGTTGTCGCGGTGCCGTACCTTGTCCGTCACGTCGTCCTGCAATACCTGCTTGCGGTACAGGGTGAACTCGCGGCGTAGGTGCGGCGTCATGTCGCCCACGATGCGGAATTGGGTCGTGCCGTCCGGGCGGGTCTGCATCCAATCGCGGACGATTTGATTGCGGGAGCCGATGTCGTCGCTGCCGGGCAGGAAGCCGGATTCGGTCAGGCGGCTCCGCAGTTTGTGTTTCTCAAACGCTTCGCGGTACAGTTCCACCACCCGCTTCCCATACGCCAATGTGGTTTGGCGGCCCGCGTGGGCGTCGATGATGAACGCCTGATAGGTAACGCCGCACGACTTTGCGGCAATCAGTTCGGCTTGGATGTCGGGATTGCAGCGTTCGGTATAGACCTCATCGTAGATTAGGAAGTAGCGTCCCAACGCGGGCGGCGGGACCGCCACCATCACGGCCGCCGCATGGGCGTGGCCGGGGTCGATGCCGAGGTAGCGTGTCCAATCGCGGGGGATTTGGCCGCCGTTTTGCCGCAACGCATCTTCCAACGCATCGGGGCCGGAAGTGCGGGGGACGCCGTGGAGATCGATGTTAAAGTTCGGGAAGACCAACTGGTTGTCGTCCGTAAAGATTCCCAGGTCGCGGGAAAGCGCCACGGCCCGGCCGGCGGCGTTCCAGCCCTCGACGAGGCGGTCTTTTTCTTCCTTCGGAATGTAGGGATTGCCCGAGAAGGTGAGGACCAGTTCCGACACGTTTGGTTTCTCTCTGTCCCGCTGTTCGTCGGCACGACGCGACATCAGCCGCAACGCTTCGTTTTTGCCGTGCGGCCATGCAGCCCATATCAACCGGCCGCGGTTGTCGGCCAGCCTGGCCTGCCATTCGTAGATGTGGCTCGAAATCTTGATGTCTTCGTCAACGAAGATCACGTCCACCGCCTCGCCCTGCCCGGCCTCACTGCCGGATGAATGGGCGTGTATTTCGGTTCCGTTTTTCAAGCGGCAGACCGTAAAGACGCGGGTGGATTTGTTGTCCCACCCCCATTCGGCAATCATGCCGTTTTTGTGGCACGACGGCCCGCCGGGAATCAGGGGTGGGGCCGGCTTGGTTTCGTCGCTGCGGGCCAGGTCGTCGGGCAGCCATGGCTTCCAGGCCCGCCACAGTTTCGTTTCCTTGTCGCGGATGATGCGGAACAACCCCGGGGCGAAAAACTTTTTGTACAGCCGGGACAGGTGTTTTTCGTCGTAGCCGATCAGCCAGATCAGGAGCGGCCGGTCGGTTGGATAGCGGTGCGGCAACTCCAGGTCGTCGGGGCCGGTCAACGGTATCCCCAGCGCCGCCGACGCCACTTCCGCCACGGCGGCGGTCGTCTTGCCGCTATTGTGGGAATAGAATCCGTCAGAAATATATGTTTCTGTTTGTGTCTTAAGGCCGACAAATTCACATGAAGTATCTGCGGGAACAACAGATGCAATTCTGTCCCACCACATTCGGCCTTGGATTCGAGTTGTTTTGCCGAACTCGCCAGCCTTGGTCGATTTGTCTGGATTACGAAAACCGATGGCTTCGCAGTAATGAGTGACGGAAGCGCCGCTGAGTTGGAGGCGTCCTATCGGATTTGGCCTCTTGTGTTTTGGTTGTGCGGGTACAACATAAAGGGATGCTTTTATGCCAAACAGCAAGAGCCACTGTTGAATCATCCGCAATCGCTCAATGTTCTTTTGGACGAGAACAATCTTTCCATCATTGGTGAAGCATCCATCCCCGTCGAAGATTCCTTGCAGGTAGCCCTTCATGGCTGACGGAGTTGCGACAAATTCCTTTTCGAGAAGCTCTTGCTTGAATGATTTATTACACCATTCAAGGCTTATACCGCGAGATTCAGATTTGCGATGTTCAGTTATTGCACCATCTACTCCGTTTTCCCGCAGGTATCTTTTGATCCAATCTCTCGTGAAAGATTCAGACTCGTGGCTTGTATGCTTGAACACACCGTAGTTTCCACTATACCCCTCCGCATCCATTTGTCCCAAGAAGTACGCATCATCATCGGAATCCACAGTTTTGTCCCGATACGGACCAAAAGCGATCTTCATAAACCATCCCGCCGGAATATCAATGGCGTATTTCCATTGGCCGCGAGAGAAATCGGGATCAACACCATTGTGCCAACCAGGTTTTTTAGGCGGGCAAGCCCAGAATGGATGATCGTGTGTTACCGTTGTTCGGTATCCGCGTTTTGTAGTTAGCGTGTAACCACGCTCCGAAAACATTTGTTTCTCTAAAATCATCGAGGAACACTGAAACACTCCTCCATTTGGTGTGTTGCGGAATCCAACAATCCGGTTTCCTACCTGTACGGACTCTATTGGAACCGGCACTGCGTTGGCTGGTGTCCACGGGCTGTTGCTGGAACTGTTTGATTGTTCAGGTAGTAGCCAAACAATGCTGCCCACAGCCGAACAGCGGTTCCCGCCTCGAATAAGCCGTTCCGAGGCTGTCGAAAGGTGAAACGGGAGTTGTTCCACACGCGGACGGTAGAGCCGCAACGCGAGATTCTGCCGCCGCACTTTTTCGGCGATCAGTTCCCGGAACATGCCGTACTGTTCAGTAGTCGATGTCATCGTCCTCTACCTGTAGGTCGTCGCCCGCGTGCGTCAACGCCCGCTGTGCCTCTTGCTGGATCAGGTTGTCCAATTCGTCATCGCTCAGGCCGTCTACGCTGAAGGTCTGTCCATCCACCGATGCGGTCGAGATGGCGGCCAATCTTGCCAAGTGGCGGAATTGATCCAACACCATCCTGCTGCCGGGCTGCTCGTCCATCGCCACCAAGAGATTGTCTCGCCACATGTCGCAAAACTTCCCCACGCCGCCGAGGCGGTCGAATATTTCGGCGCAGACCTGCGAGACGCGGGGCGCGTCGAGCCGGTCGCCTTTCGACGCGGCGATAAATTGACGGGTCGCCAGTTCCGCCAACGCGCCTTTGAGCCGTTTGATCTGCCGGGCACGCCCGTTGATGTTGCGGCACTTCCGGCACGTCGCGGCCTTGGGGGAACTGTAGTCGGATTCGGGCTTCAGTTCCCCACAGACCCGGCATGGACGCTGTTCGTTTTCGTCGAGCTTGTATTCGGCGAACGCTTCGGCGTCAAATTCGATTGGGGTCTTCATAGCTGCATCATGTCCAGGTCAAATGTCCTGATGCAGGCTTCGCGGTTTTCCAACACGGCGTCCCGGTATTTCTGCTGCACCTTGTCCACCGTCAGCACGATGGGCTTATCGACGCACTTGACTTTCCAGTGCCCCGCCCACGCATCCCAGTTGCAACGCAGCGGGTTGTAGCCGAGTTGCAACAAACCGTGGGCCGCCAAGTCGCGGGTCTGGGTCACATCCTCCGTTGAGGCTTTCCGTTGCTTGAACTCATCGGTCCACTCGTAATAGAACCATGGCTGTTCGGCGTTCTGGCGGGCGTCCAGGCACCGCTGCACGATTTCGCCCATCTGTTGTTCCGTGAAGGGCTGGCCGTCGGCGAGTTGTTGCCGGATAGGGGCCATTAGTTGGTCGTGCAACAACTCCCGCTTCCGCTTCGGTTCCGTCAAGTCGAAACACCGCATGTCGTACATGATGAGGCCGGTCGGGAGAGCGGCACACTCCTGGATGCCGCTCATCATGGCGGCGTGTTCGCGGCTGTATTTTTGAATGCGGGCTTGGAGGTTCGGGTTTTGCGACTGTTCCGTCGTCCAATGGAAGACATACACAACCTCTTGTGGCGGCGGGCCGCAGTAGGGTGCCCCAATCGCCACTGGGCCGCGGTCGTAATGGCGGTAGAGATAATCGAAGCTGCTGGCGAAAAACGGCACAGCGGTCTTGTCGCCCTCCTGAAGCCGCTTGTCGGGCCACATGTCGGAGTCAACCATCACCAACACGTCGGCCTTCATTTCCCGGGCGGCCATAACGGCTCGGTTGCGTGTCATCGTTATTGGCGTGTCGGAGATTTTGATTTTGCGGCACCACTCGATGCGTTCATCGCGGGCTGCTGCGAGCATGGTGTCGATAACCCAGTCACTCGTTTCATCGGCTTGGCTGGAGATAGAGCCGTTGCCGGAGTATGGAAAAGTGACAATCAGAACACTTAATTTACGTTCCATCATTGGGTCGGTTCCTTGATGTAGGGTCGGTATCAATAAAAAACCGCGACCTACGGCTGAGCGTAGGCCGCGGCCCCGATGTCGCCCCGGGCGATCCGACCCTGTACGGTTCGGATGTTGTGACGAACATCAAAGTTTCAGGTCAACGTATTTCAACGTATTGGTGGCGTTGCTGCTGGCAGCCGCCTCCTCAAACACGCCGATCCGGTTCAGGGAGGCGTCGATGAACTTGCCCAGCGTGCCGTCCGTCACGTCAGTAGTGGTGAATTCGTTGGCGGCCACGATGGCATCCACCTTACCGCCCCCGGTGTTGGCAGTCGAATTGGCGGCCGTGATGGCGACGGCCCAGCTTCCGGCCTCAATGTCGGCCGCGAACGCCAGGCCGGTATAGACCTGAATCGGGCCGCCATAGAAAACCCAACAGGCATCGCCGTGCCGGACCCCGTCGGTCAAACAGGGGTCGATCACGCCCGCCACCATCTGGCCGGTCAGGCAGGAGTAGCCGTCGAACCGCCGGTTGCGATAACCCGCCATGTGGGTAACGAGCCGGTTGGCCGCGATCGTGATGCCCGACATGTTGCGCATCAGCCGCGCCCTGAGCTTTCGCATGGAACGCAACTTGAGGCTGGGGTGGGTGAAGTCCACGTCATCGAACACCACTTCCGCGCCCTCGTTATCGACCCCAACAAGGTTGTCGGTGTCGATCGTGGCTACCGGGCCGTAGATCGTCATGCCCCGGTCGAGTTGGCTGAATGATTGTGCCATGGTTTATTTCTCCATAGTTGGTGGTGAGGTTCAGGCAATTGCCGCCAGTTTGGCGAGCCGCCGGGGATCGTAGCGGAAGTTCCCCAACGCGAAGGCGTACCATTTGTAGTTGCCTTCCGGCGTCTCATACGGCCCCTTGTGGGAAATCATGCCGTCGTTGACGAACAACATTTCGCAGTCGTCCGCGTCCACGACGTAGCCGACCGAGGCGGGGGTGCCGTGTTCCGAGTAGACCGCCAACCCCTCGTAGTTCACCACATCGCTGATGCCCAGTTGCGTCGCTTCCTGGTGCGGGGCGAGGTGGTACTGCGAAGCCCGGGCCGCATTTTTGAAACCGGCCAGCAGGTCGGATGCGAGCATGCACAACAGCGACGAGCCGGTTCCGTTTCCGCCCGCGGTGTTGCGGATCCAGAGCGCGGTGCGGCTGAGTGCCCGCAGGCAGTTGCTTTCCCAGGTCGTCTTGTTGGTCCCCCAGCCGGTGCTACTGTAATTGACGATCTTGGGAGCGTGGGCGGCGTAGGCTGCCGAGCCGTTGCCGTCCGGCCAATCGGTGCCGATGGTGGAGTTGGGCTTGGTGGCCAGGCCCGAACTCCAAGTCCCGCCAAGCGCACCCAACACGGTCGGCTGCCCGTTGTAGGCACCGTTGGGTTGTGCCACGATGTCGGCTGCCGCACATGCGCCGGCCGTCATGCAGGTCTCGAAACCGTCGAAACGATCGGCGTGCGTGTTGGAGTTGTTGTAAATCTGCAACCCGATGTCGTGTTGCAGCCCCGCCATCGCCTTCGGGATGCGGCGTTTGTAGCGGTTCACCAAGGTTTTTTCGGACTTGGCGATCAATTCGTATTCTTTCAGGTGCATCACGTCCGAGGTGTAGATCGCCTTCCAGTCTTGATTACACCAGATGATGTAATCCTGGGGCGCGTACTCGATGTCCTGATTCATCGCCAGTGTTTGGACCGGCGCGTCGCGGTAGTCGATTGGATACCGCTGTTCGTAGGACGTGTCGATGCCGGTCTTGATGCGGCCCCGGTTCTGGAGCATTCCCAACAGAAGGCGCTTGTAGATTGTGGCGTCCCGCACGTCCTTCAGGCTGTCCTCGACGGTTTGGTTGACCACGATTTGCCATGATTTCGCCATGACGTACCCCTTGTTTTTGAGAGAGGGTTAGTTGTTAATTCCATACTCCTGCATCAGCCGGTCGGCGTTTTCCTCGAACGTGGCCGATTGGTTTTGCGGAGTTCCAGCAGGGGCGGTGTCATCGGGTATTGTGCCGCTGCGTTGCGGCACTCGTTCCATAAACTTCTTTTTGCGGACAGGGGCGGGGGCGGGTTCAGTGGGGGGCGGGGTTGGTTTGCCGAACGACCCGGCGGCTTCGTCGGCGGCCAGTCGGGCTTCGGCCCATGTGCGGAGCTTGGCTGGATCCGTGATGCCGGCCTCCCGCAATTCTTGGAGGTATCGCATCATCGCCTCGCCTTTCGGCGAGAGGGCCGCGTAGCCGTCTGGACCCACCACGACGTTGCCGGCTTGGTCGAGTTGGTAGAAATCCTTGGCCCGCTCCTGCACATAGGCGTTTGTCTCGGCCTGTTGCTGGAGCGCCTGGATTCGTTGCTCCACCACTTCCTCGACCTCTTTCAGCAACGTATCGTGCAGCGTCTTTTGGCGAGGATCGAAGTATTCGTCCAACAAGTTGGGGAGGTCGTAAAGCCGCTGGGCGTTTTCGCGTCGGGCCTCCACCGCTTCATTCAGCTTGCGGGCGTGGTGGGCGAAATCGGGGTGGATCGGGCGGTACAGGCCGGTGCGTTCATCGACCTCGCAATACCGTTCCCATTGCGGATCGTACTCGACTTGTCGCCATTTGATGGGCGGCGGGGCGGCGGCTTTGGCGTCCTCCTCGGCCTTCAGCCGTGCCGCTTCCTCGTCACGCTGTTTGATATATTCCTGAAAGTCCCCCAGCTTGTCGGCAAAGGGGGCGAACTGGCTGCCGATCTTGGCCAACGGTTCGATCTCGCCGAACCGCTCGGCAGTTCTGAAAAGAGTCTCGGCCAAGCTCTTTTCGTCCGCAAAATCCGTCGGGTCGTAGCCTTGGTCGATCGCGTACTGCCGGAGCGAAAAACTTTCCGGCGCGGGCGACGGCGCTGGGTCCGGTTCGGGAACAGGGTCGGGAACAGGGTCGGGAACAGGGTCGGGCGCTGGTTCGGGGTCGGGGTTGGGCACGCCGGGCGTGATGTCGAGTGAGTCGTCAATGGTTGAAACTATTCGTTTGGCCATCGCTGTTTCTCCAGGGTCGTGCTTACGTTTCGGGCGTACTGCCCGCATTATTAGCACCTACCCGAGAGAAACGCCACACAAGAGAACTGCCGATACGCAAGTTGTTACGCTATTGCAGTAATAGGCGAGTTGGCGCGTAGAAAATGTTGTTTAGAACGGGGCAATCACGCTATAATCGCAGGCAGGCAGTGACGCTACCGCCCACACAGGAGACACGACGATGTACGGCTTTGGAACACAGAACAAGTTTTCGCGTAGCAGTTTTGAGTCATTGTATCCGCCGTCGCAGGCATCATCGGGGACATATCCGCCATCGCCCGCATCGAAACAGCGGGGCTTTCGCGTCACGGGCGGGAGTCAGCGTCCGGTGGCGCTAAAACCTCTTGGCTACGGATGGGCGACGGTATTGAGCGCCAACCAACCCGAGAGTGTTGACGCAATCGCGGACAGAATTATGGGCGAGGAGCAGGTACGGCACTATGCCGCATTGCCGCCTGCCGAACGCATCCGGCGTGAAATGCCCTCCACGCCGCGGCGCTTCTTCGTAGGCGTACAGTCCGGCGTTGCGCCGCGGCGTGGCGCTGGCTACTCCCCAACTCCGTGGCAACCCAACATCGGCTACCCGGCCGGCACACCAGATTATGTTTCGCCCGATGCGGAGCAACGCCAACAATGGGCACAACAGCGGGCGGCGTTTGAGGAAATGTATCCCGGCGGATACCGGGACTGGGCGGCCCGCAACAAGTCGCCAGGCGACATCAGCCACGAGGCTGTTTCGCAAGGCCGCGGCTTGGCGAGAGAGTGGGGCGCGCCGATGCGGAGCCACGGCCTCAACACCTACTCCCCCGCGTCCGCGATTGCGGAACTGATGGCAAGCAACCCCCAGTACGCCGCCCATATTGCCGAACGGCGTGCCGCCAACGATGCAATTTCGCGGCCCCGCTTCGCTCCGGGCGACGTGCGGCGGCTGATGTTCACCGCGAAGCGGCAGGGCGCACCCATCACGGAACCGCTTGCTCGCTATCAGGCAACGATAAATCGAGGCGAGGAGCCGTCGCTGCTCGAAACCGCCATGTTGTTCGGCCCCGAGGGGGCGATGCCACACCCGCAAGCGATGGAGCACCAAGCCGAGATGGAACGCACAAAGGCATTGGGCGACATTGGGGCGGCAGGGATGGGCGGTCCAAACGGAAGTGTGCCACCGGGATTGTTGGAAAATTTTGGAGTGGCGCAACCGCAACCACAAACGGTTGCTGAACGTATTTCATTCATCGGCCAGATGTCTTCCGTTGACGGAAAATTCTTGGAACAGGCATTTTCATTGCCAAAATACAGCGTGGACTTCGACGAAAATGTCCGGCGAATCGACGCAAAATACGGAATGAACGGCGAATTGTGGCAAGCGTGGCGTGCCCAATACGGATACGGAGGAAAGGAGCGGATTCCGAAAAAAGAAATAAAACAACCAGGCACCCCATCCATAGAATCCATAGATAGATCAGTGGGTTGGCGAAAATTTATGTAAACGATGATGCAATTCCTCGCCCCAATGCCGTCGCTGTTTGCCGACACGTCGCCGGATCGGCGTAGACGGCGTCCGCTTTCAGACCGTCCCGTCCTGACGCCCGAGGACGAACGATCGCTGCTCAGCAAAGCATGGGGCGTGGGGTTGAGCGGCTTGGAGCGGGTCGGTTCCGTGCTGGACCTGCCCGGCTCGATGGTGCGGGACGTGATCGGTGGCGAGAATCCGTTCGACCAACTTCTTTCCCCCACCAGCCCCCAAAACCGCCTCGAAGGCCGCGACCTGTTGCGCAAATGGGGGTTGGCGGGCGATGAGGACAACTGGAAAAACATGCTGGGCGGGCTGGGGGTCGATGTCGCGCTCGACCCGCTGACGTGGCTGACGTTTGGGACCATCGGCGGTTTGTCGCCGGCCGGCAGGGCGGCCCGGAGAGCCGGGATGTTGGACGACCTGATGCGGGTCGGGGCCAAGAAGCTGCCGGGGGCGGGGAAGCGGGAATTGCGGATGCGGCTGACGCCACGCGACATCCTGCAAGCGGCAGATAAGACAGAGCGGCAAGCCATGAAGTCGGCGTTCAAGGCCGCCACGCCGAAACTTTCGGGGCCGGAACGGAAAGCATTGCTGGACCAACCGCTTGGCGGCCTGTTCGGCGTCCGGGCCTATCCGTTTGGTTCGCCGTTCTGGACCGCCCGTGGCCCAGCATCACAGAAGGTCGGCCGCTGGCTTGACGCGCTGGGGGAGCGGATCCGCTACAGCGCGCCCGCCAGGACGCTGGCGGGAGCGTTCCATGCTCCCATGATGGGAGCGATGGGGGAGAAGATTCAACGCTCCGTCTCGCGGTTGTTTCATCGCGGACTGCCGGAACAAGAGGCGTTGGCGAGACAGAAGTTCCCCCCACTGGCCGAGGCCGCCAAGGCTGTCTACCCGACCGGCGAAACGAATGTACGGCAACTCCGCTCGCTGATGCACGCCCCTGCGGACGATCTCGAAAGCGTGGCGGCCGCGATTGCACGCGAACAAGACGTTCCCATCGAGGCGGTGTTGAATCTGCGGCGGGTCGCCCACAAAGGGTTGGAACAGACGTACCAGCAGGCACGCAGCCGGGGCGTTGCGCCGAAACGCTGGATCGACCCGGAGGCCGACTACTACCCGTCTTACGGTTGGAGCGGGATTGGGGGCGATGCGTCGGCACCCGCCAAGACGTTCTCGACCATGACGGAATCCCGCCTGCACCGCGAGCCGTACCTGGCGGGCATCAAGGACCGGGCCAACACCATCAATGATGTGTGGACAGACGCCGATGTCAACAAGGCGTTGGAGGCCGGTGGGGCCGAGGCGGCGCGCGACGTCATCGAGTCAAAATACGCCAGCAAGATACCGGCCTATTTCTATACTGAAAAGAAGGCCCGGCAAGTCAAGAAGTTGCGGGAACGAGGATTGCAGGAAGGCGAAATCCTGGCGGAAGTCCCGCCCGACGATACCTATCAGGCCATCGCGGAGGCGATTGGACGTTCGCCGGCCGACATCCGGCGTCACGGGCCGTTCCCGTCCGATCCGCTGGTCGATCTGACCCGCTACCACACCACGACGGGCCGCTCGGTGGCGAGAGCGGATTTCTCGCTGGAACAGTTGGGCCAACACCTTTCGCCCCCCGGCACGCCGTTGCGGCCCGGCGAGGGCAAGACGCTGGAAAGCGTTTTGACGGAACTGGGGATCGACCCCCGCATAGGGGCGCGCAGAATAATGCAGCAACGCGGGGTCGGGATTGCCGACCCGGCCGAAATGAAGGCCGCGTTGAAGCAAGTCGTGCCGCGGGAGGTGGCGGACGACTTGTTGAAAATCAGCGACCGCATCAGCGGCCCCAAATCTGTTCAGGAAATCGGCAAAGCCATCAACTCAGCCAACAATCTCTGGAAAGCGTTTGTGGTGGCTACGCCGCGTTTCCACGGTCGCAACATTTCGAGCGGGCAGGTGGCGGCGGCGGCGGAATTCGGCCTCGGCCCCATGAAGGAAACGCCGTCGGCCATAATGATGGGAATGGGGAAAACAACCTCTGCCTACGTCGATCATGCCGGGTTGCGGAAATACTACCGCGAGAAGTTGCGGCGCGCCCACAAGAGCAAAGAAGAAATTGGCGAAGCGTTGCGGAACCTGACGCCCGAACAGTCAACCGACTTGATGCGGGAATACGTCATGGTCTATCAGCCGCAAGAACGCTACGCCGGCGAGGTCCTGTCGCGGATCGGCCCCAGTGGCGAGCCGGACCCCGCGATGTTCCGCGATATGTTGGCGGATTTCCCGGGCGGCTATGCCGGCATGACGGCACCAAAAACAAAAGGCTGGGGAACGAAGATTCGCGGCGTCGGGGACGCGACCGAAACAACCTTCCCTTGGCTAAAAGAGTCGGACATGATCGGGCAGGGAAGCGAGTATCTCAACCGCGTCCCCAGCTTCATCCACCTGACCCGGCGCGGCGTCGATCCGCTGGTTGCCAAGCGGATGGTTGACCGCCTCCAGGTGGCGTACGGCGGTCGCCACTACACCCCGGCCGAAAACCAACTGTTGCGGCTGTTCCCTTTTGGCAAATTCACAAAGGGAATGGTGCAGCAGGTTGGCGGCAAACTCTCCAACGAGCCGGGCGGCAGGTTGGGGCAACTGATCCGTGCCGCTACGCGACTGAAGGGGACTGACCACGAAGATATGCTGCCCGAACACATCAGGCAGACAATGGCGGTCAACATCCCGGAGGGGACGCCGCTTATCGGGCCGCCGGAAGGGCAGGGGATTAGCCGCTATCTTGCCGGGTTCGGGCTGATGCACGAAGATCCTCTGGAATTTGTCGGGCCGCCAAAAGACGCCTTGATGGAGGCGCTGTCGAGAACGTCGCCGCTGTTCAAAATGCCGCTGGAAGTGGCGGCACAGCGAACCTTCTTCCAGCGCGGGCCGATGGGTGGGCGCGATCTCCAAGACATGGACCCGCTGATTGGCCGAACGTTGCGGAACATTCAGCAGACCGTGACGGGCGAAACGGGGTCGCGCGCTCCCGTCCAGACCCATCCGGGATTGGAGCACCTGGCCGCCAACCTGCCGTGGTCGCCCCACCTGGCCTACGTCCGGACCGCTTTCGATCCCCGCAAGTCGCTCGGCGTCAAGGCCATGAATTTGATGACGGGAGCACGGTTTGCCGATGTGTCGCCGGAGGCCAAGCGGGCACTGTTGGACGAAACCTTGCAGAAAATGATCCGCTCCACGGCGGGGGCGCGGGTCTTCACCAAGCCCTACATTCCGAAGTCGGTGCTGGCCGAGATGCCGGAGGATGAACGCCTTGAGGCGTTGCGTCTGACAGCATTACAGAACATGCTCTCGCGGCAGTTGCGGGAAGAGGCTATGCGGAAGCGGAAAACTTCTCGCTAGGGGGCCACCGGCCAGCTTTGGCATACTGCACCGCCTCGGTGATGAGTTCGATGGTGGCGGTTTCGGTCGGGACAAACACCCAGCCGGGCGGGCGGAAAAACTACAGCAGACGAAAAAACTGTAGGAAACTGTAGCTACAGTTTACATACCATTTACATACCATTTACAACCTTTTTGCGTATAACGGTCATGCCGGACCACGCCTTCTCCGAATTTCTTGCACGCTGCCTTATATACTGCTTCACCGCACTCAGGGTTCTTCTTTGAGTCATTCGGATTTCGTTCGTAGAGAACCTGCAAGGACCCAAATCGAAATAACGCCGCATACGGCCGAAGGTGTCGCGGATAAGCCGCTCGGCTTCCGTTTGCCACTCCGCAACTTGCTTACTTGCTCGCTCGTCGTCGGAAGAAACCGGCCCCAGTAGGGCCTCCGTCCTTTCGCAAACGAGCCGAACCCGGAAGAGGGCTTGAAAGGCGGGTCAAAGTCACCCCTGCCGAGTCCGCTTGGCCGATGTACCGTCGGCCGTCCCGATGTTCACAACTGAAAATCTACCAAAAATCCCCACGCGGGAATATAATACAACTCGCAACCGCATGGGGCCACACCGGGGGGTGGGGCGGCCAATTCCGTAACCCCTTTTCCCACAACAGTTTGCGACACGCAACCACAACCGTGACGCCCTGCCGGTTCAGCCTCCCCCCAAAAGTAGTGCATGTCTCTGTATATATACGCGCGCACGCACGCGCGCGGGCGCGTGTAGGGCGTCATATCCCGGCCGCAGCCCGACGTTCATCAACAGCGCGCACGCACGCGCGCGGGCGCGTGTAGGGCGGGAAATTTTGATTAAGACTCTTTTTCGGGGGGGCAAATTTTTCGCCCGCCCGACCGATGAAGCCGCCGGCGACCACTCCTCCCCCGCATACAATATATATATGTATGGGGGCGAAAATGATTCTCTAAAATTATTTTTGATTTTTTCTCTTGCATTTATATTCTATTGAGGATATAATACA
>ENA-UOUL01002257-UOUL01002257.1-bioreactor-metagenome-genome-assembly--contig:-NODE-2257-length-23052-cov-4.092840_pt1 | contig 23052 bp, 21 predicted proteins | sample MGYA00249838_ERZ747220 | MGnify/ENA primary metagenome ERZ747220 (study PRJEB28778, sample SAMN05720191) | bioreactor metagenome | isolation source: Anaerobic biogas reactor | place: USA:Washington...
GCGGGGTCACGCGCCGTGGTGATAGACGTCCCATCCGAGGTACTTGGTGAACGCCTCGTCCAGGGCGTCGGCCACCTGGCTGGGGTTCACGGCCACGTGGTGCTCGAACCCCATCTCACAGATGTAGGCCAGCAGGTCCTGCAGGTCGGGCACGTGGATGACGCCATAGCCGCCAAAGGTATCGACGTTGTCCTCGGTGATCTCGGCCTCGCCGATGTAGGCGCGCACTGTGCCGGCATAGTCGTCGGTCGACACGCGGCAGTAGGTGAGGGCGGTGGGCTTGATGCGTCCCACCAGCGTGCCGTAGGTGTTCTCCTTGCCGACGGTCCCGGCGATGATCTCCTGGTAATCCATGCGCGCCTCACGACCAAAGATGTCCTGGGGCAGGTTGCTGCAGTGGAACACCACGGCCTTGTCGGGGTCGTCGCCAAAGTTGTTGTTCCAGTCGAGGAGCGCGCTGGGCCGACCGGAGGCCAGCGCCATGGCGTACATGCCGACCAGCCCGGTGATATCCGCCTCGCAGGCGCTCGGCTTGAGCTTGTCGCTCAGCATGCTCATGACGGTGCACGGCACGACGCCATAGTTCTCTTCCATGGACGTCCAGCACTGCACGGCGGTGCCATCGAGTTCGTGGTCGGTGACAAAGCGGTCCATCACCACCGCGAACTTGGCCATCTTGAGGATGGCGTCCTGGGGGATCCCGCCGGTCTTGACGTAATCGCGGATGGAGCCGATCTGCTCCGTCACCCGCGGATCATCATCGGCCAGGGCGTTCGCCTGCCCAAAGATCTCGGAGAGGTCGATGGACTCTACCGAGATCCCCGCGTCTTCCAGGAGTTTTTCGCTATAGCGCACGGTGATGAACGCCGCCGGCCGGGCGCCAACCTGCCCAAAGCGCGCGTGACGCAGCCCGTTGACCACACGGCAGACGGCGCCAAAGCGTTGCAGGTCCTCGCGGAACCCGGTGGACTCGGGGTCAACGGTGTGCATCGTCGTGAGGCTGTAGGCGATGCCGTACTGGGTCAGGTTGTTGCAGCATGACATCTTGCCGCAAAAGCTGTCGCGACGATTCTGGATCGACATCTTGCTCGCCTCGTCGGGGAAGGCGTGCACCAGCACGGGTACGTCCAGCCCAGAGAGGCGGATGGCGTCGGCTATCCCGCGCTCCTCACCAAAGTTCGGCAGCGTCACGAGGATGCCGTCGATGTCGTCGCGGTGCGCCTTGAAGAGGGCGGCGCACTTTTTCGAGTCCTCGTAGGTCACGACGGATCCGTACCGGGTGTCTTCGGGGCCGAGGACGACGGCGCCAAAGCCCTCCTCCTGGAGGACCTTCAGGACCGTCTCGCGGCCGCTCTTGGCCAGCTCCGCGGGGAAGAACCCGCGGTTTCCCACAATGACTCCAAAGGTCGTCATGCGTAATGTCTCCTCTATTCGTATGTCAACAGGTTTGGCAGCGTGGTCACCATTATGCGCGAGAGCGGCCCAGGAGTCCAGCGCGGCGCTCCAGGCGCCGGGGTGTGTGGTATAATGACGCCTAGCCAGGAATCAGGAGGGACCGTTGGACAGTAACGTCATCGCGGCGTATCGCCAGACTCGTGCCCTCGAGGGGGAGCTGGGGGATGCGCTGTTGGAACTCGAGACGCGGCCGGGCTTTGCGGACTGGAACGCGATCACCCCGGCGCAGCAACTGTTGGCCTCCGAGGCCGAGATAGGCCCCGGGGAGAGGGTGCTCATCTGCCCGTGCGGGCATGGTGCCCTGGGGGTGTGGCTCGCCGGCGAGACCCGTGCCGATGAGGGGGTCCTGCTAGACACCAACATCGTGGCGGTGCAGGTTGCCCAGCGCAACCTGGGGGCCACGCGGTCGACGCGGGCCTGGGCGCGGGCAGCCCTGCCGGGCGACGTCCCTGGGCTCTTTGATGTGGTGCTCATGACGCTCCCCAAGGGGCGCGACCTGGCGCGGCTCTACTTTCTGGCCGCCTTTCGCGCTCTTCGCGACGGGGGCAGGCTGTATCTGGCGGGCGCCAACCATGGCGGGATCAAGAGCGCCATCGGCGACGCCGAATCGCTGTTCGGCCCCTCAACGCTGCTCGCCTATCGACGCAGCAATCGCGTGGTCCAGTTCACCAAGGAGCCGCGCGACGAGTACCTGCCGGAGGAGTACCGCGTTCCGGGACTCGAGGCGGGCACCTATCAGAGCTTTGACGTCACGGTTCAGGGGCAGGTCTATGCGGTGCGGACGCGCCCCGGAGTGTTCTCCTGGCGTGGCCTGGACCCCGGCACCGCCATGCTGCTCGACAACCTCGAGGTGCGCGCCACGGATGAGGTGCTCGATGTGGGCGCCGGCTGTGGCATCATCGGCCTCCATGCCGCGCGACGCGCCGGCACCGAGCGCGTGACGCTCGTCGACGTGGACCTGCTGGCGACAGAGAGCGCCGCGGAGACGCTGCGGGCCAACGCCATGGAGGGCGTCGAGGTGTTGTTGGGCGACGGTGTGGCGGCGGTCGCCGATGCCGAGTTCTCGTTGGTCGTCAGCAACCCGCCCTTCCATAGCGGGCACGCCATGGAGGGCGCGATGGTGCAGGCGCTCATCGACGAGGCATACCAGGTGCTGCGGCCCCGCGGCAGGCTAGTGCTGGTCGCCAACCGCTTCCTGCCCCACAACCGTTCCATGGAGCGAGTGTTCGGCTCCGTCGAGACGCTCGCCCAGAACGCGCGTTTTCACGTGCTAAGTGCGACCAAGCTGCACCAACGCAAGGCGCGAGGCAAGCCCCCCAGGTCGCGCCGTCGCCGGGCCGACGAGGAAACGATCTATGATGAAGGAGCCTTGTGATCTGGATCGCGATCGCTGGGTCGCGCCACCGACGACGGCTAGCGCGGCGCCCCGCTCCCTCTTTGCCATGTAGCCATTCGCCTTATCCGCAACAGAATCGTACGAATCTCGCACTGCAGAGGAAACCTCTTGACGAATTTCGTACCTACTGCTATACTGCGAGTGCAGATGCGATCTGTTTACGCCCAGTGAGGACATGGTATGGACCGGCTAGATCGGCAGATCGTGGATCTGCTACGTGAGAATGGAAGGCGCTCCAACGTTGACATCGCGCGCCATCTTGACGTCTCGGAAGGGACGATTCGAAAGCGCGTTGATCGTCTCGTAGGGTCCGGCGCTCTCAAGATCGTTGGGGTCGCAGACCCCTGCGCCGTAGGGCTCACGGTTCGCACGCTGATTCTCCTGAATGTCGAACTCGCTCAGATGTCCGGTGTCGCACGTCAGCTGAGCGATATGCCGGAGGTGATGAGCGTCTACTGCGTCACCGGCGAGCACGACCTGGTGGTCGAGGCGGCCTTCGAGTCGGACGAAGACCTGATGCGCTTTCTGACCGAGCGCATGGCGGCCATCCCGGGGGTGCTGGATAGCAGGACGTGCCACGTTCCCCAGATCGTCAAGTATCCCTACGAGTGGGCTCTACCGGAGCCTCCGCCCTCCACCATCCTGGTGGTGGATGATGATCCCGATTTCGTCGAGGTGATGCGGACGGTGCTGGAGTCCGAGGGCTTTCGCACCCTGTCGGCGAACAGTGGGCCCGCGGCATTGGGTCTGATGATGCATCGCACGCCCGATCTGGTGATCCTCGACATCATGATGGACGGTATCCTCGATGGTTGGGACGCTAGCCGGCGCATCCGCGCCGATGCCAGGCTCGGCGACATCCCTATCCTGGTGGTCAGCTCGATCACCGCATCGGAATACCTGGGCATGTTCCCAACCGATGAGGATAACCTCATCGATAACTTTATCTCCAAGCCAGTCGAGCCCAAGCGACTTGTCGGAGAGGTGCGACGTCTCCTCAAGAGCCGGTAGAGCGCGGGCCCGGGAGGTTGCCATGGCCACGGTGTTGGTCGTAGACGATGACCCGGATTTCGTCGAGATCACGCGCTTGATCCTGCGCTCCAAAGGGTACACAGTTGTCACCGCCTCCAGCGGTGATATGGCGTTGCGCATGATGCGCTCGTCTCCCCCCGACCTCGTGCTGCTGGACGTGATGATGTCCAGCGTCCTCGATGGCGTCGGCGTGGCAAACGCCATGCAAGAGGACGACGCCCTGCGAGGCATCCCCGTGATCATGATCTCATCCATCGCCGATAGCCCGTCGGCGGGCATGTTCCCTACCGACGATCATCTGCCCATCGATATCTGGATCTCCAAACCCGTACAGCCAGAGGACCTCCTGAGAAAGGTTGCCCGGCTCGTGGGGCGGGCTGGCGGCACCTGATCCCTCCGAGGGCGCTCCGGCGCGCGCATGCCGTGCTGAAAGGCTGGTCATGGCCGATGCGAAGCGAGTCCTGGTAATCGATGATGATCCGGATTTCTGCGATTTCGTCCGTATCGTCCTGTCCGCCAACGGGTACCTCGTGCGCACCGCGGTGTCGGCGGGCGAGGGCCTGGAACTCATGCGCGCTGAACGCCCAGACCTCGTCATCGTGGACGTGATGATGTCCTACGTGCTCGACGGCTGGACGGTGAGCCGCGAGATGTTCTATGACCCCAAGTTGCGCGACATCCCCGTGATGATGGTCTCGGCCGTCGTGAGCAGCGACGAGGATGACCTACTGCCAACCGGCGAGAACGGCCGTGTGGACGCCTTCATGAGTAAACCGTTGGACCCCGCAGCCCTATTGCAGAAGGTGGCCGACCTGACGCAGGCCGGCTGAGACAGCCACAGGAGGGATGGCATGACCTCAGGACGGCATTCGGGACAGGACCCGGCCAAGCGGGCCATGTTGTTGACGGCGCTCTACGTGGCGCAGGAGCAGTATGGCCATCTGTCGCCCGAGGCCGTGGAGCGCGTCGCCGATCGCATCGGCATGTCCGAGCGAGAGGTGCTCGAGACGGCCAGCTTTTACTCCATGTACCACATGAAGCCCGTGGGACGACACGTCATCCAGGTGTGCGAGGGGCTGTCGTGTCACCTCTCGGGCGGGGCCGAGGACCTGTTGGCGTACCTGACGAGCAAGCTGCGCATCCAGCCTGGCGAGACGACGCCGGATGGCGAGTTCACCCTCGTGTCGGTCCAGTGTCTGGCCTCGTGTGGCTCGTCGCCGGCCATGCGCGTCAACGACACCCTGTACGAGAACCTGACCACCGACAAGGTGGACATGATCCTACAGGAACTGCGGGGAGGATGATCATGTTCGAGCCGATTCTGCTCAAGCGGGCCAACCTACCCCGCTCGGATTCGATCGATGTCTATGTGGCGAACGGCGGGTACGAGGGCCTGCGCGCGGCACTCAAGCGCGCCCCCGATGAACTCATCGACATGGTCAAGCGCTCGGGGTTGCGGGGGCGTGGCGGGGCGGGGTTCCCCGCCGGCCTCAAGTGGGGGTTCATGCCCAAGGACGCCGACGTCCAAAAGGTGTTGTGCGTCAACACCGATGAGGGGGAGCCGGGCACCTTCAAGGATCGCGAACTGATCGAGAAGGATCCCCACCAGGTCATCGAGGGGGTGATCATCACGGCTTATGCCGTGGGAGCCTCGCGCGCCTTTGTCTATATCCGCGGCGAGTTCTTTTTGGGCGTCAAACGCTGGACCAAGGCGATCGCCGACGCCTACGCCAGCGGGTTCCTAGGGCACGACATCCTGGGGAGCGGCTTCTCGCTGGATCTGACGGTTCATCGCGGCGCGGGCGCCTACATCTGCGGCGAAGAGACGGCCATGATCGAGTCGCTGGAGGGCAAGCGCGGCGAGCCCCGCAAGAAGCCGCCCTACCCCGCGCAGAGCGGCTACTGGGAACTGCCCACGTTGGTGCACAACGTCGAGACGCTGGCCAACGTGCCGCACATCGTCCTCAACGGACCCGAGTGGTACGCGGCCATCGGCACGCCCAAGAGCGCCGGTCCCAAGATCTTTTGCGTGAGCGGCCACGTGTATAGGCGTGGCACCTACGAGCTGCCCCTGGGCACGCCGCTGAGCGCCATCATCGACGAGTACGCCGGGGGGGTGCCCGGCGGTCGCAGGATCAAGGCGGTGATCCCGGGCGGCGCCTCCACGCCCCTCCTCACGCCGGAGCAGCTCGATACGCCCATGGATTTCGAGTCGCTGGCGGCGGCCGGCTCGGCGCTGGGCACGGGCGCCATCGTCGTGATGGATGAGACGACGTGCATGGTGGACGTGGCGCGGCGCACGGCGCGCTTTTTCGCCCACGAGTCGTGTGGCAAGTGCACGCCGTGCAGGGTCGGCTCGCGCCGCATCGCCGAGATCCTCGAAGGGATCGAGGCGGGGCGCGGCCGTGAGGGCGACATCGAGCGGCTGCGCGACCTGTGCGACGGCATCGCCGGCGATACCTTCTGCCCCATGGGCGATGCGCTGATCGCGCCGATCCGGAGCAGCCTGGCGCACTTTGAACAGGAATACTGGGATCACATCCGGACGGGGCGTTGCGCAGTTACCGCGGCCTGAATGGTCAAGGACAGGGTGGCAGGTGGCGCGGGGGGTGCGCAGCTTGCCCAACATGGGAACTGGGAGGTCTCCATGAGCAAGATCCTGGTGGTGGACGACGATCCGGACTTTTGCGTGGCGACGCGCATGGTGCTCGAGTCGGCAGGGCATGAGGTAGTGACGGCCGCGGACAGTGACGAGGGGCTCCGCAAGGTTCGCGACGGCAAGCCAGATCTGGTGATCCTCGATGTGATCATGAAGACGGTGCTGGATGGCCTGCGCATGAGCCGCGAGATGGCCGAGGACCCCGAGCAGCGGGCCACGCCGATCCTTATGGTGACGTCCATCGCCAACAGCGATTACCGCGCGCTCTTTCCGACGGACGAGTACATCCACATCGACGATTTCGTCTCCAAGCCGATCGCGCCGGACGATCTGCTGCGCCGCGTAGGCGCCCTCGTCTAGGGCGGCGCGGGCACATCTTCCGAAGGTCCCCTGCGAGGGGACCTTCGGAAGATGTGCCGAGCGAGGCTCCGTAGCACGGGCCGCGGAGGACCACACGTGACGACTGTGCGAGAAAAGGTCAAAATAGGGGGTATCCTCCGCTACCGCGGGCTGGTGCTGCTGGGTGTCATGGCGGCGCCGGATCGTCCCGGCCTGGCGGCGGCGATCTTTCGGGCCTTGGGAGAGGCGGGCGTGAACGTCCAGTTCATCGTCCAGTGTATCGACCTCAATAACGAGTCGCACGTGCTGTTCTGCGTGGCCGATGAGGACCACGCGCGGACGCGCGAGGTGCTCGATCCGGTGGCCAGGCGGGTGGGGTCGCGGCGCATGTCGGACTCGCGGCCCGTGGCGCTCCTATCGGTGTTCGGCCCGGACTTTCGCGAGCGGCCGGGGATCGCCGGCATCGCGTTCGATGCCCTGGCGCGGGTGGGGATCAATATCCTGGCCGTCAGCACGTCCATCTCGACGGTGTCTTGTGTCGTGGATGCCAGCGACTATGAGGGCGCCGTGGCGGCGCTGAGCGACGTCTTTGCTCTGCCATGAGGGCGAGGCGCCGCGATGGAGGGGTTCAGGGGCTGGGGTGACGTCGCCGCGCCCGGCGGCGTCGACGGCCCAGGCCCGTGCACGCCGGCGAGGGTAAAAGAGGGCGGTTGCGCCGGACGACAGCGTTCTGCGCCGATGCAGGGGAGGGGGCGTTGACAGAGATACTACGCATCCCCGTCGACCGGGAGCTGGGCGTGCGCGTGCGCTGGCTCATCACGCTCCGCTGGATGGCCCTGGGGCTCGCGCTGGCGGCTGTCGTCGTGTCGAACGTGTGGCTCGAGGGCGTGCTCCCCTTGGGCGCGCTCGGGGTAGTGTTGGCCGCCATCGCCGGCTACAACACGCTGTTCTGGGTGCTGGCGCACCGGATGACGAGCCCCGCCGCGCCCTATGAATCGCACACCTCATTGCTACACGCCCAGCTCATCATCGATCTCCTGGCGCTGACCACGCTGCTCCACTTTGCCGGAGGCCTCGAGAATCCCTTCTCCACCTTTTACGTGATCCTCGTGCTGATCGGCAGCATCCTCGCCACCCGGCGGGCGAGCTTTGCCTACGCCGGCCTGGCAACCGCCCTGTGGGCGGGCTTGATGCTACTGGAGGCGACGGGCGTCATCCCGCACCACAACCTGGCCGGCTTTCGTCTGCCGGTGCGCTATCGCGAGGGGATACACATCGTGGCGAACGCCCTCGTCTTGGGAGGCGCCAACTTTGGCGTGGCTTACCTCGCATCCAGCATTATCGAGCGACTGCGCGAGGGGGAGAGGCAACTCTACGATGCGAACGCCTCCTGCGAGATTCGCGCCGGCGAGTTGGCCGAGTTGAACGCGCGCCTGCAGGAGCTGGACCATACCCGCTCCCTCTTTATCCGGCTCGTCACTCACGAACTGCGGGCGCCGGTGGCGGCGATTCAGAGTTACCTGCGGCTCTACCTCGACGGCTATGTCCCTCAGGAGAGGCTTCACGAGATCCTCACCAAGGCGGAGCAACGCGCCCGCGACCAACTCGACCTCATCAGTGACCTCCTGGACCTGGCGCGCGTACAGGAGGACCACGACCGGACCAAGGCCGTGCCGGTGGATGTGAGTGCCGTGCTGAACGACGTCGTAGACCTGATGCAGGCGCGCATCGATGACAAGCGGTTGGACCTGACCGTCGATCTGCCCTCCACCCCATCGTGCGTGATGGCGGACCCGGAGCACATCAAACAGGTCTGGACGAACCTCATCAGCAACGCAGTCAAGTACACGCCTGACGACGGCAAGATCTCCGTGTGCCTGCAGCAGCGGGACAACCTCGTGTGCGGCACGGTCACCGATACTGGCATCGGCATCGCACCCGAGGACATGCAGCACATCTTTGAGACCTTTTACCGGACGGAGAAGGCCAAGGCGATGGCCCACCACGGCACCGGCCTGGGGCTCTCCATCGTCAAGGGGCTCACCGAGCGCTACGGCGGACGGGTATGGGTCGAGTCGGAGATAGGCAAGGGGAGCACCTTTGCCTTTGAACTGCCTACCATCGCGATGCCCGTCGGCCCCAAGACAACGCAACGCGCCTAGCGGCACGCGAGCCTGATAGCGCCAACGCAAGGGCGCCCTCCGGCCTCCAGCGATGCGATGCTCGTGCCATGCCCCTCGCCTCGTTTGCCCGATCCCCGTGCACCTTGCCCCGTGGGCTTGTTCGCGCTATCGCCAGATCCGGCGCGACCGCCTCTCGAGGGCTTACCCACCACAGACCTCGCGCACCCAGAGATCGCCGCGGGAGCCTTCGCAAGTAGTCCGGCGCGAGGCGCCTGGCCGCCTGTTTGCCATGCTATCGCCCCCGCGTATAATCAGGGACAGACTACCGCGTCCGAGGACGGCCGCGCCTGGTGTCGTGAGGCTTCAGGCGGCACCGCTGGGGGTTGGCTCATCGGGGAGCAGAGGCCGATGACCGGAGCGTCCGGCTTGCCGCATGGCCGGAACATCGGCAACGTTGGGCTCGATCGCGCCAGGCAGAACGCGGGCGCGCATCCGAGCCTCTTTTTTGCCTCGGAATCGAACTAGATCGGGGGAGGTCGTCATGTCGGAGTCGCACGTTGTAGAGTTGGATCCCCTCGAGGCGGAGGACCACTCTGCCTGTTACGCCCCACAGGGGCGGCACATCCTGCCGGAAGCCGATCCGGAAGTGGCCCGCGCCCTGGCCGACGAGGCCTCGCGGCAGGCCGACACCATCGAACTCATCGCCTCGGAGAACTATGTCAGCAGGGCGGTGCTGGAGGCTCAGGGCTCCGTGCTGACCAACAAGTACGCCGAGGGGTACCCGGGTCGCCGCTACTATGGCGGATGCCGTTACGTGGACGTGGTGGAAGAGCTCGCGGTGGAGCGCGCCAAGAAGCTCTTTGGCGCCGACCATGCCAACGTGCAGCCGCACTCGGGTTCGCAGGCGAATGCCGCCGCCTATATGGCGCTCATGGAGGTCGGAGATACCGCCCTGGCGATGAGCCTGGCCCATGGCGGCCACCTCACCCACGGCCACCGGCTGAGCTTCTCGGGGCACGAGTACCGCTTCAGCCACTATGGCGTATCGCGCCAGGATGAGCGCATCGACTATGACGCCCTGGAGGAGCAGGCGCTCTCGCTGCGTCCCAAGCTCCTGGTAGCCGGCGCCAGCGCCTACCCGCGGGTGATCGATTTCCCCCGATTGCGCAAGATCGCCGACCGCGCCGGCGCCCGGCTCATGGTGGACATGGCCCACATCGCCGGCATGGTAGCGGCGGGGGTGCACCCCAGCCCGGTGCCCTATGCCGACGTGGTGACGACTACCACCCACAAGACGTTGCGCGGCCCGCGCGGGGGCCTCATCCTCTGCAAGGCAGAGCTTGCCGAGGCGGTCGATCGCGCCGTATTTCCGGGGATCCAGGGCGGCCCGCTGATGCACATCATCGCCGCCAAGGCGGTGGGCCTGGGCGAGGCGTTACAGCCCGCGTTTCGTCAGTATCAGCGCGCCATCGTCGACAACGCTCAGGCGCTGGCGGATGAGCTGCAGCGCCTCGGCATGCGCCTGGTCTCGGGCGGTACCGACAACCACCTGTTGCTGGTCGACCTGCGTCCCGTGGGCGTCTCGGGGCGTCGGGCCGAGACGGTGTTGGAGGACGCCGGCATCGCCGCCAACAAGAACATGATCCCCTTCGACCCAGCGCCGCCGCGCGTGACGAGCGGCCTGCGGCTGGGGACGCCGGCTGCCACGACCCGCGGCATGGGCACCGCCGAGATGCGCGAAATCGCACGCCTGATCGTGCGGGTGCTCCGGAACGTGGACGACGAGCTGGTGCTGCGCGAGGTGCGCGAAGAGACGCTGGCGCTCTGCAAGGCGTTCCCCGTGCCGTGCTGACCGCGCGGATATAGCTCGCTCTCCACGGCCAAGCACGAGCTGTCGCAAAGCATCGAGGGGCCCGCTTCACAGCGGGCCCCTCGACGTCTCGGGGGGATGCGGGTTGGGTTGTTCTCGCTACTCTGGAATCTGCAGGTTGGCGCCGCCGGCGCCCCACGTGTACGAGTACTCGGTGGTGCGCTTCAGGTACTTGGAGAACGGCGCGTCGCCATCGCCATCGACGATCGGAGCCGCGGCCGCTCGGGCGTCGATGGCCGTGGCGCCATCCACGGCCACGTCCTGGCTGTTGTAGCTATCGATGGCCGCCTGCACCGTCTGAGACTCGGCATCCTTGGTGCGCTCGGCGGCCGAGTCGGTCAGCCCGTCTACGCTCATGGCCACCACACCCACCAGGATGCCCAGGATGGCCAGCACGATCAGCAGCTCGATGAGTGTGAACCCGTGTTCCTTGCGCATGTCGTTCTCCTCTATGGGTGGCGGTGTTGCCTACTGCGACACGTCTGCTCGTGTCATGAGTCCTTACATCGCGGCATACCTTGGGTTCGAGAATCTTCTTTGATAGTCCTCATATGCGTACCGCGCATCTTGGTTTTTGCCGCCCACAAATCCATGATACCATGCAGTCCAGAGCCGGGCGTTAAGACGGCGTTATAACGGCGTAAAGCTCTCGCCAAAGAGAGGGGCGGCCTCACGCATCGCGGGGCGCTCGCCAGCATACAAAACGCCGCGGGGCGCCGACACTGAAGGTATCGGCACTCCGCGGCATTTGATTAGCGCACAGGGGATCCGAACGACGCTATGCGGCCTGCAACAGCGATCGCATGTGTTCGGGGTTGGTGGCCCGGGAGAGCACTTCGTCGAGGGACACGATGCCACGGCGGAACAGCTCGACCAGCGCCTGATCGAGCGTCTTCATGCCCACGCGTTGACTCGTTTCGATGATGCCCGGGATTTGGTGCGTCTTGGACTCACGGATGAGGTTGCGCACTGCCGGTGAGGCGATCATCACCTCGACGGCTGCCACCCGCCCTTGGCCGTCCGCCGTCGGCAGCAGCGTCTGGGAAAGCACCCCCTCCAGGACGTTGGCGAGCACGGCGCGCACCTGCTGCTGTTGATGCGGGGGAAAGACGTCGACGATGCGATCCACCGTGGTGGCGGCGCTGTTGGTGTGCAACGTCGACAGGACGAGGTGCCCCGTCTCGGCGGCCGTCAGCGCGGCCGAGATAGTCTCCGTATCGCACATCTCGCCCACCAGGAGCACGTCGGGGTCCTGGCGCAGGGCATGCTTCAGGGCAGAGGCAAAGGTGGGGGTGTCTTCCCCCAGCTCGCGCTGCGTCACGAAGCAGCGCTTGTCGCTCAAGACGTACTCGATGGGGCCCTCGCAGGTGATGATGCGGCGACTGGCGCGCTCGTTGAGATAGTCGATCATCGACGCCAGGGTGGTGGACTTGCCGCTGCCGGTGGGCCCGGTGACGAGCACCAGCCCACGTGGCTTCATCACGAGTTCCTTACACACCGACGGGAGACGAAGGTCCTCGATGTTGGGGATCACCATGCTGAGACGGCGGGCCACGATGGTAATGCTGCTCCGCTGGCGGGCGATGTTGACGCGATAGCGCGCTGCGCCGGCAACCTCGTAGGCGACATCGAGGTCCGGTTCACGCTCAAAGCGCTCGCGTTGCGCCGGGCTCGTCACCTGCTCGTACAGGCGCTGGGTGTCCTCGGGCGCCAGCGGATCGTACTGCGTCTGCTGGACCAATTCGCCCCGAATGCGCAGCACGGGGGCGCTGCCGGCTTTCAGGTGAATGTCAGAGGCCGCCATCCGCGCGGTGAGGCGCAGTAACTCGTCGACGTGCACCGCGCTGCTGGGCGTCGCCCCACCGACCTCCGCCGTGGACGTCATGGTAAGGGCGACGGAGCGTTCGCTTCGGCCCAGCACACTATCGGACATCAGGCCCATGGTTTCGTCTCCTTCGTACTCTGGTCCATGGTCAAAGCGTTGCGGCCGTTGACGCCGCACCCCGGGCGCCTCGCGTCATGCGGCGCTAGCGCGCCAGGTACCAGGCGAGCAAGGCATCCCCACGCATCATCACGGCGAACGTCGTGACGATCATAAAGGGGGCGAACGGGATAGCCGTCTTGCGGCCGGCGCGCCCGCTCACCAGCAGTGCGGCGCCCACCACACCCCCCAGGATGAACGACCCGAACACCGCCGCCAGGGCACCCGGAAAGCCGGCGATGAGGCCCGCCAACCCGGCGAGCTTGACGTCACCGGCGCCCATCCCCTGGGGGGCGACCCGCCAGATGACCCAGAGGATGGCGAACGCCGCCACGCCTCCCGCGATCTGCCCGACCAGGGAGGCTGCCGCCACCGACAGAGACGGCGCCAGCAAGCTCACGAGGCCGTGGTGGGAGTACCGCGGCGCCAGCCACGCCAAGGCCGGTGCCATGAACAATGCCAGGGCGATGGCTGGCAGCACGATAGCGTTGGGCACCCGGCGGTGTTCCAGGTCGATCACGAACAGCACGATCATGATGCAGCCGTAGGCGACGGAGGCCGCGAGCCACAGCGCGCCCCCGAGCGACGCCGGCGATCCGTCGCTCGTCTCGACGCCGAGGGTCCACAGCAGGGCGAACAGCCCCGCCGTGGCGACCTCCACGGCGGGCACGCGCCACGTTTGGCACCGGCCCCGACAGGCGACATAACGGATGATCGGCGCGCGATCCAGGGCGCGCAACACGCGCCCGCACGATGGGCAGTGGGCGCCCCTTCGGAGCAGCGACTGCCCGGCGGACACGCGGTCGATGAGCACGTTGAGCAAGCTCCCCACCACCGCGCCGACGAGCGCCACGAGCACGACCATCAGGGCACCCTTTTCATTGCCAGGCCCAGGTTGGTCATGTACTCGGTCGTGGGCAGCGACTCGGGCGCTGGCAGGGGCGACGTCGGCCTCTCCACTGTGCGGTCCAGCCCCGAGCGCACCATGTCCGCAGCCTCGGGCGTGCCCAGGAGGCGGCCCGTCAGGTAGACGGGCGTGTCCTGGCGCATGGGCGCCTCGCTGTGCCCCTCGTTATAGCAGCCCACCGTCTGCGCCAGCTCACTCACCAGTCGCTCGACCTTACCCTCGGAGTCCCGCCCCTCGCCCTCGAGGGCGAGGGTGCGCATGATGGCGGGCACGAAATCCACCACCACCACGATCTCCAGCATGTCCTGCTCGAGGTTCGCGATGATCGCCTCGGGCCGGCCCACGGCGCGGATCAGCGCCAAGGGCTTGAGGTCCATGACGTACGGCGCGATCTGCGCCGCCTGCAGCGCCTGCACGTGCGAGTCCACCAGGTTGCGCGGCACGCCCAGTACAAAGACGCGCTGCAGCGCATCGCCGGCCGGGATCACCTGCCACGACAAGTAGAGACTCTCGGGTGAGATGGGCATCTCTTTGCGTGCCTCGCGCGCGACCGCCTCCTCCATCAGCGACGCCTGCAGCTTGGGCAGGGCGAACAGGCGGGCGATGGATCGCATCCCGCTGATGCTGATGATGGCGCGCTCGCGGCCGAGGCTCTCGCGACGGAACAGATCGTCGAGCAGCCGACCCAAGGCGGGCGGATCGGTGACGCGCCCCTCAACGACGAGGCCCGCCGGCAGGGGGACGCTCCCCCAGCGGTGCACCTGCCCGTCGCGCGTGACGAGATAGCGCACGTCGGTTGGCTCGACCGCCACCGTCGTGACTTCGCGCATGCCCTCTTTGCCCCAGACTGCCATCGGATAGCCGTCCTGCATTGTTGGCTGCCGCAGATCCCAGACCGTCTATGGGATGCGCAGCGTCATGCCCGCCCGGATGTTCGAGTTCGTGAGCCCGTTGGCCGCCATCAGCTGTGCCACCGTGACCCCAAAGCGCCGCGCGATGGAATAGAGCGTATCACCGCGCTGCACTATGTAGGTGTTCCACACGTCCCCGGGGCCGCCGGGGGGCACCTGCGGCCAGCCCGTCCAGCCCCCGCTCCAGCCCTCCGGCGGGATCACCAGGCGCTGGTACACGTGAATGGTATAGTCGTGCAGCCCGTTGGCGAGCATGATCAGCGGCACCGTGGTGCCATAGTGGTTGGCGATGGTAAAGAGCGTCTCACCGGGCATGACGATGTGGATGATCGGGCCGGGCTGCATCACGGTGGGGATGTACAGCGCCCGATAGGCATAGATGGTTGAGCTTTTGAGCCCGTTGGCCGCCATGATGGCCCACACGGTAGTGTTGTACTGTCGTGCGATGGAAAAAAGCGTCTCCCCCGGCTGAACGATGTGGACGATCGGGCCGGCGGGGGGCACTCCGCTGGCCGGAATCCAGATGACCGAGCCGGCACGCAGGAAGGTGGTCATCATCCCGTTGGCCTGCATGATGGCCTGCACGGTGGTGTTGTACCGCCGGGCGAGGCTGTACAGGGTGTCGCCGAGCTGCACCGTGTAGGTGATCGGCTCGGTGAGCGTCTGTGGCGTCGGCGTGGCGGTGACGCCAGACCCTGGCGTCGGCGTCGCCGTGATGTCGGGCGCGATGGTGATGGTGCGCGTGGGCGTGGGTGGCGCCGGCGTGGCGCAGTAGCGCCCCAGCAATTCGAGGCCCATGCCGGCCTCCTCGCCGTCGGGCCGCACCTCCAGTGCCTTGCGGAACTGATCCAGCGAGCCCGTGCAGTCGCCGGCGGTCATGAGCTGGTAGCCATAGTTCACGTGGGCGAAATAGAGCCGATCTCGGATGCCGGGATAGTTCGGGTCGATGGCCGTGATCTGGGCGATGAGCGAGAGCGCCTCGCCCCAGTTCTGGGCGTTCCAGGCGGCATCCAGATGCTCGAGCAGATCCTGGAGCGTCGCCGATGCGGTGGACGCCGTCGCCTGCGCGGGGGCGGCCAGGGGCGCCCCGAATGCGGGCGGGAGGGATGCGCCGTGGGCGGCGGGAGCCAGACCCGCGACCAAGAGCACGCTCAGGACGATCACCAGCGAGGGCAGGACGCCGCCGTGTGGCGAGCGTCGGGGGCGCGGTCCGCTGCTATTCAGCTGGCTCATGGGACCACCGTTCTCCTTTGCATCCTGGTGCTCTCATTGGCCCGGAATGACCAGTTGCTGCCCGGCATAGATGGTTGCGTTACCGAGGTTGTTCGCCTGCATCACAGCCGCTACCGTGGAGCCGTGGCGCGCCGCTATCGACGACAGGGTGTCGCCGTGGCGTACGATATAGGTGAGCGCGGGCGGTGGGCCGGCCGTGGGCTCGGGCAACGCAGCCAGGGGCGATGCCCTGGGGATCGCGCCCGCGGGACCCGGCGTGGGCGTCGCCAGGGCCAGCAGCCCCTCTTGGGCCTCCAGCGCCTCCTGGCCGCCCGGCACGAGGGCCAACGCCTCGGTGAACTGCTGTTGCGCCTCCGCTACGAGGCCCGCCGCGGCGAGCGCGCGTCCCCAATTGAGGTGCACATGGTAGAGGGCGCGGACCGTATCCTGCCTGCCGGGATCGATCTGCAGGATGTGGCGCCCATGGGCGGTGGCAGCCGCCCAGTCTTGGTCGGCGATGGCGCGCCACATGAACGCCTCGATCTCGCTAATGTTATCGGACTGTCCGGCGGTGTCAGTAGGGGGTGCGGCGGCCTGTTCCGGAAATGGCGCCGCGGCGATGGCGAGGCCCGAGGCGTACACCGCGAGATCGGCATTGGCCATGCCGTCAGTTGCGTCACCGACCGCGCCGTCGGGGCGAATGGTGATGTTGTCGACGACCAGCCCGCGATACGGTACGTTGCTGACGCGTCCCAGGAAGCGGAGGAGTTGGGGCATGTCGCCGCGCACTCCCAGCAGGAAGCGCTGCTCCCGGTAGGCTGGCTGGACCTCGTCCTCCGGCGCGCTCAGCATCGCCTCTAGGCGCACGAGCTGCGTCCCCAGCTCGCTGGCGTACTGGGCGTAGCGCCCGATCTCGTCGTCCGCTTGTTGGGTGGTGGGGAATCCCGCCAGCACCGCGCGTAACTCGTGGCGTGCGTCCTCGATGCGCCGGTGTAGCACCTCGGGGTCGGTCTCTTGCGTCGTCTGGAGTTGGGCGATGCGCGCCCGCGTGGCGTCCAGGTCGCCCTGCAGGTGGTCGCGCTCGATGGCGCTCACCACCAGCAGGCGCGCGACGATGGCCAGGGCGATGATGGCTGCGATCAGGCTGACCACCCCCCAGACGCTGCGCGGGTCCGCCGCCTTGATGCGCTTGGGCAGTTCGCGAATGTCGGTGATCATGGCGTGACTCCGCCCAACTTGAGCAGGAGGGTGAACTGGATGACCGTCTCGCCGGGGCCGGCCCCGAACGGTACGGCGGTGGTCGCCTGTCGGGCCGACGCGGCCAACCCGATGCGCGCGCGCGACGTGGGCGCGGGCGCGGCGACCATGAGGCGCGGCGTCCCCAGCGCCGCGGCCGGCGTCTCGTCAGAGGTGGCCGCGGGCGTCGGCGTCGGGGTGGGCGTGGATGTGACCGTCGGCGTGGCGCTGGGCGGCACCGGCGTAAAGGTGGCCGTGGGCGTCGGCGAAAAGTAGGGTGTGGGCGTCGGCGGCGCGGGCGTGTTGGGCGCCGCAGCCAGCTCGCCGGCCAACAAATAGTACTCTTGCGCCGGGCCAAAGAGCCCCTTGTTGTAGCACGTGATGACCACTTCGCCGTCCACGATGGCCTCGAACTCGACGCGCGAGTTCAGCTGGCCGGAGCCGGGCGAGGCGTCGTCGCTCTGGCAGCTCGAGGGCGCGCACTCTTGGATCGGCCCCAGGGCCACCAGGACGGTGTCGACGCCGGGGACGAGCGGGAGGCAGCTCGCCACGGTATCGGAAAAGGGGGTGGTGGTGGGCGCCGGCGTGCCCTCGGCATACGGGTTCCCGCAGGTGTACACCACGTAACGGCGCCCCGCTTTCACTTGCAGCGTCACCCGGTCGATGTCGTTCTCCGGATGGAAGGTGCGGCGCTGCACGTCGCCCACCGAGATGTAGCGCTTGACCTCGATGTCCGGCTCGTAGGCGTCGCCGCTGATGGCGCCCAGGTCGTCGACCTGGAGGGCGTAGCTGCGGTCGGGGCCGTACTGGCCGTTGTTGGTCACCCGCACGGTCACCTGACTGTCCTGGCCGGTGGTGTTCTGGATCTCGACGTAGGAAGAGAGGTCGCCCGGTACGCGGTCGTCGTTTGTGATCTCCAGCGCGCCCATGGTCACCCGCAGGGCGGTGTCCACGTAGGGCGCCAGGTTGGTGGTGAAAACGCGATACCGATGTCCGGCCTTGGCGGTAAAGAGCGCTTGGTCGACATCGCCCGCCGGGTAAAAGGTGCGCTGCTGCGGCTGCCCCAGGGCGATGGGCACGGGCTCCAGGTCGTCCACCTCGAAGGCGTCCCCCGTGCCGAGATTCGTCACACGCAGGGCGTAGGTCATCGACTGGCCAAAGCTCCCCTTGTTGGTGACGGTGACGAACGCCGGCAGGTCGGCTCCGCCCTGGTTCTGCACCTGGACGGCCGAACTGAGGTCCTGTGGCGAGCGGTCGTCGTTGCTCGAGATGCCCCCACCGAGCTGCACGGTGAGGACGGTATCGACGCCCACGGCCAGGTTCAGCGTCTCGACCTGGTAGGCATAGCCCGCCTTGGCGGTGAACACGGCCCGGTCCACATCGCCGGCCGGGCAGAGGTTGCGCACCCACTCTTCGCCGACGGCCATATAGCGCGCTACGAGATCGTCCGGCTCGTAGGGGTCGCCGCAGTCGGGCGTGGGGGATGGGCCGTGCGTCGGCGAGGGGCCCGGTGTGCGCGTCAGGTCAGGGGTGGGCGTCCCTGCCAACTCGTAGAGCCACAGGCCGTACTCCCTGTTGGGCCCGAACTGGTCGCGGTTGGTGATAGTGGCCAGGGCGCGCCCGTCCGTCGGCGCGGTGAACGTGACGCGGGACGAGGGATCGCCAGGCGCCACGTCATCGTTGCTGTGCGTGATTCCCGCCACCAGGACAGAGAGCACCGTGTCGACGCCCACCGTCAGGCTAACGGTGCGCATCTCATAGACGCGCCCCGCCTTGACGTTGAACTCGACGCGGTCGATGTCGCCCGCGGGAAAAAAGCTGCGACGCTGCTGCTCGCCGTGCGAGATGGCGCTCGGCGTATAGTCGTCGGGCTCGTAGGCGTCGCCCCCCAGGGAGAGAAGGTGTAACGTATAGGCGCGATCGTGGCCGTAGAGCCCCTTATTGGTCACCGTGGCGCTGGCGATGCCGTCCACGGTGGCGTCAAATTGGACGCGTGACGAGGCATCGCCCGGCGCCACGTCGTCGTTGTGATAGGTGACGCCGTTGGCCTGCACCGTGAGGACGGTGTCGACGCCCACGGCGAGGCTGGCGGTGCGCAACTCGTAGGAGTAGCCCGCCTTGACGGGCCAGTAGACGCGGTCGATGTCGCCGTCGGGGTAAAAGGTGCGCGGCTGCGCCTCCCCCGCGGCGATCAGCTTGGGGTTCTGATCGTCCGTCTCCCACGGGTCGCCGGGCAGCTCGCTCACCAACAGGGTATAGTGCTGCTGGACGCCGTACTCGCCGCGGTTGCGCACGGTGATCTGCACCTGCTGGTCGGCGCCCGCTGGCACCTGCGCCTCCACCATCGAGGCAAACAGCGAGGGCACCGTCGACGCGGGGCACCGGCAGCCCAGAAGTGTCGTCTCGCTGGGATGGCAGTCATCATTGACATAGCCGGTCTGGCCCACCGCCACCTCGAGGACGGTGTCGACGCCCACGGCCCCCGGCACCGCCTGGATGCAGTAGCGCCGCCCCGCCTTGCCGAGGAAGGTTGCCCGGTCGACGTCATAGAGCGGGCTAAAGGTGCGCCACTGCACCTCACCCACGGGGACCGCCTTGGGCTCATAGTCGTCGGGCTCGTAGGCGTCATAGAGGGTGACGGTGGCCTGGCCTGCGCCCGGCGTCGCGGCCCCGTCGATGGTGGGCGACGCGGTGAGGGGGTAGGGCGGCGTGGCCGTCGGGAGGCTGATGCGCTCCATGGCCTGCACGATGACCTGGCCCAAGTGGCCCGAGCGTTCCAGCCCACCGGCATAGGCGAGGACGTCCTCCTGGGTGAGGGCGTGGCCGGTGAGGGTCAGGTCGTCGCGATACTGGTTCAGCGCGATGAGGCGGATGCGGGCGGGGTCGTAGTCGAGCAGGGACTGAAAGATGGGCTCCCAGTTGCGGTGCGTGGCAAGGGCCGTGGGCACGGCGTTCTGGGCCGCGTTGAGGGCGCGCACCGTGCGCGATAGCTCATCGGTGAGGGCGACGACCTCCGGCGCCGGCGTGCGGATGGCCGTGAGGGTCTCTTCGGCCGCCCACAAGTCGGCCTCCAGCGCGCGCACCTGATTGCGGTGGGAGCGCGCGATGAGGGCCCCGGGCACGAGCAGGACGACCAACACCGCCGCGATCACCCACACCAGGACGATGGCGGGCGCCACGACGCGCGGACGATACTGCTCGGGCAGGATGTTGAGATCGATGGGCTCGATCGTCGGCGGCTTGGGTGGCATGCTCCCCTCTGGCGAAGGCGGCGATAAATCGGATGGAGCCAGGACCGGATGTGTCGCCGAGAGTTGCCGGCATCGGACGGCGTGAGTTCACGCAGCGAGCGCCTGCATCTTCTTCCGGCAGACATTGTAACATGTCTTGGTCCACGTGTCACCTCTATGGCGTCCTATGCTCTATTATCGCGTGTACGCTGCCCCTAACAGATTATGCTATGCCGGGATGGGCCTGGGGCTCTTGGGCTCGATGGTGAAGCGGATGGCCGTCTTTTCCTCGCTCGCCACGATGACGGTGGCGAACGACGGCCGGCAGACGATGTCCATGCCCTCGGGAAGCAAGAAGCAACGGGCGATGGCGATCGCCTTGACGGACTGGTTCACCGCCCCGGCGCCGATCGCCTGCACCTCGGCGGCGCCGTGGTCGCGGATCATGCCAGCGATAGCCCCCGCCACCGCCGGGGGTTGGGAGCGGGCAGACACTTTGACGATCGACATGGTGCCCTCCCTGGTCCACCGGCGGTGGCCGCCGCCGGCGGTGCGAGGTTCTGGCAGAGCCGCGCGGCCCCCGCATGCAGGCCGCTCGGAGCGGGTGCGGCATCCCTTGGACGTAGGATGCCGCGGTGTGTGGGGGGAGCGTCTGGACGCCACGCCCAGGCGTGGAGCCCTCGGTCCACATGCCGGGCGATGATGCGCCCGGCGGTCCGTGGCATCGGCGTCGGCCACGCGATAGCCGTGGACGGCCGTACCCTAGGAGCATCTTAGGCCGGAGGGCGTCGTTTACGGGTCAAGAGGGCGTAAATTCGGGGTCAGGCCGGCGTAAAGCTAACGTCAAGTGGGGCGTTGCGCGATGGGGAGGTGAACCGAGAAGCACGAGCCCGCACCGGGAGTACTGGAGACGGTGACCGTGCCGCCGTGGGCATCGACCAGGAGCTTGACGATGGAGAGCCCCAACCCAAAGCCCTTGGCCTTGGTCGTGTAGAGGGGCTCGAAAACGCGCGCCCGGTCCTCCGCCGCGATCCCCACGCCGGTGTCGGCAAAGGCAATGGACACACAGCCGTCCTCGACGCGGGTGCTGACGGTGAGGCGGCCACCCCGGGGCATCGCTTGGGCGGCGTTGTTGATGAGGTTCAAGAAAACCTGCTGCATCCGATCGGGGTCCAGGTCCACCTGGGGGAGTTCGGGGGCCAGGTCGAGACGCACCGCAACGTCGCCGGGCAGGATGGCACGTTCTAGCGTCGCCCGCATCAGGGCGTTGGGGTCCGAGGGCGCCACCCGCACCTCGCGGGCGCTGACGAAACTCATCAGATTCGTGATGATGCCGTTCGACGCCTCCACCTCGCGCCGGATGATGTCCAGATGCCGGGCCACCTTGGGGTCGGCGTCCCCCAGGCGAGCCATCAGATAGTAGGCCGAGTTGCCGATCACGCCCAAGGGGTTGCGCAGCTCGTGCGCCACGCTGGCGCCCATCTTGCCGATGACGGCCAGTCGCTCCTGGTGGAGCAGCCGCTCCTGGGCGGCCGCCAGATCCCTGGCGTATGCCTCGAGGCTGCGCTCCAGTTCACGATTCCACCCCTCCAGGCGGCGCACGAGGCGCGCGTTCTCCCACAGGGCGGCGACCTGGCTGCCCAACACGGACAGCAGCTCATCGTCGTCCTGCGCCAAGGGGGCGTGGCCACTCCCTCTGATGAGGAGAAGCGCCCCCACCGCGCCGCTGGGCGCGCGCAGGGGCACGATGAGCAGCACCGAGAGGCCGGCGGCCTCCATGGCGACGCGCAGGCCCGCCGGCGCATCGCTCACCGGTACGCGACGCACGGCATCGCCGCTCAGCAGCGCTACGAGGTCAGCGGGGGGATGGACGAGCACCTCGGGCACGGACCCGCGCGCGGCCCGCGAGGCGAGGTCGCCGGCGCCATCGGGCAGCAGCGCCACCACGCCGTCGGCGCGCCCCTCCTCGAGGATCATGTCGGCAACCTGGCCCAGCAGCGCGTCGGCATCGGTAGTCTCGAGCGCCAGCTTGCTGATGTGCAGCAGGGGGAGGAGCGTGTGCAGGCGGTGGTTCTCTTGCACTACCCGCACCTGCGTGAGGGCGTGCTCGATGGCCGCGGACAGATCGGCGGCGCTAAAGGGCTTGAGCAAAAAGTCGTGGGCGCCGGCGCGCAGCGCGCGCACCGCCAGCTCAATGCTGCCGTGACCCGTCATGATGACGGCGGCAATGTCCGGCATGCGCTTCCTCGCCTCGACGATCAGGTCGACCCCCGTGATCCCCGGCATGACGATATCGGCGAGGAGGAGGTCGAACCACTCGTCCTCGAGGATGCGGAGGGCGGCCTCGCCCGACGATGCCGGTCGAGTCTCATAGCCCATGCGCTCCAAGAGGCGGCTGCAAAAACTGACGATGCTGGGCTCGTCATCAATGACAAGGATGCGCTGCGACATGGACGATGACTCGCTTTCGGCAGGACGGTTCGCACCGTGAGCGGGCGCCCGGCGCGCGGCGGGAGCCTACAGGGAATCGGTTAGGGCGTCCGAGGCGGTTTCGGGCACGGGTTCGCTCTCGGCCACGATCTCGGACCACGCCGCGACCAGCGCGGGATCGAGCTGGGTTCCGGCGACGGCGCCGAGCCGCTCCAGCGCCGCGCCGATGGACAGAGCCCGCCGGTAGGGGCGATCGGTCGTCATAGAGTCA